>SCPN01001627.1_pt1 | contig 169179 bp, 211 predicted proteins | sample 6106831 | NCBI WGS metagenome assembly SCPN01 (sample SAMN10720447, study PRJNA508395) | human gut metagenome | isolation source: Participant 1, 0 month | reverse complement strand
GCCATGGCGACGACGGGGTACACCCGCCTGCCAAGGAGCGCATCCGGGAGGTGTGCGGCTGCCCCGACGCCATGGTGGAGTTCCTCATCGGCGGCACCCAGACCAACGTGGTGGCCTGCTCCTTCCTGCTCAAGCCGTGGGAGGCGGCCATCTGCCCCGACTCCGGCCACCTGAACGGCCACGAGGTGGGCGCGTTTGAGGCCACCGGCCACAAGATCCTCCCCGTGCCCGTGGGCGGCGACGGCAAGATCACCCCGGAGATGCTGCCTCCCCTGCTGGCCCTCCACCAGGACCCCCATCTGACCAAGCCGGGCCTGGTCTACATCTCCAATGCCACCGAGAACGGCGCGGTGTACACCAAGGCGGAGCTGACCGCCCTGTACGCCTTCTGCCGGGAGAACGGCCTGCTCCTCTTCGTGGACGGCGCCCGTCTGGGGGCCGCCCTCACCTCCAAGGCCAACGATCTGACCCTGCCTGAGTTCGCCCACCTGTGCGACGCCTTCTACATCGGCGGCACCAAGAACGGCGCCATGTTCGGCGAGGCCCTGGTGATCACCCGGCCCGAGCTGACCGACGGCTTCTTCCGCATGAAGAAGCGCATGGGCGCGGTAATGGAGAAGGGGTGGATTCAGGGCGTCATGTTCCAGGCCCTGTTCACCGACGACCTCTACTTCCACATGGCCCGCCACGCCAACGAAATGGCCGCCCGCCTCCAGGACGGGCTGAGGGCCAAGGGGTGGACGCTGTGGGTGGACTCCCCCACCAACCAGGTGTTCGCCGTGGTGGACAACGCCCTCAAGCCCCAGCTCGACGCGGTGTGCGATTACGAGGACTGGTGCCCCTATGACGGGAGCCATACCGTGGTGCGCTTCGTCACCTGTTTCCAGACCTCCCAGGAGGACGTGGACGGCCTGCTCGCCGCCCTGCCCGACTTGCACTGAGCTCCTTTTCTTCCCCGAGGCTAGGCCTCGGGGAAATTTTTTTGCCTGTTCCGTAACCAAACCGCCCCCGCTTCGTATATACTGATAGAACCGGTTCTTGGAGAGGAGGGGGACAAGCTGGACGAGATCACGCTGGCAAAGAAGCTCCGGCAGGGCAGCCGCCTGGCCCTGGAGCGGGCCATCGACCGCTTCACCCCCTATGTGAGCGCCGTCGTGGTGCGGGTGCTGGCCGGGCAGGGCGCCCGGGAGGACGTGGAGGAGCTGACCGCCGACGTATTCCTGGCCCTGTGGGCCCACGCCGGGGAGCTGAACCCGGAGCAGGGCCTGCGGCCCTGGCTGGGGACGGTGGCCCGGAACAGGGCGGCGGACTGGCTGCGCACCCACAAAGAGGCCGCCCCTCTGCCGGAGGACACCGCCGCCCCCGGCGGCGCGGACCCCCAGGCCGAGGCGGAGCGGCGGGAGTGGGCGGCCCGGCTGTGGGACGCGGTGGAGGGGCTGGACGAGCCCGACCGCACCCTGTTCCTGCGCTATTACTACTGCGGCGACAAGCTCAAGGACATCGCCCGTGCCCTGGGCCTGACCCAGACCGCCGCCAAGCAGCGGCTGTTCCGGGGGCGGAAGGCCCTGCGGGATACATTGACGAAAGGAGGGGTGGAGGCGTGAGAGACCGGATGCAGGAGCTGTGGGACGGCGCAGTACCGGTGGGCGTGCCCTGTCCCCAGGCCGACCCGGCGGCGGTCAAGCGGCGGGTCAACGCCGCGCTGAACGCCGTCCCCTCGGAAAGGAGAGCCTATATGAGACAGAAAATCCCCGATTTGCCGCGGCGGCGGCCGCCATCGCGGCCCTGCTGGCCGGCTCCGCCCTGGCCGTAGCCAGCCGGTGGAACGTGCTGGACTTCTACTTTGAGGGGGACAATACCCCGGTTGAGGACTACGTAAGCCATGAGACATATTCCATCCGTGACGACAACTACACCCTGTCGGTGATCAGCTCGGTGGCGGACACCAGCTCCGCCTATCTGCTGGTCACCATTGATGCCAAAAACGACGCGGCAGCCGCCGCCCTCATGGCGGATGACTTCGAGAACATGGACACCTTCTCTGTCCGTGCTCTGGAGAACGAGGCCGTCAAGCCGGAGCCCACTCCTACCGGAAACGGCCCTGCCGTCGAGATGCCCGTGGCAGGTGGATTCAGCTATGGGGAAAAGGAGGCGCTGCGCACGGAGACCTCCCGCACCTACAGTATGAGAGTCGATGAGCTGAATGCCGCCGTCTACGCCGTGCAGCTCCGGCTGGGCCTTATGGAGGAGGGCGCCTACGTGGAGATTCCCGTGGAGCCGGTAGAGCCTGTTACCGTGGAGGTTAACGCTGAGGGTACCGGTTCCGGCACCTTTGATCACATTGAGGGTGGTGCCCCTGTTACCCTGGAAACCGTGAGTCTGTCTCCTCTCTCCATTCAGATGGAATACTCCTTTGCCGACGCGGACGGCGACGCTTTCCCCCTGCTTTTCTTCCGCATGACCGACGGCTCCCTGTGCGGCTGGGGGCAGATCGTGGGCGACAATTTGCTTGGCCCCACCTCCTGGAACGATCGAGGCACAATCCATTGCGACTACGCCCATCCGCTCCGCTCTGTGCTGGAGCTCTCCCAGGTGGATGCGGTAGTGTTCAACGGCATGGCCTATCCCCTGGACGGCGGCAGACCAGAGCCTGTAGAGATAGATCCCGCCCTCTATCCCTTCCAGATCCCGTTGATGGACCGCCTGTCGGAGGGCGGCGGCTACAGCGTCCCCGTCCGGGCCCTGTGTGAAGGGCTGGGGTGGACTGCGTATGGAGCAACGAGGCCCAGACCGCCGCCATGACCTACCGGGGCGTCACCATCACTCTGACGCCGGGCAGCACCACCGCTCTGGTAGACGGACAGCCGGTGGAGATGCTTGAAGCCCCCGCCGCCCAGGACGGGAAGCTGGCCGCCTGCTACGCTGTGTTTGAGGATGCCTGGCAGGTCTCCCATGAGCGCGGCCTATGACAACTGGCCCTCCGACAACGCCCAGCGGGTAGCCTGGCTGGTGATCCCCTGAGCCGGCGGACAAAAACGGAGCCCGGCGCGCTTTGTGCGCCTCCGTTTTCGCATTTTCTCAGCTCCAGGCTATCCACCACGCCCCGCAGGGTGGCGGCGGAGTCCCGCAGGGCCTCCCGCCTCTGCCGGGGAGAGGGGGATCTCCAGGGTGTCCTCCACCCCGTTCCGGCCCACCACGGCGGGTATGCTCATGCACAGGCCGTCGATGCCGTACTGGCCCTGGAGCAGGTTGGACACCGGGAGCACCGAGTGCTCGTCCCGCACGATGGCGCGGACGATGCGCTCCACCGCCATGGCCACGCCATAGTAGGTGGCCCCCTTACGGCGGATGATCTCATAGGCGCTGTCCCGCACCTCCCGCTGGAGCCACTCGTCGGCCTTGTCGTGCTCGTAGTAGCCCCGCAGCTCGCAGAAGTGATCCAGGGAGATGCCGGACACGTTGGCCCCGCTCCACACCGCCAGCTCGCTGTCCCCGTGCTCGCCGATGATGAAGGCGTGGACGCTGCGGCTGTCCACCCCCAGGCGCTCCCCCAGCAGGTACTTGAGCCGGGCGGTGTCCAGCACCGTGCCCGAGCCCAGCACCCGGTTGGCCGGGTAGCCGGACAGCTTCCACGCCGCCCAGGTGAGCACGTCCACGGGATTGGACACGATGAGCAGGATGGCGTCCCTATTGCGCCGGGCGATCTCCGGGATGATACTCCTGAAAATGGCCACATTCTTGTGCACCAGATCCAGCCGGGTCTCCCCCGGCTTCTGCCCCGCACCGGCGGTGACGATCACCAGGGCGCAGTCGGCCACGTCATCGTAGTCCCCCGCCCGGATGTCCATGGGGTGGGTGAAGGGCAGGCCGTGGGACAGATCCATGGCCTCCCCCTCCGCCTTGTCCCGGTTGGCGTCGATGAGCACCAGCTCGGAAAAGATGCCGCTCTGCATCAGCGTGAACGCAATGCTGGAGCCTACAAAGCCGCAGCCGATGACGGCCGCCTTCTGAATGTTATTCAACCTGCATGCCTCCTTTGGAAACCAGTATGCCCACTTTCTTTCCTTTTCTATATTATACTATTCCTATCTGTTTTTCAAGCATTATTTCCACTACAGATGCCGCAGACCGGCCCGGTAACGGCGCAGGGCGTCCTCGTGCTCCGGGCGGCAGGCCCGCGCAGCTTGGCCACGGCGTCCCGCTCCTCCGGCAGAAAGCCGTGAACCGAAACCGCGTTGGACGCTCCCAGGGCCGCAAAATAGAGGGGCCGCTCCAGGTGCTCCACCAGGGTTTTCAGCTCCTCCAGCTTCTCCACTTCCCCGGCCTCCGTCCACCGGCCGGCCTGCATCTCCGAAAAAAGCCGGGACTGGGGATAGACCGTCAGCATGGAGCTGCCCAGGATGCGGGGGTTGGTCTGGTTGAACACCGACGCGCTGGCCAGGGCTGCCGCCTCTCCGCGTCCGGCCCCGGCAATTCCGGCCAGATAGAAAAAGTGATAGGCGATGCCCGCCTCGTCCAGCCGGTGCGCCTGCTCCACGATGTCCCGCGCCTGATAGCCCTTGTCCATGAAGTGCAGCGCCGGATCGTATCCCGTCTCCACGCCGATGGTCAGGCCGTCGTACCCCAGGCGGCGGAGCTCCCGGAGCGCTTCATCGGTTTTCCGTCCCACATCGGTCACCCGCGCGAAGCAGCCGATGGTCCGGCACTCCGGGAAGTACCTGCGGATGCGCCCCGCGATGGCCTTCAGCCGCTCCGTCTGAAGCACAAAGGGGTTTGCCCCCACCAGAAAGACCCGCTGGACGAGCTGTCCCCGGAGCAGCTCCTGGGCCTCGGCCAGATCCGCCTCAATGTCCTCCAGGGGAGAGAGCCGGAAGCGGAAGGGCAGCTCGTCGTAAAGCGTGCAGAACTTGCAGCGGTGGTGGGTGCAGCCGGCGGCCGCCTCCAGCAGCAGGGAGCCGGATTCATAGGGCGGACGCCAGATGGTGCCTGTGTAGTGCATGGCAGTTTGCCTCCTTGTGGTTTGTCCCGTTCAGCATAGCCTGCCCCCGCCCGTTCTTCAAGTACGGTCTTTTTTGCGCCCCGGTATCTTTTTTGATCCTGTCTTGCTTTTTTCCGGTTTCCCGCTATAATGTCAGGACAGGGAGGGAACGCAATGGCAGACAACAAATTCCAGACGCCGGAGGCGCTGGCCCGCTGCCTTCCCATGAGCCGCCTGCAGGCGGTGCTCAGCGGGAAGTGGAAAATCCTGATCCTGTGGTATGTGGCCTTCTACCGGGTACAGCGCTTCGGGGCGCTGCTGCGCCGCCTGGACGGCATCACCCAGTCCACCCTGACCCGGCAGCTCCGCGAGCTGGAGGCCGACGGCTTTCTCCACCGGGAGGTCTATCCCGAGGTTCCGCCCCGGGTGGAGTACACCCTCACGGCCATGGGCGAGAGCTTTCTGCCTGTGCTGAACCACATGCTGCTGTGGAGCGAAACGCACCTCTGCCCGCCGGATTACGTCAACCCCTACCAGGACGGGGGGCGCGGCCCGCTCCCCGGAACCGAGGCAGAGACGCAGCGGCCGGAACCTGACGGTTCCGGGCCCCGCCTGCGTGTCGAAAAAGTGGCAGCGCAACTTTTTCGAGAAAGACAGCATGGCGGAAGGGACTCGATTTCCAGCGAAATAGTCGCCCCTTCTGCTATGAGAGGTGTCATTTCCGAGGCACATGTCCCCGGAAACGACGGATTTTTGCTTTATTCCTGCGGCTGCGGCCGCAGGAACTCTGCGCGGCTTTCCTTTGCGAGAGGTCTTTGACAGGCCAGAGGCCCGGAACCATACAGTTCCGGGCCTCGTCTCGTCGCTGTACTGTCTCAGTTCAGGAAGTCCTTCAGCTTTTTGGAACGGCTGGGGTGGCGCAGTTTTCTCAGGGCCTTGGCCTCGATCTGGCGGATGCGCTCACGGGTGACGTTGAACTCCTTGCCCACCTCCTCCAGGGTGCGGGTGCGGCCGTCCTCAATGCCGAAGCGCAGCTTGAGCACCTTCTCCTCCCTGGGGGTCAGGGTACCCAGCACGTCCACCAGCTGCTCCTTGAGCAGGGTGAAGGAGGCGGCCTCCGACGGCTCGGAGGCGTCCTCGTCGGGGATGAAGTCGCCCAGGTGGGAGTCCTCCTCCTCGCCGATGGGTGTCTCCAGGCTCACCGGCTCCTGGGCAATTTTCAGAATCTCCCGCACCTTGTCCACGGGCATACTCATCTCCTCGGCGATCTCCTCGGGGGAGGGGTCGTGGCCCAGCTCCTGGAGGAGCTGTCGGGAGACGCGGATGACCTTGTTGATGGTCTCCACCATGTGGACGGGGATGCGGATGGTGCGGGCCTGGTCGGCGATGGCCCGGGTGATGGCCTGGCGGATCCACCAAGTGGCATAGGTGGAGAACTTGTAGCCCTTGGTGTAGTCGAACTTCTCCACCGCCTTGATGAGGCCCAGGTTGCCCTCCTGGATCAGATCCAGGAAGAGCATGCCGCGGCCCACGTACCGCTTGGCAATGGACACCACCAGACGGAGGTTGGCCTCGGCCAGGCGCTGCTTGGCGGCCTCGCCCCGCTTCACCAGGCGGCGCAGTTCCTTCTCCTCCTCCTCGGTGATGGAGACTTCCTCGCCGTTTTTCCGGGCCTGCTCCAGCTCCTCCATCTGCTCCTTGGCCGCGTCGCCGGCCCCCATATCCTGGGCCAACTGGACCTCCTCATCGGGAGTGAGCAGATTCACCTTGCCGATCTCCTTAAGGTACATCCGCACAGGGTCGTCGATGCCGAAGGAGTCCACCAGCGTATTGGGGTCCACCATCTCCTCCTCGGGGAGCTCCTCAATCTCGTTGAGCTCCTCCAGGGGGGGCATGATATCGTCAGCCAGCTCGGGCAGATAGTCGTCGCCCACGGTGTCGATGCCCAGGTTCTCCAGGGTATCGTAGATCTTGTCCATCTGGTCGCTCTCCAGATCCAGGTTCTCCAGCACATCCATGAGCTCACTGGACGAGAGCTTGCCGTTTTTCTTGCCCCGCTCGATCAGCTCCGCCAGCTTTTCCGCCCCCTGGACGCCCTCGACGACCTTCATGACCTCGATCTTGCCCTGCTCCATTTTCTTCACATTGGCCTGGGCCAGCTTGGTCTGATCCTCCAGGGTCAGGGTGTGTACCTTCTTGCTGGTGGTCTTCTTTTCACTCATGCGGTTATCCTCCATACGCTTTTCTTTCTCTGAACTTCTCCCGTGCCGCCAGCAGGGGGTCGCTTGCGCCCGCCCCGCCCCGCTTGAGGGCCTCGGTCTCAATGATCTCTATGTAATCCCGAAGGGCCTGAGCGCTGTGCGCCAGGGCCTCCGGCTGATCCATCACGCTCACCAGGTGGCTCATCTCCTCCGGGGAGAGCGCCCCGGCGAGGGCGGCCAACTGGGTGGAGCGCCCCTCCCGGTGGCGCTGGCACAGCAGGGCGTAGATCTTGGCCAGCACCGGGGCGGAAAACTGCTCCGGCCCCAGCCCCTCCACCTGGGGGAACAGGTCGGGCTCCAGCAGCAACAGCCTCACCACCCCCTCCTCCGCCCGGGCGGAGCGGAGGTTTTCATACCGCAGCTCCCGCTCCCGGGGCTGGAGCTGGGCCGCCGGCGTCAGCTCCCGGCGGGCCTGCTTCTTGCGGGCCTGCCATGCCCGGTTCTTGCGGAACCGCTCCACCTCCTGGGCAAAGGCCCCGGCCGAAATGCCCGCGGCGGCCGCGGCCTTGTTGCCGTAGATCTCCCGCTCGATGGGGCTCTGGAGCGCCGCCACCGTCTCTACCGCCTCCTTGAGAAAGGCCATGCGCCCCTCCTCGTCGGCCAGGCTGTGCTTCTGCTGGAGGGTCTCCAGCCGGTAGTCGTTCTGGCCCGCGCTGCCATTCAGGCACTTCTCAAAGGCCGCCGGGCCGAATTTCTTCACAAAGTCGTCCGGATCCTGCTTGATGGGCTTTCCCTCCGCGTCGTAGGCGTTGGGGAGCTGGAGCACCCGGACGTTCAGGTTGGCGTTTTTCAGAATGTTGAGCACCCGGTCGGTGGACTGCTTACCCGCCGCGTCGTTGTCGTAGCAGAGCACCAGCTCCTTGGTGTAGCGGGCCAGTATCCGGGCGTGCTCCTCGGTGAGGGCGGTGCCCATGGTGGCCACCACATTGTCGAACCCCGCCTGGTGGAGGGTGATGACGTCGATGTTGCCCTCCACCAGCACCAGATTGGGCCGCTTGGTGCTCTTGGCAAAGTTGAGGGCGTAGATCAGCCGCCCCTTCTTTGAAGACAATGGTCTCCGGGGTGTTGAGGTACTTGGCCCCCTCCTCCCCCGGCAGGATGCGGCTGGTGAAGCCGGCCACCTCCCCCCGCACGTCGATGACGGGGAGCATGAGACGGGCGCGAAACTTGTCGTACACGCCGCCGTTCTTGCCCGCCACGGCCAGCCCGGCGTCGATGAGCTCCATCTTGCTGTATCCCTTGGCGGTCAGCGCCCTGGTCAGCGCGTCCCACTGCTCCGGAGCCGCCCCCAGGCCGAAGCGGGTGGCGGTGCGCGGCGCAACCTGCCGCTGGGCCAGATAATCCCGCACCCGCGCACCGCCGGGGCCCTTGAGGTAGTCGTGGTAAAACCGGGCCGCGTCCCGGTTGGCCGCAAGAGCCCGGGCCCGCTTTTTGCGCCCGGCGTCATCGGCGCCTGCGTCGGGCACCTCCAGCCCCGCCCGCTGGGCCAGCAGGCGCACCGCGTCGGGAAAGGGCAGGTTCTCGATCTCCATGATGAAGGAGATCACCCCGCCCCCTTTGCCGCAGCCGAAGCAGTGGTAAATCTGTTTATCCGGCGAAACCGAGAAGGAGGGCGTCTTTTCGTTGTGAAAGGGGCACAGCCCCCACAGGTTGTTTCCCTTCCGGGTCAGGTGGACATAGGAGGAAACCACGTCGGAGATCTCGCTCCGGGCCACCAGCTCGTCGATGAATTGTTCGGGAATCGGCACGCCGCGCCCTCCTTCCGACTATGTTTTCCACAATATACCAGGCTTATACCCTCCCGCGCGGCCTGCCTGTCCGCGCCTACTTCACGCTCCAGGATTTCGGAATGAACGCCGCGTTGAAGCACTCCACCGCGTAGACGTCGGTCATGCCCGCAATATAGTCGCAGACGGCCCGCTCCACGCCCTCCTCCATCCTGATGTCCTGAAACTCCGGTGGCAGCTTGTCCGGCTCCCGCCGGTAGTAGTCGAACAGGCGGCGGAGCAGCTCCTGAGCCTTCCCCTCCTCCCCCTTGGCCACCGGATTGCGGTAGACAAACTCGAACATGAACGCCCGCAGTTCGCCCATAGCGTCCCGGCAGGCGGGGGACTGGAGAATTGCGTCCCGCCCGGCGCTCTGGGTGATGATGTCCACCGTCAGGGTGTTGATCCGCTCCGAGTGGGTGAAGCCCAGCACCTGGGAGATGGACAGGGGTATGTCCATGGGGTAGATGATCCTGCCCCGGATGGCGTCGTCAATGTCGTGGTTGATGTAGGCGATCTTGTCGGCCAGCCGGAGGAGCTGGCCCTCCAGGGTCTCCGCCCGGTCGGGGCCGGTGTGGCAGAGGATGCCCCGCCGCACCTCATAGGTCAGGTTGAGGCCCTCCCCCTCCTTTTCCAGCCGGTCCACCACCCGCAGGGACTGCTCGTTGTGGGCGAAGCCGCCAGGCAGGATTTCATTGAGCACCCGCTCCCCGGCATGTCCGAAGGGGGTGTGGCCCAGATCGTGGCCGTAGGCCGCCGCCTCCGCCAGATCCTCGTTGAGCCGCAGGCCCCGGGCAATGGTGCGGGCGATGCGGCTGACCTCGATGGTGTGGGTCATGCGGGTGCGGTAGTGGTCCCCCTCCGGCTCCAGAAAGACCTGGGTCTTGTGCTTGAGCCGCCGGAAGGCCTTGGAGTGGATGATCCGGTCGATGTCCCGCTGGAAGCAGGTGCGGGTGGGACAGGGCTCCAGCGGCGTCTGCCGCCCCCGGGATTGGGACGACAGGCATGCAAAGGGGGAGAGCATCTCCCGCTCCAGCGCCTCGGTCTGTTCGCGCAGGGTCACAGATACCACCTACCTCTCAGCAGTCTCTGTAACTATATACTTCTTTCCTCGGAAAAATCCTTCTTTTTTGCAAAAGATTCATGATTTGTTCATACTTGTGTCCGGGGCACCGCCTGGAAGGACTCGCCGCACACCTGGGCGGCCACTCCGCCGGCGGCCAGCTCGGTGAGCCGGGCGGAGAAGGCCTCTGCCCGCTCCTCGGGCAGCAGGGCGTGCACCGTGACGTCGGCGGCGTACTCCACCTCCCCCAGCACCCCGCCGTGGGCCTCCAGCTCCAGCTTGAGCCGCTCAAAGAAGGAGTAGGGGCAGGGCACGGCCACCTCCACCCAGCGGCGCACCACGGAGATGCCCGCCGCGTCCAGGGCGTCCTTGGCGGACTGGGTATAGGCCCGCACCAGCCCCCCCGCCCCCAGCAGGATACCGCCAAAGTAGCGGGTCACCACGCAGCAGACGTTGGTGACCCCCTCCCGCTGGAAGACGTTGAGCATGGGCTGGCCCGCCGTGCCCTGAGGCTCCCCGTCGTCGGAGTAGCGCTCCACGCCCCCCTCCCGGATGCGGTAGCACCAACAGTTGTGGCGGGCGTCGTAGTGCTTTTTCCGGATCTCCTCAATGCGGGCCCGGGCCTCCTCCCTCGCTCTCCACCGGCCAGACATGGCCGAGGAAGCGGGAGCGTTTCTCCACCAGCTCGGTCTCGGACGCTCCGGTGGGGACAAAATACTCGGTCACCGCTCCCACTCCCTTCGGGTGGCGGCAAAGTAGTGGGCCAGCCGGGTCTCGCCCAATTGCTCCACCGCTTCAATACGGGAGAGGCGGTAGGTCATGCCGCACTTCTGCATGACCCGCTTGGACTTACGGTTGCCGTCGTAGTAGGCCGCCCACAGGGCCTGGTAGCCCAGGTCGGCGAAGGCGTGGCGGATAATCTCCTTCACCGCCTCGGGGATCAGCCCCTGGCCCCAGCAGTCCCGGGCCAGGGAATAGCCGATCTCCTCGCTGGGCGTCCCCAGCTCCGTGCGGTGCCGGTCCACAAAGCCCGCCGAGCCGATCAGGCGGCCGTCGGACTTGCGGAGCACCGCCAGGGCATCCGAGGGGATGAAGATGTTCTCGATGACCTGTCGGCTCTCCTCCACGCTCCGGTGGGGGCGCCACCCCGCCGGGGGGCCCACCTCCGGGTGGCTGGCGTAGGCGTACAGCCCCTCCGCATCGTCCAGGGTGAAGGGGCGCAGGAGCAGGCGGTCAGTCTCCAGTAACTGCATGGCGGTTCCTCCTTATATCGCAAGCATTGAACCCCCTCGGAGCGCGGAGGGGGTATCGCGCCGTTTACGGCGCCTCTCAGTCCTCCCAGGGCTCCTTGGGGGGCGTCCAGCCCGACACGATATAGTCCTTCAGGCGGCCAAGCTGGACGGGGGTGCACACCGCCTCCACCTCGATGGCCTCGCCGTAGTCCACCCGCTCCACCTTGGCCTGCCGGTGGAGCATGTCCACCACGCCGCCCTGGTCGTAGGGCAGGCGGAGCACCACCCGGCAGGCGCCGGTGTCCAGGCGGCCGCCGATTTTCTCCAGCAGCTCGTCCAGCCCTGGCCGGTCTTGGCCGAGATGGACACGATGTCCGCCCGTGGGAAGGATGTCGCCGGTAAATTTATCGCACTTGTTGAACACGTCGATGCGGGGGTCTGCTCCGCCCCCAGCTCGACGATGAGCTGATCCACCACCGCCGCCTGCTCCCGCCACAGGGGTTGGAGGCGTCGATGACATGGAGGAGCAGGTCGGCGTAGCTCAGCTCCTCCAGCGTGGCCTTAAAGGCCTCCACCAGATGGTGGGGCAGCTTGCGGATGAAGCCCACGGTGTCGCTGAGCAGCACGGTGCAGGTGTCGCTGATCTCTAGCGTCCGGGTGGTGGTGTCCAGGGTGTCGAACAGCCGGTTGTTGGCGGGGATCTCCGCCCCGGTCAGCCGGTTGAGCAGGGTGGACTTGCCCGCGTTGGTATAGCCCGATGGCCACCACCGGCACCTCGTTCTTCTCCCGGCGGGTGCGCTGGGTGGCCCGCACCCGCCGCACCTGCTCCAGCTCCTCCCGCAGCTTCTGGATCTTGCGGCGGATGTGCCGCCGGTCGGTCTCCAGTTGGGTCTCGCCGGGGCCGCGGGTGCCGATGGCGCCCTCCTGGCCTCCAGGTGGGTCCACATGCCCAGCAGCCGGGGCAGCAGATACTGGTACTGGGCCAGCTCCACCTGGAGCCGTCCCTCCCCCTGGGGTGCGGGCCCGCTGGGCGAAGATATCCAGGATCAGGGCCGCCCGGTCCAGCACCTGGACGCCCAGCTCCTCCGACAGCACCCGCTGCTGGGAGGGGACAGGGGTTATCCACCACCACCATGTCCGCCCCCATGGCCCCACCAGCTCCTTCACCTCAGCCGCCTTGCCCTCGCCGATGAAGGTGCGGGGATCGGGGCGTCCTTGTTCTGGAACACGGTGCCCACGCACACGCCCCCGCAGTCTCCAGCAGATCGGCCAGCTCCTCCATGGAGGTGTCGTCGGCGTTTTCCTCGGCGGACAGGCAGTGGGCGTTCAGGCCCACCAGCACCGCCCGGTTTTTCGCTTGCTTTGTCTCTGTTTTCCGTCATACCGTCCTCCGCGCGGGCCGCAGCCCCGGCGTCAGTTTTCTTCAGTACTTCCACAATCTCCCCAATAAAGATGCGGTGATAGTCCCGCTCGGGGTACCACTTCCCGTCCAGCTCTCCGTCCAGGAAGTGGGTCGGGTCCATGTCCTGCCAGTACGCCTTTTACACACCAGCACCAGCCCGGCCTCCTCAAAGTAGGGCGCGCCGCACGCCGCCCCGGCCACCGTGAAGCCGCACTCCTTGACCTTATCCACGTCCCGGCCGCTCTTGAGCCGCACAGGGCCAGGGCCTTCCGGTACTCCTCCCCGAAGAAGGAGAGGGTGAAGCAGTCCTCCCGCTCCACGAACTCCAGGGTGTACCGCTGGGGGCGGATGTAGACCGTGGCCACCGGCTTCCCCACAGCACGCCCAGGCCGCCCCAGCTGGCCGTCATGGTATTGCACCGCCCGCCGTCCCGGCGGTGACCAGCATCCACTGCTCGCCGATCATGGAAAAGACATTCTGGTTCAGCTCCTTGGGGTCAATTCTGCCAAACATCGCTCTTACCTCCATCCGTTGATCACCGTGTCCGGATCGTCCACATAGACCGAAACCTCGCCGCACTGGGGCAGACCGCGGCCTTCAGAATTCCCATCCGTCCGTCGCCGCGCACGAAGCTTCCCCATTGTCGATGATAATTTCATGTTTATGCCCATCCTCCTTGACGTTCCAGCCCTCCACCATCTCTGTCCCGCAGCGCAGGCACTTGCGCATGGCCGTCTCCCTCCTTATTCTTATGCCGCCCGGCGGCTGGTATCCTTCCGATGCAAAGAGCCCGTACCGAAACCGGTACGGGCTCTTACATACGAACTTACTTCTTGTCCAGGCCGAACTTCTTGTTGAAGCGGCTGACGCGTCCGCCAGTATCCACCATCTTCTGCTTGCCGGTGAAGAAGGGGTGACACTTGGAGCAGACTTCCACGCGAATGTCCTTCTTGGTAGATCCGGTTTCGATCACATTACCGCAAGCACACTTGATCGTGGTCTGTTCGTAGTTGGGATGGATGCCTTCCTTCATGGTGTGTTCACCTCTTTCTCGTTCTGGATGAGGCGGCGCAGCAAACCTCCACGCCTTATAAACGCTAGGATAGTATAGCACAGGAAAACCGGAATTGCAACTGTTTTTTCGAGAAATTTTCAAGTTGCCAGCGGCCCTTCACACATCCACCGCCTGATCCAGGGCGAAAACCACAGGCACCGGCGGATCACCGGCTTCCCGGTGATCTCCTCCAGCGCCCGGCTGTAGGCCGCGAGCTGGGGCCGGTACTCCTCCGCCCGGGCCGCTACAGAGCGCCGGTCCACCCGGTCGGTCTTGAAGTCCACCACGGTGATGCCCTCCAGAGTCTCAAAGCAGCAGTCCACCACGCCCTGGAGGAGCACCTGCTCCTCCGCCCCGGCCTGGGGGTAGTAGTCCGCCGCCGGAACCAGGATGGAGAACTTGAACTCCCTCCGCAGGGAGGTGGAGGCCATCAGCTCCCGCCCCAGGGGAGAGGCGAAAAAGGCCGCAATTTTGGCCGGGTCCACCGCCTCCCCCTGCTGGGGGGTGAGGAAGGCCCGCTCCACCAGCCGGGCGATCTCGGCCCGCACCTGCTCCACGCGCTCCGTCCGCTCGAAGTCGATGTACTGCATGACCAGGTGGAGGGCGGTGCCCTTCTGGGCCGGGGTGAGGCCGAACTCCTCGGTGGCGAACCGGGGCCGCCCCAGGCGGATGGGCCGGGGGGGCCGGACCGCCGCCTCGGCCACCTCCTCGTCCAGCGCCCGCCCCTTGAGCTGGGTGGCGGTGAGCTTGGAGGGCAGCTCCACCTCCGCTCCGTGGGGATAATGCCAGGCCAGCCGGGCCGCCAGGGCGGCGGTCTCCTCCCCCGCCCCCGCGGAAATCATCTCGCCGTCCGGGGGACCGGATGGGGAAATGGCATTCTCCTCCGGCTCCGCCTGGAACTCCGCCCCGTCCACAAAGCGGATATCCCAGGCCGGGCCGAAGTCCGCCGCCGGGACGGGCACCTGCACCCCCGCGGCCCGGCGGAGGGCCTCCCCGTCGGGCCGGGCCAGGGCGGGCAGCAGCACCCACTGCCCCACGCTCTGGCACCCGGCCATCACCTGGGGCTCCACCGGGCAGGCCGCGTCGGGGGCCAGCTTCTCCAGATCCCGCGCCCCGCCGGTGAGGGCCACCGACAAAATCAGCTTCTCCTTGGCCCGGGTCATGGCCACGTACATAGAGCAGCCGCAGCTCCTCGGCCATCATCTCCAGCTCCAGCTTCCGGGCCACCGCCCGGCGGGCCAGGGTGGGATACTCCATCCCCCGCTCCACGTCCAGCCGCTTGGGGCCCACCCCCAGCTTGGGGTGGAACAGGATGGGCCGGCTCATGTCCTCCCGGTTGAGCCTTCGCGCCAGCCCGCAGAGGAGCACCACGGGGAACTCCAGCCCCTTCGACTTGTGGATGCTCAGGATGCGCACGCCGCCCCCCTCCCGGCCGGGGGCGGGCAGGGCCAGCTTGGCCCCGTTCTCCCGCAGCCGGGTCAGGTAGGACAAAAAGCCGAACAGGCCCTTGTGGCCCGCGCCCTCGAAGCGGCGGGCCAGCTCCGCCAGGGTGAGCAGATTGGACTGCCGCTCCTCCCCCCGGTCCATTGCGCCGAACACCCCCAGCAGATTGGTGCGGTCGTAGAGCTGCCAGAGCAGCTCGTGGCTGCTCAACTCCCCCGCGCCGAAGCGCAGCTCGTCCAGCTCGGCCAGAAAGGCCCGGCTGTCCTCCCCCCCGTCGGCGGCCAGGGCGGCGTAGAAGTCGGTGTCGGGACTGGCGGCCCGGAGCTCCGCCAGCCGGTCGGCGGAGAAGCCGTACACCGGGGAGCGGAGGACGGAGATGAGGGGCACGTCCTGCCTTGGGTTGTCCACGATCTGGAGCAGGGAGAGGGCCACGTTCACCTCGGTGGCGGCGAAGAAGTCGCCGCCGCCCTCCGCCTCCCAGGGGATGCCCCGCTCCCCCAGGGCGCGGGCGTAGTGGTGGAGCACCGTGTTGGGGGAGCGGAGTAAAATCACGATGTCTGCCGGGCGGACGGGCCGCTCGCCGCCCTCGCCGTCGGAGACGGGGAAAGCCCCCCGTCCACCAGCGCCCGGATGCGCTTGGCCGCAAAGCGGGCCTCGATGAGATCCCGGGCGGTCTTCTCCTCCTCCCCCTCGGCGGAGGCGTCCACCGCGTCCAGCTCCACGGCGTAGCGGCCGTCGGGCGGGAAGGGCGCACCGGGATAGAGGGCCTCGTCGGCGGTGTAGTCCATCTCGCCGAAGTCGGCGGACATGACGCTGCGGAACACAAAGTTGGCCCCCTCCAGCACCTCCGGCCGGGAGCGGAAGTTCCGGGACAGGATGAGCCGCCGCTCCTCCCCCTCCGCCGCCCGGGTGTAGTCGGCAAAGGCGCGGTACTTGCCCAGGAAGATGGTGGGATCAGCCAGGCGGAAGCGGTAGATGGACTGCTTCACATCCCCCACCAGGAAGAGGTTCCTCCCCTCCCGGGACAGGGCGGTGAAGATGGCGTTCTGCACCTCGTTGGTGTCCTGGTACTCGTCCACCATGATCTCGTCGTACCGGGCGGACCACTGGCGGGCCAGCTCGGTGGGAGCTCCGTCCTCCCCCACCAGCAGGCGCACCGCCATGTGCTCCAGATCGGCGAAGTCCACCATGCCCCGGCGGGCCTTCTCGGCGGCATAGGCCCCCTCGAAGTCCTTCACCAGGGCGAACAGCCCCCGCACCGCCGGGTGCACCGCCCGGAGATCCTCCAGGAGATCCGCCCCGCAGTCCTCGAACCACTCCCCCAGCTTCTCCATCCGCTTTTTGCAGGTGCTCCGGATGGCCTTCACCTGCTCCGCCGCGTCGGGGCAGTCCACAATCTTCTTGCGCCCAGCCGTCGGAAAGGGGATGGGCAGGGCGGCCCGGGCCGCGTCCCACCCCCGCCGCGTCCCCTCCACGAAGGCGTCCAGGGCGGCCAGGGTGGCGGAGAGGCTGGGGGCGTAATTGGCGTCCAGATTGGCGTCGCAGGGGCACAGCTCCAGGGCCCGGGCAATCTTGTCCCGCCAGTAGGCCCCCTGCCGCCCCGCGTCGTCCAGCAGCAGGCGGCCCCAGGGGGTCTCCCCCGGGTCGTCCACCCCCTCCAGGGCGAAGGCCCGCTCCTGCCCGTCCAGCCAGGCGGCGGGATTGGGGTGGGCCTGCACCCGCCCCCGGATGTCCAGCACGATCTGCATGAGCCGGCTGTCGTCCCGCCCGGCGGACATGGTGTCCACCAGCCGGGCGAAGTCACTCCCCTCGGCGATGTCCTCATAGCGCCGGTCCAGCACATCGTTGAGGGCGCGGAGCATGAGGATGCCCGCCTCCCCCTCGTCGCACAGGCGGAAGTCCGGGTCCAGCTCCAGCAGGTGGCCGCACTCCCGCAAAAGCTGGGCGCAGAAGGCGTGGACGGTGGAGATCTGGGCCTTATAGACCAGGGTGGCCTGCCGCCGCAGGTGGGCGTCGGTGGGGCGCTCCGCCAGCCGGGCGGACAGCTCCTCCACGATGCGGCCCCGCAGCTCGGCGGCGGCGGCCTTGGTGTAGGTAATGACCAGGAAGCGGTCGATGTCCAGCCCCTCCCCCTCCACCCGGGCCAGGAGCCGCTCCACCAGTACCCGGGTCTTGCCGGAGCCGGCGGCGGCGGACACCAGCAGCCCGCCGCCCCGGTTGTCTACCGCGGCCTGCTGTTCACTTGTCAGGGAAAAGGCCATAGGGCGCTCCTTTCAGCTCAGCGGGGATGGGTTCGGTTCAGTCCTCCCACTTTTTGGCGTGGGCTTCGTTCCAGATCTCCGGGCTGCCCACGCCCACCTCGTCGTAGCGGTAGACGGGGTTCTTCCCCGCCCTGCGCTGCTTCTGGTAGTCCTTGAGCACCCGGATGGCCTTTCCGCCCAGCAGCAGGATGGCCACCAGGTTCACCAGGGCCATCAGGCCCATCAGCACATCGGCCAGATCCCACACCATGGAGAAGCTCATCTGGGCGCCAATGAAAATGGCGGCCACACAGGTCAGCCGGAACACCAGCAGCCCGGTCTTGGAGTCCCGGATGAAGCGGAAGTTGGACTCGGTGTAGTAGTAGTTGCCCACCAGGGAACTGAAGGCGAACAGGAAGATGGAGACAGTGATGAACAAGGGGCCGAAGGGGCCCACCTGGCTGTGCACCGCCGCCTGGACAAAGTTCATGCCCTCGGAGTAGGCGTCGATGGGCACACCGGAGAGGAGCAGCATGAAGGCGGTGGTGGAGCAGATGAGGATGGTGTCGATGAACACGGAGAGCATCTGCACCAGCCCCTGCTTCACCGGGTGGGACACGTCGGCGGCCGCTGCCGCGTTGGGGGCGGAGCCCATGCCCGCCTCATTGGAGTAGAGGCCACGCTTGATGCCCTGCATGATACAGGACGCGCCGATGCCCGCGAACATGGCCTTGGGATCAAAGGCCTGGGAGACGATCATGGAGAGCATATAGGGCACCTGGCCGATGTTCTTGACGGTGATGAAGAGGCCCAGGGCGATATAGATGGCCGCCATGACCGGGACGATGCCGGAGGTGATGGCGCTGATGCGGCGTACGCCGCCGAAGATGCACAGGCCGGTGAGCAGGGCCAGCGCCGCCCCCACCACCGCGGGCCAGACGCTCTCGGAGTAGCCGGGCAGATAGTACTGGAGGGCGGAGCCGGCGTTGTAGGCCTGGAGGGCGTTGAAGCCGTAGGCGAAGCAGGCGATGAGCAGCACCGCGAACACCACGCCGAAGAACCGGCTGCCCAGGGCCTTCTGGATGTAGTAGGCCGGGCCGCCCACCCAGTTGTCCCCGTGCTTCTCCTTGTAGCACTGGGCCAGGGTGCTCTCAATGAAGGCGGAGGCCGCGCCGATGAGGGCCAGCAGCCACATCCAGAACACCGCGCCGTAGCCGCCGATGACCGTGGCGGCGATGATGGCGTTGGCCACCCCGGCGATGTTGCCGGTGCCCACCCGGGAGGCGGTGGAGATCATCAGGGCCTGGAAGGAGGAGATGTCCTTGCCGTCCTTTTTCTTCTCCCCCAGCACCCGCAGGGCCTCGGGGAACAGCCGGAACTGCACCCCGCGGGTGCGCACGGTGAAGTAGAGCCCCGCAAAAATCAGCAGGGCGATGAGAATGTAGGTATACAGAAAGTTGCTGGTGTTGCTCAAGAGCGCTCCAAAATTGATCATGCGCAGATATTCCTCTCTTTTCATTTCTTTGCTTTTTACTATTCTGTGCCTAGGCCTTGTTTGAAAATAGTCAACACGCCCAATCACCGGGCCTTTTGCCCTCTGGACGGCCCAATTTTTCCTTGAAATCCGCCAGGATTCCTGCGAAAAAATTGCTTGCCAGCGGGCAAAATTCCTCGCCGCTGGTCATATTGCTATTTTTCAAACAAGGCCTAGAGTCAGCCCCCATCTACAGGGGTACATCCAGCAGGGGACCCGCCCCAGTACATAACGGCGTAGGGGCGACCCTGGTGGTCGCCCGCGGGCGGCCATAAAGGCCGCCCCTACGGGTTGCGCTCCCGGCGGTCGGAGCGTCCGACCAGATAGTCCAGGGAAACATTGAAATAATCGGCCAGGGCGATCAGGCCAAAGTAATCAGGATGGCGCGTCTCATTTTCATAGGCCCGAATACACCGCTCTGTTACGCTCAGCTCCTGTGCAAAGGTCTTTTGCGTATAACCTCTTTCTTTCCGCAGCATGCCCAGTCTCTGTCTAAACGTCATAATGATTCCCCCAATTTATCAACAGGCTCAATTTGTTCCTGTTCAGAGGTATCTATTGCTATGTTTGACCGATTGCAATTCCAACAGGGCCGGGCCTGCTCCTGACTGCGGGCGGCCACAAGGGCCGCCCCTACGGGTTGCGCTCCCGGCGGTCGGAGCGTCCGACCAGATAATCCAGGGAGACGTCGAAATAGTCGGCCAGGGCGATCAGGCCATCAAAATCCGGCCGGTTTTTCCCCGCCTCATAATTGTGAACTGCCCAGCGGGACACGTTCAAGGCATCCCCGATCGCCTGTTGTGACACCCCTGCTTTCGTACGCAGCTTTGTAAGCCGCTCCTCAAAAGTGGCCATTTTCCGCTCCTCTCTTGACATGTGGAGTTATTCTCACTACAACGAGTATAGAGTTATTCTCAACAAAAGGAGGTTCTATCACGTTTGATCTCTTAGAATTACAGCAGTTGATGATCCATGAGACTTCTCCAGAATACCGCAAGCAGCTTGCCGTTGTCGATACTTACATGACCCGCCTTGGAAAGGGCTCCTCCGCCGCGTTCCTGGACGACTTCTGGTCGGAGCTGTGCAAGCTCTCCGCCATCGAGAGCGACGAACAGTTCCGCTCCGGGCTGTATCTGGGCTCCCAACTCATACTTGCTCTTTCGCAACCGCCTGCCAGAATTCCTCGCTCCTGACGGCAGGCAGGAAGCGCCGTCGGTCGCCGCCCCGACCCTCCTCGAAGTGACAGGCGGCGGCGTACTCGCACCACTGGCAGGCATTGTGATCCGGCCCCCGCCAGAAGGGGTCGGCGGCGATGTTGCCGGCGGCCAGCTCCCGGCCAATCTCCTCCAGAATCCGCCCGGTGTGCCGGGCCAGCTTGCCCAGCCGCTCGGCGGAGACCAGCGCCTCGCCGGTGATGGCCCCGGCCTTGTTCACCTTCACGGGCAGGAAACGGATGCCCGCCTCCCCCGGCTCCTCCATGGCGGCGAGCACCTCCGGCTCGTCCAGCACGATGCCGCGCCGCCGCAGCTCGGCGTCCACCTTTCTCCGGCGCTCGGCCTCGCTCATGGCCCGGCTGCCCGCGACCACCGCGTCCCGGGCGGGCAGGTAGAGCACGCCGGCCGGGATGATCTCCCGGTTGTAAAGCGCTTCCCCCTCTCGCTCCAGGGTGAACAGGTAGAGCAGCATTTGAAGGCCCATGCCGTTCCAGATATCCGTCAGATCAAAGGTTTTGCGCCCCGTCTTGTAGTCCACGACCCGCAGATAGAGCCGCCCGTCGTGCTCCCAGCCGTCCACCCGGTCCACGAAGCCGGAGATGCTGACCGTCATGCCGTCCACACTCAGCTCCACCGGGGGCAGGTCCTTCCCCGCGCCGAAGCCCAGCTCGAAGGAAATAGGCTGGAACTGGGAGGAGCGCAGCTCCTCCGCCACGTTGTCCACCACGGCGTACACCGATTTGAGCAGCCGCCGGAACAGATAGCGGAAGCGGGCGGTCTCGTGCTCCAGCCCGCCCAGCTCCTCGCTGACGTACCGCTCCACCGCCGCCTGGGCCAGGGTGCGCAGCTCCTCCGCCGGAACCTCCTTCACGCCACCCCGCTCCCGGCAGGCCCGCAGCACGTGCTCCAGCACATAGTGGACGAAGGTGCCGTACTCCGGGGCCTGGAACCCGGCGGCCCGCCGGGGCTCGGCCTTCAGGCCGTACTGCATAAAGTAGGAGAAGTGGCAGGACTTGTACTTGTCCATCCGGGAGGCGGACATGGGCACCCGCCTCCCATAGAGGGCGTCCACCGCCGGGCGGGCGAGCCGCCCCCGCTCCATGCGGGCGGCCCGCTCCATCCGCTCCACCAGGGGGGCGTATTCCGGCAGGGCGCGCAGGGCCGCCCCGGCCTGGGGGAACCGCCCCGCCAGTTCCAGGGCGGGCCGGGGGGCCGCCAGCCGGAAGGAGCCGTCCAGCCGCCCCTCCTCCACCCGCCGGGCCTGAGGGGAACAGGAAATTCAGCTTGGACTGGAGGAAGGAGGGCCGCCGCTCCTCCCCGTCCGGCCCGGCCGCCGCCCAGCTCAAATAGAAGCGCCGCTGGGGCAGGGCGCAGGTCTCGTAGACGATGGTCATCTCCCGGTACAGCTTGTCGGACAGCCGGGGGGCCAGCTCCAGCCCGTAGGAGGCCAGCAGGCTCCGGTCGTCGTCGTTGAGCAGGCCCGGCGACGGCGCGGCGGCGGGGATGGCCCCGTCGTCCGCCCCCAGCAGGAACACCACCGGGCAGGCCCGGTGGGCCAGGCGGGGCATGTCGCCCACATTCACCCGGTCCAGGGACACGGGGATGGAGCCCACGTCGTACTGGGAGAGCACCAGGGCAAAGAGCTTGGAGAACTCGTCCAGCTCCATGGGGGCGTCCCCCAGAATCTGGGCGCACTGCTCCAGGCCGCCGCAGAGGATCTCCCAGAGCTGGGCATACTCCTCCGCCAGCGCGGCCTGCCCCCGGCGGTTCAGCTCCTCGGTGCGCTGGGCCAGCCGCTCCGGCACCCCCGCCGCCTCCAGAAAGGCGTAGAGGGCGGCCGCCTGCCCCCGGCCCGTCTTGTCCGGGTTCTTCCGCAGGCCCTCCAGGGTCTGGGCTACCTGACGCCGCAGCGTGTTGAGCCGGGCCAGCAGGGCCCGGTCCCCCTCGGAGAAGGGCAGGCCGTACCCTCTGGGGTGGTTCGCCCAGTCCCGCGCCCCCGTCCAGGCGCTCCCCTCCAGGCTCCACTTGAGCACGTAGTTCTCCAGCAGATCCACGTCCTCCGCCGACAGGCCGGTGAGCCCGGTTTTCAGATAGCGGAACACGTCGTCATAGCGGTAGCCCCCCGACGCGGCCTCCAGGGCGGAGGTGATGAGGGCCAGAATGGGCTTTTGCAGAATGTCGCTCATCCGGCTGAGGAACACGGGCACCCCGTACCGGGCGAAGATGGTCTCGACGAGGGAGCCGCAGCCCTCCAGGCTGCGGGCGCACACGGCAATGTCCCGGAAGCGGTAGCCCTCCTCCCGCACCAGGCGCAAAATCTCCGCCGCCGTCCACTCCACCTCGGAGTAGGGGCTGTTGGCCTTCAGCATGGTGAGCTCCTCCGCCTCGCCCGCCCAGGGGTCGGGCCGGGGGGCGAAGAGCTGGCCCTCCAGGTGGGCCAGGGCCGCCGTCTTGGGTCCGGCCCCGCCGGAACGCACCTCAATTTCCCGGGAAACGCCCCGCTCCTGGGCCAGCCGGAGGAGCTGGCGGGCGGTGCGGCGGGCGGGGGAGAAAATCCCCGCGCCCCCCTCGTCCTCCTCCAGCTTGTCGCAGGTGAGGGCCACGGTGACGGAATTGGCCTTCCCCAGCAGGGTGGAGAGCACCGCCCGCTCCTGGGGGGTGAAGTCGGTGAAGGCGTCCAGGTAGAAGTCCTTCCCCGCCGCCCAGTCCTCCCGGGTGAGCGCCTCCGCCAGCCGGGTCAGCCGGTCCCGGGGGTCGGCCCCCCCTGGCGGGCGGTCATGGCCTCGTAGGCGCCGTAGATGAGAGAGAGGTCCCGCAGCTTGTCCCCCTCCCCGCCGCCGCTCTCCTCCCCCGCGGTCCAGAGCTGCTCCGGGGTGATGCGGCAGGTCTTGAGCTCGTCCACCGTGGCCAGCAGGCCGGAGAGAAAGGCGGGCTTGCGGGAGGGGCGCTGGTACACCCGCAGCTCCGGGGCCACCGACCTGAGGGCGGCGCACAGCAGCAGCAGGCGGCCGCCCCCGTCCAGCGCCGGGGCGGCTAAACCGCCGTACACGGAGAACACCCGATTGGCCAGCCGGGTGAAGGAGAGCACCTCGGCGAAGAGCGACACCCGGCTGCCTCCGATGGCGCAGAGCTGGCGCTCCATGCTGTGGGAGTGCTGCTCGGGGACGATCAGAATCTGGGGCCGCCCGTCCCCGGCGGCCATGGCCTCCAGCAGGGCGCGGGTCTTTCCCGTCCCCGCCCGGCCCAGCAGCAGCTTGAGCATGTCTCTCCCCCCATTCTCTGGTCAGATATTAAATTATATCATATCCCGCCCCGCCGCGCAATCTTGGACGGCGGGGACTTCCCCGTTGAGCACGTCCCTCCGATATGCTACAATAAACAATATCGCAATTTGGAGGTGCGGCAAATTGGACGCACAGATCTTCTGGAAGGTAATCGGGGCCTATAATATGGATACATGGGGCCTGCAAATCGTCCTCTTGCTCGTTCTCCTGGTTATGTTCGCGCTGTCCTACACCCAAAAGGCACCATGGGCGGCAAAGTTTGCCCTCGGAATCGCAAACTTGTGGATCGGTCTCGCTTTTTTCGCCCGTTATGGATCAGAACCTATCCAGAAGTATTTTGTGCTTCCGCTCTATCTGCTCTTCGGCATTCTGTTCCTGTATGAGAGCAGGCACAACGGAGCGGATACGCTCCAAAAACCCACCGCCGCGCAGGCCCTGCTTCTGCTGCTCTGGCTGCTTTACCCCCTCGTCTCCCTCCTTCTGGGAAACGCCTTTCCGCAAATGGTGACACATATTATGCCCTGTCCCATTGTCAGTCTGAGCATCACGGTCTGTGCGGGTTACCGGTACAAGAACAGGCTTCTCCTTGCTCTTCTGACTCTTTGGGGGCTGACTGGGATTAAATCGATCTTTTTTCACGCCTACGAGGACACAATTCTCCTGCTCTGCGGCCTGTATGGGGCTGTACAGCTTGTCATGGCCGTAAGGTCGGCTAGGCGGAACTAGTTTTCAAAGGGGAGCGGCGTTTCGCTGTTCGGGGCGCTGGCGGAAGAGCGGAAGCCCCATCTGCTCCATACCGCCGTCCACAACGGCATGACTGAGCTGGTCTATGTCCCCCGCTAGTCTCCATGCGCGCGAGACGGCCGCCGCCCAAATGGGCGGCGGCCGTCTTTTGGGCCTTTTCAGTGAATACCGTAGGTCTCCCACAGCGTCAGGGTATTCTGAATGGTGAGCTTCTCGGCGAACAGCTCCCGGAACTGGGCGGTCTTCTGCTTTCCCTGGGCCTTGAGGGCCTCCATCCGCCCGGCCAGCTCCTCCTGGCGGGCCAGCAGGCGCCCATGGGCATCCTCATAGCGGCCCAGCCGCTCCGCTGCCTCTTGTTCCAGCCCGGCGGGTACGGAAAATCCGCCGTCCGGGCCGGGTACCGTGATGCGCTCCACCGTTTACTGGGGATTGAGGGTGTAGTTGGGCGCTTCCTTGGTGATATAGATGTCGTGGGGGTGGGACTCTTTGAGTCCGGCGGAGGTGATCTGCATGAACTGGGCCTTGGTGTGCAGCTCCTCCACGTTGTGGCAGCCGGTGTAGCCCATACCGGCCCGCAGGCCGCCCATGAGCTGGTAGATGGTGTCGCCGGTGGGGCCCTTGTAGGGCACGCGGCCCTCTACGCCCTCGGGCACCAGCTTCTTGTTGTTCTGCTGGAAGTAGCGGTCCTTGGAGCCGCAGGCCATGGCGCCCAGGGAGCCCATGCCGCGGTAGACCTTGAACTGGCGGCCCTGGTACACCTCGGTGTCGCCGGGGGACTCCTCGCAGCCCGCCAGCAGGGAGCCCAGCATGACCACGTTGGCGCCGGCGGCCAGGGCCTTGGCCAGATCGCCGGAGTACTTCACGCCGCCGTCGGCGATGATGGGCACGCCGTACTCGGCGGCCACGCAGGCGGCGTCATAGACGGCGGTGATCTGGGGCACGCCGATGCCGGCCACCACGCGGGTGGTGCAGATGGAGCCGGGGCCGATGCCGATCTTCACGCAGTCGGCGCCCGCCTCAATGAGAGCGCGGGTGCCCTCCGCGGTAGGCCACGTTGCCGGCGATGAGCTGCACATCGGGGTAGAGGGCCTTGATGCGGCGGACGCACTCCAGAATGTTGTTGGAGTGGCCGTGGGCGGAGTCCAGGCAGAGCACGTCCACGCCGGCCTCCACCAGTGCGTGGACCCGGTCCAGCACGTCGGGGGTGGCGCCGATGGCGGCGCCCACCAGCAGGCGGCCCTTCTCGTCGCGGGCGGAGTTGGGGTATACGGTGGCCTTCTCGATGTCCTTGATGGTGATGAGGCCCTTGAGGTGGTTCTCATCGTCCACGATGGGTAGCTTCTCGATCTTGTGGCGGCGCAGGATCTCCTTGGCCTCCTCCAGCGTGACGCCCTCCCTGGCGGTGACCAGGTTGTCCCTGGTCATCACGTTGTCCACCAACTGGCTCATGTCGGTCTCAAACTTCATGTCGCGGTTGGTAATAATACCGATGAGCTTGCCGTCCTTGCAGATGGGCACGCCGGAGATGCGGTACTTGGCCATGAGCTCGTCGGCCTCCGCCAGCGTATGGCCGGGGGCCAGCCAGAAGGGTTGGTGATGACGCCGTTCTCGCTGCGCTTGACCATGTCCACCTGCTCGGCCTGGGCGCCGATGGACATATTTTATGAATGATGCCGATGCCGCCCTCACGGGCGATGGCGATGGCCATGCGGTACTCGGTGACGGTATCCATGGCGGCGCTCATCAGGGGATGTTAAGCCTGATCCTGCGGGTGAGCTGGGTATGCAGATCGATGTCTGCGGGCAGGACGTCGCTCGGCGGGGATGAGCAGCACGTCGTCGAAGGTGAGGCCCTGCCGGGTGAACTTCTGGCGCTCGTCAGTGTTGACCATGGTGCATCTCCTTTATCTTTTGCTCTCTCAGAGGTTAAATTTTTCTATTTTACCGATGGCTCCGCCGCTGTCAAGGGTGAGCTCCGCCAGCTCCACCGCGCTGTCAAACCGGCTCTTGCCCGCCTGATCCGCCCCGTGGACGTACCACAGGCCGCCGGCCTGGCCGGTATAGAGCTCGATGGTCTCCCCCGCCACGCACTCGGCCAGGTAGCCCACCTGGAGGGAGGAGACGAAGCGGCTGGGGCCCAGGCGCTCCATGTGGAGGGCGTCGCAGAGGAAGTCCACATAACGGACATTGTTGACGTGGCCGTTGACGTCGGTATCACTGTAGTGCATGGCGCGGCTGTCCGCGTGCTCCATAGTTTCGGGCAGGCGGACCCGGGACAGGGTGCGCTCCTTGCAGAGAGGGCCGCCGTCGGTGCCCTGGAACTCCGTGATCCTGCCCATGCGGGCCAGCTTGTGGGTAGCGGCGTCGGCCAGCACCCAGGTGGACACCGCCTCCCCCACCGGCTGTCCATTCACAAACAGGTCGAAGTCCCGGTAGGTGGAGGCTCCCCTCCCGCCCCGGTGCCAGGTGCGGATGTGTACCGTGTCCCCCCAGCTCAGAGGGACATCCAGCCGGTACCACAGCCGGGCCAGCATCCAGAAGCTGTTGTACCGCTCCAGCATCTCGTCCCGGGAGACGTGAAGGGCACAGGCCGCCTGGGTGGCGGCCTCCTGGAGCATCCCCATCAGCCCGGAGGGGCGGCAGTGGTACCAGGGGTCGATGTCCCTGGAGTCCACCATGTACTCGCACTCGTATACCACCATGCTTCCGCCTCCTCAGTCCTGGCCGTGGATGACCAGCTTGTTTTTACAGCAGATGTCGTCGATGTCGCTGGCGGTGGCCGCCGGAATGCGCATGGCCCCGCCGCAGTCGGCACAGAACAGGTCGATGGAGCTGAAATTGACCTGGAGCTTCCAGCGGTGGGAGCCGCAGGTGCAGGAGATGCCGTCCCGCTGGGCGATCTCCTTGAGCTCGGAGAGCACCTCCTGCATCACCAGCTCGTCCAGGAAGGCCCCCTTCTCCCCTGAAGCGGCCTCCAGCTTGTCCACCGCTTCCTCCAGGCGCTGGAGGGCGGCAAACACCGGCCCCTCCTCCCCCACGTAGCAGCAGTCCAGCCCCGAGGCGGCGCAGGAGAAGGCCAGTACCTTCTCGTGGAGAAAAGCGTGGGAGGAGCAGGTGACGGTGTGATCCTTGCCGCAGAACAGGCAGGGGACGGTGAGCTTCACCCGGTCGCCCATCAGCTCCACCCGGAGGGAGGATTTGCCGCAGGGGCAGGGCAGTTCGTTGGCGGACGCCGCCAGCTGGAATACGCTGCGCTCCACCGCCACGCTCTGGCGGCAGGCGGGACAGAGATAGGCCAGAGTACGCTTGGCTTCCTCGACCATGATATGCCTCCATTTCAATGAATCCGGTTTCTGCTGTTTATTATACCGCAAAGCCCTCTTTTTGACCAGCATGTCCCGCCACAAAATCCAGCCTCATATTTTCCCGGCTTTTCGTTCAAAATAGCATTATCTGAAGGAAAGAAGGTTGGCGCTATGACCACAAAAAAGCTGGGCCGGCAGACGGTCGCCCTTGCCCACCCGCCCTCCGTCGCGGGCCACGCCAATGTGGTGGGGAAAAGAAGGGGAGGGCCCGCTGGCCGACAGCTTCGACCAGATCAATCAGGACGATTCCTTTGGGGAAAAGACCTGGGAGAAGGCGGAGACCGCCATGCAGAAGCTGGCCCTCTCCTCCGCGCTGGACAAGGCGGGGCTGAGCGCCTCCGCCCTGGACTATATTCTGGCCGGCGACCTGCTCAACCAGTGCATTGGCTCCGGCTTCGCCGTCCGGGGGCAGGACGTCCCCTTCTTCGGGCTGTATGGCGCCTGTTCCACTATGGCGGAGAGCCTGTCTCTGGCCGCCCTGCTGCTGGACGGCGGTTTCGCCACCCACGCCGCCGCCATGACCTCCTCCCATTTCTGCTCCGCCGAACGGCAGTACCGCACGCCCCTGGAGTACGGCGGCCAGCGCACCCCCACCGCCCAGTGGACGGTGACGGGGGCGGGCTGCGTCATCCTCTCCCGGGAGGGGCCGGGCCCCTATATCACCCATGTGACCACAGGCAAGATTGTGGACAAGGGCATCCAGGATGCTAACAATATGGGAGCCGCTATGGCCCCCGCCGCCTATGATACCATTCAGGCCCATTTTCGGGACACAGGCCGCAGGCCCTCGGACTATGATCTGATTGTCACCGGCGATCTGGGCAGCCTGGGCAAGGAGATTCTGCTGGATCTCTTCCACCGGGACGGCATTGAATTCAAAAATCTGGAGGACTGCGGCGTGCTCATCTACGACGCCCAGACCCAGGACGTCCACTGCGGCGGCTCGGGCTGCGGCTGCTCCGCCGCGGTGCTCACCGGCTTTCTGCTCAACGGTATGAAGCAGGGCCGCTGGAGGCGCCTGCTCTTCTGCGGCACCGGCGCCCTGCTCTCCCCCACCTCCACGCTCCAGGGGGAGAGCATCCCGTCCATCTGCCACGCGGTGGCCATCTCAACGGAACAGTGAGGGAAAATCATGGAAGTCTTTTGGGAATACGCCCGCGCCTTCCTCTGCGGCGGGGCGCTCTGCCTGATCGGGCAGCTGCTCATTGACAAGACCAAGCTCACTCCGGCCCGTATTCTGGTGCTCTATGTGGTGTCCGGCGTGGTGCTGGGCGGGCTGGGGCTCTACAAGTATGTGGTGGAGTTCGGCGGAGCGGGGGCTACCGTCCCCCTGACCGGCTTTGGCTATCTGCTGGCCAAGGGAGCCGCGAAGGCCGTGGACGAGATGGGCATACTGGGCGCCCTCACCGGCGGCGTCACCGCCGCGGCGGGCGGCATCTCCGCCGCCATCTTCTTCGGCTGGCTGGTGGCCCTGATCTTTAAACCCAAACCCAAATCCCGATAAAAGAGGCGCGGGGCATTGCCCCGCGCCTCTTTGCTCCGCCTGCTGTTTGCCTTAGTGCAGGCCGTCCGCCGGTCAACACTTGAGCAGCAAATGCGTCCAGCAATAACCGCGGCGGCCGCCAGCAGAAGGGCCGCTGGCGGTGCTCATGCGGCGTACCTCTTCCAAGCGCTCCGTCACCTTCGCAGACATATCCGCCCCCGCCTTTTGAAGTATGCTGGACATAGATGTCCATAGGGTCTGACTCTTTGCCTTTGAACAAATAATCCGTTGTTACTCCGAAGATCTCACTCAGCCGAATTATTTTTTCACTGTCCGGTAAAATCTGGTCCGTTTCACGCAGTTAAAAAGATGGTGTCAACGGCTTGGTCGATGTTGCCAATGAAGCGATAGAAAATCTCGATTTTCTGTACCCGTTTTCCCTCGCTGTCCTTTATCACCTCATGGATAAGGATTTTTCAATCAAGGTAATCATACTTCTGCGGTCAGCTCAGACAGGTCGGCATATTGCTTTACCAAAACAAGCCATTTTTCAATGTTTCCGTCTGTTCCCGTGCGGCTTCAAGCTGTGTATTCAAGGCCAGGATCTTAGTCTCCAGCGCCTTCTGCTCCTGCTGGTACTTTTGGGAGAGCATAGAGAAGTTCCGGGCGGTCATGACCTCCGCGGTCCTGTCCTCATATATCCGGGCTATCAGGCTGTCCAGCTCGGCAAGACGTTTTTCCGCCCGCTTTTTCTCCGCCGCCGCCCGTCTGTGCTTTGCCTCCTGTCCACTGTTGGAGGGCTTCAAAAGGCGGGCGGCTATGGCTTTCTCATTCTGATGGACCGCCTTAATCCAGAACTGCAAACGTGAGAGAACATAGAGCTAAAGAACATCATAGCGGACATAATGTGCGGAACACTGATTGCCGAGTTGTCCATAGCGGCTGCAATCGTAATGCCTGTATGGTTTCTTGATCTGGCGTTTTGTCCTGAAACGCATAGACCAGCCACAACCGGCGCATTTGAGAAGCCTGGAGAAAATTTGTGTTGTCTGGTCCTTCATAGAACGGCGGCGTGTGGCGATCTGTTCCTGCACACGGTCAAAAACATCTTTCGAAATGATCGCCTCATGAGTCCCCTCGACACGTACCCACTCGCTGGGGTCCTTGCGGATACGCTTCTTATTTTTGTTGGAGATATTTGTTTCCCGGTAATGGACCGAATTTTCGATGTAGGTTTCATCCTCCAAAATGCTTTTGACCTGGGCTATGGTCCAGGCGTAGGCTTTTCCCTCCGGGGCGTTGGCGTAGATGTTTGCAAATGTCCCTTTGCGCTGATAGTTCAGCCAGCCGGGGGTGGATCCCTTCTCTTGCGTCAGTACCTTGGAGGTTTTAGCGGCTCCCACCCCACGCACCGCAAGGGCATAAATTTTTTTAATTATCCAGCGGGTATCCTCAGCAATCAGCAAATGGCATTTTTCCTCCGGGTCCTTGCGGCAGCCAATGGGCACATAGGCGAAAATCCTTTGTCCTTTGGCAAATTTGGCCTTGAACGCTGATTTTACCTTGCGTCTGAATGAGCCGAACCAGTGTGGGGCGATCCACTTCTTCCAGCTGAGCATAATCCTGCATCATGTTCAGCCACTCGTCTACGGACTGTTCTTTTTCCCGCCTGGCAGACAGCAGTTCGCAAAGTACCTTACGCCGCTCCTGCTTTGCGGCTCGCTCTACTTCATAGCCATTCAAGAGCTGGACACACAGGTTTTCCGGGACGCGTCCCATGACCTTATCCCCGTAAGCGGACTGCACCAGCCTGTCCAGTTCCGGCAGCCGCTTCACGTTACCTTTACTCCATAAAACAGGCGGCCGGCAAAACTCTGGCCCCCCATATTTCAAAGTACAAATCTTTCAGCAGCAGACCGGATCCTGGCCACGCTCCACCGTCTCACCCCGAAAGCAATGCCCGCGGTATTTCCAGATGCCGGGCATATCGCGGCATCGCTCGAAAGTAACGTAGCTCGCACGCCACCGACTGGTTTTCGGGTCTTCCCGATGACTATGGCCCCCCCCATTTATGCGCATGCACTCGAGAGAAAGGCCAACAATTTATCGCTTCGTCCACCATGGCTCCCACAACATAGTCTCTGGGCTTTGCAGTCTCATAACGGAATGTCTTTGCGGTGAATATTTCCAACTCTGCAGTAATTCATCCAGGCCTTTATTTTCTGTAAAAATCTCAGAATCCGTTAGATTATATCAGCCGTATTATGCATCTAAAAATATATTGTTTTTTGTGCTATAATCCCCTGTGACATACTTCCAACACCAAGCAGAGCACACATCGAGTAACAGTTGGTATTAAAATTGCTATACACTATTTCCAGAGGGGGCGTTGTCCCTCAAAAGAAAGGAGACTAAGTTTATGGAAAAGTTTGTTTCTGAACTGCGCGTAAGAATGTCTGCCAAAGATGCACACTATGGTGGAAATCTGGTAGATGGCGCACATATGCTGCACCTCTTTGGCGATGTGGCTACCGAACTGCTGATCCGCTGCGACGGCGATGAGGGGTTGTTTTGCGCATACGACAATATAGAGTTTCTGGCTCCTGTTTACGCCGGAGACTACATCGAAGCGAAGGGCGAGATCACTTATATCGGAAATACGTCCCGCAAGATGACCTTTACCGCGTACAAGGTCATTACAGCTAGGCCGGACGTAAGCGCTTCAGCGGCCGACGTTCTGGATGAGCCGGTTCTGGTCTGCCGAGCCAGCGGCACCTGTGTGGTCCCAAAGAACTGCAAGCGGAAATAAACAGTTGCCGGACGGGTCCCCAATGGGGCCCGTCCGCTTTCTATCAAATTAAGCGACAGAAGAGGGCATCTATAATGGATAGCTTTGGGCTAGAACGATCTATAGAGCCGCGGCACGCCCTGGCCCAACAGGCGTGGAAAATAGATAATACGATGACGCTTCGGTCGGACGAGGTTCTCATCGACGTCAAAATCATCAATATCAATTTGGCCAGCTTCAATGAAATTCTGGACGAAACAGGCGAGGACAGAGCCTTGCTGTGTCAACGCGTTTTAGAAATTGTCCGCGAGCGGGGAAAACTTCACAATCCGGTAACCAACAGTGGAGGAATGTTATATGGCACCGTGGTGGAGTTAGGTCCCAGCTACCCAAATATTTACCATATCCGGCCAAAGGACGAGATCATATCTCTGTCCTCCCTCACGGTAACCCCTCTGCACATTACGCAGATCCTCCGCATTGACTGCGAAAGCGCCCAACTGGAGGTAGAGGGTCAGGCCATCCTATATGCCAACTCTCCAGTCGTCAAAAAACCGCCGGACTTGCCCCTGCGAGCCGTGATTGCAGCTATGGATGAGGCTGGCGCCCCTACTCGCTCCTATCAGATCGTGCAACCTGGGCAGGATGTACTGATACTCGGTGCCAGCGGCCGCATCGGTCTGATGTGTGGCTATGCCGCTAAGGATAAGATGGGCTCCAGCGGACGGCTTGTAGGTATCGTGCGAGATCAGGAAAGCCGTATTCAAATGGAACCATGCAGCGTGTTCGACGAGGTGTTGGAACTGGACGCCACCAACTTGAGCGCTTTATGCGGCACTCCACACGCGGAGATCATTCAGCGCTTTGATGTAGTCATCAACTGTATCAACACAGCAGACACTGAGGCTGCAAGCCTATTGGCAGTCAAAAACCATGGGACCATATACTTTGCCACCATATGCTGCGACTATAAATTCGTGGCGCTGACCGCAGAAAGTATCGGCAAAGAGATTCAGGTCATCCCTTACACAGGCTTTTTGGAGGGACACGCAGACTACACTTTGGGACTAATGCGCAGGTTCCCGCAAATGCAGACAGACATCCAGCGCGGGATATGCGGTGTGCCGGAGACTATCTCTATCCCGAACTCGGACGAAACACCGCACGCAAAGAGTGAAGCGGACGAGGACTGTGCGAGCGGATATATCTTCCATAGCTTGGAGGCCAAGGCCACTCTGCGCCAGGCGCTTAAAGTTGCCCGCTATACCTCCAACGTCATGATCTATGGCGAATCCGGTGTTGGAAAGGAAATTATTGCCAGAATTATTCATCAGAACAGCGAGCGAAAAGCTTCCCAATGGTCAAAATCAACTGTGCCGCGATTCCGGAGCATCTGCTGGAGTCGGAACTGTTTGGCTACGAAAAGGGTTCCTTTACCGGAGCAAACATCAAGGGGAAAATCGGCCTCTGGGAAGCTGCACAGAACGGCACTCTATTCTTGGACGAGGTGGGCGAGCTTCCCCTTACTTTCCAGGCCAAGTTGCTGCGCGTGATCCAAGAAAAAGAAATTGTTCGTGTCGGTGGGCTAACTCCCATCAAGGTGGATGTACGGATCATCGCTGCCACCAACCGAAATCTAGCTCGCATGGTGCAGGCCGGGGAATTCCGAGAGGACCTTTACTACCGGCTGAACGTCTATCCCATCACCGTTTTGCCTCTGCGCATGCGCCGGGCAGACATCATCCCCTTAGCCAAATACTTTGTAGAGCGATACAACCTGGAATTCGGGCTTCAAAAGTCGCTAGGCGCAAAAGCACTGGAATTTCTGGAGAACCAGTCCTTTCGCGGAAATATCCGCGAGTTGCAAAATCTGATCCAGCGGCTGATGATTATGACAAATAACCGGATCATTGAGGCGCGGGACGTGCTCCAAGTCCTCTCCATGGACAGCGTGGAGCCGCCTTCTGTAGCAGCAGCCGTTCCATCTCCGGATTTTCACAAGCAGACCACCGGCGGTTCTCTGAAGGAAATGTTGAGCCAGCGGGAACGGGAAATCCTCCAGTTATACCAGCAACGGTACAAGTCCACTCGAAAGATTGCCAACATGCTGGGGATTAGTCAATCCTCTGTAGTCCGAAAATTAAATCTGTACGGTCTTCAATCGGAAGACAAGTGAACCTTTTTTGAATCACAAGCGAACCATAAATTGATCGTTCGATCAATTTATGGTTCGCTCTTCTGTTAATGGACTTCGAATTCCCGTTTCACTAAAGATAAAACTAGTAAAAATATCAAAAAATGAGTTGGCACGCAGTTTGCAGTTCAAAAATATAGTATTTCGCTACAGAAAGGAGACTCTACCATGCGAGGAGATCCATACGGAAGCCATCGTGTCATTTCCCCAAAGGATTGCTTCCGCAGGCAGCAGAACGGGTGGACAACTCCCCACTATTTGTTCCAATGAGATTCTGATCGACGTCATCGCGCTCCAGCCAACGGCCACAGCCTTTGGCCGCATCAAGCAAGAGTGTGGCGGCGATGTGAACCGGATCGCCCAGGAGATCCAGAAGATCGTGGATGAGCGCGGGAAGTTCCAAGACCCGGTAACAAAATCTGGCGGTATTCTGATCGGTCGCATCAAGGAGATTGGCGCCGATCTGGCTGGCTCTACAGACGCCCAGGTGGGCGATAAGATCGCCACTTTAGTGTCCCTGTCACTCACTCCTCTAAAAATTAATGAGATCACGTCCATTGACGTGGACACCGAACAGGTCTTCTGTAAGGCCAGCGCCATACTGTTCGAGAGCGGCATTTACACCAAGCTTCCGGAGGACCTTGGCGACCAGCTTAGCCTGGCGTTGATGGATGTGGCCGGTGCCCCGGCCCAAGTTGCAGTCCACGTCAAGGCGGGAGATACCGTGGTAGTGGTGGGTGCGGCAAGGCCGGGCTTCTCTGCCTGGCGGAGGCTAAAAACGGGTAGCTCCCACTGGCAAGGTGATCTGCATGGAATATTCCCCCCGGCAGTGTGAGATTGTGCGTAGCCTGGGCATTGCGGACGTTGTGCTGGAAGCCGATGCCAAGAAGCCTCTGGAGGCCCTGGATATTTACCAGAATGCATTGGGTGACCAACTGGCGGACTTCACGGTCAACACCGTGAGTGTACCTAACACGGAATTGGCCACGGTGCTTGTAACTAAAGATACGGGAATGGTCTACTTTTTCAGCATGAGTACTGATTTTGCCAAAGCGTCTCTGGGGGCCGAGGGCATCAAGAAATATGTGCCCATGCTTATCGGAAATGGATATTACCCCGGCCATGCAGAAATTGCCTTTGACGCTGTGCGAAGGGAGGAGAAGCTACGAGATTACTTCACAAAACGCTACTGCAAATAAAATTTGTTTAAGAAAGGAAGTGAGAATGATGGAAAAACTCATCATTACCGCAGCCATATGCGGCGCGGAGGTCACCAAGGAAAACAGCCCCGCTATCCCCTACACCGTGGAGGAGATGGTACGAGAGGCCAAGAGCGCGTATGATGCGGGCGCGGCGGTCATTCATGTGCATGTCCGTTGGGACGACGGCACCCCCACCCAGGACCGGGAACGGTTCCGCGTAGTGCTGGACGCCATCAAGGCGGCCTGTCCTGGCGTCATCCTGATCCCCTCCACTGGCGGCGCCACCGGCATGACCCCGGAGGAGCGCCTTCAGCCCACCGAGCTCTTCCCCGAGATGGCCACCCTGGACTGCGGCACCTGCAACTTCGGCGACGACATCTTCGTCAACGATATGCCTACCATGTGGGCCTTTGGTCAGCGGATGATCGAGAACCACATCAAGCCTGAGTATGAGTGCTTTGAGATCGGCCATCTGGACACCATCCTGAACATGGCCAAGAAAGGCCTGGTGCCCGGCGCCCCCATGCAGTTCAACTTCGTGCTGGGGGTGTCCGGCTGCACCCCCGCCACGGTGGGCAACCTGAATTACTTAGTCAAGCAAATCCCCTCCGGCTCCACCTGGACCGTCACCGGCATCGGCCGCAGCGCCTGGGACATGGCCGCCGCCGGCATCGTAATGGGCGGCAATGTCCGCGTTGGCTTTGAGGACAACATCTACCTGGGCAAGGGCCACAAGGCCGCCTCCAACGGTGAGCTGGTGGCCAAGGTGGTACGCCTCTCCAAGGAGCTGGGCCGCGAGATCGCCAACCCCGGCGAGGCCCGCAGGATCCTGTCCCTGGCCTAAACGGCGAATGTCTGCGGCCTATCCGCTGAAAGATAGAACCATCTGCAATGAACAGGAAGGAGAGAACTATGAAACGGAAAAAAATTTTAGCGCTTACTCTCGCGGCAGCCATGAGCCTGGCTCTTTTCTCCGGCTGTAGCCGCCCCAGTGCCAGCAGTGGCGGTAATGATAACCCCTCTGCCAACAACACTGGCAGCACTAGTTCTGAGGAACCCATTGTGATCAAAATTGGCCATACCGACTCTGATACGCGTTCCACTCACAAGTGGAGCGTTTGGCTAGGCGAGTGGCTGGAAGAGCAGGCGCCCGGCCGTTTCAAAGTGGAGGTTTACCCCAATGGCCAGTTGGGCGACTCCCCCGACATGGTGGCCGGTGTAAAGCTGGGCACTCTCACCATGGAGTTCGACCTATCCTCCGTGGTAAGTTCCGTGTCCGGACCCGCGACTAGCGCGGTAGACCTCCCCTACCTGTACCCCACCTATGAGGACTGGGTGCAGGGCACCTTTGAAAATGGCGGTCTGGAGCTGTTTAACGAGACCTTGGCACCCTCCGGCTATTACTGCGTTGGCATGTTCTATAATGGAATGCGTCAGGTGATCAGCCGCACCAGTACCTACCACAATTCCGAGGATCTGCATGGCCAGAAGATCCGCGTGGCGCAGAACGATCTGGACATCAAGACCTGGGACGCTATGGGCGGCAGTCCTACCCCCATGTCCTGGAACGAAGTGCTGACCTCCCTCTCCACAGGCACCATCGAGGCACTTGACCACTCCTTGGGTGTGTTCAATGACTTCAACATCCATGAGATCGCGCCCTACATCACCATCACCAACCACGCAAGCTCCCCCTTCCCCATTGTGTGCTCCCTGGAATGGATCGAGTCCCTGGATCCTGAGGACCGGGCGCTGATCGAGGAGGGCGTGGCCTTGGCCTGCGAGCAGCAGCGCGAGGAGGAGCGCGCCAACGAAATGGAGTATATTGAGCGCTTCAAGGAGGAAGGCGCCACTGTGGAGGAGCTCACTGATGAAGAGGTCGCTGCTTTCAAGGAGGCCGTGCAGCCTGTGTATGACGATCTGCGTGCGCAGATCGGCGACGATCTGATGGACCGCTGGCTAGCCACCGTTCCCCAGAGCTGACCCTAGAGGAAACTATATATAGGCCCGCCTAAGCCATCGGTACGGCCTGGTTGGGAACCTATAATATGCTGTAGAGAGAGGGGGAAAAGGTGTATTTCAGTGATACATCTAATTTGTCTATGAATTCAGCAAAAAGCAGATTTTTTTCAATCCTAAATCACATTGAAGAAGTCATCATCGTCTCCATGTTTGCCTTGATGGTCATCATCATTTTCGTCCAGGTCATCATGCGGAAGGCCGGCAATTCTCTGTCCTGGTCGGAAGAGCTGGGGAAATTCCTGTTCGTATGGATCTCCTGGATGGGCATCAGTCTAGGTCAGCGGGAAGGCGAGCATATTAAAATCACTATGCTCACGGATCGGCTGCCTTTCCGCTTGGCCCAGATCGTCAACATCATTTCCGATATCGTCGTGATTATCATCTGCGCCGTCATCTTCTACTATGGCGTGGAACTGGTGGTCGCTCAGGGCAATGTGCCCTATGCTGGCATCAAGATCAGCACCTCCTGGGGCTACTTGGCGGTGGTGCTGGGCTGCGGACTGATGATTCTCCGCACACTGGTGAGCATCAAGCGCTCTGCCCTCACCCTCATCAATGGCAAATTACCCGCTGACACCAAGGCCCGGGAAGGGGGGGATTAAGCATGGATGCAGTCATTGTCCTGTTGATTTTGCTGTTTGTCCTGCTGGCGATCGGTGTGCCTGTGGGTTCGCCATTGGTGGCGCAACCATGATCTCCATGTTTTCTTCTCGGATCTGAACATGGTGGTCAACGCACAATACTGCTATTCAGGTATTTTCTCGTTTACGGTCATGGCCATCCCCTATTTCATGCTGGCCGGCACCATCATGTCCACTGGCGGCATCGCCCGGCGGATCGTGGACTTTGCCTCTGCGCTGATCGATTTTGTGACCGGCGCCCTGGGGTGCGTTTCCATGCTGGCCTGCATGTTCTTCGGCGCCCTTACCGGCTCCGGCATGGCCACCACCTCTGCCATCGGCGGCATGATGATCCCCGAAATGAAGCGCAAGGGTTATGATTCCTCCTACGCCGCCACTCTGGTCTGCTTCGGCGGTATCGTGGGGCCCATCATTCCGCCCTCCCTATCCTTTGTGCTCTACGGAGCTTCAACCAAAACCTCCGTGCCTGATCTCTTCAAGGCCGGTATCATCCCCGGCGTTATGATCGGCCTGGTATTTTTGATGGTAAACATCATCATCTGCAAGCGCACTGGCACCGAGGTCCACAAACCCGAGCTTGGGCCCGGCGGAGAAAGGATTCCCATGATCCAGTTCTGGAAAGAACGGCTACACCGGGTAGGCAAGGCCACCAAGGACGGGTTCTGGGCTCTGCTCTCTCCCTTTATTATCCTAGGTGGCATCTACTCTGGCTTCTTCACTCCCACTGAGGCCGCCGCTGTCTCCGTTGTGTACTCCATCATCGTGTCCCTGTTCGTGTACCACGACATGACTTGGAAGGACCTGTATAAAACTTTTGTGTCCGCCGCTGTCCTCAACGGCGTTACTTCCTTCCTGCTGGGCACCTCCACAGTGTTCTCCACCTTCATGACCTTCGAACAGGTCCCCCAGATGATCACCAACTTCATGGCCAATCTGTCCGACAGCCCTGTAGTGTTGTTGCTGGTCATCAATGTGTTTCTGCTGATCGTGGGCTGTTTTCTGGATACCGTGCCCGCCATCATCATCATCGCGCCTATGCTGCTGCCTACCATTCAGGCGTTCAACATCAATCCCATTCACTTCGGTGTTGTCATGTCGGTAAACCTAGCTGTTGGTCTGTGTACGCCTCCTTATGGCTGCAACCTCTTCGTGGGTGCGGCCGTAGCCAAAATCAAGATGGAGAGCATGCTCAAATGGGTCGTACCATTTTTCCTGGTCTCCTGTGTATTGCTGTTGATTTTGTCCTTTGTTCCAGCGCTCTCTCTTGCATTTGTCTAGCTTTCCCCCTCCTGACATGCGAATCGATAGACGGGCCTCCGCTTTTGCGGAGGCCCGTCCCTCTTCGGGTATGTTCTTCGATTTAAGTATATTTTAATAATAATCTTTTAGTTAACTCATTAAATTCCGCTATTTATTCAAAATCTTCACATTGTCTATATGCACAGTTGTACCGCCTAGGCTGGAGCAGTAGAACCCAATGTCCAGATAGCCTGTTGTAACGGTGATATCCGTCTCAACCAGCCTCCACCCGGTTCCTGCATAAGGCATATCAACATAGATGCTGTCGCCTCCGTAACCAGTGACCTCCATGCGTCCAATGTCTGGAGCCGTATTGGAAACCTTTATCCAGGCTTGAACGGTATAGGTTCCATTCGGGAGGTTGATTCCCTGGTGGATACTCTGCTGGTATGCGCTGCTGCTGTAGAAGTAAACCCGCTTATCCCCGGCATATGGGGACTCTGGCGGATTTGTGCCAGATCCGGAGTCTACTCCATAGGCCACTGCCTGACCATCAGGGTGCCACTCTGTCCAGGCGCTGCTCTGTGAGGTGTCCCGCTCGAATCCGCCATTGTCTACCAAGGGGACCGAAATTGTGGCGTCGGGCTCTGTCTTCACTGACAGCTTGTCCAGATTTACATTGCCGGAGTTGCTGCTGTCGTAACGCAGCGCAACGACATTCCGGCCTTCATCAAGCTCCAGCGTCTGGGTAAGCTCCTGCCACTCGTTCCAGTTTCCGCCGATACTTCCAAAAGAGATTGTCTCTATATAGGAACCGTTGACATACAGATTCAGGTCTTCCGTGGCCTGGGTGCCATTGCAGTAACGGATAGATGCCTCATAGCTTCCGTCCTTGGGAACCGTAATCTCAAACTCAGCGCCCGCACCGGCGGAAGTCATCCCGTCAACAAAGCCGCTTCCGCTGTAATTCCAGTGATCCTGATTTGTGCCGGCGGTGCCGTAGAGCGCGGCGTTCTCGGCCTCTGCGGTGATCACTTCCGGATAGAACGGCACGGTGCAAGAATCCAAGTTGACATAGCCGGTGTCTCCGCTGGCATCCTCATGCTTAAGAGTGATGATGTTGTTTCCTGCCGCCAGCGGAAGCTGCATCAGGCAATCCGCCCAGGTGTCCCAGTGTCCGGTGGAGGGCATTATGGTTTTGCCGATATAAGACCCATTGACATAGACCGACAGAGACCGCTCTGCTGCATCGCCATTGGCGTACCGGAAGGTGACGTCATAATCACCCGCATTGGCCACCTTAGCATAGAAGGTAACGCCGGCGCCAGCGGCTTCCAGCTTGTCGACAAACCCCGCTTCCGGAGTAGCCGGAGTGATTCTGGTTCACAGAGGCCTGCGTGTCTGTAGAAGCGCCAAAAAGGGAAGCATACTCCGCTTCGTAGGTCTGGCCATCCGCATCGACAGGGCTGCTGCCTTCGAGCGTGTAAGTGCTGTTGCTGTCAGAAGCGGCATAGGCCTTGATATAGGTTACATCCCCATACACATCCTTGCCCACTGTCCAGCCTTCTCCAGGCGCCGCTAACAGCGCATTATAGTCATCATAATAGGGCAGGCTCCCGTTGCTGGTAACCTCGGTAGCCGCCTGGCCATGGACGGCCAAGTAATAGTAGTCCAATCCGGAGTTGTGGCTTCCATCGACTGCACCGATCTTCACTTCGGTATTTCCGGTACCTTGCGCGGAGATTTCCTGTGTGAAATACACGCCGTCCTCATAGTCATAGGTTTCTCCATCGTCATCATAATAGCGGAAGCTGGTCTCCCGGCCGCTCGGGAAGATGTCTACCGTCACATGATCCACAGTTTCCTGTCCGACATAGTCCTGCACGTCCTGCGTCGGAATAATGGCGCCTTCTTTGATAAACATCGGAATGTCGGTCCAAGACTCGCTATTGAGGCTGTAGGGAATATACTGGCCGCCCTCATAAACAGTGCCGCGATTATAGTCAATCCAGGTGCCTTCCGGCAGATAGATCCACTTCACGGATTGACCACGTTCTGTGATAGGGGCAACGAGCAGCCACTCCCCAAACATCCAGGCATCGGAGTAGTCAGCCACGTTTTCGTCGTCGGGATAGTCGAACAGCAGGGGATACACCAGCCCCAAACCGGAGTCATAGGCCTCCCGCTCATAAGAATACATGTACGGGATCAGGGAATACCGCTGCTGAATGGCGGACTTGGTCACTTCTTCCGCCGTTGTACCAAAGTACCAAGGCTGGCGCTGTTGATGATTTGTTCCATGGACGCGGAAAACCGGACTCATAGAAGCGAATTGCAGCCATCTGGTGTAGAGCTCCGGACTGGGGTTTTCAATGTTCCCGGAGTTCTGGTTGAAGCCGCCGCCATCGCTGCCCCACTTGGGCTGCCCGTTATTGATGGTGGACAGCATCGCAGCCTTTTGCTCATTTAGTCCAGCCGCCCAAGATACCCGTTCTCCCTTGTAGAATTGGGTTGCCACGTCACCGGACCAGATGCTGGTGGCGTACCTCTGCGTACCGGGATAGTAATTGCGTGCAGTCTGCCAGACACGGACGCTGTCATCGGTATATTCCCGCTGTCCTTCATACATGGCCTGAGAAATAAAGGCTGTGGTAAAGTTGCCGAACCAGTAATCTGCACCATTTGAGGAGACCTTGTCCGTCTCATCGTTCCACCATCCAACGATGCCCCGATCGAAAGCATCCTGAGAGTGGAGCCACCACCAGTTCCGTTCTGCTGCTTTGTAGGGATCGATGCTGCGCACAGTCACAGGCAGGAAGTAGTCTGTGTATTCATAGTGGCCCGGATAGAAGTAGTCTCCGGCCTCTGCGTCCACACCTTGTTCAGTCGGTGTTCCGTCAGAGAGCTTGGTCACTACGCGGGGTTTGGTGATGCCAATCATCTTAATACCCTTGGATTCCATATCCTCCTTCAGCTGCGTGGAGGCCGCAGAGGGGAAGTTATCCGTATTCCAGGTGAATTCCCCGTAATTATCATCGCCATAACGTTTCCAGTCGTAATCAAAAGCATAACCATCAATCGGAATATTCTTGGCCCGGTACAGCTCTACCATTTCATAGAACTCGTCTTCGTCGATATCCCACTCAAAGTTGGAGAATCCCAAAGACCACTTTGGCATCATGGGAGATGTCCCTGTGATTTTGGAGAAGCCGGCCATAATCTCCTTCGGCTCTCCCAGCATGATGAAATATTCTACGTCTTCTTTCTCGTAGCGGCGGCCCTCCGCCGGCGTTCCCCCATAATAGAATTCCATCTTGCGGTCGGTGGAGTTTGTATATGGATAGCCGCCGTCAGAGTCCACCAGAATACCATATCCGGCAGTTGACCACATAAACGGGCCGCCGGAATTTCCCTGCTGCCCTGCTGCGGCCGTAGAGCTGTTGTCGTTCCGCAGAAGGTTCCCATTATCGCTGAAGCAGTCAAATCCATGAATACCATACATATTGCTGGATTCAGCGCGTACGAAGCGCACCCCGTCGTGGTAGATGCCTCCGCTCTCTGGTTCCCAGAACAGCGTAGTTCCGTCGGCCTGCATCACCGTCATGCGGCATGGCGTACGGCTGATTTCAATGCGCATGCCGTCTGTCTGGATCACAATGGGATCGCCGGTAATGTCGATTTCCGTTGCCGTAGTGGTATCCCAAGTAAGCTCAGGGTCAATAATCGGGGTGTCTGGGCTGGGTTCCACAGACTCTGGCTGGTAATCTACCCGAAGGATATTGTCTTGGCATACTTCCAACGTAAGCAGATCTGACGCGCTCCCGCCGCTGTCAATCGTCAGTAAAAGCGTATTTCCATCTACTGCGGCGTCCGTCACATTTCCGAGCGCCTCCGATGCGGCCGAAGCAATCGGAAGACCCGCAAACAGGGTACCCAGCATAGCGACCGTCAGCAAGAGGGCAAGCAGCCGTTTTCTTATCGTTCGCATACAGTTCCTCCTTAATAAGACAACAGGGAGGTGCATAGGGAAGCCCCATGCACCTCCCTGTGTTGGTTCAAGTCGTCACTGATTCCGAAGTGAGATACAGTCTAGGTTGATTCCGGCGAAGTTCCCCGCCTGATAGGAAATTGTAATTGTATTTTGCCCCGACACCAATTCGACAGGAACAGATACTGTGTTCCAGCTATCCCAGTCTTGCGTTTTCGGCAGATCGAGCACTATGGACTCTCCGTTTACAAGCAGAGTCCGCTGGGCCGCCTCAGTCCCTGCAGAGTAGCGGACGTCCAGCAGAGCGGTGTCGCCGTCAGAGTTCACAGTAAATGTGACCGCACAGCCTTCAGAGGCAAACTGGTCCACAAACCCCTCACCATAATAGCCTTCGTGATCTGTGTTTACGGCTACATTGGCCTGCTCCGCATGTTCCGCTTCATAGGGAGCCTGATAGATCCCCTCAATCTCAATTTCAGAAGCGTCACCGGCGGCGGTCTTGATATAGACCAGCTTCTCGCTGCTGCTGTAGTAATAGGCCGTCTGAGCAGCTTGGAATTCATCCAAAGTAGCAGCACGCTGGATGGCCTGCCCGTTGACCGTGACACCAGTCGGCTCCGTGCCGAACACTTGCGTAGTGACCGGAATAGCGGCAGCGGGGATAGAGACGGATACCGAGCTGTTCTTAAAGTCCTCGCTGGCGCTTACGGTCATCGTGGACCGGTCGCTGTGGACAAGTGTATAGCTGCTATCACCCTTCGGGTATACCCGGAAAGTCAGATTCGTGTAGTTGTCCACATCGTTGCCGATGGAGCCGCCCAATTCATAATCTTCGTTGAGATTCATGGGAATAATGCTCCCATTGCGAACGTAGACAGGGATAGAATCTACATCGCAGTAGTAATTCTTTGTGCCGCCTCCGGCGGTGAGAGCGTTGTGGAAGAAATCAATCCACTCGCCTTCGGGCAGATAGATTTCCTTTACGGTCTGCCCCTCTTCGAGGACAGGTGCCACAAGAAGCGACCGGCCAAACATATACTGCTCTTCTAAGTCGTAGGCTTCCGGATCCTCCGGGAAGTCGATCATCATGGCACGCATCAGCGGGGTGCCATCCTCTGTGCACTGCTGTGCCTCACTATAAATATAGGGCAGAATGTTCATTCTGGTATTCACATAATACCGGAACGTGGGGATGATGGTATCATCTCCGGTGCGCTCCTGCACATTCCAGGGACTGCGTTCCTCGCTGGGGCTGGGATTTGCCTTCTCGCTATGGAACTGCATGATAGGCGCAAACGCCGCTGCCTGGGTGCTGCGCTTGTACAGCTCTGCGGTTGGGAAATCGCCGGTGAATCCAGCCAGATCCCATCCCCAGAATGGGATGCCAGAGATACCAGCACTTAAACCGGCGCTGATCGAATCTTGAAGCGCATCAAAGGTGGAAGACTGATCGCCAGCCCAGAATACGCCGGTGGACTGGACGCCTGCGGTGCCGGCGCGGCTGAAGGTCATACCGGTACCGGTGTTTTCCTCTGTAAAGTCGTAATACGCTTCGATATAGGCATTCGGATACTCATTGCGCATTTCCAGGCCATCGCTTCCGTCGTAGAAGGAGGTATTGCGGCCCCAGACCATTTCACCGCCATCGGTCTTGAAGCCATCAATTCCAATATCATCGAACAGGTAAGCACGCTTAGACATCCACCAGTCCACCGCGTCCGGATTGGTGAAGTCCAAAAGCAGGCTATTGCCGAACCACCCGGAGGATGGGATACGGTATTGGCCTCCCTCGCCGTCTCCGACGGCGTAGCCTTGCTCAATCATGTATGCCTCGTCATTGTCCTTCTGCTCCCAGGCATAATCGGTGTATTTGAGCACAGGAATCTGCCACAGCAGCACCTTCATCCCATTGTCATGGATGGTATCCACCATAGAGGCGGGATCAGGCCATTTCTCGCTGTAGGTAAAGTCACTGCCGGAAAACGCCTCTCCGCCCGGCTTCGCCGTATAGGTGCTGTCATTGAAGATATAGAAGGTGTTTTCGTCGCTCCACTGTTCCAAGACCACTACAGAGGCCGGAATGTCATAGGCCTCTGCGTTTTCTACGGCCGAAAGCACCTCGGACTGTCTATCCCACTCATTGGCGGACATCCAAAGCCCAAATGCCCATTTGGGCATATCCTGGGGCTTCCCACTAAGCTCGGAATAGCCGCCAATCACCTCTTCCGGCGTTCCGCTGATAATATAATAATCCAGCACAGGATCATCACCAGAGGTATTCACGGTAAAGGTATACTGGTTCGGATCGCTGTCTGCCATATCGAACTGAGCGTAATAGGTGGAATCAAGATACAAGCCGTATCCCTTGCTGGAATAGAAAAACGGTACGGCCAGATAGCTTCTTTCGCCCTGATTCTGGTACTGGTTATAAACGTAAATATCCACCGTTTCTCCACGCTTTTCAATTCCGTTATAACGCTCCCCAAATCCGTAAAACTTTTCACTGGAAGGCGATTCATACCTGCCACGGAAATTTTTCACGAAGCCGGCGCCATCCGTCAGCCAGGATAGCTCGCTGCCAGTGCCTCCGTTCTGTGTCAGAAGTTTGCCGGTATCCAAATCCCGCACTTCCACGCCATAAGGCGACTTTGTAACCGTCACTTCAAGTGCGCTGGTGGAAATAATGATGCTATTGCTGTCCTCTTCAATACTGTAGTCAGCAGCCCCTGCCTCGAAGGCCACATCTCCCAGCGGGGAAAACTGGAAGCGCAGGACATCAGCAGATGGGAAGCTGAGCCCCAGCTTAGGCGTAGAATCCCCTTGGTCAGACGTTACATTCAGAACAACAAGGCCATCTTCCTGTGAACCGAGTTCTACAGACTGCGCCCTTTCCCATTCCACTACGTGGAAAGAGAACGGGCCAATAGACTGCGTGTTCTGCCCATCTTTGTCTGCAAAGACGGTATACTCAATAACATCACCCTTTTCAAAAGGACCAATAGCAGCCTCCCAATAGCTGTTGTTTCCGCTGTTGTACTTCCATTCTGCGCCGATATCCGGTTGGGGCTCCCCATTCTTCGTATAGGTGAGCCACACTGACTGTCCTGCCTCCACCGGCCATGTTGTGCTCTTGATATAAATCATCTCACCGGCGATGGGAGTCAGAGGGTATATCTCGGTGGGTTCATGGTCATAGAGATCATCAATGCCATAGGGATTGTGCCATATTCCGTCCAGGGCGAATGCCGGGGTAACCAAAGAAAAACATAGAAGCAATGCTATACAGACTCGAAAAATCTTTTTCAATGCGCAATCCTCCCTTTTTCTTTCGGTAAAACGGTCTGCTTCAGAGTTCCATCGCTCACCTCCTCTGGGTGCGGCTTGTCCGGGCGGTTCTACAAATCGGCGGAGAGCAATGCCCTTAGTACATCAGGTTCTTCTCGGTCTCAGGGTCAAAGAGGTGGATGAGGTCGGGGCGGAAGGCAAAGTTGATCTCCGTGCCGTAGGGGATGCCGGCCCGGTGCTCGGCGGGCAGGTCGGTGGTGGGGATGCGCAGCACCACGTCGCGCCCCACGGCGTTGACGTGCAGGTACACCTCGCTGCCCATCATCTCGGACACGTCCACCTTGCTGGACACGGTATCGCTGCCAGGGGCAGCGGCAAAGGCGATGTGCTCGGGACGGATGCCCACAGTCACCTTGCGCTCGCCCACGCCCTTCCCGGTCAGCAGCTCCTGGGCCTTGTCTCCCAGCACCACGGTGGCCTCGCCCACCTTGAGCTGGTACTTGCCGTCCTTCTTCCAGCTCGCCGTCGAAGAAGTTCATCTGGGGCGAGCCGATGAAGCCGGCCACGAACAGGTTGGCGGGCTGGTCGAACACCTCCTGGGGTGCCGATCTGCTGGATGAAGCCGTCCTTCATGATGACGATGCGGTCGCCCAGGGTCATGGCCTCGGTCTGGTCGTGGGTGACGTAGATGAAGGTGGTGTTGATGCGCTGGCGCAGCTTGATGATCCCGCGCGCATCTGGTTGCGCAGCTTGGCGTCCAGGTTGGACAGCGGCTCGTCCATCAGGAACACCTGGGGATCACGGACGATGGCGCGGCCGATGGCCACGCGCTGGCGCTGGCCGCCGGACAGCGCCTTGGGCTTGCGGTCCAGGTACTGGGTGATGTCCAGAATCTCGGCCGCCTCCCGCACCTTCTTGTCGATCTCCTCCTTGGGTACCTTGCGCAGCTTCAGGGCGAAGGCCATGTTCTCATATACGGTCATGTGGGGGTACAGGGCGTAGCTCTGGAAGACCATGGCGATGTCCCGATCCTTCGGCTCCACATCGTTCATCCGCTTGCCGCCGATGACCAGATCGCCCTCGGAGATATCCTCCAGGCCGGCGATCATCCGCAGCGTGGTGGACTTGCCGCAGCCGGAGGGGCCGACCAGGACGATGAACTCCTTGTCCGCAATCTCCAGGTTGAAGTCGTGAACCGCGGTCACCTTGTTGTCATAGATCTTCTTCACATTCTTCAGGGATACAGTTGCCATGTTCAGGGCCGTAAGGGCAATGCCTCCGCAAATACCCTCTTGCCCGCAGAGAGCGTCACTCTGCGGACGTTACGGCAGGTCTCCACACTGCCGCACCGCCGGCCCGGCGGGCGTTCCTCCTTTTGACCGCTCCTCCGCCCTATGAAAATGGAGTAGGGTCGGAAGGCTTGAATTTTGGGGCGCGGCTGTATAAGCGCCGGCAGAGTTCGGGCAATTCATACAGAGCGTTTAGGACGGCGCGGCAGCCGGGGCCTGGGCGGCGTCCCCCAGGCCGATGGAAAAAAAGCCGCCTGCATTTGCGGCCAGGATTCCGGCGGAGGCGTCCTCCACCACAGCACACTCATCAGGGGAAAGGCGTAATTTCCGCGCCGCCAGCCGGAACACTTCCGGATCAGGTTTCGACTTAGTAATCTGACTGCCATCTGCCACCGCGTCAAAGAATCCGTCCAGTCCGGTTCGTTCCAAAATGAGGGGGGCGTTTTTGCTGGAGGAGCCAATGCCTGTTTTCCAGCCGTTCTCCCGCAAAGTGCGGAGCACATCGACTGCCCCAGGGGCCAGTGCCTCTGGCCCCATACGTTCCAGATAGCTGCGATAGAGCCGGTTTTTCTCGGCTGCCATCTGCTCCTTCTCCTCCTGGGAGTAGGTCTTACTGCCAAGGCTCAGAATAATCTCCAGGCTCTCCATCCGGCTGACACCTCGGAGGCGGTTGTTTACCTGTTCGTCAAAAGGCAGGCTCAGCCTATCGGCCAACGCCTTCCACGCAAGATAATGGTAGTGGTCGGTATAGCACAGCACGCCGTCCAAATCAAAAATGATACCGCACATCCCCATATCAGCATTCCTCCACAGGGAGCACTTCCCAAGTCAGCGGGAATCGGTAGTCGCCCTCTATGTGGACGGCTCCATCAGACCAGGTGATATCCAAGTCGGTGCCCAGCTCGTCCCGGAAGCGGAAACGCCCGCATTCCCCAGCCAACAGCAGGTGCAGAGGAGTATTTCCGTCTGCCCGCTCTCCCGCCGGAGCGCCGGGGGCCGAGTTCGCATCAGAACGGAGCGCCAGACCATAGCCCGCCCGCAGAAAGACCGGCAGCCTCCGGTCTCCGCCCGCTACGATGGTCTGCCCTCCGGCCGCCGCGCGGCGGTCGAACAGGCCGATCCACTGTCCTTCCGGAAGGTAGACCGCGCGCTTCTCGGCGTTTTCTTCCAGCAGCGGCGCCACCAGCAGACTGTCACCCAGAAGGAATTCATCTTCGCAGTCCCATACCAGCGGATCTTCCGGCCACTGATAGACCAGCGGCCGCATCATAGGCTTGGAAGCTTCCGCACAGTCCAGCGCGACACTGTACAGGTAGGGCAGAAGTTCCATCCGCAGATTATGCCAGAACCGCATCTCGTCCACGAACTCCGTCTTACCGTAAGCCGCCGCCAGATTCCAAGGGCTCCGCTCATTGTTCCCCTCTCCCCCGGGCATCAACTCGCGGAACTGCCCTCCATCCGGCTCGGAGTGCCATTGCATCACCGGCACAAAGCAGGCCAGCTGTGTAGCCCTGCGGTACAAGTCCAATGTGGGGAGCGGCCCCGCAAAGCCCCCGATGTCGAAGCCCCAGAACGGGATGCCGGTCAGGGCAGCAGACAGCCCCGCCCGCAGGGCGCTGGCCAACTCGCTGTTCTGGGACTGCTGATCTCCAGCCCAATGGATAGGCGTGGTATGCTGACCAGCGTAGCCCGCCCGGCTGAACAGCGCCTGAGCCGAACCCAGATGTTTGGTGTAAGCCGCCGTATACTCCTGGGCATAGCGGTTCTTTCCGGCCCGGCCGGAGCTTCCATCCGCAAAGCGCACATCTTCCCGGTAGATGAACTCGCCTCCATCGGTCTTGAACCCGTCTATCCCCATCTCTGTGAGATAGTTTCGCTTGGAAAACCAGGTCTCCTCTGCGGCAGGGTTGGTGAAGTCGGGGATCATGGAGCCGGCGAACCAGTATCCCTCCGGGATGGTATAGGGACTCCCATCTGCGTTGTGGACGCAGAGGCCCCGGGCAACGGCATCCGCCTGGTCCAGCTCATTTTGCGCATTGAGCGGCTCATCCGGCCCCTGCTTTTTGTAGACGGGGATCTGCCACAGCAGGAAACGGATCCCCTTCTCGTGAAGCCGCTGTACCATACCAGCGGGATCCGGCCAGGGGGAATCGGAAAAATCGAAGTCCTCCAGCCGGAATGCGCCGCCATTCGGCTTAGGAACATACCTTGCGCCCCGGAAAACATAAAAGGTAGCCTCATCGCTCCACGCCTCGGCCACCAAGGCGCAGACTGGAAAGCCGTGTTCCTCCGCCTGCGCCACCGCCCGCTCCACTTTCTCCTGGCTGTCCCAGTGGTTGGCGGAGATCCACGGCCCAAAGGCCCATTTGGGCGGCAGCTTTGCCGGGCCGAACAGATCCATGTAATCCCGAATGATCTCTCCGGGCATCCCCGAAAACAGCACGACGCGGCAATCCACAGGCAGCTCCGCGCAAACCGCTTTCTCACCAAATCGGAAGCTGGTGCGCTCATCCGTGGCCGCATATAGCCCGAAGCCCGTATTTGTCCAGAAGAAAGGCGCCGGGCAGTAGGTTTTCTCTCCCTGAAAGCAGAACTTCTCCTCCACCTCATTGACCGCCGTATGTCCCTTCTGATTCACGGCATTGTACTTCTCTCCCATGCCATAGGCCCCGTCATAGTGCAGGGAGACCGTCAACTCCCCCCGCTCCCCCGCAGGGCTCCAGCAGAGGGCGGCCATACCGCCCGGATAGGGAAATTCCAGGGACCGCGCCTGGCCGGAACACAAAATCTCTCTCATCGGTTCACCCCTTGATGCCGCCTGCCATCAGGCCGTTTTTGAAGTGCTTCTGCGCGAACAGGTAGATGATGATAATTGGAATCATGGAGATCAGGCTGCCTGCCATCAGCACATTGTACTCGGTATTGTACTGGCCGTTCAGTGTGGACAGGGCGATGGGCAGGGTCATCTTGGCCCGGTCAGTCAACATCAGCAGAGGCCAGAGATAGTCGTTCCAGGACTCCATAAAAGTGGTCACCGCCAGCGTTGCCAGGGTCGGCGCGCACAGCGGCAGGGCCACCCGGGAATAGACCTGGAAAATGTTTGCCCCATCCACCCGTGCGGCGTCCAAATAGTCCACCGGTACGGTACGCATCTGCTGAACCAGCATGAAAACTGCAAAGGGGCGGAAGATGGAGGGAGGATCACACTGGCATAGCTGTCGATCAGGCCCAGCCGATTCATGATCACAAAGAGCGGGATCATAGTCACCTGTGGGGATCATCATGGTGGCCAGGTAGAGCTTGAGCAGTAGGTTCGCGCAGCGGAAACGGATTTTGGCAAAGCGAAGGCTGCCATCGAGGCAGAAATCAGGGTGATGACAGTGTAGGACACGGAAATAAAGAGGCTGTTTCCAATCGTCTTTAGGAATGGAAAACGGGAAAATACCTCACCATAGGCATCCAACGAGGGCTCTGCCGGAATCCACTCAATGGGGATGGACATGAGAGCACCCGGCTCTTGAGAGAGGTGGAGATCATCCACAGGAAGGGGATCATGGCCACCACGGCAATGAGGATGGAGACCACATAATAGCCTGTGGTGCCCAGTCTGCGTTTAGCTGTCATAGTTGACCCACCTCTCTTGGCCCTTCATCTGGATGGCGGTGCACACCATAATGATGGCGAACAGGATCCAGGAGAAGGCCGCCGCATAGCCCATGCGGTAGTAGCGGAAGCCATACTTGTAGATGCGCTCCACCATGACCTGTGTGGCGCCATTGGGGCCGCCGTCGGTCATGATCATGATTTGCGGGAAGAGCTGGAATGCGTTGATCAGGCTGACGATCAGCACATAGAAGATAGCTGGGGTCATCAGCGGCAAGGTGATCTTCCAGAACTTCTGCCAAGAGCCTGCGCCGTCCAGCGATGCCGCCTCATAGTAGGACTTGTTGATGCCCACCATACCGGACAAGAGGATGAGGCCAAAGAACCCCATATCCTTCCATACCGACACCAGTACGATAGCCGGCATGGCCCAAGCCTCGTCCAGCAGCCAGCCCGGCCCCTGTATTCCGAAAACGGCCAGGATGTTGTTGACCGCGCCATACTCCGGGGATAGCATAGACTTCCAGATCATGGAGGCTGCCACCCAGGAGGTGAGCACCGGGATATAGTAGATGATACGGAAGGCTGTTACGCCGGGGCGCTGGCGGCTGAGCAGATAGGCCACCCCCAGAGACGCCACCAGCATCAGCGGAATGTACATGATGATATAGCGGAAGGTGTTCCACAGCACCCCCCAGAACTCGGGGCTGGAGAGAATGGCTTTATAATTATCCAACCCGATAAAATGCTCCTGAAAGAAGCCGGGGGCCGTCAACTGATCCAAGCCGTTCCAGTCAGTCAGGCTGATAAAGGCGGATATGAGCAAGGGCAGCAGGGAAAATACCAGCAAGCCAATGAGGCTGGGCATCAAAAAGGGAGACGCGGTGATCAGCCCCTCCTGCCCGGGTCCCTTTCGCCGCTTCCGTTTGACTAACATGGTTGGGAAACACCTCCTCAGAAAATCGAACAGGGGAGGGGCACAAGCCCCTCCCCTGCCCCTTATCAGCTAAGGGAAATCTGCGCCTCGCATTCGCTCTGCGCCTGATCCAGGGCTTCCTGTACGGTTATGGAGCCATTGGCGGCGGCGGACAGCTTCTGACCAATGATATCGCTCATCAGGGCATAGTCCTCGATCACTGGCGGTACCACCAGATAGTCCAAGGAGTCAAACACAGCCTGGCGGTTATCGGGCGGCGTCATGTCCAGATAGGAGGCCAGGGTATCCTCGTCACTGACGGCAGGCAGATCCCAGCCCGCCTCAATGCGGATCTCAGCGGCGGCGGGGCTGGAGGCCAGCCAGGTGATCCAAGTAGCCGCGGCATCCTTGTGCTCGCTGTCGGCATTGATCACCAGGCCGTTGGAGAAGAAGTGCGTGGCCTTTTGCTCCTGACCAGGCTCAATCGTGATATCCCAATTAAAGCCACAGCCATCGGCAAAGGACTGGAATGCCCAAATACCGGTGGGGATCATGCCCAGACGGCCGCTCATGAACAGATCCCAGTCACCCATGCCGCCCATCTGCACGTCCGTGGGCTGGACGTTGCTGACCAGCACGCGGTCGGCCATCATCTGAGCGGCGGCCACGTTCTCGGGGGAGTTGATGGTAAACTCCGTCTTGTCCTCATTCAGCAGGCTGCCGCCGAACTGGGCGCAAACCTTGTAGAACTCGTTGTAAGTAAGAGGGCTGGTAGTAGCCGTAAATATCATCGCCCAAGGCGCGGATGGCCTCAGCCGCCGTCTGCACATCATCCTGCGTCCAGTCTGCGGTGGGATAATCAATGCCGGCCTGGTCAAACAGGTCCTTGTTGTAGACCAGCACCACATTGGAGAAGTTGCCGGGCAGGCCGTACTGCTTGCCGTCCACGTTGAACGCGCTCAGTGCAGTCTCGTCCAGGCGGCTGAGGTCCACACCGCTGATCTCGGCCAGCACGCCCTTATTGGCATAGGAGGCGAAATTCTCGATGTTCAGCTCATAGCAGTCAGGTGCCGTGCCGCCGGCCACGCGGGTTTGCATTTGGGTGAAATAGTCATCCATGGCGATGGTTTCGATCTCAACCGTGATGTTAGGATATTCCTCATGGAAGGCCTCGTACATTTTCTGCAGGGTTTCCTCATTGCCGCCGGACGCGTTGAAGTTGCAGTAAGTGATGGTCACAGGCTCCTCAGCCGTCTGCTGGCCGGTTTCATCAGCAGGGGCAGAAGATGGGCTTTCGGTCGGAGCACTGGACGGGCCGCATGATGAGAGCAGGAGCGCCAGCGACATTCCGCCGGCCAGGATCGCCAGAGACCGCTTTTTCATTGCATGGTTCCTCCTTTTCAAAATTAAGACATGTGTTGTTCCATTCTTACCCTATATTGAGACCTTTTCAGGTTGTCTCCGTTTTGATCTTGCGGACAGAGCCCCGCTCCACCAGGGACACCGGCAGGATCAACTCCTGCTTGGTCAACTCCGGCTCATTGATATTGCGGATCAACAGCTCCACCGCTTTTTCCCCCTTCGCTGAGATCTGCTGCTTTACGGTAGTCAGTCCGGGGTCATGTACTGCGCAATCTCCAAATCGTCAAACCCCATAAGGGAGATCTCGTCCGGTACCTTGACACCGCGCTCATAGAAAGCTTTTGCCGCTCCGATTGCCAGAATATCTGCCGCAGCTACCACCGCTGTGGCAGGAGTCCCGCGTCCATGAGCCTTTGGGCAGACGCGATGCCGTCTTTGTAGTCAATGTTCCCTTCAAAGACCAACTCCTCTCGGAAGGGAAGCTCATACTCTGCCAGAGCGTCCCGATAGCCGGCCAGGCGTTTCTTCATGACGCCGTTTTCCTTGATGCGGCCGCTGAAAAAAGCGACGGCACGGTGACCGCAGTCCAAAATGTACTTGGTCGCCAGATAGCTGCCGTAAGCATCGTCGATGCGTACATTATGGTAATAGTGGTCATTGCAATAGCTGTCGATCAATACGATAGGGATCCGGCTCTCCTTCATCTGCTGGTAGAAGGAATCCGGATACATGCCGATGACAATGATCCCGTCCAGATTGCGCTCCTTTGCCAGGGTCAGATAGCTCTCGTTGGCATCCGTAGCAGAGATGATCACATGGTAGCCTTTCTGTCTGGCGCACAGTTCAATGCTTCCCAATATCTCAGAGTAAAACTGGTTCTGAAACATGAGTCGGCTTCCAGCCTCGGTCTGAGGGACCACTACGCCGATCAGCCTGGAATCCTGTCTGGCGCTGCCCAGGGTACGGGCTGCCATGTTTGGTGTATAACCCAACCGCTCGATGGCCTGCTCAACCCGCCGGCGTGTCTCCTCAGAAATCGGGCGCTTCCCACTCAATGCATAAGAGACGGCCGCGCTGGTGACGCCAGCCTCTTTGGCGACATCCCTCATGGTGACCCGATTGGCCGACATGCTATACCACCTCGTTTAATTTAATCGTTTAAACTATTCCATAAGCAAATAATAGCCAATAACAACTCTATTGTCAAGATATAAATTAACATTTTTCACAAAACAATTATTGACTTGCGCCCAAAATATGTTATAGTTAGATTGCCAATGGTTTAACCGATTAAATCCGACAGTGAGGGATCTCTATGCAAGAGTGTTATTTGCCTACCGGCAACGAGTGGGTCTCTCTTCCCACTCTCCAGGCCCGCACCGGGGCGCTGGAGTCCTTTTCCTTCCTGCACATGGGATATAAGGGCCTGATCGAGCAGAGGGGCGGCGCTTCTCTCCCGCTGATGACGCCTTTTTTTGAGACGGAAGGAGAAAGGGCCTCGCTTCAGTCTCTGACCTGGGGACGGAAATCCGACTGGATTCCGACCTTCTGCGGCACGGCCGGCTCCCTAGCGGTGGAGGGAATGCTTCTGGCTCCGGTGGGGGAACGTGGTTTTCTCTATCAGCTGACAGTACGCTCCACATCGGATAAGCCGCTGTCCTCTACTTTCGGTCTGGAAGGGTGCTGGGCCTCCGCATGGCACTGCGTCAACGAAGACAAGGAGATCGACGGGGCGCGCAGATGCTACACCAGCCTTTGGAACGACAGTCTGATCTTTGATATGCGCTGCGGACTGCCCCTCTTTGCTTTTGCGCCCATGATGGATCAGCCCTGCTCATCCACCTTTCAGGAGACGGATGCCGGTATCGTCTACCGTCTGGCCCACGCCTGCACGCTGGAACCCGGAGAAGCTGTTACTGTGACCTTCTACTGGGGGGTCGGCTTCGAGGAGGTGGCGGCCGCCACCAGCGCCAAGGAGATGCTGCGCCAAGGCTGGCAGCACGAGTTACAGGTGACCACAGACTGGCTGGACGCCCGCCGCTGGCCCATTCCGGATGCCCAGTTGGAGCGCCTCTACAATACCAATCTGTTCTTCTGCCTGTTCTACTCCGCCGGGATCACCTTGGATACCGAGGAGCTGGTTCTGGTCACCAGCCGCAGCCCGCGCTACTATGTGAGCGCGGCTTACTGGGACCGGGACAGCCTGCTGTGGAGCTTTCCTACGGTAGTGGACGCCGACCCGGCACTGGCCCGCCGGATGCTGGACTATGTATTCGGCCGTCAGCGGCGCAACCTGGGCGTCCACTCGCGGTACATCGACGGCACAGTCCTGGAGCCTGGTTTTGAGCTGGATGAACTGATGGCCCCGGTGCTGGCCCTGGAGCGCTATGTGGGTGCCACAGGCGACCGGGACTGTCTGGAGGACAACGCGATCCGCTCCGGGCTTACGGATATTCTGCGCACCTTGCGCACCAAACGGCACAGGTCGATCGCACTCTACGAGACCTTCCTTCAGCCCACCGATGACGTGCGCAGCTACCCTACCTGACCTATGACAATGTGCTGGTATGGCGCTTCGCGCGCTGTCCTCCTGTATCCTGAAACATACGGCGACCTTGCCGGGAGGCGGAGGAGCTCCGCCGGTCGATCCTGGAGCACTGTGTTGTCCAGGGCCCGAACGGCCCATACTATGCCTGGTCCACGGATCTGGAGGGCCATACAGATGTATATGACGAGCCGCCAGGAAGCCTGCTGCTCCTGCCCTACCTGGGCTTCTGCGCGCCGGATGACCCCGCATATCAGAATACAGTGCGTCAGATCCGCGCCCGGAGTATCCTTACAGCTTCGCCGGGTGCGCCTTTGCGGAAATCGGCTGCGCCCACGCCCCCATCCCTGGATGTTGAGTGTCAACAGCCTGCTCAGCGGGGAGGCGGAGCGGTCGTTGGATCTTCTGCGTCGGGCGGTGATGGACAACGGCATCGTCTGTGAGAGCATCGATGAGCACACGGGCCGATCCGCGACGGAGACGCCTTTGCCACTTGCGGGGTTTGTGTGCCACGCCCTGCGGTATGCGTTAGGAGGCGTGTCCTATGAGAACTGACGTGAAGCGCCGGGGCTGGACAATTTCAGCGGAGGGGAACGATCTTGCCGACCGCTTCCTGGAGAGCGTCTTCTTTACCGGCAACGGCCGCATGGGGCCGGGGTTACCCCGCTTACCGGCCGATCCGCCGGCCGTTGGACGCCGGACTTTTCTTGGCTGGCTTTTATGACCGGATCTCCGACAGCACAGAGCTGACGGATTTTGTCAATCTGCCCACCCCTATCTGGTACCAGATCCGATTGAATGGCCGCATACCGGCCATTCCCTCCCATTTGTCCCGCGCGCTGGATCTCCGTACAGGTCTGCTCACCTTCCGTTACCGGCTGAGTATTGCGGATGACTGGGTGGATGTGCAGGAACAGCGTTTTTCTCCTTGGCCAAGCCTAGCTTTCTGTTCCAGCGGCTTGAATTCCAGGGCCGCGGGCAGGTGGAGCTTTGGCCGGGATCGACCACCAGAGCTGCAACAGCCCTATCCCAGACGATCAGGTGAAGGAGAACACCCAGATCATCCAGATGACCCGTTTCTGCTCCGGCGAGGCGACCGACGCCGGATTCACCGCCCGCTATAAGACAAATCATACAAGGCTGGAACTGGCTCAGACGGTTTCCTGCCGCACAGAGGGCTTTTCATCCCCCGCTTTTGTTGCAGATACCGGTGACGGCGTGGGAGTGCGCTGCACCAGTGACGCTTCCGATGCTCCCATCGCCTTGGAGATCGCCGCCCGGCTGACTTCCAGCCGCGATGTGGATCCCCTGCTCCAGCTGGATGTGGAGCCAGGCTGGGACTTTGTAAGTGCGCTGGCGGAGAATCAGGCCGCATGGGAGCAAAAGTGGGCGGACTGCGACATTGTCATGGAGGGGGATGACGACGCGCAGACGGCGCTGCGTTATGTGATCTACCAGTTGGCGGCCAACTGCTCTCCTCGGGACCACACCGTGAGCATCGGGGCTAGAGGGCTCACCCACACGCGGTACAAAGGCTGCTATTTTTGGGACACAGATCTCTTTCTGACGCCCTTTTATGACCTGACCGATCCACAGGCTGCCCGCAGTCTGGCGGGCTTCCGGGTCGGCACGCTTCCCCAGGCCAGAGCGCATGCGGCGCGGATGAATGGCGCCGGGGCCCGCTACCCTTGGATGGTGTCTTATGACGGCACCGAGCAGTGTGAAAGCTGGGACATCGGGTGCAGCGAGGTCCACGTCACCGCTGACGTGGCCTATGCTCTGGGCCAATACCTGGATTGGACCGGCGATGACAGCCTGTTCTTCCAGGGGGGCGCACAGGTGTTGGTGGAGACAGCCCGCTTCTGGGTCAGCCGTTACTCTCCCGCCCCCGAAGCCGGGAAGGTCAATCTGCTGTTCTGCAAGGGCCCGGATGAATACTGCGGCATTACCAGCAACAATCTTTTCACCAATGCCATGGTAAAGCACAATCTCTCTCTGGCGCTGACCGCCGCCGCACGGCTGAAGAAAGAGGCGCCGGAGCAGTATGCGGCCCTGAGCCTGTCCAAAGCGGAGTGCGCTGCTTGGGAGATACTACGCGATGCCATCCAGCTTCCCAGGGATCCAATCACCGGTCACTACCGCCAGGACGATACGTTCCACCTGCTGGAGCGCGTTGAGCCGGCGGAGCTCAAATCCGGCGACGAGGCCAGCTATCACCAGGTCTGCTTCGACCGGCTCCAACGCTATCAGGTGATCAAGCAGGCGGATACGCTGCTCCTTATAACCCGTCTGCCAGAGCAGTTTACCGAAGAGGAAAAGCTGGCCGCCTGGGAGGACTTTGAGCCCCTGTGTATCCATGACTCCACCCTCAGCTTTGCCAGCCACGCCCTCTTTGCGGCCCAGAATGGCCTGGCAGAGGCCGCTGAAGCCTACTGGCGGAAGGCCCTCTATCTGGACCTGGAGGAGGTTATGGGCAACACGGGCAAGGAAGGGCTCCATCTGGCCTGTCTCGGTGAGACTTGGAATACAGTTATCTTTGGCTTTGCCGGACTGCATATCGAGAACGGCGTTCCAAAGTTGTCCCCTCATCTCCCCAATGGCCTTGTATCCATGCAGTTTCACTTTTATTATCGTGGGCAGCGATATGAAGTTCAGATTGCTGAAGGGGCTTCCAAAATTTTTATCGCCCCAAATAAATCATAATTGCTAATCGCATTCGTAGTTTATTGCACGCTCTCCCAGACCTACTATCAGTAGAACCTACGGACTTGTGCCATAATACTGCTCGTATGGAGCATCCTGCTGCTGTTTTCTTCCATAGATCGTCGATTGAAAGATTTTTCTATTGAGAGACGGAAGCAACTGCACTCAAATGGTGCGGCCGCTTCGGGGCACAGTCCAAGTTCCTTTCCAATGCGTACCGCGTTTTCCTGCGGAGACATCCTGCCTCCTCATAGCCATAGAGAGGCGTTGTATACCGGCAGTCCGGCCGCATGGAAGGCACTGAGCAGCAGTTCTCCGCGGCAGAGAGTCCCATCAGGGGATATGGCAGCACTCACGCCCAGCCAGCCGTTTTGATAGCACCGCTGGATACTGAGCTCGGACCGCTCCTTTGGGGAATCGCAGGACAAGGTACTTCCATCGAAAGCCCGGAACAGCAGGGCAGCCCACTCCCGGACTGTGATGGGACGCTCCGGGCTGAAACTGTGTCCGCCCGTACCGGCTGTGATCCCACACTCCGCCAGATAGGTCACGCTCTCATAAAAGGGAGAACCGGCGGGGACATCGGAAAATCTGCCCGCGGCGGAGGCGGGGAGCTCCGCCATCTGTAGGCTGAGGAACATTGCCGTACACAAGGCAACGAGTCGTCTCACTTTCATATGTCAATCTGACCTTCCTTCACAAAATAATATGGGTATGGACCTTTGAGTTAGTAAAGGTGACAGGCCCGCCCCCTATAAAGGGGCGGGCCTGTTCGCTTTTGGATCACCACTTCGAGAGGATTTTGCCGTACATCTGCTTTTTCTCCTCCGCATACCGCTGGACTACCAGAATCACGGTGTCTCCTACCAGGAAATCGGAGTCCTCATGCTGGTAGGAGTAATTACACATGCACACGGTCCCATCCGGGAGATTGCAAAACACGCCGCCGTATTTGCCGGCGATCATGGCCTGCCGTCGGCTGCCGATGGGATGCCGCTCTCCGCGCCGCCATAACCGCTCCAAAAGACAATTATAGTTGATGCCTAAATTTCATTTTCCAGATCGCAGCTGTCCGTCAGAGGGCGGGCTTCAATCTTCTTCCATGCCGCACTGACCGGACGCTTGCTCCGCTCTAGATATGCAATTATTCTACTATTTCCCACCTCTGGAGAAAGGCTCTATGCAGGACCAGGAAAGCAGACAAAAGCAGAAAATTCACACGCACTTTGCTTTGTAATATACTAAAAACGCACATTTTGATTCTCGCATGGATCACACTGTGAAAACCAGGGATATTTTAACTTATCACTATATCGAAATTAGATATTTTTATTATAATTTTAGGAGTGTTCTCCGATGAAGAAAAAGGACACGCTTGACAGGCGTTTGGGACCTACAATCCGGGAAATCGGAAACCGCCACGGATTATCGGTCACAAACCTTAAATCCGCACTTGCGGAGTCGTTCAACGACCGCCGTAAAGGATGGGCAGATGAAAACGTGGAGTATGGAGAGGAAACCATCGGCGGCTATCTGTATGACCGGACTTGGCCTGATATGGAGTGCCAGACTTGTATAGACATAGTGACAGCCGCATTTGAAAGCGCCGTTCTATCCGACAGGACGAATGAGAATGCCATCAGAAAGGGACAGCAACAGGTCAAAAGCGAGATTGAGCGGCTTTATCGGGAATACGAAAGGAAAGCTTATCTCGATACCTATACACAGGAAATTTCCATAGAAGCTCTGAGGGCTTCCATGCTCCATATGGAGCCCACAATCGCACAAATATTGCTTGATAATCTGGCCGCCTGTAAAAGCCTTGACAGCTATGATATTGCTTTCAGGAAGGCTATCAGTACCTTTGAGGATGACCGCATAAGACACATAACAGAAGCAATCAACCAGCGCAAGCTGTCTTTTTTAGTAGGAGAACTCAATCATAAACTTTTTTCCCCGGACCTGTTTCAATGGCTGGCAATTTGGAACAGGGGCCGATCTAAAATTTCAAAGTCCGCGGAACGCATATCCCAGCTTGCGGAGAAGCAGGCAAGGGAGCTGGAATGGAATGAGGATAGCTTTCAATCCATGTTCGCCGTTGTCACACATATCACAGGGGATGGCATCCCGAAAAGCCCTATTTATCGCCGGGAGGAGCTGAACTTACTGCTCCTGTTTAAGTATTGTTTGGACGCTGAGCAGAAAGCCTCCGTACTGAGGGATTACACAGTGTAGGGAATGCCCACCGTGCCACAGCCGCCTCAGGCGGTCAGGACCGAAAAAAGTCTGTCCCGGTTTCGTAAGAGTCGGGGCAGTTTTTTCGCAAGTGGCTACACCAGTCTTGACGGCCTGTTTCGCCTGTGTCGTATGGTAATCAAGCAAGCTCGCAAGCGAGACTTGCTGACGCAATTACTACAGGACGGAGGCGCCGGGAAATTCAAGGCCATAGCGGAGGCCCACGGCCTTACCTGTGTCCTCTGCGGACAGTACGAGTGGAACACTATGCCGGGGGGCAATCTGGTTGAATACGCACTTTCAAAGGGGTGGAACGAGATACGGATCGGACGGAGCAGCCTTCCCCCCGTTCTTCCACTCCGGAGCTGCGGGGACGGCCCAGGGCGGGGCGGGGACGTCGGAAAAGGTCTCCCCTGCGGCGCTGGCCGGGACAGGCAAGCCCACGGCCAGCGCCTGGGATAAGTCGGTGACTTTTTTCTTCATATCAGCGGCCTCCTGTGCTTTTGCTTCTCTTGCGTCGGGACCCTTGGGGGGCGGCTGCCCCCTGTTGGCCCTTCCGCAAGAGGCAAAAAATGCTGTGCGGGGTATGTATATCCCCACACAGCATATCAGTCTGCAACACAGCCGCTAAAACCCTCTTGCCAGAATGGGGCAGGAAAGGTTATAACAACAGCGTAGTACGGATTTTCCGTTGTATGGGTGGTCGTGTCACCCACATAGGGCCTCAGGCGCTCGCTACACCTGGGATCCGACGCAATATTTCTGTACCTCTTGGCTCCTATATTACCCAGTCAGAGCAAAATTGACAAGCCCTTTTTTCACTTTCTGGGCCCGGTCCCTGTCCTGCCTCTCTCATGGAGCAGGACGGAGGCCGAATATCGTTTATTGTCGGGCAACTGTTAGAACTTCCCAAGTGTGGGAGCGGTTTCTGTATCTATATTTTAAAGTATGTGAAAGGTCGGTCTCCCATTTCGGTACCGCCTATCTGGTTCCATTCATCAAAGAGGCCAACTCCTCCTGGGAGATCCCCTATATGCTTCTCAGATGAATGAGCTGCTTTGATACACTTACGGTTTGAATCCTCCTTAAGTTCAGCCGTGACCGGCCGTACTTAAATCATGCATGTTTCAGCGGCTGCATACCACCTACCACCTGCACTCAAATCCGCAACTCCGGGTTGCACTCCCTCCAAACAGGGCACCAGCAGCACATGTTCTCTGTCTGAAACGGCTCTCGTCGTTTTATTCCGGCTTATGGGCAGACAGGAGCAACATCATGGGCCGGCGCAGCTCGTCGGCCATGCCGGGCACGTCCATCAGCCGGGGAATCGGGCTTCGGCTCCACCAGTGCCCTGAGGACAAACCCGGTCTCCAGCAGGGTCTGGACATAGGTGGTCAGGGTGTGGTGGTATTTGACCACATCGCAGCCCAGGAAGCGGGCGGTGCGGCGGCCCTCGGTGAAGTATCGGTCCACAGGCCAATGGAGGGGCGCACCGCCGGGGCCTGGGTACCACTCCTGGGAGCCCTCGGCGGTAAAGACCGGGTGCTCGCAGGAGAACACAAAGTCCCCGCCGGGGGCCAGCCAGTCCCACACCCTGCGGAACACCGGCCCCAGCTCCTCCACATAGTGCAGGGCCAGGGAGCTGAGCACCGCCTCAAAGGAGGCGGGCGGGAAGTCCACCTCCTCCATGGCCCCCCGCACATAGTGGATGCGGCCGTCGAAGGTATCCGCCCGCGCCTTCTCCAGCATCTTCTCCGACAGATCCACCCCGATCACCGCCGCGGCCCCGTGGTCGGCGGCGTAGCGGCAGTGCCAGCCGAAGCCGCAGCCCAGATCCAGCACCCGCTTGCCGGAAAAGTCGGGGAACAGCTTTTGCAGCGCGTGCCACTCCCCGGCGGCGGAGAGGCCCTCCACCGACCGGGGGAAGCGCCGGTACTGGCTAAAAAACCCCGGGTTGTCGTAGTTGTTCTCCTTCATATATTCTCTCTTTCTCTCTTCCTTTATCCCCGGTAGGGCCGGTAGCCGCCGCCCCGCCGCCTGCCGCCGTAGCGGCCCCGGCGGTGATGAAAGCAGAGCCGCCACACCAGGAACACGACTGCGGCCAGCACCAGCACCGCCGCGAGCACGGCCAGCCAGCCAAACAGGTTCAGGTTTTTCAGCAGGCTCAGGGGGTTCCAGGTGGCGTGCTCTACCTTGCGCCCCTCGGGGGCGGCATAGCGGCCATCCACCTCTCCCATGGACTGGAGGTAAGAGGCCAGGGCGTACCACTCCTTCACCTCGGAGCCGTTGGGGTTGTAAATAATGTGCTCCTCATAGTCGGTGATCACATTGCCCTGGGCGTCCTTGGGGGTGATGGCCAGGATGCCGAAGGACTGGTCGTTGACGGTGCCCAGCATCTGTCCGGTGTAGAGTCCGGTCACCACCCGGTAGAGCCGGTCGTCGTCGATGGGAACAGCGGAGCCGTCGGGCAGCACCTGGGCGCAGTCGGTTACCTTATTGAAGATCATCCGGCGGGGGTTCCACGTCCAGGTCATGCCAGCGCCGTAGATCTGGGCCTCCGGCATGAGAGCGGTCACCGAGGCGTCCACCTCAAAGGCGTCCTTCAGCTCTTTCCCCGTCAGCCACACCGAGATGAGGGGATAGCCCGGCGTCCCGTCCGCCCCGGAGCCCAGGGAGGAGACATTGAACACGTCGGAGGTGGTGATCTCCCCAGCGGGGAAGGAGCCGCGGATCACCCCCGCGGCCACCACCGCGAAGTCCACCGGCACGTAGTCCGCCCCCTCCGCCTGCTGCACGGCGTACACGTAGGAGTCGGCAATCAGGCTGCCCAGGGTGTCCTCCCGGTGCTCCGCGCCGAACTGACCGATGGGGGTAAAGGCGAAGGGGGACCGGGCCAGCACCTCGTCGAAGCCAACGCCGAATTGGGACAGGTACTGTTCCTCTACCAGGGGCTGGAAGGCCGCCGCCATGGCGGCCATGTCCGGGTCCTCCGCCACCGTCTCGTCCACGGGGAGCAATCGGTAGTCGGTCACGGTTTTCTCCCCGTTTGGCTTCCACTCCACGGTGAGGACGCCCAGGTTGGCGGTGTACTCCCCGCAGGACACAATCAGGGTGTCCCCCACACGCAGGGGCTCGTCCAGGGTGGTGTGGGTGTGGCCGGAGAGGATCACGTCGATGCCGTCCACCCGCTTGGCCAGCTCGTAGTCCTCGCCCTTTCCCCTGCCGCCGGTGCCGCTGTGGGACAGGCAGATGATAAAGTCGGCTCCCGCCTCCTCCAGGGCGGCCACGGTACGCTCCGCCGCATCGGCAATCGGCTCGAACTCCATGCCCGACATGGGGGCGTTGCTGTCCGCCTCCTCTCCCCCATCAGGCCGAAAATGCCGTAGTTGACGCCGCCCCGCTCCAGAATCAGGTAGTCCCCGATGCCGTAGCGGTTCCACGCCGCCCAGGTATCCACGTCCTCCGCCGGGGGCTTGTAGTTGGCCTGGACAATGGGGGGCACCGGATCGCCGCTCTCCACGGCGGCGTTGAGCATCTCCGCCAGGCCGCGGGCGCGGTAGTCAAACTCATGGTTGCCCAGCGTCGTGGCGTCGTACCCCATCGCGCCCAGGGCCCGCAGCTCCGGGGCCTCCGTGGCGTAGATGGTCTGGAACAAACTGCCCATGGAAAAGTCTCCGGCGTCCAGGACCAGGGCGTCCGGGTGGGCCGCCCGCTCCTGTTGGATCAGGGTGGCCAGACGGGTATAGCCGCCGTATTCCCCGCCCTCCTCATCCGGCATGGGGAGGAAGTGGTCGTGGGTGTCATGGGTGAACAGAATCGTCGTTTCATAAGTGGGTGCGTTAGCAGAGGCCAGTCCGGCCAGCGCCCCGGCCAGCAGACAGGCCGCCAGGCCCAGCCGAAGCGCGCGTATGCGAATCGGATGATGCATCTCATTCCCTCCTCTGCCCCCTAGTTTGCCACATTTCTCCGAAAAAGGGAAGCCCCAACCGGGCCTTTGAAATTTCTCTTGACACTACGCCAACGGTCTGCTATACTATCAGAGCAAAATAAAGTAGGATCGGTACCCCCGTCCTCACCTCCAGCCCACGGCAAAGAGGTCAATCAGGTTTCCCGTGCGCGCCCGATGCGGCGCGTGCGTGTTCAGGTTGGATGCGGGTACCGGACTGGTAGCCGTTTTTTTGTATGTATCTGAGAATTGGAGGTGCTTTCGTATCAGCAAACAGGGTCATCAAATCAACGAAGAGATCCGCGACAAGGAGGTTCGCCTGGTCTCCGACACCGGAGAGCAGCTGGGCATCATGTCCGCCCGGGAGGCGCTGGAGCGCGCCATGGACGCGAATCTGGACCTGGTGAAGATCTCTCCCACTGCGAATCCCCCCGTCTGCAAGCTCATGGACTACGGCAAGTACAAGTTCGAGCAGACCAAGCGGGAGAAGGAGGCGCGGAAAAACCAGCACGTCGTGGAGATCAAGGAAGTCCGCATGTCTCCCAGTATCGACGTAAACGACTTCAATGTGAAGCTCCGCAACGCCCAGAAGTTCCTGGCCGAGGGCAACCGGGTGAAGGTCACGGTCCGCTTCCGCGGCCGCGAGATGGCTCACACCGACATCGGCAAGGGCCTGCTGCTCAAGTTTGCCGAGCAGTGCGGCGAGGTCGCCACGTTGGACAAGGACCCCAAGCTGGACGGACGGCACATGTCCATCTTCCTCTCCCCCAAGGTTGCCAAGGAAGCCAAGAAGTCCTGAACCCCGCACGTTTTGAATTGAAAGAAAAGGAGTTTTACCACCATGCCTAAGCTCAAGACTCACAGCGGTGCGAAAAAGAGATTCAGCCTGACCAAGTCCGGCAAGGTCAAGCGCGCCCACGCCAACAAGCGTCACCTGCTCAACGGTCACGACAAGGACACCAAGCGCAAGAGAGGCCTCCGCGCCGGCGCTTATGCGGACAAGACCAACGAGCCCGCCATCAAGCGCATGATCCCCTACAAATAAGATAAGACTGATTTTTACCTTAACATAGGAGGCTTTTTACAATGGCTAGAGTCAAAGGCGCGATGATGACGCGCAAGAGAAGAAATAAGGTCCTCAAGCTGGCCAAGGGCTACTGGGGCGCCAAGAGCAAGCACTTCAAGATGGCCAACGAGCAGGTGATGAAGTCCCTGTCCTACGCCTACACCGGCCGCCGCCTGAAGAAGCGCGACTTCCGCTCCCTGTGGATCACCCGCATTTCCGCCGCCTGCAAGATGAACGGGATGAACTACTCTACCTTCATGAACGGCCTGAAGAAGGCCGGTGTGGAGATCAACCGCAAGATGCTGGCGGAGCTGGCCGTCAACGACAAGGCCGCTTTCACCACCCTGACCGAGCTGGCCAAGTCCAAGCTGGCCTGAGCTACTCCACGTTCTACCGGCCGCAGCGTGCGCTGCGGCCGGTTTTGCTATGCAAAAGCATAGCAAAATTTGCCGCTTTCAGCGGCACGGCCATGAAATTAAAGCGCGGGGGCGGACGACATGCGCAAAACTTCATACGCCCCGGCTTTGCCTGCGTTCGTGGTGCGCCCGTGGCGCATGAAGTTTTATTCCTGTTCAATACCCATTGTATACGCCTCTGCCCCGCGGCGGAAAAGCTGCAAATTTCCTGCCGGGCGGGCCGGTGTGTCCCCTGCTCTGCCCGCCTGTCAAGGCCAATCAGACGAAAACCAGTCAGTCACCGCCCTGTTTTTCTGTTTCGCCCCATTTCCCCTGGATTTTTTCTCCATTTATTTGACATAATTCACCCATCTCAGCGCCTCTACAGAGAGTTATTCACATTGTCCACCGGGTTTTCCACCCCCTCTCCTCCTTAGCGTCCCAGTCAGTTATGCACTTATCCACCCAGTTATCCACATGCTTCAACCGAAGTCCCCACTTTTGGCCGCTTCGGAGTCATAGTAGACATAACACAATTTTGCATCCCGTTGCCGCCCTCTGTCAAAAATGCACCGCCCCGGAAACCAAGGTTTCCAGGGCGGTGCATTTTCTCTCAGCCCTGCTCGATGGAGCGAGTGGCATAGGCGTTGAGGGCTAGATCCCCCCGGCGGCCCGCCTGATACTCGTAGTAGGCCTGGCAGCCAATCATGGCCCCGTTGTCCCCGCACAGAGACAGGGCGGGCAGGTAGAGCCTGTGGCCGCTGGCCCGGCAGGCCCGCTCCAGATCGGCCCGGATGCGGCTGTTGGCCGCCACCCCCCCCGCCACGGCCACCTTGCCATAGCCCGTCCGGCGGGCGGCCTCCATGGTGCGGGGCACCAGGGTATCGCTCACCGCGGCGGCAAAGGAGGCGGCCAGACCGGGGAGATCCAGCGTCTCCCCCTTCTGGGCGGCGTTGTGGGCCAGGTTGAGCACCGCCGTCTTGAGGCCTGAAAAGGACATGTCCAGCGGCGCGTCGGCCACGTGGGCACGGGGGAGCTCATAGCGCCGGTCGTCCCCCCCCTGGGCCAGCGCGTCCATGGGCGCGCCGCCGGGGTAGCCGATGCCCAGCACCCGCGCCACCTTGTCAAAGCACTCCCCCGCCGCGTCGTCCCGGGTAGCGCCCAAAATCGCCATGTCCGTGTAGTCCCTCACGTCTACCAGCATGGTGTTTCCGCCGGAGACGCACAGGCAGACGAAGGGGGGCTCCAGCTCGGGGTGAGTGATGTAGTTGGCGGCGATGTGGCCCCGGACATGGTGCACCGGGATCAGCGGCACCCCCAGTCCATAGGCCGCCGCTTTGGCGAAGTTGACCCCCACCAGCAGCGCACCGATGAGGCCGGGGGCGTAGGTGACCGCCACGGCGTCGATGTCCGCCCGGGTCAGCCCCGCCCGGGCCAGGGCCTGGTCGGCCAGGCCCGCGATGGCCTCCACGTGCTTGCGGGAGGCGATCTCCGGCACCACGCCGCCGTAGACGGCGTGCATATCCGCCTGGGAGGCAATCACGTCGGACAGCACGGTGCGGCCGTCCCGCACCACCGCCGCCGCAGTCTCGTCACACGAGGATTCAAAGGCCAGGATATTCATCCGAATCAGTCCTTTCTTGCGGGATCGTCAGGTACATATCAGGCGGCGGAAAAAGCCGGCTCCGCCTCAGTGCTCGTCTGCCGGAATGTGGATCACCCGCCGGAACAGCGGGTTCGGGAGCTGGCTCCGATACAGACCCCGGTGGGCGTCCTGGAGCCGCTCCGGCTCTGCTGCGGCCTCCTCCGGCCACACCAGCATGGCGTATTGCACTCCAAAAATCCGGGTCTGGTAGTCCAGCCGCCGGAAGCCGGAGCGCTCATAGAAGGACAGCCGCCTGGCCCGCAGGGCGTTTTCCTCCGGCGGCACCCCCTCCTCCTGGGCCTCCGCCTCCACCAGCAGGGAGCAGCCCCCATAGCGGGCCTGGAGCAGGGAAAGCGCCAGGGTGCCGGTTCCCCGCCCCCGGCCCTCCCGGCACACGGCCAGATAGTCCAGCAGCGCCACGCCGTACGCCTCCGACCGCCACAGGAAAGCGTACGCCAGCAGCTCCTCTCCCTCGTACATCCCCCAGGTGTCGTATACCCCTGCCGCCCGCAGGTGCTCCATGGAGGCAAGAGGCCGCCGCTCGCTGGGCGGAAAATCGGACCGTACCCGCTCCCGGTACACCTGCCGGAGCTGCCGGGCGGTGAGCAGACGCAGCTCAGCCATGGCGGTCAAACTCCACCGTCATCAGCAGGGCGTCCTCGTGCTCGGCACGGTAGTAGTTCTTCCGGCGGCCCACCTCCCGGAAGCCCAGCTTCTCATAGAGGGCGATGGCGGGGGCGTTGCCCGCCCGCACCTCCAGGGTGAGGAAGGCCAGGTGCTCCCGGCCGTACTGTATGTATGCGTCCAGCAGGGCCTCCGCGATGCCCTGGCGGCGGTATCGGGGGGCCACGGCGATGCGCTCCAGGGTACCCTCGTCCAGGATCACCCGCACCTCGGCGTAGCCCAGCACCGTCCCGTCCTCCCCCACGGCCGCCGACAGGGAGAGCAGCTCGTTGTCCAGCTCACCCGCCAGCTGCGCCTCCGTCCAGGGATCGGAGAAGCACTGCCGCTCCAGCTCCGCCGCCTGGGGCAGATGGGCCCGCTCCATGGGGAATCAGCCTGTAGTTCATCCCTCCGCCCCCCTCAGTAGAGCGCCCGCAGCAGCAGGGCCGCCAGCAGCACCAGGAACAGGACGCTGCCCAGCAGCAGCAGGCCGCTGCCGGCCAGCCGGCTCCAGGCCAGCCGCCGCCCCGTCCACTTCCACAGCCGGGCGTCCAGCCGCCGCAGGAAGCGCCGCAGCCTCTGGGGCCGGAGGAGCATCGCCACGCCCAGCGCGGCCAGCGCCAGCCCCAGCAGGCAGAAACACACTTGCAATTGTATCATGTCAACACCTCTGTTACATCCAGTAGGGCGGCTCCGGCGACGCGCCGGGGGGCGGGTCTATGACCACGTCCGTCCGGGCCGGGCCGTAGATGGCACCGGTGAGCCTCCTTGAGATCCGCCCGATCCGCCGGGGCGGGCCCCAGCACAAAGACCTGGCAGAGCAGGCCGCAGTTGAAGCTCTCATACACGGGGGTGCAGCCGTTTCGGGCATAGAACCCCAGGCGGCGCAGCCGCAGGGGCCGCTCCTCCTCCGGGCCGCCGGAGCGCTCCGCCTCGGCCTCGACGAGTACCGTCCGCCGCCCCGCCTCCCGGGCGGCCAGCATCTTCAGGATGGCCCCGCCCAGACCGCCGTTCCGGCGGGCGGCAGTCACCCCCAGATAGTCCAGAAGCACATAGTCCGGCCACTCCGGAGTGCTCCACAGGGTGGCGTAGCCCAGCAGGGCCGCCCCATCGCAGAGGCCCAGCAGCTCATAGCGCCCCTCCGCCGCCAGGGCGCGGATGGCCTCCAGCGGCTTGCACTCGCAGGCGGGAAAGGAGGCACACAGCTCCCCGGTGTACCAGTCCGCCCAGTCCCGGGCGGGAATGGGGCGCAGATCCATTAAAGCTCCTCCCCTTTCATGCTATCCCAAGCCTACAGCCGCCAAAATCAGGGAGAGGATGGAAACCAGGATCACCACCGCTGGGATGATGATCATGGCCGTCCCCAGCACCTTTACGGTCGCCAGATAGTACTTCGACGGCTCTCCCCCCTCTGTGTCCAGAGCGTGCTTCAGCTTCCAGCACCAGTCCGGCTTGCGCACCATGAAAATCCCTAGAACAATGATCGCCGCTGAAAGCAGGCAGATTCCGAGATAATCCATACATGCTCCTTTCTCCGTCAGCCCTTGGCCTCCGCCCAGCTCTTGCCCGCGTGGGCCTCGGCGGTGAGGGGAACGGCGAGCTCGGCCACATGCTCCATCTCCTCGGCCAGCAGGCGCTGCACCTGCTCCGCCTCCCCTCGGGCACTCTACGATCAGCTCGTCGTGGACCTGGAGCACCAGCCGGGCCTCCAGCCCTCCCGGCGCAGGCGGCCGTCCACGTGGAGCATGGCCTTTTAATGAGATCGGCGGCGGTGCCCTGGATGGGCATGTTCAGCGCCACCCGCTCGCCGAAGGAGCGCAGGTTGAAGTTGGAGGACTTGAGCTCCGGCAGCCACCGGCGGCGGCCCATGAGGGTGGACACATAGCCGTCGGCCTTGGCCCGCTCCACCACCTGGGTCATATAGGCGTGGACGCCAGAATATTTCTCAAAGTACTTCTCCATATACGCCTTGGCCTCCGCCCGGGTCACCCCGATGTCCTGGGACAGGGAGAAGTCGGAGATGCCATAGACGATGCCGAAGTTCACCGCCTTGGCCCGGCGGCGCATCTCGTGGGTCACCTGCTCCGGGGGCACACCGAACACCTGGGAGGCGGTGACGGTGTGGATATCCTCCCTGGTGCGGAAGGCGGCAATCATGTGCTCGTCCCCCGCAATGTGGGCCAGCAGGCGCAGTTCAATCTGGGAGTAGTCCGCATCCACCAGCACCCTCCCCGCGGGGGCCACAAACATCTTGCGCAGCTCCGCCCCCAGCTCGGTGCGGACGGGGATGTTCTGGAGGTTGGGCTCGGTGGAGCTCAGCCGCCCGGTGGCGGTGACGGTGTTCTGGAAGGAGGTGTGGATGCGTCCGTCGGCGGCGATGACCTTGGTCAGCCCGTCCACATAGGTGGATTTCAGCTTGGCCAACTGCCGGTAGTCCAGCACTGCCTCCACAATGGGGTGCTTGTCCCGCAGCTTCTCCAGCACGTCGGCGTTGGTGGAGTAGCCCGTCTTGGTCTTTTTCACTGGGGGCAGGCCCAGCTTGTCAAACAGGATGCGGCCGAACTGCTGGGTGGAGTTGATGTTGAACTCCTCCCCCGCCAGCTCGTAGATGAGGGCCTCGTCGGCCTGAATACGCCCGTCCAGCAGGATACCGAAGTCGGCCAGCGCCCTCCGGTCCACCAGCATGCCCGCCCGTTCCATTTCCGCCAGCACGGGACAGAGGGGCAGCTCCAGCCCGTAATAGAGCTCGTGCATGTCCAGCTCCTCCAGCTTGGGGGCGAGGGCACGATACAGCGCGGCCGTCAAGGCGGCGTGGGCGCACATGGCCTCCGCCGGTCCCGCCGGGTCGGCCAGGGGGCCGAAAGCGTCGGGGGCCAGGTACTCCTTTGCCTTGGGGAACTCCTGGTTAAAATAGGTGATACCCAGCTTCTCCAGCTCGTAGCTGCCGTCGGTGGGAGAGAGCAGATAGGCGGCCAGGGCGGTGTCAAAGCAGAACCCGTCGGTGCTCAGTCCCTCGTCCAGCAGCAGGTGCATCAGATCCTTGACATTGTGGGACACCTTTTGGATCTCCCCGGAGAACAGGGCCCGCAGCAGCTCATTGTACCCCTCCAGCCGGTCCGCCGCGCACAGGGCAGCCCTGGCTCCGCCGTCCCAAGCCACCGCCACCACATCCAGAGAGGGCAGGGCCAGCACCGCGACCCACGGCTCCCTCCGCCACTGCTCCACCAGCTCCTCCATGCGAACCCGGTCGGTGACGCGCTCCTGCCGGACGGCCCCGGCGGCGGGCTTGTCCGCCCGTCCGGCCGCCGGGCCGCCGCTCAGCCCCATCTTGTCGATGAGCTTGTTGAACTCCAACGCCAGAAACAGCTCGTACAGGGCGGGGCCGTCCGGCTCCCGCCGCCGGGCGTCCTCGGGGGAAAAGTCGATGGGCGCGTCGCAGCGGATGGTGGCCAGATCATAGGACATTCTGGCCTGTTCTTCCCCCTCGGTCAGCTTTTTCTTGACCGCGGGCTTGGCCTCCACGCCCTCCACGTCGGCGTAGATGGCCTCCACGCTCTGGTAGCGCTGGATCAGATCCATCGCGGTCTTCTTCCCCAATGCCCTTGACGCCTGGAATGTTGTCGCTGGTGTCCCCCATCAGCGCCTTCAAGTCCACGATGTGGACGGGGTCGAAGCCGTAGGCCTCCCGAAAGGTCTCCGGGGTCATCTCCTTCGTAGTAGTCTGTCCCATTCGGGTGGACACCAGCTTGACCCGGGTGCTGTCCGTGACCAGCTGGAGTGAGTCCTTGTCGCCGGTGACGATCACGGTTTCCCACCCGGCGGCGGTATCCCTGGCGGCGATGGTGCCGATCAGATCGTCGGCCTCCCAGCCGTCCAGCTCGTAGCGGGGGATATTCATGGCGGCCAGCACATCCTTGAGCACGGGAAGCTGGGCGGCCAGCTCGTCGGGCATCCCCTTCCGCTGCGCCTTGTAGCCCTCGTAGGCCAGGTGGCGGAAGGTGGGGGCCTTCCGGTCGAAGGTGACGCACAGGGCGTCGGGCTTCTCCTCGTCCAGCAGCTTGAGCAGGATGTTGACAAAGCCATAGACGGCGTTGGTGGGCTGCCCGTCCTTGGTGGTAAGCATCCGTATACCGTAAAAGGCCCGGTTGATGAGGGAATTGCCGTCAATGACCATGAGTTTCATGCGGTAGCCTCCTGTCCCCGGGCACGCCCGGAGCAATTCAATGAGATAATATTATACCATACTACAATAAATTAGTCAAAAATACGAATAGCACCAGGCGGCCCAATTCCTTGGGCCGCCTGGTTTTTTCCGTGGAGCAGTATGACATTTAAAATTATTTGAGTCAACAATCCGGAGCGCACCAAGGAGCCAATCCGGCTCTATGGGGGCGTTTCCTTACTCCTCCCCCTCCGCCGGGACAACCACGACCGCCCCCGTTCCGCCGTCCTCTCCGGCCGTGAAAAAGCTGGTCATCAGCCGGGGCGCGCCCTGCTCGTCCAAATAGACCCGTACCTGTGCCTGTTCCTCCCCCTCGCCGCACTCATACAGGTATTCCCCCTTGGTCGGTCAGCGCCTGGGTTACATCGGTCTCCACTCCGTCCACAATCAGGATGGTGCGGCCGTCCCGCTCCTCCAGGGACGCCTCCGGGAGGCACAGTCCTCCCGTCCCCTCCTCCGTATTCACCGAGGGAATCCGCCCAGGCCTCCCCGGCGACCGCGGCGTCGCGGAGACTTGTGAGATAGGTCATAATTGCCTCAGAATTGGCGGCGCTCACCGTTACCACCAGCATGGCGGCCACGGCGGCGGCCACCAAGCCCAGACGCATGGGACGGTGGAACTTGCGCTTCTTTTCCTGCTCAGTCATTTGGATAACCTCCTCTAATTTTTCCTCGGATACATGCAGCTCCGAGCAGAGTTCACGGTATTGATTGGGTTCAAACATAGCCCTTTCCCTCCTCTTCTTCGGACAGCTCCCTCCGCAGCCGCTCCCTGGCCCGCTGGAGCCAGGTCTGCACCGTGGACGGATTGGCATGAAGGGCCGCGGCGACCTCCTTGACGGAGCAGCCCTCGTAGTAATACAGATAGATGGTCAGGCGGTACTTGGTCTCCAGGCCCATGACGGCCTGGAACAGCTCGCGTTTGGCGGGGTCATCGGACACCGGCGCGTCCCACTGCCCATCCAGCGGCACGGCGCGGCTCCGCCAGAAGGAGCGCAGCAGGCGCCGGCTCTCGTTCACCGCCACCCGCAGCAGCCAGTGCTTCCGGTGCTCCTCGCTCTCAAAGCGGTCTCCCTGCTGGTAGAGCTTGAGCAGGACGGTCTGGGTCACGTCCTCCGCGTCCGCCCGGTTCTTCAGAGCGTGGTAAGCAACCCGGTAGAGCATGTCCCCGTAGGTGCGGGCCACCCGCTCGAATGTCTCTTCTGTCATGGGTACTCCCTTCCTTGCGGTCGTCTCTTGAAGGCCTTTCACTGAGAATACCCGCGGGCGGCGGAAAATATCTCAGGCCGGGCAAAGAGGGCGGAATTTCCCTCTGGGAAATCCGCCCCGGTCTTCCGGCCCAGACGCCGGTAGACCGTGATATACATGGTGAGCAGGCAGGCCAGCCCGCCGAGCACGTTGGAGACCGGCTCCGCCGCGAAAACCCCGTCCACCCCATGCCCAGCCCCGGCAGCAGGAGCGTCAGCGGGGCCACAATGAAGGCCTTGCGCAGCAGGGAGAAAAACACCGCGCTCCTGGAGCGCCCCAGTCCCACGAACACCGACTGCCCGATGAACTGGAAGGACATACAGAAGAAGGCGGCGAAATAGAGCCGGAAGGCCGGAATGCCCGCAGCGATCAGCTCCGGCTCGTCGTTAAAGATACGGATGAGCAGCTCGGGCACGGCCATAACCAGCGCCCACGCCGCCACGGAGTAGCCCACCGTAAGCACCGTGGTGAACCGGATCCCCCGGCGCACCCGCTCGTACTCCCCGCGCCGTAGTTGTAGCCCAGCACCGGCTGGCAGCCGTTGGTGATGCCCTGCACCGGCATGGACACCACCTCCCGGATGGAGTTGATGACGGTCATCACCCCCACGTAAAGGTCGCCTCCGTAGTGCTGAAGGGAGGCGTTGCACAGCACCTGCACCAGGCTGTTGGTCATGGACATGACAAAGCCGGAGGTGCCCAGGGCGAGGATCCGACGTACTCGCGCCGCCTGGAGCCGCAGGGTGTTCCACCGCAGCCGGAGGAGCGCCCGCCGTCCAGTGAGGAACTTCAGCACCCACAGGGCGGAACAGCCCTGGGCGAGCACCGTGGCCAGGGCCGCCCCCCGCACCCCATATCCAGGGCAAAGATGAAGATGGGATCCAGCACGATGTTCACCGCCGCCCCCAGGGCCACCGTCATCATCCCATGCGGCTGAAGCCTTGGGCGTTGATAAAGGGGTTCATGCCCAGGCCGATCATCACAAAGAGGGTGCCCAGCAGATAGATGGTCAGGTAGTCGTTGGCGTAGGGGAAGGTCAGGTCGCTGGCCCCAAAGAGATAGAGGATGGGCCTCCGGAAGGCCAGGCAGAACACCGTCAGTCCCCCGCCAAACAGGAGCAGGAGGGTAAAGGAGTTGCCTAAAATCCGCTCGGCCTCCTCGTTCTCTCCCTTGCCCCGGTGAATGGAGCACAGGGGCGCGCCCCCCATGCCGCACAGGTTGGCAAAGCCCATGAGGATGGAAATGATGGGCAGGCACAGCCCCAGCCCGGTCAGGGACAGGTGCCCCGGCAACCGGCCCAGGTACATGCGGTCTACAATATTATAAAGGATGTTGATGAGCTGCGCCACCGTCATGGGGAGCGCCATCTGAAGGATGTTCCGCGCCATGCTCCCCCTGGAAAAGTCGTTCTGTGTCTGCCTCTCCGTCCTTCTCCCCCCTTTTTCCGCGCTTGAATCCGCTATAGTGGTTCTATTTTACCGATATTCCGCCTGTTTGGCAAGGGAAGTCCCTTCGGCGCATGTGTAAACACGAAGCGAAGCAAAGAGGAGACCGTTTTCCGGTCTCCTCCCTTTGATGGCTTAGATCCGCGTCCAGGTGGTGCCGTCCTTGCCGTCCTTGATCTCCACACCCATGGCGCGGAGCTGGTCGCGGATGGCGTCGGCCTCGGCCCAGTTCTTGGCGCGCTTGGCCTCCAGGCGCTTGGCGATCAGGGCCTCGATCTCCTCCGCGCCCTCCACGGGGGCGGCCTGCTGGGCCTTGAGGGCGTCGGCGTGGGACAGCAGCTCCAGGCCCAGGACCTGGTCGAAGCTGTCCAGCGTCGCCCGCTTGGTGGCGTCGTTCACGCCGGCCTTGAGCACATCGTACAGGGCGGTGACCCCCAGAGAGGTGTTGAGATCGTTGCCCACCGCCTCAAGGAAGTCGTTCTTGAACCGCTCCACGGCCCCCTCGTCCACAGTTCCCTCACCGCTCAGGGCGGCTACACGGGCCACCAGCTTGTCATAGGCGGCCTTGGCGTTGTCCAGGTTCTCCCAGGAGAACACCAGCCCCTTGCGGTAGTGGGACTGGAGGCAGAAGAAGCGGTACACCAGCGGATCATACCCCTTCTCCTCCAGCAGGGAGACGGTGAGGAACTCCCCCTTGGACTTGCTCATCTTGCCAGAGTTGGTGTTCAGGTGGTGGATATGCACCCAGTATTTGCACCAGGGGTGGCCCAGGTACGCCTCCGACTGGGCGATCTCGTTGGTATGGTGGGGGAAAGCGTTGTCGATGCCGCCGCAGTGGATGTCCAGGTGCTCCCCCAGATACTTCATGGAGATACAGGAGCACTCGATGTGCCAGCCGGGGTATCCCACCCCCCAGGGGGAGTCCCACTTGAGGGCCTGATCCTCGAACTTGGACTTGGTGAACCACAGCACAAAGTCGTTCTTGTTGCGCTTGTTGGCGTCCTCCTCCACGCCCTCACGGACACCAACGGCCAGGTCCTCCTCGTCGTGGTCGTTGAACACATAATACTTCTCCAGCTTGGAGGTGTCGAAGTAGACGTTGCCGCCGGCGAAGTAGGCGTAGCCCCTGTCAATGAGGGAGGAGATGACCTTGATATAGTCACCGATCATGCCGGTAGCGGGCTGCACCACGTCGGGGTACTTGATGTTCAGCTTCTTGCAGTCGGCAAAGAAGGCATCGGTATAAAATTGGGCGATCTCCATCACGGTCTTGTGCTCCCGCTGGGCCCCCTTGAGCATCTTGTCCTCGCCGGTGTCGGCGTCGGAGGCCAGGTGTCCCACGTCGGTGATGTTCATGACGCGGGTGACGTCATAGCCCGCGTAGCGGAGCAGCTTCTCCAGCACGTCCTCCATGATATAGCTGCGCAGATTGCCGATGTGAGCAAAGTGGTACACTGTGGGGCCGCAGGTGTACATGGACACCTTGCCCGGCTCATGGGGGACAAACTCCTCCTTGGTGTGGGTTGCGGAATTGTAGATTTTCATAGATTCTTACTCCTTGCCTGTTCATCCATCAGTTGTTCCAGCCATTCCAGCCGGGAATTCAACGCCTGAAGCTCCTTCTGCACCGGGTCGGTCACGTGGATCTGGTCCACCTGCCCGGCGAAGTCCACCTTCTCCCCGGCGATGCGCACCACCCGGGCGGGGACGCCCACGGCGGTGGCCTCCGGCGGTATTTCGCTGAGCACCACCGCGTTGGCCGCGATGCGGGAATTGTCCCCTACTTTGAAGGGGCCCAGCACTTTGGCTCCGGCGGACACCATCACATTGTTCCCCAGGGTGGGGTGGCGCTTGCCGTGGTCCTTGCCGGTGCCCCCCAGGGTGACCCCGTGGTAGAGCAGGCAGTCGTCGCCGATCTCGGCCGTCTCGCCGATGACGATGCCCATGCCGTGGTCGATAACCAGCCGCCGGCCGATCTGCGCGCCGGGGTGGATCTCAATTCCCGTCCAGCAGCGGCTCCACTGGCTCACCAGCCGGGCCAGGAAGAAGAGCCGGTGCCGGTAGAGAAAGTGGGCAATCCGGTGGTAGATGAGCGCGTGCACGCCCGGGTAGAGCAGAAAAATCTCCAGCCGGCTCCGGGCCGCCGGGTCGCGGGCCTGATAGGCCCGCAGGGTCTCGCCTAGCCGCGTCAGTCCAAACACCTCCTGAAAAACAGAAACGCCTCCCATGCCGGACGGCATAAGAGGCGATACAAATCGCGGTTCCACTCTCATTTCTCACTCAAAGGCCGGTAACGGGCCAGCCGGGGCATCCATATCCCCGCGCTCCCGGACGCACATTCCCCAGTTACCCCTGGGCGCTCTCAGCCGGTGACGCTCCCTCTCTGGCGGGTACTCGCTGGGTACTATTTCCGTTCCTCACGCGATTCAACTGTTCTAGTATACTACCACGTTCCGGGAAATGTGTCAAGGCGCTTTGCGGTTGCAATTCAGGGGGATTTCTGTTAGTATGGGGCTGAAACCACACGCTTTCACACAAAAGGAGGCATCTTATGGCCCTGATCTCCTGTCCTGAGTGCGGAAAAGAGGTATCCGACCGGGCTCCGGCCTGCATTCACTGCGGCTATCCCCTCTCCTCCGCCGCACCGTATGCGGACTTCCGCCCCATCACAGGGCCCAACCGCTTTACCGTCCGCCTCACCGCCCGCCCCGCCTATCCGGATGCCCGCAGCAGAACGCTCCGCGCCCTCATGAAGGAGCTGGGCCTCTCCAGGGAGCAGGGCATACGTCTGCTGGAGCAAGCGCGCCGGGAGCCGGTTCCCCTGCGGGAGGGCCTCACCGAGGAGGAGGCCCTTGCACTGCTGGAGGTATTCCGTCGGGCGGGCGCTCCCGTCCAGTTGGTGGATGGGGCGGTGCCGGAGCCGCCCCAGCTCCCCTCTCCGTGCCGGGCGATGCCCTGACCTTCACTTCCGTCGTATTCGCCACACTCACCGCCCTGGTCATCTGGTCTCTGCTGAGTCTGCTGTTCACCAGTCTGTTCGGCTGACCGGGGTCTCCTCCAAAAAGGGTTGCACCCGCTCCAGCCACTCCTCCGGGCGGTAGACCGCCAGGGTGCCGTGATCAGTCTCAGGGATGGCACAGCCGCGTCAGTCCAAACACCTCCTGAAAAACAGAAACGCCTCCCATGCCGGACGGCATAAGAGGCGGTACAAATCGCGGTTCCACTCTCATTTCTCACTCAAAGGTCGGTAACGGGGCCAGCCGTGGGGCATCCATATCCCCCGCGCTCCCGGACACACATTCCCCAGTTACCCCCTGGGCGCGCTCTCAGCCGGTAACGCTCTCTCTTTGGCGGGTTACTCGCTGGGTACCATTTCCGTTCCTCACGCAATTCAACTGTTCTAGTATACTACTATGTTCCGGGAAATGTGTCAAGGCGGAGTACGGTTGCAAACCATAGATTAACCTGTTATTATGGAACCGGAATCCCCCAGCTTTTACACAAGAGGAGGTATCTTATGGCCTTGATCTCCTGTCCTGAGTGCGGAAAAGAGGTATCTGACCAAGCCCTGGCCTGCATTCACTGCGGTTATCCACTCCAGAGTTTCCCTCCCCCCAAGCGGGCCCCTAGGCAGTACTCGCTCGTGTTCACCGGTCTGGGCCCACACGCGGATATCCCGGCCGCTCTGCACTGTCTCTCCAAGGAGCTGGGCCTCTCTCAGAAGGATGCGCAAGCCCTGCTGGAACGGGCCCCGGCGGTGCTGGTCACTCACCTGAAGCCGCGTGAGGCCCAGCGGTTGGTGCAAGTACTGGCCGGGTACGGTATCTCCTCTAAAATTGTGGTAGGCGAGGAGGTCTCCTCACCCATCTACATTCCGCCTGTCCGAACACAGAGGGAGCCGTTGAGCTTTTGGATGACCGTTTTAGCTATTGTGCTAGGTATCAACGCCATTCCCCTGCTAACGTTCCTGTTCAATCTATTCCAGCAGGTCTTTTAATAGGGCCCGTTGCTTTCTGGATGAAAGCAACGGGCCCTCGTTTTCTATTGCGGGTCAAACTTCCGGCAGAAGGCCGCCGCGTCGTCAAAGTCCCGCAGGCGCTCCCTCAGCATGTCGTGGCTCCAGTCCCACCAGCGGATGCGCTCCATGGCGGCAATCAGCTCGGGCGGGTAGCGCCAGCCGATGTGCCGGGCGGGTACTCCGCCCACGATCTCGTAGGGCGCCACGTCATGGGTCACCACGGCCCCCGCGCCCACCACCGCGCCGTCGCCCAGGGTGACGCCGCCCATGAGCACCGCGTTGTGGCCCAGCCACACGTCGTTTCCGGTGACCACCCGGTGGTTCTGCCTCCGCCAGTCGATCAAAGCCGCGTCATCCGGCCCCAGCCCGTAGTGGGAGCAGCGGTAGGTAAAGTGGTGGGCCGCCGCCCGGAGCTTGGCCGGGTGCTGCACCGGGTTGATGCGCACGCCGGTGGCAATGGAGTTGAACTTGCCCAGGGCGGTATAGATGATGTCGTTGGAGCCGAAGCAGTAGGTGTAGTCCCCCACCTCGGTCTCCTCCAGCACACAGTGGTCGCCGATCTCCACATAGCGGCCGAACCGGCAGTTTTTCGTCTGGGAGGTTGGGTGGATCAGCGGCCGGTCGGGGCAAAGCTCTTTCGTAAAATCCAGCATTACAGGTTACTCCAGTCCACCACATCTTTGTTCTTCACAAAATACTCCGCGCCCGGCAGTAGACCATGGTGGTGACCGCACCGCCGCGCACCGCCAGATCGCAGGGCCCGGCACGATGACCACAGAGATGCAGGCCAAGCCGTCTTGAAGCTTGGCCAGAGGGTCCATAAACTTGCCAAAGTCGGTGACCTGGTTGTAGTGGCGGGCGATGTAGCCGTCCACAAAATCGGTTACGCTGGCCAGAATAAAGACCGTGAGGGCGAAATACATGTGGAAGGGGAAGCGGAGATAGAGCAGAATCAGGAACACCGGGATCAGCGCCACCCGGAGCATGGTCAGCTTATTGGCGGTATTCATTGCTTCACTCCTCTATCTCGCCGGTGAGATCCCCGTCGCTGGTGCCGGTGATGCGCACCCAGACGAACGCCCCGGCGGGCACCAGGCCGCCGGCGGTGAAGTACACCTTGCCGTCCACGTCGGGGGAGTCGGCATAGGTGCGGCCCACATAGCAGCCCATCTCGGCATCAAAGCCCTCGCACAGCACCTCCAGGCACTCGCCCAGGCGCTCCCCGTTGAAGGCGTCCATCACCCGGGACTGAAGCTCCACCACCAGCTCCACCCGGCGCTCGGCGGTGGCGGCGTCCACCTGATCCCCCATCTCGGCGGCGGGGGTGCCCTCCTCCGGTGAGAACTGGAAGATGCCCGCCCGCTCGATACGGGCCTCCCGCAGAAACTCGCACAGCTCCTCAAACTCCGCCTTCCCCTCGCCGGGCAGGCCGCAGATCAGGGAGGTGCGCAGCACCAGACCAGGCAGGCGGTCCCGCAGCTTGGCCAGCAGGGCGAGGATCTCCGCCTTGGTGGAGCGGCGGCACATGCGCTTCAGAATGCCGTCGTTGATGTGCTGGAGGGGGATGTCGATGTAGTTGAGCACCTTAGGTTCACGGGCGATGACGTCGATGAGGGCGTCGTCCAGATCGTCGGGGTACAGGTAGTGCAGGCGAATCCAGTGAAAGGGCAGCTTGCACAGCTCGGTGAGCAGCTCCCCCAGCATCCGCTTGTGGTAGAGGTCGATGCCGTAGCGGGTGATGTCCTGGGCAATGACGATGAGCTCCTTCACCCCGGCATCGGCCAGGGCCTTGGCCTCCGCCAGCAGGGACTCCATGGTACGGCTGCGGTAGCGGCCCCGCAGCTTGGGAATGATACAGAAGGCGCACCGGTGGTCGCAGCCCTCGGCGATCTTCAGGTAGGCGGTGTAGGAGGGGGTGGAGGGGATGCGCGCCCCGTCCTCCTCCGTGTGGTCGATATCCCCGAAGCGGTGGGGCGTGCCCCCGGCCATCAGCTCCTCCAGGGCGGGGACGATCTCGGTGTAGCTGCCGGTGCCCATGACGCCGTCCACCTCGGGCAGCTCCTCCATCAGCTCGTCCTGATAGCGCTGGGACAGGCAGCCGGTGACCAGCAGCTTGCCCAGCTTCCCCTCCTTTTTCAGCTCGGCCAGCTCCAGGATATTCTGAATGGCCTCGCTCTTGGCGGAGTCGATAAAGCCGCAGGTGTTGAGCACCGCCGCGTCCGCCCCCTCGGGCTGGGCGGTGATCTCATGCCCGGCGCTTCGGACCAGTGCCATCATCTGCTCGGTGTTCACCAGATTCTTGGCGCAGCCCAGGGATACAAATGCAACCTTCAATGAAAACTTCTCCTTATACGATCAGATAGCGGCCGTCCCGCCGGGGCGGCATTTTGGGCTGCTGGTCGGGGTAGCCCAGGGTGACCGCTGCCACGAACTCCCCCTTGTCGGGGGCGAAGCGGCGCTGGAACGCAGGGCCGAAGCCCATACGCTGGGGCGCGGACAGCCAGCAGGAGCCGATGCCCTTGGCCCAGGCCGCCAGCAGCACGTTCTCGATGGCGGCGGACACGCTCTGCATGGCTCCGTCCCGATCGGGATAGTCCGGCTTGAGCATGAAAACCAGCAGGCACACCGGCGCCCCGCCCAGGGTGGACAGGAAGCGGTTGGTGATGCCGATCTGCTCCGGGTGGCGGGAAAAGCGCTCCTCCAGCACAGGCTGGAATTTCTCCACCACGCCGCCCATGATGGCCTTGACCTCCTCCAGCGCGGCGGGGTCCTGTACGGCCACAAAATACCAGTGCTGCATATTGACGGCGGAGGGGCGGTGGCCCCGGCGGCCAGAATCTCCTTCAAATCCTCTATGGAGACCGGCTCCGGCCTGTACTTCCGGATGCTGCGGCGGGTCAGCAGGGCTTCCATCGTGTCCATGGTCTGTGCTCCTTTCTCACATGCGGCGGTCCGCCGCGTTCTTCCTACCATTCCTCCGGCTCCGCACCATAGCGGCGCAGGCCGGCACTGATGTCCTCCCAGCGGTAGCCCCGGCGGGCCAGAGCGTCGGCTGCCCGCCGGCGCACCTTGGTCGGAGAGCTCCGCCCCCGCAGCTTCTTCTGCAAAGGCGTCGATGGCCTCCTCCGGGCCGGACAGCCCTCCAGAGCGCCGTCCCAGCAGTCCCGCGGCACCCCCCGGCGGTAGAGCTCCTCCCGGATGCGGCCGGGACCGTAGCCCTTGGCAGCACAGTGCTCCGCCACCGTGCGGGCATACTGCCCGTCGTCCAGATAGCCCAGCCCCTTCAGCCAGTCGGCCGCCGCCTCGGCGGCCTCCCGGCCGCAGAGGGGCTCCTTCTCCCGGTTCCGAGGGGCGGGCGGTGAGCTTTTCCACCAGCTCCTTCCGGGAGAGGGGGCGGGCGGACAGCAGCTCCACCGCCTTCTCCCGCACCTGGGCGGCGCGGGCGGCCTCGGTCAAGGCGGACAGCTCCGCCTCCTCCAGCTCCTTGCCGGTGCCCAGGCCGAAGGCCACTACCTCGCTCTCCCCCAGGCGGAGGATGGTTCCGTCCTCCAGGTGGCAGAGCCAGCGGCCCCCCACCCGGACGGAGGGGGCCAGCTTACGAATCCGCATCCTCGAAGTCCTCGGCGGAGATGTCCACCGCCCGGCCTGCGGCGCGGGCCGCGGCCCGGGCCTGGCTACTCATAAGCTTGTAGGCGTTGCGGCGGATGTCGGCCTCCAGCTTGTCGCACACCTCCGGATTGTCCTTCAGGTACTGCTTGGCCGCATCACGGCCCTGGCCCAGGCGGGTCTCCCCCATGGCGAACCAGGAGCCGGATTTCTGCACCAGATCCAGCTTGGCGCCCAGATCCAGGATTTCGCCGATCTTAGAGATACCCTCGCCGTACATGATATCGAACTCCGCCTCCTTGAAGGGAGGAGAGACCTTGTTCTTGACCACCTTGGCCCGGGTGCGGTTGCCAATGATCTCCGAGCCGCTTTTCAGCGACTCGATACGCCGCACGTCGATGCGGACGGAGGCATAGAACTTCAGCGCCCGGCCGCCGGTGGTGACCTCCGGGTTGCCGTACATCACGCCTACCTTTTCGCGGAGCTGGTTGATAAAGATGACCACGCAGTTGGTCTTGGCGATGGAGCCGGCCAGCTTGCGCAGGGCCTGGCTCATGAGGCGGGCCAGCAGGCCCACGTGGGAGTCGCCCATGTCGCCCTCGATCTCGGCCCGGGGTGGTGAGGGCGGCCACGGAGTCCACCACCACCACGTCGATGGCGCCGGAGCGCACCAGGGCCTCGCAGATCTCCAGGCCCTGCTCGCCGGTGTCGGGCTGGGAGATCAGCATGGAGTCAATGTCCACCCCCAGGGCCCGGGCATAGTAGGGGTCCAAGGCGTGCTCGGCGTCGATGAAGGCCACCTCGCCGCCCCGCTTCTGGGCCTCGGCCACGATGTGGAGGGCCAGGGTGGTCTTACCGGAGGACTCGGGGCCGTAGATTTCGATGATGCGCCCCCGGGGGACGCCGCCGATGCCCAGGGCCAGATCCAGGGACAGGGAGCCGGTGGGGATGGCCTCCACCACGATGTCGGCGTTGTCGCCCAGGCGCATGATGGAACCCTTGCCGTAGGCCTTCTCGATCTGGGCCATGGCGGTCTCCAGGGCCTTCTTCTTATCGGCGGCGGGGGCGGCGGATTCCACCACCGCCTTCTTCTTGTCTGCCATGTGTGTACTTCTCCTCTCACGGCGGGCGGGCCGCTGCCCGCCCTTATGAATTCAAAACGCCCTCCACCACCCGGCCGATGCCCTGGGTGTCCTGGAAGGTCTGAATCTGCTCAAACTGATTTTGGGCCAGAATGGCCCCCACGTCGCCGGCCTGGCCGATGCCCACCTCAAACAGCAGGGCTCCGCCCAGCCGCAGGGCGGCCCCCCACTGGGCGGCGATGGCCCGGTAAAAGTCCAGTCCGTCGGCCCCGCCGTCCAGGGCGGAGCGGGGCTCGTAGTCCCGCACGCTCACGTCCAGCCCCGCGATGTCCCCGGTGGGGATATAGGGCGGGTTGCAGGCGATCACGTCGAAATCCCACAGGGCCGCGTCGGGCGGCTCCAGGGCGTCGGCCTGAACGCAGGTCACCCGGGCGTTGAGCTCGTTGCGGCGGACATTCTGCTTGCACAGCCGGAGGGCCGCCTCGCTCACATCGGCCAGCACCACCCGGCAGCCTGGCACGTTGGCGGCCACCGCCAGACCCACGCAGCCGCTCCCGGCGCACAGATCCAGCACCCTCGCCCCCTCTCCGGCGGCCCGGGCCAGCAGGATGGCCCGCTCGGCCAGCACCTCGGTGTCCATCCGGGGGATCAGCACGTCGGGGGTGATATCCAGGCCCAGGCCATAGAACTCCCACTCCCCGATGAGGTAGGCCACCGGCTCCCCGGCCAGCCGCCGCTCCAGCAGCTCCGCCAGCTTCTCCTCCACCGGGTCGGAGGCATAAAGGGCCATATCCCGGTAAAACTGCTCCCGGCTCTTGCCGGCCGCACAGCAGACCAGCTCCCGCGCCTCCAGCTGGGCGCCCTCCACGCCGGCCTCTCTCAGCCGCTTGCGGGCATCCAGGTAGAGGTTGTTGTACGTGGCCGCCATACAGAAACCACTCCTCTGTCTCTCTCTAATTTCCTCTCTCCAGGGGAATACCAGGCGGTTATCCCCCCATTTTCTTCATGGGACAACTATGCATCGCCTCACGTGGGCTCTGCCGTCTGGGCGGCACAGCGGTTTTATTTCTGCTGGTGCCTCATCCCGCCGGTCCCCTTTACCACTGATCCTTCCCCTTCTCCTCCGGCAGCACCAGTGTAAATGCCCGGATGCCCACCTCGATCATGGAGTCGTCCGGCTCAAAGGTGGTCCAGTTCTGGAGCCACATGCCGGGAGCGGACACCAGCCGGGTGAGCCGGTTGTCGTAGCGCCCCACCACACGGTTCAGCTCATAGGTCAGGCTGACAATCACCGGCAACAGCAGCAGGTGCAGCCCCATCCTCGCAAACGTGTTTGTCACCTCCACAAAGGAGAACAGCACGCTGGACAGCAGGATACTCACCACAATCACCACAAAGAGGAAGCTGGTTCCGCAGCGGGGGTGGTGGCGTGGCTGAATACGCACGTTCTCCACCGTCAGGGGCAGGCCGTGTTCATAGCAGAAGATGGTCTTGTGCTCCGCGCCGTGGTACTGGAACACCCGGCGGATGTCCTTCATATGGGAACAGAGCATCAGATAGCCCATGAAGATGACGATACGCACCACGCCTTCCAGCAGGTTGCGCAGCCACATGGGCAGGGGAACGGCCAGGCCCACCAGTCCGGTGAGGGCGGTGGGCAGCAGGATGAACAGCCCCACGGAGAAAACGATGCCCAGCACCACCGCCACGGTGATAAAAAAGGAGGCGGCCTTCTCGCTGCCCAGGTGTCTGTCCAGCCAGAGCTCGAACCGGGAGGGCTCCTCCGGCTCCTCCTCGTCCTCCGGGAAAAAGGAAGCCGAGTACATCAACGCCTTGACGCCGTTGGCCAGGGAGGAGCAGAAATTGAAGACACCCCGGAGCAGCGGCAGGCCCAGGGCGGGGTGCTTGTCCTTGATGAGCACCCGCTCCTCCACCTGCTCCTCCAACCCGCCGTCCGGCTTGCGCACCACAACGGCCTTCTTCTCCGGTCCCAGCATCATAATTCCCTCAATGAGTGCCTGTCCGCCGATCATGGTCTTGTAGGCTGTGGCGCAGGATTGCTTTGTTTCATTTGGCATTCGTACACTGTTCTCCTTAACTAATTGGATTCAATCGTTTCGTCTATTGTACCAAACCCGCGCCCCGATTGCAAGGGGCGCGGGTTTGATTTTTAGAACTTTTGTTCGATTACCGCCTGAGCTCGGATTGGCAAATGGATGGTTACAATGCACCCTCCCCCCTCGGCGTTGTCAATATCCAGGGTACCCTCGTGGCGGGTAATAATCTCGTCGCACACCGCCAGTCCAATGCCGGAACCCCTCGCCTTGGAGGACCCCTTATAGAACTTGTACTTCACGTGGGGCAGCTCCTCGGCCGGGATACCGGGGCCGTAGTCCCGGATGGTGATAACCACCTGGTCCTCGTCCCGGGCGATAGCGGTATCAATGCGCTTGCCCGAGCCGCCGTGCTTGGCGGCGTTGTCCAACAGGTTGCAGAACACCTGCCGCAGCCGCTCCGGGTCCCCCGCGATGGGCGGAAACTCCTCGTCGCAGTCGAAGTGGTTGAGTTCAATGCCCTCCCGCCGGAAGAACTCCCGGTAGGTGTAGACCGCATCCTCCAGTTCCGCCTTGATGTCCATGGGCTCCACTGACAGGGTGAAGCGGCCGTCCTGGATGCGGGAGAACTCCAGCAGCTCCTCCACCATGTTGGTCAGCCGCCGCGCCTCGGAGACGATGATCCCCATCCCCTTCTTCACATCTCCCGCGTCCCGCACCTCGCCGTTCATGATGGTTTCCGCCCAGCCATTGATCGCGGTCAGGGGAGTACGCAGTTCATGGGACACTGACGATATAAACTCGTTTTTCATCTTTTCGCTCTGGTTGATCTTCAGCGACATGTCGTTGATGGTGTCGGTGAGGGCGCCGATTTCGTCATCATAGCGTTTCTCAATCTGTACGCCGTAGGAGCCCGCGGCGATGCGCTTGGCGGTTTCCGTGATGCCCGCCACCGGGTCTACGATGGAGCGGATGAAGTAGAGGTTGGAGAAGTACACCATGCCCAGGATACCCAGACCGATGCCCAGGGCGATGGCCACGATGATGATAATCTGCTTGTCCACCTTATTCAGGGAGGTGACATACCGCATGACCCCAACCACCTCCCCGTCGATCATCAGGGGGCTGGAGGCGGCCATGATGTGCTCGCCGGTGCTGGGGTCGGCGCCGATCCACACCTTGGTGCGCTTCATGCTGATGGCCTCGGCAATGTCCGGCGTTCCGGGGGAGCGAAAGGCCGTCAGGTCGGAGCTGGAAAAGCGGATCTGGCCGTCGGCATCCAGATACTCTACCTCCAGCTTGTCGCTGTTGGGTTCCCCGGCCACCACCGCCCGGGCATTGTCGTAATACTCGGCTTCTGTGCGGTAGTAGTCAAAGCTGCTGATGGCGTTTTCCGCCTTCTGCTTGAGAGACTCACTCAGGGTGGAATAGTAGTAGCTCCCCATCGCGGCGGAGAAGGCCGCCACCGCCAGCAGCACGATAAACAGCACCACACTGATGGAGTTCACCATCCACCGCTTTCGGATACCTGTGATTTTCTTCATGGATCTTGTTGTCACCACCTGGGTTTGGTTCTAGGTCCCGGCCGCCCGGCCGGCATTAAAAGCCCCACTTATATCCATAGCCCCACACGGTGGTGATATAAGCAGGATTTGTGGGATCGTCTTCGATTTTAATGCGCAGGCGTCGGATGTTTACGTCCACGATCTTCAGCTCGCCGAAGTAGTCCCGTCCCCACACCGAGTCGAGAATTTCCTCCCGGGAGAGGGCTTTTCCCGGGTTGTCCATAAACAGCTTTATGATGGAGTACTCCACCTGTGTAAGCTTGACCCGCTGTCCGTTTTTCTCCAGGGTACGGTTGCGGGTGTTCAGCAGGAAAGGCGGCTGGCTGATCTCGCCGGTATCCACCGGGTCCCCTCCGCCGGTACGGCGGTAGAGGGCATCGATGCGGGCGGTGAGCTCCGCCGGAGAGAAGGGCTTGGTCACATAGTCGTCCGCCCCGGTCATCAGCCCGGTCACCTTGTCCATCTCCTGCGTGCGGGCGGTGAGCATGATAATGCCGATGTTGTTGTCTCCCGCCCGGATACGGCGGCAGACCTCAAATCCGTCCATGTCGGGCAGCATGATGTCCAGCAGCGCCACCTTGATGTCCGGGTTGCGCTTGAGCTGGGCCAGCGCCTCCTCCCCGGTCTCGGCCTCGATGGCCTCATAGCCGGCCCGCTTAAGGTTAATGACCACAAAGCTGCGGATGTTCGCCTCATCCTCCAGCACCAGTACCTTTTTCATCCCGTTTCCTCCTTTCGCACACAGGCGTCCGCCGTGGGCGCTAATCGCTGGTAATCAGGGCGAAATTGGCCTTTACGCCCTCCTCGTCCAAGCCGCAGTCCCAACCACTCTCGATCAGGCGCGCGGCATAAATGGTCTCCTTCTCCTCCCCGGTGTTGGGCAGGAGAAAGCGGTCGGCCATGTTGGCCCGCATTACGCGGTTGTCGCCGGTCAGCTTGTAGATGACCAGGAACGGCACCGGCGCTGTGTCCGCGCTTCCCTCCCAGTAAGAAAAGATTACGGCCCGCTCGCCGCCGCCCGCCAAGTCGCTGCGGGAGAGCGTCACCTTCCCCGACCACGCCTCGGGCAGAACAAAGTACCAGCCGTCCCGGCTGTTGTGGTAGGTGGTATATACCAGATGAGAAACCCCGTTGATGTCGTACTGCCACCAGCGGATGGCCCAGAAGTTGGGGGCCGTCCCCACATTGTTGGGATCGGGGAGCGCATAGGCGGATGGCAGCTCCAGTATGCCGTCATGGTTGATGTCGGTATAGGATACCTTCGTGCTCTCCACCTCGGTGGACCACCGGATGGTGCTGTCGCTCTCGCCGGTGTCCGGCTCCAGGGTCACATTCTCCAGCCCCCCGTTTTTCCAGGCGAAAATGTCGGTGATCTGCCCGTTTTCAGCGTAGGTGGAGGTGACAAACAGCGCCGGCGCCATGTTCTGGAGATAGCCCGTCTTCATGCTGACCAGCTTCTCCACCCCGTTGGACAGTGGTGCGGAGGCGTCCAGCTCCAGGATACCATCCCGGAAGTTATAGACCTCCACTCGGCTGCCCGGCGCGCTGTTGACAAAGCTCTCTGCCTGGCCCACTTCCCCTGCCGCCATCTGGAGCACGAGGATTTCCTTCTGTCCATCCCCGTCAACGTCATAAATCTGGAAGCCGGCGTGGTCGGTGCGCATCAACTCAAGCACCTCATAACGGTCGATGGAGTAAGCCGCCAGGGAGTGCCTCTGCCCCGCTGTCTCCCAGTCCACGATGAGCTCCTTGGAGGGGCTGTCGTCAAGGTTCTCATAGTAGATGGAGTCAATCGCATTTCCTGAGCCCTCAATCACGGCCGCCACCTCGTAGTTCTCCCCCACTTGGCGGTAGATGTAGATCTTCAGCGGCCGCTCATCCGCACTCACCCGGAAAAAGGCAATAGCCTCCTGTACGCCATCCCCGTCCAAATCCTGAAGCTGCACCTTCTGGGTCAGCTCCCCGCTGAGGGGCGCGGCGTACTCGCCCCCTTGCGTGAGCACCTTGTTGATCTCATTGTCCAGCTTCAGATAATCGTCGGGCGCCTTGGGAGGCGCGTAGAATTCCTCCACCGACTGGGAAAAACAGCCGGTCAGAAACATCAGCAGCCCCGCCGCCAAAAGCAGCCTGCATTTTTTCATCGTCGGAACCCCTCCATGGGATAAGTTATAAAATCAAGATTATCATAGCACATCTCTACCGGAAATGGTATGTTAATTAACCGATTATTTTCTGATTTTCCTCCATCGAAAAGACTTGCCAACCGCTTCAATGTCGTGTATAATATTTTGCAGTCCCGTTGCCGGTATGATGGAATTGGTAGACGTGACGGATTCAAAATCCGTTGATGGCAACATCGTGTGGGTTCGAGTCCCACTACCGGCACCATAAAGCCACACCAATCTGGATATTTTAAGCGGAACGCTTAGAGTATCAGAGGGTGTGGCTTTTTTATTTTCCTGAAATTTGCGTTCTGGAAAAAAGATATTTTCGAGGTTTATGGAGCCACAGAAGGACATTGCCCCCCGGATTGCTCCATAAAATACCGGTTAACCCTCCCCTGCGCCCTTTTTCAGGCTCCAAGGCCACCAAATGGAGGAAAAAATATATACAAAAAGTAGCGCGTCGGTTTGTTGGTTTCGCAACCATCAGACCGGCGCTTTTTTGTTGCCCAGGAAGTTCAAAAAGGGCGCACACTTTTGTGTCCGCTTTGCTGAATAGATTTTTATAGAGATGATGGTATGGTGAAATTCCTGGGCAGGGGTACAGAACGATAATCGAAAAAGGGCGCTGAGTCCAAAGGAGGAATATGAATATGACCGCCAAAACCTATTTCGAAGAGCTGTCCTACGCCCTGCGACGGCGGGAGCTGCTGCCCCGGTCGCTGGAGGAGGACGGCCTGCTCCCGGTGGAGTGGAACGGCCGCATCCTGTGTCGGGTCACGGAGAGCGGCGCCGTCCGGTATGACCCCACCTGGGTGGACACCAGCAGGGCAAAGGCCGCCCTGGCCCAGGTCACGGAGGCGGCGGGGACGGTGATGGAGTACATGACGCTTCTGGAGAATGCCCCACCTCTGAAGGCGGATGGCCTGGCGGACGGTTACCGGGTGCTGGCAGAGTTCAACGGCACAGTGCTGGCCGGGACAGAGACGCTGCTGGGGGCACAGTTCGTCACCTGGGCCCGGGACTATGACCGGAGCGGGGTCAACAACGGCCACTACTACATGGAGGACTATCAGGGCGCCAGGGAGGACTTCGCCCTCCGCTCCGGCCTGGTGGCCAGGGAACGGGTCTTTGACCAGGAGCAGATGGAGGGGCTGCGCCAGGCGGTGCAGGGCTTCCTCTATGGAGAGGGCCCCGCCTCCTACCAGCAGGAGTTCCAATGCCGGCGCCTCCTGGATCAGATCACAGCCCAGCTGCCGGAAAAAAACCAGGATCAGATGCAGAGCGAAAGTCAGGAGCTTGGACAGTCCATGTGAGGGCGGCGCCAAATCAGGCGCCGCCTTTTTTCTATACAGGAATTGTTGGTATTGCTTGGTTTGCGGCGATTTTTTCGTTACGTATGGTGATAGCTTTATCCCGCAAAAGCGGGTATTGTTGTGGTCAGAAGCCCACCAAAAAATAACGAGGAGGACACACGTATGAAACAGATTGAGAAGCATCCCGCGCCGGAGAAGCTGCTTCAGCAGATAAAACTGAGGAGGCAATCAATGCCCTGGCGCTGGGCGGGCCGGACAAGATCGGGGATGAGGCTCCCATGGAGGCAGGCGTGAAGCTGATTGCCAAAGCCTGGGGAGTGCCCCGGGAGAGCCTGCAGGCCAGCCTGGAGCTGATTGAAGGAGAACGGCAGCTTCTGCGCAGCGGGAGCAGCGAGGACGCTCTGCCCAACAGCGAACTGCTGAAGCCTTACGACGGCAAGATGATTGCCGAACTGCTCTGGGGCCTGTTTGAGACGACGGCCAGGCTGGAGGATGCCCAAGACCGGGCGGCGATGCACAAGCTGGCCCTTCTCATGGCGGAAAGCCTGAACCTGGATAGTTGGATCGCAGAGTGCGGGCTATCCAAGCCCTAAGACGGAAGCATACAGGAGGGGCTGTCCAAGGACAGCCCCTCGCCCTTGCGACAGAGAAGGACCGTTTACTTCCGCTGGAGTGGAAAGGCCGCTCTGACCCAGGGCGAGGCTAACTGCCGGCGGCAGCGCAATATCTAATAGAAAGTAGGGAGCAAATCTTGAACCGTCCATGTGAGGGCAGCGCCAAATCAGGCGCCGCCTTTTTCTATGCCCAGATTTTATTTCATTTCTGCGCCCACAAGTCGTACGCCCCGGAGCACCCGGCGGAACCGCCGCCCAGGCCGGTATGCACCCGCTCCCCTCTGCGTGCTGCCCCCCGCCAACGGCTTCTTCTGCTGGGGAAAGGACGGGAAGTGCCTGCGCTCGGAGATGCGGCGGCTCAATGCCCCGGACAGGCAGGTGACACAAGAAGTGAAAGAGGAGTGATTTCGCGGTGAAACCAAATAGCAACTGCTTTTCCCTGCGGCCGGCCACCCGTGAGGAGGCCAGCTTATTCTACTCAGATGACCAGACAGACAGATCATTGGGTACAGTGGGCCATGTCCGGATGGACTTTGGCTCCAGCGGCAAGGGGTTTTACCATACCTGGTGGCCTCACAATGGGGAGCAGTTCAACACGCCGGAGTTCAAGGAGGCCCTGCAGCAGTTCGTGGACGCCGTGCGGGAGGACGGGCCGCTGAGGGACCTGCCCTCTATGGACAGATTCTGCCGCCAGAACGGCGGGGCCATCACGGAGGACGGCCTGAGCTATGGGTATCTGGCAGAGATGGGCAGCTACCGCTTCTGCCTTCGCTGTACCACCCAGCCCCGGGGAATACCAGTGCTATCTTTACTGCTATGACCTGCGCCAGCAGACACTGGACAGGCCGGTGGGCCGGGTGTCCTTTGCCAACGGCGAATACATGGAGTTCACAGCCCCGCAGGATTACCTCCGGACCATCCGGGAGGAGCTGCCCACAAAGGATGGGACCGGCTTCCTCTTTGAGACCCTGACGGATGCCCCGGCGGTGCGCAAGGCGGTGGACGATATGGTCTATGACCTGTATGGGGAGGAGAACCCCAGACCGCTGGCGGATTACATTGCCCGCCATGGCCAGGAGATGGGAGGGCAGCAGATGTGACCACACAGAATAGACAGCCGGTGCTGCGCTGTGTCCTGAGCAACGCGGCGCACCCGGAGTATGGCCAAGTGACCATCCCCTTCCCCATCCCCGTCATGGAATATGAGCGTACCCTGGAACTTCTAGCCGCTATGGAACTGGGAGCCCGCCTGAAACGGGACTGCCGGGTGGACGAGCTGGAGAGCGGCTTCCCCATCCTCAAACGCCTGGAGAAGGTGGGCGCCAATCTGGACGAGCTGGACTACCTGGCCCGGCGGCTGGACGGCTTTGACGACTATGAGGCCGCCCAGTTCCAGGCTATGGCGGTCAGGCTGGGTACGTTTGATATGACGGACTTCATCAATCTTACCTTCTGCTGCCAGCGGCCACGGTGATCACGGACTTTTCGGATTTGGACGCTGTAGGCCGCCAGCATTACATGACGCTGGAGGGCGGCTGTGCCAGTGAGGAGGAGCTGGAACAGGTGGATGGCAGAGCAGCGGCTTTGAAGTTGATCCTCAACAAGCATGGCACTATCACACCCTATGGCGTGGTTTATGATAACGGTATGGAGCTGGAGAAGTTCCACAAGGAGGGCGGCCCCTTCCGGACTATCTTGACCGGGAGTTCGTCATACTCCTGGAGGCATCCTACGGCGAGGGCAGAGCACACTGCTGGTTCTGCCGGACAGCCCGGAAAGGCTGGAACGTCTCCTGTGCCGCACCGGCATCCGGGACAGCCCCACTTTTGATAGTAGACAGCACCCTGCCCGGCGAGGTCATCCGCAGCATTCCGGCGGAACGCCTGTCCATCAATGGCCTCAACCGGCTGTGCCAGGCGGTTGAGCGGATTGCACCGGAGGATTTGAAAACTCTGGTACAACTGCTGGCCGACAAGGATCACCCCAGCCAGGGGCCATCCCTGGGCGGGCTATCCATGTAAACCGAGGGGAGAGAATATACAGAAAAAAGAGTTTATCCGGCAGATCAATGAACTGGTTCCCAGGCCGGACCCCGTCACCACCGAGGCACTGTACCGCTTTGACCGGGAGTGTGCGGAGACGGAGTACATCGATATGCTCACCGCCCTGCGAGTGGTGGCGCGGAATTTCGGTGAGGAAACCCTCCAGGGCGCCTATGAGGTCATCCAGCACCAAAACGCCGCTCTGCCCAGCGAGCTGTTCGCCGCTGCCGTCTACTTTCAGGCCGGGCGCACACCGGCAGAGGTGTCCGGCCTGGCCAGGGAGGGCCGGCTTATGGGCTTCTTTGGCCCGGAGCGGCCGGAGGAGCCCAGCCGGATTGCGACCTGCACCATTGTGGAGTCCGGGCAGGAACAGCGGTTTTACACCATGGACTTTGGGCGCTTCAATCCGCAGCATGCCTTGAAGCGGGCCATCACATACGGCCGGGAAACAGGCATATCCGCCACCCAGGCCATGGCCCGCCTCACCATGGATCAACCGGAGTTTGCCGAAAAGCCCGGCGGGCCCCGCTGTATCCTGGACGGCCTGGGCTCAGAGCTCACCGAGGCGTTGTTCCAGATCTCGTCAGCCTGCCCCGCCGTGGCCGCCCATATCACCTGTAATGCGGATCTGGGTATCACAGAGGTGGCCTATTATCCGCTGTGGCTGGAGCGGAGTCAGAGTCAGGCGCCCATGCAGCCGCAGATGTAAAAAATGCTGGATATTACGGGCACACTGTGGTATGTTGTGTGCTTACCAGAAGAAAGGACGGGAAAGAACTATGAACCATCAGAGGAAACAGAGCATGCACAGGGACTCCGTTGAAGGCCGGCTTCCGCTTTGGAAGCCGGCCTTTTCTATCCGAATGACACTTGCGGCAAAATGAAGGGAGACAGATCATCATGCAGGATGTATCGAAGGAGTGGCTGGATTTCCGGCGGAATCAGTTCCCCGCGGGCAGCCGGATCCAGACGTGGGAGCTGGATGATCCCAGGAACACGCTGGAGGAGGCTGGTACTCTGGAGCACATCGATGACTCGGGCCGGTTCCACGTCCGGCAGAGCGACGGAGGTGAGTGCGTCCTGACCCTTGGGGAGGAGATGTTCTCCGTCCACCCGCCTGAGTCCACCCAGCTCAAGCTGTACATGCCCCTCACCGCCAGCTTCTATGCCCGGAATGAGTGGGGAGATTGGGATGAGACGGGTGAGGAATGGGACGGCAGAACGCTTCTGGATTATGAGGACAGGATCCTGGGTTCATGGTACGGAACCGGGTGCCGGAGGAGGCGGGGCGGGGCCTCATGCTCTGGTGCGACAAGGAGTTCCTGGACGTCAAGGTGCGCTCCGCCGTGTTTACGGCAGAGGCCAGAGACGGCAGGCTGTGGGGCGTGGCGGAGTGCCAGGTCGTCGGCCAGCTCTCTCCGGAGGAGCTGACCGGGCTGAAGGACTATCTCACCGGCCAGGCTGCGGACGGCGTTGGCGAGGGCCTGGAGCAGCAGGCAATCCGTGTGGACGGCGGGGAGCTTTACGTCCACATGTGGCAGCCGGAGGGCTGGAGCATCCAGACGGAGGCTGAGCAGTTCGGGCTGACGCAGGCCCAGGGCATGACGATGGGGGGTATGAGCCGTGGATAAGGCCTTTACAGTATCCCTGTGCAATCCGGACAAGGATACTTATGTGACACTGGAGCTTCCAGCAGACCCGTATGCTGTCCTGGATGCCTGGGAACGGCTGCGGCTCGCGCCGGACACCAGAGTGGAATGGGAGATGGAGGACTATGGGGAATTCCCCGTCCTGTTCCCTAGCCTGCAATCTGGCGAGGGTTTCCCCGCGCTCAATGCCCTGGCGGAGCGGCTGACCAGCCTGGACAGCCGACAGCGCACTGCATTCGAGGGGCTAGTCAAGCTGCAGGACGGCAGGCCCATGGAACCAGACGCCCTCCGCCCTGTCGGAACAGGCAGAGCACTGCCAGGTGGCGCCCGAGGCCACGGATGACGCCTCGTTGGGCCGGGTTTACGCGGCAAACGGTTCCATCCCCGAGGTGAAGGATGTGCCGGACAAGGTATTTGAACTGCTGGACTTCCAGCTCCTGGGCCGCCGGATCCGTCAGTCGGCGGGCGGGGTCTTCACCAGGCAGGGGTATGTGGTACCGGATGGGAACTGGAAGCCCACAGAGGGCCAGGAACCCCGCATCGCGCCGGAGGCCCCGACTGGCTTCTTTCGGCTGGAGCTCCGGCTCGGGGAGGAACGGGCGGAGCTCACCCTCCCCGCCGGACAGGAGCTGGTGGAGGTGCGGGAGCGGATGGAGGCCGTGGGCCTCCCCAACTGCGCCGTCACCGCCTTCCACAGCCGGGTACCCCAGCTTCCGGCAGCGTGGGCCACGCCGGAGCGGCTGGATACCCTGAACTGCCTGGCCATCCGGCTGATGGTGCTGGCGGAGCGGGACTCTCTGGCCCTGATCAAGTACAAGGCGGTGCTGGAGGTGTCGTCCATTTCGAGCCTGGAGGATGCCATGGCGTTGACGGAACGGCTGGACGCCTACAATCTGAATTGGGCAGCCGCCTCTCCAGAGGACGTGGCCCGCGGGGAGCTGCGCCGCTCCATGGGGGAGGAGAATGCCGACCTGCTGTGCTGGTACCTGAACCTCTACGGCTACGGCGAGGCGCTGATCCAGCAGTACGGGGCGAGCTGACAGACTACGGTCTGCTGACCCGGGCGGATGGCCAGCCGGTGCAGAAACCGCTGCCGCCCCAGCCCACCCGGGGCGGCGTACAGATGGAAATGAGGTGAAACGCCCATGGATAAAGCAGGACTTTACAGCTCCCGGCAGGCCGGAGGAGCAGGACTGGCTGCGGGAGCGGCTGGAGGTGTTGACCGCGCGGGAGGGGATCGCCTTGGACGCGGCCATCCAGCGCCATCCCGCCCAGGACAGTACAGAGGTGGTCAGCCTGCTGGCCAGCCTGGACGAGTATGAGGTGTTGGGCGGCATCCAGAGTTATGAGGATCTGGGCCTGTATTACCTGGAGGAGACCAACGCCAGGCTCCTGGCGCTGCGGGACTACATCGACCTGGACAAGCTGGGCAGGCAGTATGAGGCACAGCACCCCGGCCGGTTCGCAGGGGGCTGCTATGTGGTATATCCGCGAAAGGGGTGACGGGCTTCTACGACGGGGTCAACCTGCCTGGGCCGGACTACAGCTGGAGCCTGCGGCTGAAGCTGGCCTCCTCCGCGGTGCCGGAGGGGTGGCTGGCGCTGCCGGACTACAACGACATCATGGACGTGAGGCCGGGGAGATCCGGCTGGCCCTGGACGCTCTGGGTGTGCAGACCATCCGGGAGTGCACCCTGCTGGAGGCCCGTGCAGCCTGCCGGGGATCACCGGCCTGGAGGATGCATATAGGGGACGGCTGGAGGATCTCATCTATGACGGTCAGAACCTGGGATTTATCCTCCAGGAACAGAACCAGGGGCAGAAGGGGTTCCTCCAGGCCTATCTCTGGATACTGGAGTATGAGCACTGCGCCACCCTGCCCGCTGCCCTGGATTTGGCGCAGAACCTGAACCGCTACCAGGTGGTGCGGGCGGATCAGCTCCAAGACATGGCGTGGATGGATCTGCGCGTGCGGTTGGGATGTGTGGATCGGGCCCTGTCAGGCTGCATTGATCTGGAACGGTACGGACTGGATTTGCTGCGGAAGAAGGGCTATACCTTGACAGAGGACGGATGTGCATACATTGCTAGGCAGCAGACGCAAGCCCAGGCGCCCCAACAGATGCAGCAGATGTAACCCCAGATCAAATCTATATCAAAACGAAACAGGGGCCGTTTTCCCGAAGGGGACAGCGGCCCCTGTTTTTTGTGCCCTTTTTCGGGAGGACGGCCCGGAAAAGGAGGACGTCATGAAAGCCAAAGAGAAGCAACTGCTGGAGTACCTGAAGAAGCACTGCCCCGGCCGGGAAAACGCCATCAGTGGCAAACAGATGAAAAAGAGGTTCCGCATCCATGAGGCAGAGCTGCGGAAGCTGGTCCATAACCTGCGGGTGGACGGGGCGCCTATCTGCAGCGACCGCACCGGCTACTTCTACCCCGCCAACGCCTGGGAGGTGATTGCCACAATCGGGCATCTCCGGCGAATGCGGGACGGCGTGGAGAAGGCCATCCGTAGCTTGGAGAGGGCCACGGGGGCCTTCCGTCTACCCGGGGGAGGTGAGGCGGATCGCTAAACCCTTCTTCCCCTGGGTAGGAGGGAAGCTGTTCCTGCTCCCCTATATCTTTCCAGCTGCTCCCCAGGAGGGCGCCCCGTCTGCTGGAGGTCTGCGGCGGCAGCGGCGCGGTGACCCTGGGCTTGGGCACCGGGTATGCCCCGCTCCGGGTGTATAACGACGTGGATGTGGATCTGGTCAACCTGTTCCGCTGTGCCCGGGACCGGCCCTGGCGCTGCTCAGGGAGCTGGACTTCCTGCCCCTCCACGCCCGGGCGGACTTCGAGGTGGTGCTCCGCTTCCTCAACCACGGGTATGACCCCAACGACTTCCTGGAGGAGGAGCTCCAGATCGCGGAGGAGTACTTCCCGCCCATGGACAGGCAGGAGGTGAAGAAGCTCCTGATGGGCCGGGCCAACCTGCCGGACGTACAGCGGGCTGCGGCCTATTATCTGAGCATCCGGTACAGCTACAGCGCCACCGGGAACAGCTTCGGCGGGCGCAGCGTGGAGCTGCGCCGCTTCCTTGGCCTGCTCCGACGCGCCTCGGACGCACTCCAGGGCGTGGTGGTGGAGAACAAGGACTGCTGCGATGTGGTTCGGCAGTACGTCCGGACGGGTGCGGTGATCTATGCGGACCCGCCCTATCTGGAGGCGGAGAGGATGTACGCGCCCTCCTTTGCCCTCCGGGATCACGTCCGGCTCCACGATTGCCTGTGCGCCCCGGCGGCGCGGGACAGCCACATCGTCCTGTCCTATAACAGCCATCCGGACATTCTGGACCTCTTCGCCCCGGACTTTTATATTGTGGGCTTTGACCGCCCCAACCCCATGGCCCGGCAGGAGGACTCCAGGTACCACGAGCTGCTCATGACCAACTTTGACCCAAGCCCCATGCTCAACCGCCAGCTCTCCCTGCTGGATAACCCCGGACTGGTGTCCAGCGACCGGCCGGAGCTGCGGATCCTGTCCGCCCTACCGGGCGGCTGCCTCGGGTGTGGGACTGGCCGCAGGACTAAGAATACGAGGTGAAAACAGAAGATGAAATTTACCATCTGCCATGACACAAGCAAGAAGACCCTGGCCATCCCCGGGCCGCCCTCCAGCTCTCCGACTGGAGGACGCGGAGCGGCTGGCCCTGCATACAGAGCACGGCTGCATCGTGCTTACCCGGCAGGAGCACTGCAAGGGAGCAGTTAGAGGCCATCCGGCTGCTCCACGATCTGAACGTCGGCATGGTTGTCCGCTTGGCTCTGGACAGCCGGTCAGCCAGCGGTATGCCGTGCAAAAGAGCGTCCGAGGTATTCCGAACCTATGACGCGGAGTTCCTGGATATGCTGGAGCATTGCGGCGTGGATTTGTTCGGGTTGGGCGCCCTGCTGACCCGGGAGGAGGATGCCGAATGAGCTTGGCCTATTACACCATGGATGATCTGCGGCTGGGCCGGGGCGGCTTCCTACAGAAAGGCTGGACGATCCGGCAGCGCCCGGAGCTGGGGGAGGCCCTGGCGCACTACCGGGGCATGCCCATCACCAAGCGGAAGGTGCTGGGCCTGACGGACGGCTTCCATGTGCTGGAGCTGGTGAAGAACGTGCCCCTCTTCCCAGATGATCCAGAGGGGGAAGATGTGCTGGCCTCAGAGTTGGGGGAGCCGCTGCCTCAATGGGCGGACACTCCAGAGGCCTGCCAGGCATTCCGCGCCTGTGTAGAGGAGCTTGGCCTTCGCTACCAAATTGAGGGCAAGATCCTGGCCCCCATCCCCGTCAACAAGAAGCAGCGCCGCAAGAAGCTGGTGGGGAAATACCTCTGGCCCGACGTCCCTGGTAATCCTGCCTCCGCCCTCCGGTGGGTGTATCTGGCCGGGAAGGGCTGGCTGGCCCCACGGTGCTCGAGGAGCACCCTGCCGTGCTGCCCCTGGTGCTCAAGGTGCGGGCGGACGGCATCACGGACAAAGGCGACTACCGCCCCCTGGAGCTGGAGCCCTGGGAGTTCCGCCTCCTGGCCCGGCGCACTCTGGAGCGGCTGGAGCAAAATATGACAAAATGTGAAGGAGGAACCCCATCGTGAAACGCACCATTCTGAGATGCGCCGCCGGCCTGTTGATAGCCGCGGCGCTGCTCCCAACCGCCCTGGCGGCGGAGCCATTCCCCGCGGTCACCGAGGTGCAGGTCTGCTATCCAACCTCTATCACCCGCAGTGAGGACGGCACGGAGATCCGCAAGGTCTATGACCTGTCCCCGGAGCAGGACCCTGCCGGTATCCCCCGGTCGGACTTCGAGCAGGACGGCTTCCACTACACCCTGACAGACCTGCTCCAGCAGGAGCTGCCGGAGCATGAGAGCCGTCCGCACACGGAGACGGTATCGTTGGAGAGTAAAAGCAAGGATATGGAATCCGTCCTGGCCCTGCTGCCCCAGGAGAAGGAGTTCGTCACGGAGGACGGACTGTCCGGCACCCTGTCCCTCCAGCTGGACACTGTCCAGGTGGAAGCGGCGGGCTACGGCAGCTCCACCCGGGAGGTGTCCGCCACCCGCTCCTATCCCAACCTGGCCAGCCAGGATACCGCCAGCATCCCCAAGAGCATTGAGGAGGACGGGCGCAACCCTCACCCTCCAGAATATTGACTGGCGGACGGACAACACCGCCAGCGTGGCCGGTTACAACCTGGGGGACTGTTACACCGCCGTGGCCACCTACACCGGCACCGCCACCAGCAGTTATGTCACCGGCTATACTGTCACGGCGGACTACACCGGCACCGTCAGCCGCATCGCCCTGAACCGGGTGCGTTACGTTGCAATTTTTGAGGGGGAGCCCCTGGAGCCCGCCGTACCCATGGAGGAGTCTGGGGATGGCCTGGCCCAGTTCAACTGGGCGGCCATCCTGCTCCCGCTGGGCGTGGTCTTTGCTGTGGGCGGCGTGATTGGAGCCTGCCTGTTCGTCAAGCGGCGCCGGGAGAACAAGGAGGATTCGAAGTGAAGAAGCTGGCCACCCTGTGCCTGGCCGCCTGCCTGGCGGCGGCCCTGGCTACCCCGGCGGGTGCTTTAGATTACGCCATTGACGCGCCGGAGGGGCCGGACTACGGCAAGCCCACCTCGGTGGAGGTGGTACACACGGCAGACGGCGGGGCCCTGAAAAACGAGGACATCAGCAAGAATGCCGCCCTCATCCCGCCGGGCTTCGGAAGCGCCAGCGCAGACACTCTGAACACCGGAACCTGGCTTACCCCCAACCTGGCCCCGGAGGGCATGGCAGTGGGCACCGTCAACGGCAGCGGGACACCCATCGTGTTCCCGCCCTCTGTGACACCTTCAGCTCCAACCGGAGGAGGAGCAGACCACCTCGGCTATACCCCGGTGACCTCGGATCTCTACTATTCCAGCGGATACCTGGGGACATTGAGAATCCCCGCCATCGGCCTGAGCGTGCGGGTCTATGAGGGTACAGACAGCTCCACGCTCATGAAGGGCGCGGGACATTTCAAAGGCACCAGCATCTGGGATGGAAACTGCGCCATCGCCGGACACAACCGGGGGGTACGGGATGACTTTGGGGATCTCCACACCCTGGAATGGGGAGATACCATCACCTGGACCACCAAGCTGGGCGCCCGTACCTATGAGGTCACCTCGGTGGAGAAGGTCAAGGAGACGGACACCAGCGGCACCGCCCCTTCCACCGAGAACATGCTCACTCTCTACACCTGTGTGCGTAATCAGAGGGCCTACCGCTGGCAGGTGCAGGCGGTGGAGGTTGTGTAACCTGCTTGGTTTCCGGGCTCATTTTCTCCACAGGGAACCTCTTTGCTGTAGACTTTTCCCCAGATTTCCGGTATGTTGTTGCTGTAAGGAACACAAGGACAGCAGAGGAAAGAAGGAGGTCAACCGTATGAAAAGGAAACAGCTTATTCCAGCAGTATTGGTAGGTGCCTTGGCCGGCGCGGTCCTGGCAGGGCCAGCATCGGCGGGGGTGGCTGCCCTCACTGCAGCCCCAAGCACCCAAACCTTCTATGTGGACGGGAAACAGGTGGATCTGGAAGCGTATGTCATCCACGGCCACAACTATGTGCAGCTCCGGGATATCGGCCGGGCGGTGGACTTCGGCGTGGCGTATGACCAAGGCACCAACCGTGTCCTGGTAGACACCAGTTCCCCTTACACAGAGGAAAGCGCGGCGCCCGCCCCCTCCGGGGTGGTCACCATCCCCCAGTCGGACGAGCCCCTCCGGCTGAAGGAGGGAGACAAGGTGCTCTGCGACGACGGCACCACTTATGAGATCACGGACCTGCGTCTGTGGGAGGAGCCGGAATCCCTGCCCGCCTATGACCAGACGCGCTTCCTAGAGCTGGAGCTGCCGAAGGCCGAGGTGCGGAGGTTCCAGGAGTGAGCACGGGGATGGCCTGCACATCCGAAACCTCTATGAGACGCGGAGGATGGAATATACCATCTACAACGCCGCGATGAACTGCCCAGAGCTGTGGGCGGATGGCAGCCCCACCCTCAATCTGCACCTGGGTATCTCCGCGCAGAACGCGGTGCAGATGTTCTGGCCCTGGCAGGAGCATCAGCTCACCCAGGTGTTCCGTTCCGCGCCGGGGGCCCGATTCGAGGTGGAAGCCTGGGATGTGTACCACAACGGAAAATATCTCTATACTGAATATAATATCAGAGGGACGTGACCCAACAGCGTCCCAAACAAACCGGCGGGAGGCAGCAAGCCTCCCGCTTTTTGCTTAGGAGGGATAGTTTGCAAATGAAACGAATCATCAGCCTGATACTCACCCTGGCGGTGACCCTGTCCCTGCTGGTAGCGCCGGCGGGCGCCGCCTCCACCCCGGAGGAGGCCCTGGGTGAGGTCAACATTTACAGCGGCGGCTATTCCATGAAGTACCTGGCCGTCAATGGAAAGGTACAGACCCAATCCTATACCTATTTCCTCTATGAAAACAGCGCCGGGGAAACCCAGGAAATCCCAGCGTACTGTGTCAACCCCAACCAGTACGGCGTGCCCCAAACAGTTCCAGAGGGGGAGAGCATCCGTTATCTGGCTGAGGAGAAGGCCAGCGATCCCAAGGTAGTGGGGCTGATTGCCAATATGTACCCCCACCGCTCCTTGGAGGAACTGGGGCTGGATAACAAATATCAGGCCTTTTACGCCGGCAAGATTGCCCTGTGGTGCTACCTGATCCCCGAGTGGGACATCAGCGCCGTCACCGTGGCCCCCGGCCTTACTGGCACGGAGCGGGAGATTGGGGAAAATATCCTCAACGCCGCCGTCCAGATCTACACGGAGGGCACCCGGTGGACCAGCGTGGCGGAGCCCCAGCTCACCACCTCCCCGGACCAGGAGACGGCCTACCCCGTCACCATTGACGGGGCCGCCTACCGCCAGCAGGTGTTTACCGTCACCTCCCCTACCTGGGTGGACGGGCAGGCTGTCAATGTATCGTTCCAGGATGGGACGGACGTACCGGAGGGCGCCCGTATTGCGGATGAGAACAACCAGGACATCACCCAGGTCAAGGTCTCCAATACCGGCGACGGCTACAAGGGGACCTTCAAGGTGCTCTACCCAGAGGACAGCGTAGCGGGCCAGAGTGGCAGCGTCCAGCTCTCCCTCTCCGCCGATGTGTACCAGTACGTCGTGTTTTACGCGCTTTGCCAGGAGGCGGACCAGTACGGCAACCTCCAGAGCTACCTCTGCGACACGGATCCCAAGGTCAGCCTGCTGCGAAACGCCATCTCTAACTATTCGGATACCGACGAGCCGGATGCCCCAGACGAGCCTACGCCCCCTCCCAGCGAGACCGCCCTCAAGATCACCAAGTATGAGGCGGGCACCACTGTCACCCTCTCCGGCGCCACCTTCGAGGTGGTGGGCCCGGACGGAGACACCATCGGCATCTACACCACGCCGGAATCCGGTTCCATCGCCATCCCTCTCACCGAGGTGGGCAATTACACCATCTATGAGCGGGTACCCCCGGAGTATCACCTGCTGGACGAGGAGCCGGTCAAGCAGGTCACTGTGAAGTACGGAGAGACCGCCGAGGTGGACTTTGAAAATGAACCCTACGGCGACCTGCGTATCGAGAAGATCGACGGGCCACCGGGCCAGCCTGGCCGGGGCCAAGGTACAGATCAAGCACATTGAGAGCGGCGCCACCTATACCGGCATCACCGGCACCGGAGGTTCCTATACCTTCACGAAGCTGAAGCCGGGGGCATACGAAATCCGGGAACTGTCCGCCCCAGAGGGTTGGCAGCGGGATCCCCAGACCTATACCACCACTGTGGTGGCAGGGGACTGCGTCACCTATACCCTGAAGAACGAGGCCCTGCCCGGCCTGAAGATCATCAAGTACGACCGCCTGAGCCATGAGACTATGCCCGGCGTTACCTTCCGCATCTGGCGGGATGGGGAGCTGCTGGGGGACTATGAGACAGACGCTTTGGGAGAAATTCTGCTCACGGACTGCCGGCCGGGCACCTACCGCGTCCAGGAGGTGGACACTGGGGACAGTGGACATCTGGTGGATTCCACCCCGCAGGAAATTGAACTGAAGGCCGGAGACAGTATTAAGGAGCTCTACTTTTTTAACGACCAGAAGCCCGGGATCTGGCTGGTCAAGGTGGACAGCGCCGACCCGTCCAAGGTGATCCCCAACGCCAGGTTCCGCATCGAGGCCGTGGACGGCAACTTTGGCCCGGCGGAGTTCACCACCGACCAGAACGGCGAAATCGACCTGTCTGAGCTGCCCACCGGGGCTTATGTGGTCACCGAGCTGGAGTGCCCCGGCTACATCATCGACGAGGCCCAGCGGATCATCCAGATGGAGGCCAACCAGACGGCCCGGTTCGTGTTCACCAACTCTGTGAAACCCTCCCTGCACCTCATCAAGCTGAGTGCGGACGGTTCCCGGCTGGCCGGGGTCACCTTCCGCATCGCCAAAATCGAGGACGGCAGCCGGTATCTGGACCGTACCACTGATGAAAATGGAGAGATCCTGATCTCCGGCCTGGAGCCGGGGGTGTATTCGGTCAAGGAGCTGGACACCACCTCAGACCACATCATAGACCCGGTAGAGCGCCATGTGGAGCTCTTCCCCGGCAAGACCTCCACGATCATCCTAGAGAACGACATCCGCCCCAACCTGACGGTGGTGAAGCGGGATGCCGACACCGGCGCACCCGTGGCGGGGGCCGTGTTCACCGTCAAGGCGGCGGACGGCCACAGCGTGGATGAAATCAAGACCGGGGCAGACGGCACGGCCACCCTGGAAAATTTGCTGCCCGGGTTATCAAATTTCGGAGAAATCGGTTCCTCCCCTTATCTCATGGATGCCCCAGCCAGCTGGTCACCCTCTATCCCAACCGGAACCACACTGTCTACTTCGAGAACCACAAAAAGCCCATCCTTACCATCCAGAAGGTAGACAGCATCACCGGAAATCCCATCAAAGGGGCAAAGTTTCAAATCTGGTATGCTTCAACTCCACCGACACCGGCGAGCTCAACGACCTGGGGACCTACTTCACCGACGCCAGCGGCCAGATCGTGTTGGAGGGCCTGCGGGACGGCTGGTACCGGGTGACGGAGCTGGAACCCGCCCCCGGCTTCACCATCAAGGAGCCTGCCACCCAGGAGGTCTATATTGAGGGCGGCGGAAACAAGTCTCTGACATTTGAGAACGTCCCCCTCAACGCCATCGTGGACGGAACGGACGGGCACCTGCTCCGACCGTACCTCGGACAGAAGGTGACCGGCTCCAACGGCATGGCCATCTGGACGGGCCTGAAGCCAGGATCGTACATCGTGGAGGAGGTGGATCCGGCGGACGGGTACAGCATCATCCAGTCCTCCGAGACCGTCTACCTGGCAGACAACGGGGAGCAGAGCGTCATCACTGTCCGCTTTGAAAACATGCCGGACGGGAACCTCCTGATCCGCAAGGTCTGCGCTACCAATCCCAGCGAGACCCTGCCCGACGCGGAGTTCAAAATCACCTATGCGGACGGCACCCTCATTGGGGACTCCAACGGCATCTACCGGACGGACGAAAATGGTGAGATCCTGATCTCCGGCCTCCAGCCCGGAAAGAGCGTGGTGGTGACGGAAACCCAGGCCCCTCCGGGCTACCTCATCGATACCCAGGCCCAGACCGTGCAGATCAAAGAGGGCCGGACGGTCAGCCTCAATTTTAAGAATCAGCCGAAGGGTGAGCTGATCATCCAGAAACGGGACAGCGCCACGGGCCAGCCTCTCGCCGGGGCCCAGTTCCGAGTGACGACGGCCGCCGGCTGCGAGGTGGGACTGGACGGGGTAATTGGCGATTCCACCCTCACCCAGAACGGTATTTTCACCACCGACAGCAGCGGTGAGATCCGCATCACCAACCTGGCCCCCGGCGCATACGTGCTCACGGAGATCAAGGCGCCCCATGGGTACGTCATGGACGCCCCCTCCACCAATGTAGTCATCGGGGAGGGTGGAGATACCCAAACGGTGGTCATCACCAACACCCCCAAGGGCGGCCTTGTCATCAACAAGCTGGATTCCGTCACCCATGAGCCCCTGGAGGGGGTGGAATTTACCATCACCGAGGCGGACGGCACGGTGGTGGACGACAACGGCGGCATGACCTCCAGCATGGGCCTCTACCGCACTGACGAAAACGGCCAGATCATGATTGACGGTTTGGTGGGGACATTCCTCGTCACAGAGACCAAGACCATCGAGGGCTACACCATCCATGAGGAAACCCGTACCCAAACGGTGGTCATCAACCCTAACGACACCCAGACCATCACGGTGTATAACGACCCCATCGGCGGCGTGGAAATCATCAAGGTCAACGCGGATGACACCAGGGAGCGGATTCCCAACACTACATTTGAAATCCGCCGTATGGACGACGCCCTGGTGGATACCGTGACCACCGACAAAAATGGCCGGGTGTTCCTGGCCCTGGAGAATGGATCGTACTATGCCGTGGAAACCGAGAGCGCGGAGGGCTTCAAGTTGGACGACACTCCCCATTATTTTGAGGTCAAAAACGGAGAAACCACAGTCCACAGGTGGAGAACACGCCGGTGAGCGCCATCCTGATCCACAAAACGGACAGCACCACCGGCGAGGGCATCTATGGGGTGCCGTTTATCCTCTATGATAGCACCAACACCCCCGTTGGCCAGTACACTTCGAATAACGAGGGGTATGTACTGATCGAGGGTCTGGAGGCCGGGCGGTATTATCTCAGAGAGTTAGAGAATGAGGGCTATGTTCCTGACACGGAGAAAAAGACCGTCTATGTGGAGTCTGGGGAGACCACCGAGGTGGAGTGGGAGAACACCCCCATCACTGGACAGATCCAGATAACAAAGACCTCCGCGGACTACAACAGTGTCAACGGCTGGCCCGCCGGCACCCCCATCCCCGGCACAGAGTTTGAGATCTACAACGCCCGGACCGGCAACTTAGTCGATACGGTTGAGACGGACAAGAACGGCGTTGCATCCTCCCGGCCTCTCCCACTGGGCCGCTACAAAATCGTGGAGTCCAAGGCCGCAGACTTTTACGGCCTGGACAAGACCCCCATCGAGGTGGAGATCGAGTTTGCCGGCCAGATTGTCAAGGTGGCTATGACCAACAAGAGCCTCTACACCAATGTAAGCATCCAAAAGACCGGCTATGTGGAGGTTATGCCCGGCCAACAGATCCGCTACGATTTCAGCGGCATCGGCAACAACTCCACCACCAGCCTTACCTCATTTTTCTGGAGGGATACCCTGCCCGGCCAGGCGGTGCGGCTGGACAAGATTGTCACTGGCACCTACAACGTGCCGGGCAATTATAAGGTGGTCTACAAGACCAACCTGAGTGGCGGCACTTGGCGCACCTTGGCGGACAACCTGAGCACCCAGCAGAACTATGTACTGGACGCCTCCAAGGCCGCCCTGTGCCTGGCCTCCAACGAGTACGTCACCGAATTTATGATGTCCTTCGGCGTGGTGCCCGCCAACTTCCGGCAGGTGGAGGCACCCCAGGTCTATGCCACCGTCTACGCCTGGCTTACCGGTGGCAGCCAATTCGTCAACCAGGCGGACGTGGGCGGCGTGTACAACGGCCAGTGGATTATGGCCACCTCCCGGTGGGTGACCAAGGTCTACAAGCCCTCGGAGCCCCTGCCCCGCACCGGCTATTGATTCCAGCAACCCATCTTCAGGAGGGCCGCCCGGGCGGCCCTTCAATTCATGGAGGTGCTACGAAAGTGACTTTGAGAAAAAGCATCAGAATCCTGCTCCTGGCCCTGGTGGTGGCCGCCCTGTGCGTAGTCCCAGCCTTCGCCTCCTCCGCCGGCAACGTGGCGGACGCCGTGGAGCAGACCTGGACGGATGCCGCCGGCCAGATCAAGACCGTGGTCAACACCGTGGTGTTCCCCGCCCTCACCATGGTGCTGGGGATTGCATTCTTTGTCAAGGTGGCACTGTGCTTCTTCGACTACCGCAAGCACGGCCAGTTTGAGTGGACGGGGGCGGCCATCCTGTTCGTCTGCCTGATCTTCGTGCTGCTGGCCCCCAATTACATCTGGAATATCGTGGGCATCTGAGGCGGTGAAGGCGAGTGTTTATTTGGGACTTTGTGGCCAACCCGGTGATGGAGTCCATCCTGGACTGGTTTTACAGCCAGATGGTGGGCTTCCTGGGCGCCTTCTTCGCCCAGATGGGGAACATGGGGGTGGAGCTGTTTGACCTCTCCTGGGTGCGGTCAGTGGTGCGCTTCTTCTCCCAACTGGGCTGGGCCCTCTTTGCCGTCAGCGTGGTGGTGTCTGCCTTTGAGTGCGGCATTGAGTACGCATCTGGCCGGGGCAATCTCCAGCAGCCTGCCCTCAACGCACTCAAAGGCTTCTTCGCTGTCAGCCTGTTCACTACCGTACCCGTCCGGCTGTACGCCCTCTCCGTCTCCCTCCAGGGTACCTTCGCCATGGAAATCACAGGGGCGGGAAAGAGCATCGGGGAGTTGGGCAATGAAATCCTCACAGATCTGGAGGGCGCCGGCCTGATGGACATCGCGGCCCAGGCCAAATGGGGCCTGGGCACTAACCCCATCATGCTCCTCTTTGCCATGATCCTCATGGCTTATGCGGTGATCAAGGTGTTCTTCTCAAACTTGAAACGGGGCGGCATCCTGCTCATCCAGATTGCCGTGGGTTCGCTATATATGTTTTCCATCCCCCGAGGCTACACAGACGGCTTCACCCAGTGGTGCAAGCAGGTCATCGGCCTGTGCCTCACCGCCTTCCTCCAGGCCACCATCCTGGTGGCGGGGCTCATGGTGTTCAGCGACAAAGCCCTCCTGGGCCTTGGCCTCATGCTGGCCGCCGGAGAGGTGCCCCGCATCGCCGGGGCCTTCGGCCTGGACACCACCACCAGAGCCAATATCATGAGCGCCGTCTACACCGCCCAGGCTGCCGTCAATACCACCCGCACCATTGTCCAGGCGGTAAAATGACCCTTACCCTCGGAAGCTTGTTTGACGGCATCGGCGGCTTTCCGCTGGCCGCCATACGGCAGGGGATCACCCCACTGTGGGCCAGCGAGATTGAGCCCTTCCCCATTCAAGTCACGAAACATCATTTCCCGGAGACGCTCCATATGGGGGATATCATCAGGCTGGACGGGGCGAAGCTGGCGCCGGTGGACATTATCTGCGGCGGCTCACCCTGTCAGGACTTATCCGTGGCATCCTGTACCCGCGCCGGACTGACCGGCGCACGGTCCGGGCTGTTCCTGGAGCAGATCCGGGTGACAAAGGAGATGCGGGATGCGGATATACGACGAGGGCGGACAGGCAAGTCTGTTCGCCCCAGATGGTTCTGCTGGGAGAATGTCCCCGGCGTGTTCAGTAGCGGCTTCCCTAAAGGGGAGGACTTCCGGTTCGTCCTGGAACAGATCGCCGGAATTGCAGGCAATTCCATACCTTTCACTCGACCTCACCCCTGGGGCTGGCAACCTGCTGGGAAATTACGAGTGGGAGCTGCATTCTCCTGGCGTGGAAGGTCTTCGACGCTCAATACTGGCCCGGCACCCCCCAGCGGAGACGCAGGGTGTTCCTTGTCGCTGATTTTGCAGGACAATCCGCCCCGAAAATACTATTTGACCAGGAGAGCCTGCCTGGGCATTCTGCGCAGGGCGAAGGAGCGGGGCAAGCCTCTCCCGCCCCAGCTCCATGCGGCCCTCCTGGTGCAGGCGGGGCTGGCCGCCTGGGATGAGTGCGGCCTGGCGGATACCCGGGATATTACAGCCGGGTTTTCCGCCGGGGCGGGGGCCAGCGCGGGCAGTATTGGATACTCGGAGCGTGCGGCGCCCACCCTGAAGGCCGGCCAGAGCGGCAACCGCATGCCCTCCGTGCTCTGCCTCAACGACCAGGGCGGCAGCGTCATGGACTGCACTGAAGATAAGACCGGAACCCTGCGGGCACAACAGCACGGGCATCAGCCCCTGGTTTTTGAGAACCACGGCATTGACAGCCGGTACACTGGGCCGCATCCGATCGTGCACACACTATCCGCCAGGGCTGGTACCGGAGGCAACAACCTGCCTCTGGCCCTCCAGCCGGAGCCGACTATGTGTATCTGCGGCAATGCCATTGACCGGCAGCCCCGCAATGGCGGCAACGGCATTGGCATCCAAAATGATGTGGCCTATACCCTGACCAGTGTGGACCGGCACGCCATTTTTCGCCGCCAGCGGGTGGACAAATTCAGAGAGGGCGATACCGCCTCCACCCAGAGTGCCCGTCAGGGGAAGGATGCCACCGATCTGATCTGCCAGCCAAGCCGTGATACACTGGCGGTTTTCCTGATCCGGCGTCTCACTCCACTGGAGTGTGAGCGGCTTCAGGGGTTCCCGGATGGGTGGACAGACCTGCCCGGCGCCTCGGACTCCGCCCGGTACAAGGCCTTGGGTAATAGTGTCCCAGTGCCATGCGTGGAGTATATCATGGCGGGCATCGCCCGGGCGGCGGAGGGGGGCTGACATTGTTGCTTATGCTTGCTTTCCGGCAAAATCTTTGTTGCTGTTGGTGATGGCTATTTACCGCCGGGATCGATATACTTGCGTTACCAAACAGAAGGGGGGCCAATCCATGGAAGAAAATGTGAAGAACCTCTGTGCACCCATCCCCGCCGGGCTTCACGCCCGGGTGCGGGAGGAGCAGGAGGTATCCGGAAAAACACTGGGCCAGTATATGGCCTGGTTGATCCAAACATTTTACGACAATCAGAAGGAGGAAACTACGATGAGCGGAGACAAGAGAACGGTGGCATTCCAGGTGCCCGGCGAGCTGTTCGAGCGATTTAAGGACTACCTGCAGGAGAAGGGCATCAAGCAGAACGCCTTCTTCCTGGACTGCATCCACAGGGCCCTGGCGGAGGCCCAGGAGGAATGTAAGGCTGCAGGGGATACCGCCAACGAGGGGCACGTGGAGCAGGAGGGCCGCCTCCCGGAGGAAGCCGTTGCAGAGACCGAGGGGGAAACAGATGGATGTGACGAGGATACGGAAGAAAGCAGTACAGAAGGATAAACTGCAGGAAGGGATCCGGCCGGACAGGCTGGATCCCTTCCTGTTTTGGAGGTGTTTTCGTGTTCATCTACCCAGACAACCTGAAGGCCAAGGCCACCCTGCGGCTGTGGCAGCTGCGGGATGTGGCCATTATCGGGGTGGCCTTTCTGCTCTCTGTATTGGCGCTGGCCCAGACGGGGACCATGCTGTCCCCTGGTGGGTACCGTGCTGTACGCCTTCCTCGCCATCCAGGTGGAGGGCTCCAGCGTCCTGGACTTCCTGCGGCGGGCGGCCTGCTTCCTGTTCCTGCAGCAGCAATACTATGAATGGGGGCAGAAGGTTGAAACATTGTAGTCTAAGTACCATTCCGAAAAAGGACGCATAAAACCAAGCCCCCAGGAAGCGGGCAAATTTCAGGTTATATTTAGGCTCTAAGTAACGCTGGGCGCAGTCACCAATAACCCTGCCGTTGAAGAATAAAATTGCTTCTTCAACAGAAACCTCACGATGTGTGGGAGGCCGGTCTGCCTGCCGGTATAGTTCAGGATTGTAAGGCTCATTTTTCTTGAGCATATTGTAGATAGCTGTAAGGAGCATCCTGGCAATTGCGATAATGGCTTTCTTGTGTCCCCGGCGCTTTTTGAGAGCGAGATAGCGGTTGCGGACTTCCGGGAACTGCTTGGCTCGAATGGCACAGAGCGCGCATTGCACCAGCAAGGGCTTGATGTAGGCTCCGGCTCGACTGATTCTGGTGGTTTTCTTCTTGCCGGCACTCTCGTTGTTTTGCGGCGTAAGCCCAGCCCAGGAACAGAGATGCTTTGAGGTGGGGAACACGGACATATCCACTCCGATTTCAGAGATAATGCCGATAGCGGCAAAGGATTGGATACCCGGCGCCGACATAACAAGATTGAACTGGGGAAGGTATTTCTCAGCGGTGGACAGAATCAGGGATTCCAGATTGAGCTTGCACAGTTCCAGGCTGTCCATGTGGGAACGGATGATGCGGAGCTTTTCAGCCTGTTCAGCACACATCTCACCGTCTACGGCGGCAAGCACCTGTTCGTCAGTCGCTTTCATGCCTTTGGTTCGGAAACCAGAAATATCCGTAATTTTCTCCGTTGGATCTTCCAGAATACGGGCAGTGATTGCGGAGGCTGCCTTACCGAACACATCTGAGAACACATCATCCAGTTTGAAATTGGAGACTGTCAGGCAGTTTTGCGCCCGGTTTTTCTCGCCGGTAGTAAAGTTGGTGAGTTTCCAGCGGTAACGTACCAAATCCCGAAGCTGACGAATATCTGGCGGAGGGATAAAACTTCCGGCTACAAGGTCGTGCTTGAAGATGTCGGCAATCCACTTAGCGTCCCGCTTGTCTGTTTTCTTACCCCGGATGGCTTTCACATATTTGGGGTGAGCGAGGACAATATTGCAGGTGTGCTCCAGGATGTTGTAAATGGGAATCCAATACTTTCCGGTAGATTCCATGCACACATCTTTGCAGTTGTTTTCGGCCAGCCAGGCAGCACAGCGGCGCAAATCTCCGGTAAAGGTGGAGAACCGCTTGCTCTTGTAGGTCGTCACGCCTTGCTCATTGGTAGCAGCGATACAGGCAACGACAAAGGATTTGTGGACATCCATCCCGCAGCAGACACGGTAAACGATTTTGAGCATAGCACATCCCCTCAAAACAGGATTCGAGGCAACAGGCAGGGACTGGATGCTCATTGAAAGATTGAAGTAGTCCGTCTCTCCAAAGATAAGGTTACAGGGTGCAAAGCCCTACTCATTGGTGCTTGAAAGAGCGTCCGGCACACATAACAATTCAGTCCAGCTAAAGCTAGGCCTACTCACCCCCACGTGCTCTGTAGTATGCCTGCTTCCTCAAGTACAGTTTAACAAATTTGGACTTGCTGCGTTAGTGGTTCCGGGTTTCATTCCCTTTGGTGCCTTGAAGCGTAGCGGAAAGGAATGGTCATAACAATGAATAGAAAGGAACAGCAGCTCCTGCGCCAGCGGCAGACTACCCGGCAGCTCATGGGTGTCACCCGCCTGACGGAGCACGGCGCGGTGTGCGGCAGGGACGAACTGCTCTTCTACCTGCTCCGGCCGGACAACCTGTCCATCCTGTCCCCGAAGGGTATCCGGGGCCGGGTGCGGGCCCTCACCGGGCTTCTCCAGGGGATGGCATCCCTGGAGCTGCTGGCCCTGGACTCCAGGGAGTCATTTCTGAAAAACAAGCAGTATTACCAGAGAAGGCTGGAGGAGGAACCGTCTCCCGCCCTGCGGGAGCTGCTCCGGCAGGATATGGAGCACTTGGACGCACGCCAGTCCTCCACCGCCGCCTCCCGGGAGTTCGTCCTGGTCTGCCGGTTGGACAGCAAGGCCGCAGAGGATCGGGAGCTGCCCCGGCGATTGGAGAAGCAGATCCAGGATCACGGCTTTCACGTTTGCCTGGCCGGGGAACAGGACGTGAAGCGCATCCTGGCGGTGTATTACCAGCAGAACGTGGTCACCGAGCACTTTGACCAGGTGGACGGGGAGAGGTGGGTGACAGAGCATGGCTAAAGCACAGAAGAAGCGGAAAAAACCGGTGGAAAAACCAGCGCAGCTCTTCCAGCCCAAGGACTTTCTGGACCTGATTGCCCCAGCAGCCGTGAAGTTTAACACGGACTCCTATGTGCTGGGCGGGCTGTACCGCTGCGTCCTGGCCCTCCGGGGCTACCCCGCCGCCACCGAGGAGCTGGCCCTGCTCTCCCACATCTGTAACCGGGCCGGCGTCACCCTCCACCTCTACGCCCGCCAGGTGACAGCGGCGGAGGAGGAGGCCATCTACCATAAGGCCGTCAATAAGAACCGGCTGGATCGGAGCAATCAGGATAACCTGAAGCGGAGCGTCACGGCGGAGGCCAACCTACAGGACGTGGCCGCCATCATTGCCGGCGCCCGGAAGAACCGGGAGCCCCTCATACACTGCGCCGTGTTCCTGGAGCTGGCGGCCAAAACCCCCGAGGAGCTGCGGCTGCTGCGGGACGAGGTGGGCGCCGAGCTCACCCGGGCCAAGCTCAGTGCAGATCCCCCCTGCTGCTCCGCCAGCGGGAGGGCTTCCTCTCCGCCAACCCGGCGGGGCGGAACGCCCTGGGCGCCCAGTTTGAGCGGGTGCTGCCCGCCAGCTCCACCGCCAACCTGTACCCCATCAACTACTCCGGCCGCAGCGATCCTCACGGGTTTTACATCGGCAATGACCACTATGGTGCGGACATCCTGCTGGATCTGGACCGCCGCACACCGGACAAGACCAATTCCAGCGTGCTCATCCTGGGCAACTCCGGCGAGGGCAAGAGCTACCTGCTCAAGCTGCTCATCTGCAACCTGCTGGAGAGCGGCAAGACGGTGATTTGCCTGGACCCGGAGCAGGAGCTGACCTGGCTCTGCGGCAAACTGGGCGGCTGTTACGCGGACCTCATGGGCGGGCAGTTCCGTATCAACTTTTGGAGGCCAAGCGGTGGGATGTGGATGGAGAGGACAATCCAGACTGAGCCAAGGCATTCCGGCAGAAATCTCCCTGTCCCAGCACATCTCCTTCCTCAAGGACTTTTCCGGGCCTACAAGCCCTTCACCCACCAACAGGTGGATACCTTGGAGCTGATGCTGGAGCGGCTGTACCGGAAATGGGGCATTTCAGACAAGACAAACTTCTCGGCCATGGGGCCGGAGGACTGGCCCATTGCGGAGGATCTGTACGCCGTCCTGGAGGACGCCTATGAACACTATGACCGGGAGGACAGCCCTCTGTATCCCAGGGAGCTGCTGCGGGAACTCTTGCTGGGGCTCCACTCCATGTGCCGGGGGGCGGAGAGCGTCTACTTCAACGGCCGCACGAACATCACCAGCGCAAGGTTCCTGGTGTTTGGCGTCAAGGATCTGATTCATGCCAACTCCTCGGTCAAGGACGCCCTGCTGTTCAACCTGCTGTCCTACCTCAGCGACCAGCTCCTTACCAAAGGCAACACCGTGGCCGCCCTGGACGAGCTCTACCTCTGGCTGTCCAACCTGACCACCATTGAGTACATCCGTAACTGCCTCAAGCGGGTGCGCAAGCGCAATTCCGCCCTGATCCTGGCGTCGCAAAACCTGGAGGATTTCGATATCCAGGGCGTGCGGGAGCTGACCCGCCCCCTGTTTGCCATCCCCACCCACCAGTTTCTCTTCCATGGCGGCAAGGTGGACAAGAAGTTCTACATGGACAACCTGCAACTGGAAAGTGCCGAGTACGACCTGATCAGTTCCCCCAATAACGGTGTCTGCCTGTTCAAATCCGGTGCGGACCGCAACCTGCTGGACGTCCACGCCCCGCCCCACAAGCATGCACTGATCACAGGAGGCGGAGGATAATGGCCACTCCAGCCCTGGTGCTCAAGGCTGCTGCATCTATTCTCGCCAATGAAAAGAGCCGGAAGGCCGTGGGGTGGGTGCTGATAGCCGTACTCTCTCCCATCATTCTCCTTCTGGCCTTCTTCTGCACCACCTTCTCAGGTGGGGCGGAACACAACCGCACTGTGGCGGATCTGTGCTTTCACGGCGGGGCCGTCCCGGAGGGCACCCCGGAGGAGTATCAGGCATACATCCAGGAGATGCGGGACAGCTTTGTCCTGCTGGATGCCGCCATGCAGACCGTAGAGGGGCAGATGGAGGACGGGGACGGCCTGGATGATGTCCGAGTCAAGGCGGTGTTCTTCGCTCTGTACTTCGGCGCGGATGACCCGGCGGCCCACGCCGGGCAGGCCTTTGTGGATTGCTTTGTCACCTATGAGGAGCGCACCCGCACGGTGACCACTGTGGATGAGGAGGGGAATGAGGTGGAGACCCATGAGACCTATACCGTGGCCGTCTCAATCTCAGATTTCCAGAAGGTCTGGCAAAACATCCGGCATCTTACCGGAGCGGAAGCCACACCGGAACAGCAGGCCAACGCGGACAGCGTTTACAATGTCGTGAAGTACGGTGCATCTACTGGAACGGAGGGCTGGATCCCCGGCACCGACGTGCCCTTCATCGGGGCGGACGGCTTCTGCTCCCCCATTGGGGCGGGCTGGGAGAGCCGGGTCACCTCGGAGTTTGGCTACCGGAGGGACCCCTTCACCGGGGAGACCCGGGGTCATACCGGCATGGATTTGGCGGTACCCACCGGCACCCCCGTCCGGGCCGCCCTGCCCGGCACCGTCACCGCCGCCCAGTACCACAGCAGCTACGGCTACTATGTGATGATCGACCATGGTAACGGCCTGTCCACTCTCTACGCCCACAACTCTCAACTGCTGGTGCGGGTGGGCCAAACGGTGGAGGCCGGCGACATCGTATCTCTGTCCGGCAGCACCGGCCGATCCACCGGCCCGCCACCTCCACTTCGAGGTGCGGGTCAGCGGACAGAGAACAAACCCCAGATACTACCTGCCAACCACATCATACGAGGAGTGAGAGAATATGAACTCAATCCAGAATACGGCTTGCCTTATTGCCGCCTATGAAACGGCGGCGGGGTTGCCGGACAACGAACGGATCACCCGGACAGATGGTACATGGAGGCCGGGGGTGACGGAGCAGCAGGCGGCGTCACTTTACCGGCAGGCACAGGCCCTGCTGGCTCCGGAGACCAAGCTGCTCTCCACAAGCCGCGAGTCACTGATCGACCAGATGCGGGACGCTTTGCTGTCCAGGGAGCTGTCCGTGGGAGACACGGTGCTCTTTGCCGCCACAGAACCCTATGGCGGTCCTGGAGACTTTGCCCTCCGTGGCGGCGTCATCCAGTCCATTGACCCGGAACGCAAAACCTGCTCCGTACAGGGACGTTTTTTCCCGATGGACGACGTCCCTCTCCACTATGTGCTGGGGAGCTATGACCGCAGCGTTTCAGAGGAACACTACGGCTTCCCACACATCCGCCCTCTGCTGGGGGAACACCCTGAGCTGGCGGAGCGGTATCTGCGTGAAGCAGAGGCCCGGTGGAACACCCTATGCGGGCAGCCTGCAGTTTCATCCGAGGTTCCGAAAAACACAATGCAGGCGATGGGAGGCATGAGCTGACTATGGAAAAAACAGAACTGACGGTGAGCATGGAACCGGAGCGGCTGGACGCGCTCCGGTATTTTCTGGCCGCTAAGAACAAGCGCACACCCCAGAAGGAGCTCCAGCGGGCGCTGGAGGAGCTGTACGAGGCCTATGTACCGGCGGAGACCCGGGCCTACCTGGACGCCCGGTGCCGGCCGGACCGGGACAGGCGTCGGCGGCCGGCGGCATCCAAGGCTACACAGATGCAGAAGGAGGAAGCGACAGATGGAGACCATTGAACTGAGCGGCCGCACTGGACAGGAGGTCTATGAGGAGCTGAAGCACCGGTTGGAGGGCATGGGCTATCTGCCGGACGAGTATTTTCTGCTGGACGCCGACTGGGAGGACAGAAGGGTGATCCCCAGGAATGCGGATCTCTTCTGCACTACGGACTACGGGGACAGCGAGGGGATTTACCTGGATGTGTACCTGAAGTGGTACGGGGAGGACGGCAAGCCTGTGATCAAAAGCTTCGCCACGGGCAAGACCCTGGGCGAGAGCGGCTCCGACATGGACCGGATGTTCCTCATCTCCTCCGCCATCACCAAGGCGTTTCACGGTGAGCAAGGTGCCTATGCCAGATACCGGCAGATGGAAGACGGCACGAAAGCGGAGGGCGTGGTGCTCCATCTCAGTCCGAAGGAGCAGCGGGTACTCATGGATGCGCTGCTGGAACAGCGGATGCGGCAGGAGGCACAGATGACGAATACGGAGCAGCTCCTGCGCCGTATGACCGGCAGCATCACCGCCTATATGGACGAGGTGGGCGCCCGCCCCCTGCGCATGAGCACGGCGGACCGGGCGGTGCTGGCCATCCGGGATGGGGAGCTCTATGCCTTTTCCTCCCTGGCAGCTCAGATCACGAAGCCGGAAGAGCGGGGCAGCCTGCTGGCCGCAGCGGCAGGCAGGCCAGGCCCAGTGGGCAAACGGATGGCCAGACTGATGCTTGGGACAAAGTCACCCTACCCGGAGGACGTCTGGTTGGATGCCTGCAAACGGGCGGTGGACACCGGGGATCTCCAGCGGGTGCAGATGATGCTGGACCGGACGCTGGACAAGGTGGACAACCCTTCTCTCTCCCTGACCGGTGAGGTGTTGCGGTATGCCTGCAAAACCCGCCATGGGCAGGGATCTCATCCGGGCTCCACCAGAGCAGGCTGCCGCTGCCCCATCGGTCTGCTCTATGACACCGCCAGGGCCTGTGACCTGCACGCCCTCACCAACCTGATCCGGAAGGGCTCCAGCCGCAGGGCAGCGCCGCCCCGCCCTGCGGCCTCTGATCGCCAGGGGCGAGTGGATGGCGGTGGAGCTGCTGCGGTCTGTGCTCCAGGTGCGCCAGGATGACTATGAAGCCCTGGATGCGTGCCTGCGGGAGCACGCGTCGTCAGCGGCGGAAACCCTGCTGGAGAATGGCGTGGAGCTGGACGGCTATGCGGAGTGGGCGGCAAAACAGAACATCCTTCTGGACGCGCAGGCCCAGGAGATTCTGGAGGTATTGAAGCTCCAACACGGCCAGATACAGCAGCAGAACGATGGCGAGGCCCCACCGAAGCCCAGCACAGCGGGTTCGGTGGGGAGAGGAGTTCCGGCGAAATGGCCCCGCCCACAGGGCGAGGCGAAGGGTATGGAGCGCGGAATGACGATGGGAGGGATGAGCCTGTGAGTGTTCCCGTACTGACCCACCGCAGGGATCTGCGGCCGGGGGATCTTATATTCCCGGAGGAGATCCTGCGCATCGGCCGCACGCTGGATTTTCTGCTCGGCTGTGTCAGCAAAGAAGTTCAGCAGGAGGTGTTTGGCCCAGAACTGGATACCGGTTCACTGTGTGATTGGCTGAACCTCCATACTGCCTATGATTTTGCGCTTCAGGATGTGGCGGACCACATAAACATAACCCTCTGCCGGAATTTTGGAAAGAAGGCGCATCCGTTCCTGTATCCGCTTAACAGGGCGGAGCGAGACGTCCTGCGCGGGGAGATGGAGGCATGCTGTCAGCGGCGCACCGACCGTTCTCTGGCGCAGCAGTACAGTCATCTGCTGACAACGGAGGAAGCCGAGCTGCCGGAGCTCACGGTCGGGACACACCGGCTGCCCATGGGGGAGGTTGGCTTCGCGGAGGATCTGTCCGAGTGCGGTGGGCTGCTCCAGTTCTATATGCCGGTGACCTTTGACCCGGACGCGGTCTTTGGCACCCACGTGGCGACCGCGGAAAACGACGACTGGCTCAACGTGTACGCCGCCTATGACCTGAACACCGGCAAGCCGTGCTCTGCACTGGATGTTATCCTGGTGTGCGGGGACAGCAGCGAGTTCGCCTTCCGGTATCCGCTGGCCAAGCAGGAGCAGGCCGCGCTGCTGGAAAAGATGGACGCCTACTGCCGGGAGCAGACCGGTATGGCGTTGGCGGATTTCCGGGCCCGGTACCTGGTGGAGGAACCGCAGCCCCACCAGGCTCCCCAGTCTGGCCCAGCTGTGAGCACGCCGTCGGCCCCGTGTGCGCCCTGTGTGACGTGTTCAGGCGGAGGGCGGGCCAGGGCCCCGCCCAGCCAGAAAACTGCCCCGTTGGGGCCAGTTTCGCCCCGGTTTGGGGCGTTCGATTTTAGTACGAGGATAAAGGGAGGTGGTCGCAAGCGCCGGCCTCCCGCCCACAAAGTCCCCGCAGTGTGGGGCTTTCCCGGGTTTCAGGCTAGGTGGTCGGAATGGGAGATTCTGGCCGTTTGGGGTGGTCGGGTTCAGATAAACACTTACTGCGCCAGCGGGTTCCGCTGTGTCGCAGGCAAAAAAGCGGAGGTGAAGAACATGGAGGAACACGACAACAAAAGCGCACCGCCGTCTGGCTGACACCCGGTGTGATCCGCCGGATGGACAGCTGGCTGGAGGAGGACAACTGCAAAACGCGCAGTGAATTTATTGAAAAGGCCCTGCGGTTCTACATGGGCTACCTGGCCGGGAGGATACCTCGGAGTACCTCTCCCGCGCCCTGGTGGACACCCTGCGGGGTACATTGGCAGACAACGAAAATCGGCTGCGCACTTTGCTGTTCAAGCTCTGCGTGGAGGTGAACATGATGAGCCACACCGTTGCCGCCCACTTCCGCGCTGATCCGGTGAACCGCCGGGAGCTGCGGGCCTATGCGGTGGACGAGGTGCTGCGTACCAACGGGAAAGATCAGCTTCGATGATGCGCTGGATCTCCAGCGCCAGGTCTACCCTGACGGATGAGCCGCGTCCGGTTCATGTCCCCCTACCTGAAGGGGGGCAGGGATACGGCCAAGCTGACCAACCGGGCCCGCTACATCGCCACCCGCCCCGGCGTGGAGGTGCTCAGGGGCGAGCACAGTGGCCAGCCCGCCACGAAAAACAGCAGGCTTATATCCAACGTCTTCTGCGGGACTTCCCCGGCGCGGAGGAATTGCTGGAATATGAAGACTACTGCAACGCGCCCACCAAGCAAACGCCAACACTTTCATCCGCCAGGTGCAGGAGGACTTCGCGGAGCCCATGAGCCGGATGGAGAATTACCTGGACTACGTGTCCCACCGCCCGGCGTGCAGCTGAACGGTGAGCACGGCCTGTGGTGCGCCGGGGCAAGGTATGCAATCTCTCCCAGGCCGTCCGGGAGGTGGCGGAGTACACCGGCAGTGTGTGGACGCCGGTGGTGGCCATCCGCCGGGAGGACGCGGAACGGCTGGGTTACAACGACGCGGAGCTGGCGGCAACTGGTGTGCGCCTGCGCGCCTGAGATCGCCAGGGGTACAAGATCCCGCTGGAGCACCTGCGCTGGTACGCCGCCTTCCACCGCAAGGAGGACAGCGTCCATATCCACATGGTGGTGTTCTCCTCCGATCCCAAGGGCTACCTCACCAGGCAGGGTATCCAGCAGGTGAAGTCCGCCTTCGGCCGGCGGATCTTCCAACAGGATTTGCTCCACGTCTACGAACAGAAAACCGAATACCGGGACGCCCTGGGCCGGGATGCGGAGCGCACCATGGCAGAGCTGATTGCGCAGATGGAGACCGGCCAGCTCCAAAATGAAAACCTGGAGCGGCTGGTGCTGGAGCTGGCCCAGCGGCTGCACAACACCCAGGGCAAAAGTCTACGGCTACCTGCCACCCAAAACCAAAGCATTGGTGGATGCCATCGTGGATGAGCTGGCAAAGGACGAGGCGTAGCAGCCGCCTACAACCTGTGGAACCAGATGCGGGAGGAGGTATGCCGCACCTACTCTGAGCAGCTGCCGGAGCGCCTGCTTCTTTCCAAACAGAAAGAGTTCAAGGCCGTGCGCAACATGGTCGTCCGGGAGGTGCTTCAGCTGGGGCGGGGTGAGCATCCCACAGCAGATGAGATAGTACACATGCCCACACCGCCTGCACAATCCGGTGTGCCGCATGAGGTATATCCCCCGCAGCAGGAGGCCGCGCACCATCAGCGTACACAGACACATCGGGCGGTATCCCATGCGGATACCGCCCGATGTGTCCTCCAGCTTGTTCCACAACATGGGCCGCATCTTCCGGGAGCAGTCCGCCGCAGATACCATCCAGGCCGGCCTGCACATCGACAAGAAGCGGCGCCGGATGCTCCGGGAGAAGCGTATGGCCCTGGGACACAAGGCCGATGACCATGAGGAAAATCCCCCCAGCATTCTCAAAGATAAGATGGGGGACTGCCATTGAACTGGTAGTCCTCCCGTGGTTTCTTCCGCTACTTCGGCTCCAGGAATCCTATGACCATATCTACCGCCTCTGAGGAGATATCCTCCGGAGCACGCTCTACAAAGGAGGCATGGCGGCTGTTCAGATCCAGCATCCGGGCCTGATCACACAGGATGACCCCGTCCGTCCTGGTACGCTCATCCAGCCGGAGGTGGAACGGGTGGCCCCGGTCTGTGTGGGTGATGGGGCAAACCATGGTCAGGCTGCTGACCCGGTTGAACAAGTTGTTGCTGATCACCAAGGCAGGACGGCGGCCCTTCTGCTCATGGCCGGACTGGGGATCAAAGTCCAGATAGACGATATCACCCCTGTTCAAAATCGTCACCATGCCTCAGAGCCCTCCGCCTTCCCCAATCCAGCTCTTCGGCCTCAATTCGGTCGATCTGGTCAATGGGCTTTCCGTAGAATGCGGTGAGGCGTTCCTCCAGGGTGCGGTGCGGGATGGAAGAGGCACGCCGGATGTTGATACCATCATCCATCTGCACCAGTTCCACCCGGTCGTGTTCTTTCAGACCAACTGCGTCCAGGAGGGCCTTGGGATCCGCAGCCCTGGCTGTTGCCCCATTTTGGATTGTCGCATACATAAGTAGCACCCTCTTTTACAGATAGTATATACGAAGTATAAACCGAAGTCAACCGTTTGATCCGAGGTGAAATCCACTTGGGAACTTACATTCACTATACCGACGAACAGAAGGAGCAGGCCAACTCCGTTGATCTGGAGGAGTTCCTGCGGCAGCGGGGGGAGAAACTGCTCCGCGCCGGGCGGGAGTCCCGGCTGGCCAGGGTGCACCATATCACCGTCCGGGGCAACGAATGGTACGACCATATTGCCCGGCGGGGCGGCCACGCGGTCAGCTTCGTCCAGCACTTTTACGGAACAAGCTACCAGGAGGCCATGGAGCTCCTGCTGGGAAAGGAGTTGGGGGAGGCATATCCCGCCGCGCAGCCAAAGCGGGAGGAGCCGCCCAAGCCCTTCGCCCTGCCGCCGCCCACACCGATATGCGCCGTGTGTACGCCTACTTGATGAAGCAGCGGCACATCAGCCGGGGTGATCAGCCGCTTCGCCCGGGCCGGACTGTTGTACGAGGACGCCCAGTACCACAACTGCGTCTTTGTGGGCACGGACGAGCAGGGCGTCCCCGCCACGCCCATAAGCGAAGTACCAACAGCCAGGGCAAGTCCTTCAAGGTCAACGTGGAGGGCAGCAGGCCCCAGTACAGCTTCCACCACGCAGGCCGGGACGGCCTGCTCTATGTGTTCGAGGCCCCGATTGATCTGCTGAGTTTCCTCACGCTGTACCCAGAGGGCTGGCAGGAGCACAGCTATGTGGCCCTGTGCGGCACCGGCGGCCAGGCCATACATTGGATGCTGGAGCAGAACACCCGCCTCCGGGATGTGGTGCTCTGCCTGGATCACGACGAGCCCGGACAGACGGCGGCCAGGCGCCTCCAGGAAGAGTTACAGGGAGCAGGATACCACAGCGGTATCCTGCTCCCTGCATAAGGACTGGAACGACGACCTGGTGCATGGGCAGGCCATGGCCGCCCCGCCATGACCATGGGGCAGAGTATGTAGGCCGCAGAGGCGCACCGCCCGCCGGGGTGGTGTGCCCTGCCGCTGGACCGGGGGCCGGTTCATTTTGGCCCGCCCAGAAGGTCACAATGGAAGTAGATTTAAACACAGAGAGCAGACAACGAAGGGATGATTGCAGTGAACAACGACACCTGGATGCTGATCCTCCTGCTGGCGGTGGTATTCGGCGCCCTGGTCGCCACCACCACCTTTTCCGGCCGGGGCAGCCTGGACAGCATCAAGAGTAAAACCGTGGGCGACGGGCAGCACGGCACCGCCCGCTGGGCCACGCCGGGGGAAATCAAGAAGACCTTCCGCTCCGTCCCCTTCCAGACCGCGCTGTGGCGGAAGGGGGAGCGCCTCCCGGGCACACAGGGGCTGGTGTTGGGCTGTACCGGAAAGAAGGGGTAGCTCACGGCCCTGGTGGATTCGGACGATGTCCACTGCCTCATGATCGGTGCCTCCGGCGTGGGCAAGACCGCCTTCTTCCTATACCCCAATTTGGAATACGCCTGTGCCAGCGGCATGAGCTTCTTTGCCAGTGACACCAAGGGAGATCTGGCCCGGAACTATGGGGCCATCGCCCGGGACTGCTATGGCTACCAGGTGGCGGTGGTGGATCTTCGGAACCCCACCCGCTCAGATGGCTATAACCTGCTCACCCTGATCAATCACTATATGGACGCGTGCCGGAGAGATCCGGCTGACCTGGCCGCCCGGGCCAAGTCTGAGAAGTACTCCAAGATCCTGTCAAGGCCATCATCAACCCGGATGGGGAGAACTTTGCACAAAATCAATATTTTTACGACGCGGCGGAGGGCGTGCTCACCGCCGTGATTCTGCTGCTAGCGGAGTACCTGCCACCCAAAAGGATCCACGGGGAGTTGCGGGAACGGCGGCATATCGTGTCAGTATTCAAGCTGGTGCAGGAGCTGCTGGCCCCCAGCATTCTGCCCGACAAGAATGAGTTCCAGCTCCTCATGGACCGCTTGCCGGAGGAACACAAGGCCAAGTGGTTCTCCGGCTCCGCCCTCACCGCCGCCGAGCAGTCTATGGCCTCCGTCATGTCCACCGTCCTCTCCCGGCTGAACACCTTCCTGGACTCAGAGCTGGAGCAAGTGCTGTGTTTCGACAGCACCATAGACGCCGAGAGCTTTGCCGCAAAGAAATCCTCCATCTTCCAGATACTTCCGGAGGAAGATCAGACCAAAACTTCTTGGCTGGGCTAATGATCCAAACCCTGAGTCGGGAGCTTTTCTCTGTGGCGGATGAACACGACGGGAAGCTGCCCTGCCGGGTGGTGTTTTTCTGTGACGAGCTGGGCACCATGCCTGCCTTCGACATTCTGCCCCTGTTCTCCGCTGGCCGCTCCCGGCGGCTGACTCTAGTGCCCATCATCCAAAGCCTGGCCCAGCTGGAGAAGAACTACGGCAAGGAGGGGCGGAGATCCTGGCGGATAACTGCCAGGACACCATCTTCGGCGGCTTTGCCCCCAACAGCCAGACCGCCGAAGTGCTGTCCAAAGCATTGGGCAACCGCACTGTCCTGAGTGGCTCCATCTCCAGGGGAAAGAACGACCCCAACCAGAGCCTCCAGATGATCGAGCGGCCCCTCATGACCCCGGACGAGCTCAAGTCCATCCCCAAGGGGCACTTCATCGTCATGAAAACAGGCACCCACCCCATGCAGGCCCGCCTGCGCCTGTTCCTGGAGTGGGGGATTACCTTTGGTGCGGCCTACCAGGTACCCCAGCAGGCCGCCCGAAAGGTCTACTACGCCAGCAAGGCAGAATTGACCGATATCATATACCGGGCATTTCCTGCGCCTGCCTGCCAGAACAACTACCGTACGCCGAAAAAGGAGAAAACCATACCATGAGCTATTTTAGCGAGATTTACGGCGACTTAGAGCTGAGCGCCAGGGCCAAGCTGGTGCTGGTGTACCTCCATGACCGGGCAAACAAGGATGGCGAGAGCTGGTACGCCATTGGCACCATGGCAAAGGATCTGAGACTTTCCCGCTCTACAATAAAGCGGGCCCTGACCGAACTTGTTCGTCAGGGCCGAGTAGAAAAGCAAGCGAGGTTTCGGGAAAATGGTGGGTGCACATCTAACCTTTATGTATTTTCGAAGTATTGTAAGCAACATCTGTGATCATTATCTTCATTGAAAAGTGCAACGGGTTTTTCAATAGTTATTATGTGGTGATCCTCCACCCTCTAAAGCACAAAAGGAAGCCCCCTTGAAGCTTATGAGATATCACCCATATAGATTAGTTCCCTGTTGCCGGTGAGCCGGTATAGGCATAAAATTGGGAGTCGAATTTGTTGCGTAGTGGTTCTCACTATTGCCTATTGATAGCGCCGAAGCTTTTTTAACGCTCTCATCTTTACCTGATTGATATTTTGTTTTGTTGTATGGACAATCCTTGCAATATCGACTGATGTATATCCATGGAGGTAGATTAGGGTAAGGACTTTTCTCTCCTTTTTAGTAAGTTCTGGACATGTGTCTAAGAGTTCAGAAAAGTCAAGTACTTCGCGTTCTCTGATGGGTGCCACTAATCCAAGAAGCTGTGCTTCTGTAAGTTCTTCCCAAGATACCGGCGGCTCGACCGTCTTCTTGAATGGAAGCAATGAGATGTAAGCATTTCGTACAGACTGGGCTAAATAGGCGACGATCGTACCGTCTCCTTGAGAGCGAAGCGAGTCAAGATTCATCGCATGTATAGTTTCAATAAAACGCAGGGTTAGCTCACTTTGTGCGTCCTCCGAGTGTAGTCGTCTGCTATAATGTTTGAGCTGTGGTTCAAATTTCTGGATGATGAAAAGCATGTCTTCTTGGCTTCCAGACTGGGCACGAAGTATACGTTCACTGAACACCGCTTACACATCCCATCTTCGTAAAGATGAGAGTTAAAGAGCGGATTGTGCCCCAAAAGTAAACTTAGTTTCAAAAAAATCTACTTTGTACACTCTATTAGACAAGGAAATTCCAATTATGCAACCAGACTTCTATGCTGTAAAATGGTTCAAAAGTAAGAGAGAGGGCATGAGTAGACTCATGCCCTCTCCCCTGTAAAGTGGATTCAATTGATGAAACTGATAGTGTTGATTTTGTTGCAGATTTGATGAAAGCTTGTCTTATATAAAAACAGCACCTTCTCTAAGGTATGGAATCTGCCAAGTCATATCTTTGTATGCTTAGTTTGCTTTCGATTTCAGAACGATGACCTGGCACAGTAACCGCCCCGTAGTAATCTCGGCTTCCGCACAGCGCAATTGTGTAGAAGCGCCGCCATCCAAAAAGAGGCCCTTCCATGCAGGATCATTGGTAGCAGCGGAATCCTTGAGCCCCAGATAGGACTGGATCGCGCTTCTAAACTCAACATAATTTACATTCTTGGCAGTCGCGATTAGATATACCTTGTTCGTATCCAGGTTCACTACGATTGCACTCAAGCCCTCGTGATCGCTATTGACATCAACGGCTTTATTAACAACAGATACCCAGTTCTGATTACCAAGAGACATCGCTACGCCGCCCTGAGCCCAGGCTCTCGAATTTCCCTTAACACCAGGAAGATCCTCATAATTAGTGGCCTCCATATAGCCCATATAACTGCCAGTGTAGAAGATGGCATGCTTGCCGACTGTGCTTACGCTTCCGTCACGGGGTTCATTTTTATTGTTCACTCCTCCGCCAACAGGACGGCCGCCACTAACTGCAATGTTTAGAATATTGCAATTATTATCATCGGGTTTCGTACTGGTGTACCACCCGCCATTGATTCCATACTCATTGGAACCCTTTAAATTAGACGTCTTGAGCAGCTGAACGGGCCTAATATTGCTGGCATCCGTCTCAATAATGTGTAACGTCATACCATTCTCTGTAGCTTTATGATAGGTATACATTTCTTTTCCTCCGTTAAAATAAACAGATTTTGATGTCTTGTAAGCGCCTACGTAATATGAAAGAAATTGTTGCCCGTGAAAAATAAACTAGAAACAGGAGGCTACTATGAAACTTCACTGTCGCTTGAACCGCCTTTGGTGCATCCTACCTATGTGTGCTTTTATTGCCGCATTTTTATCGGATGTACCATCAGCCGGTCAGATTCCGTTCCGTCTTCTTCGTCCGAGCCGCTGCCCGGGCCCTCCCACCCCGGACACTGATGGAGGGATCGCCCCATGCCCATCGCCTCCAGCTACATAACCTACTATGCAATACAGACGGACGGCACACTGATCGGCTGGGGAGAAAATCTGCGCGGACTGATCAACTATCCGGATTCTTTACCGAGCTATGAAGGTGCCGTTGTCATGATGGAGGATGTGGCAGCCGTCTATGCTGGGGATTGGGTCACATTGATTTTGTGTTCCGACGGCACACTCTGGGGGGTGGGCTCCGGGCTGTTCGGTCTTTTGCCTGAAAGGGCGGCTTCGCAGGATGCGTATGACCCTCTCTTTCTGATGAGCGACGTGGTTATGGCCGCCGTTTCCTCCGAGAGCGCCTGCGCCCTTCGCTCTGATGGCACGGTGTGGAGTTGGGGCGGCTCGGAGGGATTTCAGCCAGAACAGATCCTGGAAGGTATTGTAAAGATAGCGGCATATTCCAGCGGCCACTATGCCCTGGACATAGACGGTACCCTCTACATCTGGGGATCGCTCCTGCCTCTGGAAGTAGACCGGAACGAATGCTGGTTGACTCCCCAGCCTATTTTGGAGGGCGTCACAGACATGGCCTCCACTGGTCGCCGGCTTCTGGTGCAGAAAGGGGATTCCAGTCTCTGGCGGATGGGCTGGTGGGAGGGGTATCAATATCAGCCGCTGGAGAAGTGGATGGACAACGTGGTCTACTTCACTGCGGATCTCGCAGTTACCGGGGACCACACACTTTGGTACTTGGCCTCAGATACCCCAAGCATGATCATGAACAATGTGGCCTGCGCAGTAAATGGTGAACAAGGAATTTTAGCCCTGGACTGGGATGGCGGGCTTTGGCTGCATCCCCAGGAGGGCGACGACTCTGCCGATGCGGTACATCTGTGCGATGATATTTGGGTTCCAGAGTCTTGGTATTCACAGCAGCAATCCCGCAATACGGATTAAGGAAACTGCTTAAGTATTTGAAAGCCCAATAAAAATGAGATCGCAGAATGGAGGGAGAGTAGATTTATATGAGACGAAATGCAGCCTTTGCAATCCTATCTTTGCTTGTATCATTCTTATGTTCTGCCTGCGCGCCCGCAGCTCCCAGTGACCACCCCCCTGAATTCTTGAATGACATTGGAAAAACACTCATCGAATTAAAAAATGAGCATCCGGAAGGCGAATTGATTGTAAGGCCGGGGGGATTCCCAGATAATGCCGCTGTATGTTTTGGGGAACCGGAGGCGGAATTTGCTCATTACTTTTTCAGAACGCAGGGCGGCGATGCTGAAAAGGTCATGAGCGAATGTGAGGATCAACTGAAATGCGCTGGTTTTCTCACAACCGCAGACATACTTTTTCCAGACATGGAAAATGACATGTCCTTTGAAGATTTCTTTTCCCTGATCGGGGTCGATGATTATGAGTACCTGCTAGGGGAAGAGGTGAGAACCGGAGAAGGTTGGCTAATTTTCATGTATAGAGATATGGAAGTTATGGTGAACACAAACGAAATTACTCCTGGCGGCGGCTGGAATTTTACAGGAGAAGACGTCGTGAAGCGTAATGCTCCAGTGTCTATTGCAGACCCAGAAATATCAAATACCAATCAGGACATAGCCGATGCGGTTATGCTTGATGAATCCATGTCTTGAAAACACATTATTCAGATGATGTGTATTTATTTCTTAAATTTTTGACAGGCTGCCCGCTGTGTATATTGGCAGCGGGCGGCCTGTCGATACAAATAGCGGCGCTGTTTTCCATCTCGCAAATTATCATATGGATTGTGCGCATATCTAACAGAGCTTCTTTGGAGATCTTATCTGCTTATAAACATTATTTCAGATAATTACCCAGGTAAACAAAGGTTACTCCGGTTGCCGGATATGAATACGTATCTACCCAAGAATTTGGATTTTTGCCGTCTAACGAGTTTCCTGTATGAATAACGGTAGCTTTTTTGTTCTTGGTATCTACAGAAACTACAATGCCGGTATGCCCATATTGAGAGCCAGAAGATCCCCATTTGCTATATCCACCAGCCACGCTAAAAATCCCTGGTGCTTTTGGAGTACTATCAATTGCGAGACCATAGTTATTCGCAAGATTTGCGACTAAATCCTTGCCGTGTCCGGATGTAGACTTCAGTGTGGTATATGTATCAATATACCATCTTACAATGTCTACACACTGAAGTCCATTTACACCATCATAGTTCCCCACCTTCTGGAATTTGGCTCGAATCTCTGATACATTAGTAGCTCCACCGCTTCCAGAACCTCCAGTACTTACTTTAGTAAACTTCCACTGCTGTTCAGTACCTCCGGTAGAAGCTCGCCAGGAACACTTAGCGCTGTTCCCCGTTCCGTCAGCAGTCAAATAGCGGTTAGAGTACTCAGACAGTCTGATGGTGTAAACGTTGGTCTTGTTCGCAACCTTGGTAAGAATTACGTAGCCGTCAATATTGCCCGAAGCTTTACGCAAGGTGCAGTTCCAATTGGTGCCGGAACGGTATGCGTTCAGGGCATAGGCCTGGTTGGAAAAGTGCTTGATATATTGTCTGCTAGTGGAGGTAAGGGAATCAACAACCCAATTCTGGTCATTACTGCCGGAGGTCGCGTAGATGTTGACCTGCGTGCCATTGGTGATACTCGCGCTGCTTGCAATATTGAGGGAGCGGGTCGGTGCGGACAGCGGACTGATCGTGTAAGTTGCCATACTTGAAAGTCTCCTTTTAAAGTATATTCCCGAGGTAAATGAGCATTGGATATAACTTGGATATAACGACACTAACTGGGACCGGGTAATTTGCTTAGGATCAGCTATTAAGGCATCGGACTCCCCTCCTTTAGATGGATGCTTTATAGAGAGGAAAAGGCTCCAAAGAGTAAATCTGAGCCAGTGATTGTTTGAAAAATCCCTTCTCCACAAAGGAGAAGGGAACAACTCCAACCATGAAGGGAGAACTTATTTTATAGATCCTTTACTTGTTCGAACAATAAACTCAACCGCAATCGCAGTAGCACAAACCTCGCCAATTAGATCACATATTCAAATAAGAGTTTTGGCCTTTATTATATGTGTCCTCGGGCACACCTGCGAGAGCGGAATTTATATCGGTCTGGCACATGAAAGAATCAACAATATTTTTAAACAGCTAGAGAAATCGGTTGCAAACTAGCAAATCGTTTGTCTTATAAAATATAAGCATATCTCAAGAACTCGCTTAAGATTTCTCCCCTGCGAAAATCGAGTTCGGCTGAATAAAACGATGAAAGGAGGCATGTATTCCGGTTGCACAATTAGGAATACAAGAAGTGTGAATGGATGGATTGTTAAGACTTTGGGGCTGTTGCTCATCACGTCTTTGCTACTCACGGGGCCAGGGGTTGCTAAGGCATCTGAAACAAGCACCTTTTCTGACATTTCAGGGCACAAGTATGAAGCACTCATCGAGCAAGCAGCAGAAGATGGCTGGGTAAACGGCTGCCCAGACGGAAGATTTTGGCCAGACAGGCCTATAACCAGGTGGGAATATGCAAAAATGATGTTGGCGGCCCTTAATATTGTCCCGGGCAGTCAACGGGCAAAAGAGGTGCTCCAGTCTACGGAAGTGCCCAAAGAGGTGCTGTCTTTGGCCGATGACGGCTGGGCCAGTAAAGAAGGATGGGTTGAGCTTGGGTTCGCGTCAGGACTGGTAGTATTGGGCGACTATGGAAGTTATCTTGTGCTGCCGCATGACGAGGGCATTTCGCGCTATGAGGCGACCATATTCGCAGTACGGATGCTCGGCCGATTTGAAGAGTCCTTAACGATGGTCGTGGAGGAACCACCATTTGATGATCTAGTGCCCGATATGCAGGTTGACAATTTTGGAGTAATTGAAATTGCCGTTGAGAATGGCTTGATTTCCGGATACACGGAGACGAAATTTTATCCTGCAGAGTCTTTTACCAGAGGAGAAGCGGTTGCTACAGTATCAAGAGTCCTGACCCTCTTAGGGCGAAATTAGGAGCTATAAGTCTGAAAACATACATCTTAACACTATCCCCACCAGGCTCTCATACCTATCAAAAAGCGGCCCAAGTTTCGACTTGGGCCGCTTAAAGCAAATCAGGTCAGGTAAACACAGGAAGCTGTACCATAGTAGTCATGCTTGGTATTGTTGTTGCCACATACCTGGCCGGGGTCTTTAACGCCATTGGTATACCCACTCGCAACACGCATTCTGATAGCCGAAGATCCGTCCATATTTACGGCGTAATCGCACCCAAGATCGGCCATCATTTTCGCGGCTACCCTCAGATCCATTCCGCACCATGTGCAAACTAGCACAAACGCTCCGTTTGCCTTATGTCCCAACAGCGTGCGATTAGATTTGGACGTTGTGCTTCCGTTTGCCAATGTGTTGTTGTGATGATAGTTCGTATTATTTAGGTCATCCCAATCGGCAATAATACGCTTATCATCATCTTTGTCTCGCACAGTATACTCAAAAACCGACTTAGAGTCATAGACCAGGGCATGAAAGGCGGAAATGATAGTCTTACAGTACGGGGCCGCCACCTTGAGGCGGTCATGGTTCATCCAGCGGATGGTAGCAGTTCCGTCCGTTTTGATACAAAAGGCAGGATATTTTCTCCAAGGCTGATAATTGATATAGTTCTTCAACTTGGTATCATTGATTCCACTGAGCTTTTCGCCGGATAAATAATATTTTCCATCGACATAGTGCCAGCCAACAAAGGACATACCGTCCGGCCCATACGTATCAAAGCCTGCTGCGTTTGTCTTTGCGACAACCTTATTCGCCGCAATCCCGGGAGGATTCATCTGAGCCAGGGGTTTCTTATTACCCGTCGTATAAATTGCCTCTTCAAGAGACATCGTTTTAGGATCTGTGATAAAGATACTTATCCCGGAATATGCGCTGTCTGTAGTATACGTTACCTCACTGTAGTACTTGCTTTTCAACCCTTTAAATGTTCCGTATGCCATGAGTCGACATCCTTCCTGTTTAGTATTTGTAGGCGCCTACACATCATAAAGAATACTAATCGAAGGGATTGTAAACTAGGCCTTGTTCGGAAAGCAAGAAAATTATTGTCGTAATCTGTGCCGCCGTGCAGTTCTCCTCAGCCCACCAAATTTCCGTTCTCGATGGTGTACCAGTCCCCGCCGCTGTCGGCGATGAGGGAGAACTCCGTGGATATTGGGATCGAAAGCGAGGGAGATTTATCCGGGGACTGCTGGGGCGCCTCTGCCGCACACCCTGACGCCAGGGCCAGGAATAGTACGCCGGCGGCTGTGGCGGCTTCAAACCGCTTTGAGCTTACAAATCTTTTCATATAAAAACGCCTCCTTGGCCGTTGGGTTATCCGATGAGCTTTGGCTATTTACTTCTGCGTCCTTTTGCAGTCCTTATATACCATACCGGTATTAAGAAGAGCAACGAAAGGGTGCATAAAATGGAAACAGATATGGCCTTGTCATGGCTTAGCGAGCTTGGTAAGCGTGTATTCGGCAGTATGGACGGCCTATTTTATACGCTGGTAGCCTTTGTGGTGATCGATTATATCACCGGCGTCTGTGTTGCCATCCATAATAAACAGCTGTCCAGCGATGTGGGTGCCCATGGAATCGCCAAGAAGATCGCTATTTTTGCGCTGGTGTCCCTAAGTAACATTATTGACCGCTTTTTGCTGGGCTCCGAAGATGTCCTGCGCACTGTTACCACCGTGTTCTATATGGCCAACGAAGCAATGAGCATTATGGAAAACGTGGGAAAGGTAGGACTGCCTTTGCCGCAAAAGCTTCAGAACTTCTTGTCTCATTTTGAGAAATACAGAGACAACAAGGATGGTTCAAAGCAGGAGTAACGGCCCGGGCAGCTATCAATACGTTCAGTCGCTACAATCCTCTAGCACCTCTTGGATCAAGAAGCGGGGTCTCCCCTTAGCCTCTAAATAGATCTTGCCGATATACTCGCCAATGATCCCTAGAGAGAGCAGGATCAGGCCCCCGATGGCCCATACGGCGCAGATCACGCTAACCCAGCCAACTATTGGTATCTCCAGCAACCCAGCGGATCACAGAGTACGCCAGCATGAGGGTATTTGCCAGAAAGACCAAAAAGCCCAGGATGGTGATGTACCGGATGGGCCTGGTGGAAGGGCTGGTAATACCTTCTAGCGCGAAGGAGAGCATCTTTTTCAGGGGATACTTGTTCTTCACGGCAAAGCGTTCTCCACGCTCATATTCCACGGTTCCAGTACGGTAACCGATCATGGGTACAATACCTCGAAGGAATAGGTTCACCTCATGAAACTGAGCCAGGCCCTCCAGAGCGCGCTTGGACATTAGCCGGTAATCGGCATGGTTGAATACCGTCTCTGCCCCAAGGAAGTTCATCAACTGGTAAAATGCTTCAACAGTAACTCGTTTAACAAAAAACATTTTGGACCACGGTTTACTTAAAAGTCCCTGGGCACTCTTTATCATTTGTACGCGGAAAGAATCTGGAGCATACAGCGTGGGGAAGCTGTTTGTTTCAATATCCCAGTTGATTGCTTTTCGTAGAAAACAAAAAAGGAGAGTATTTATGGGATTGTACAATATCATTAGCCGAGTCAACTCCTCGCTCTACCTCAACATCAATGGCTATGGGGCGGGTGCTCGGAAGAAGATCAATGTATATCCGGCAACGAGTTCCAATGATCAGGTCTGGTCCATTACAAATCCAAATTCTACGGCGCAGCAAGAGGTTGCCTCCAATTCTGGTCTGACGTATAAGCTGAATGCCAACCGGAACTACGACCCTTGGAGCTACGACCATTGGATCTGCGACCTCTACACAACCAATGCTGACACCTATCTGGTATTCGAAAAGACTAGCGTAAGCAACGTGTACCGCATCCGGCTTAACGGTGCCAGCACCAAGAACTATTATCTGACTGCCGCGGGCACTTCCGGGAGCCAGGTATACTTCAAGCCGAACCTGGGGACTTCCGATAAGACTCAGCAGTGGACTCTAAAATCCGTCTCTACGGCGTCCTCCTATCCGTATACCTATTCCACCAATACAAAGAATGGGATCAAACTCCATATTGTCGAGACCCCCGCGAGCACGATCGAGCTTGTCAACGTCAAGAAGAAAGACCAGGGCATCCCTGTGCCTTACTGCGGTTGCAATGGCGGCTTCTTCAACAATAATGGTGACAAGACGGATTGTGACACCCTTAACATTGCCCTGAATAACGGGGCGGCGGTAGGCCCGGGGGCTGCTGGAACCCGCAATACCTGCGGCCATGGCAATATCGCTTATATCGGCGGCCAGATCAAGTGCATTAGCGCATCTACGCAAAGCCAGCTGATCAGCTACCTTGGCGGCAAGCCCACATGGGCCCAGGGCGGCGGAATGCTTTACCTTGGAGACGCTAACTGGGAAACTAAATGGGACTTCCCCCATGCTCCCGATGCGCTCTCCACTGGTTGGACCGCCATGGTTGCCAATACGTCTACCAAGAAAGTTTATCTCTTTGTTACCCAGGATAACAACAACAAGTACCTCCGTGATTTCCGAACCGCTATTCAGCAGCACCTCGGAATTACGGACGGAAAATCTACGAACTACGTTGGCATCATGCTGGACGGCGGTGGGTCTTCCTGTTTGAGAGTGTACACTTCTTCCGGAAGCCGGGTTGGCCCTGATACGCCTAGGCCTCTCTGCCAGATCGTCTCCATTAAATACTAAGGCCCAAAAGATGATGGTGCCCGCATATCGAGAATATGTGGGCACCATCCCTGTTGCTAGAAACCTATCCCATCCATGATCTGTGACACATCGCCTTCTCCAGCCGAATTCCACGTCCAAAGCGTTCCGTCTTGTTTGAGCACGAGCGTATATTCAGCACCAGTAACCGCATATTCCACGTCCTCTATTACGGCTTCATAAGTGCTTCCACTATCGCTGACTGTTTCTACATAAAGAGTGCCGTCTGTCTGAACCGCGACGCCGGTCATTCCGCAGGCTACATCGTGCAGACGCAGCTCTGGCTCTGTTCTCTCCCCATCTTCCGTATATGTCCAGGTTACCATATCCCCATTGGTTAAAATCGCCATGCAGTTCTGAACATATTGAACGTCTTCAAGAATTTTTTCTGGGGTCGATGATACGACCCCCCACTCCCACAAAGTATGGTCTGCCTTGATAGCATATCCGCCATTCCTGTAGCAGACCGCATACAGCACATCGTCCATAATTTTTTCCGGCGGGGTATACTCTTGAGAAACGAGCTCATATACGCCAGGGACACCATTCCTGCCCATGCCCCAGCACCACAAACTGCCGTCGCCTTTCAAGGCAAGGCAATGCCATCGGAAGTGGACGCCATAACCACATCTTCCATGAGGCGAACTGGCTGCTGTTTGTCTTCATCCGGGCCAAGGTGCCCGAAGTAATCCATCCCTATTCCCCAAAGAGTATTCTCTTTGTCAATCATAAGCGTAACCCATTGCCCGGATGATACCGCACGGATATCTGTCATAATCTCTCGCGGTTCTGTCACTGGGATATGGAGATCAGAGCCGCCTAGTGTACCGTTCTCATTATTCCCCCATCCGATAAGAGTTCCGTCCTTTCTGATGGCAAAATAAGTTTCAGAGCCACAGGCGAGCGGAACCGCCGGGGTGTGACGGGGGCAGGCACTTCCATGCTCGGCTCTGTTGTGCCTATGGGTATAGGCGTCTCATCTAAGGGGCTACGTGGGGTGCAGGACGAGAGCAACAGGGCGATCAGAGGACCCAGGAGCAGGAGCGTGCCCAACCTCCATTTTTGTGATGTACGCATGCTTTCCTGAAGCATATACATATCACCTCTACTACAATATAATTTCGGGTTAAGACACGGCTGCAAGCCGTGTCTTTTGTCATCTCAAAACTGAAGCTGTAGAATGGAAGAGTAAATAGCCTCGCACGTATCACCTCGGTTCAGCATACTTGTAATTGAGTCCGTCAGCCGTTTCTCTCATTTCCGCCTGATCCTAATGTTGGCTGTGCACGGGAATGGCATCCATTTCACGATAACATTTCTATTTAGTAAGACTGTATCCTTTACAAAATGCAACAGCATTTTGGTTGTTTAGGGCAACCCGCCTCGCGCCAGAGTGCAAAAGGAGCGCCTGCGCTGATATGCTCCCTCTATGAGGGGCAGTGAAATAAAACACTGTGAATCATGGAGGGAGCATATCAGCGTGAACCGCTCCTTCACTGTCTGCTTTTATCCTGTAAGAGCTGATATGCGGTTTTGCGGGCACGGGTGAGGGCCATACGCAGGCTGGCCGGCTTTACGTTCAACTCCCGGGCCATCTCCGCAGCGGGCAGGTTCAGTATGTAGTGCCCTTCCAGCAGATAGCGGGTTCGCTCATCCAGCTGCGTCCAGATATGGGCCAACTCCTCCAGGTCTTCCTTTTTGATAATCTGAAGTTCTATCGCCCCTCCATCCATATTGGGGTCTTCGTACTCCATAAATTCCTGCAGGTCTGACGCAGAATGATGCCCAGAGTCCCGCAGGTAATTGCGGGCCTGATTCTTGGAAGCCGTTATAATATAGTTCACCAGATGACCCCGGTCTTTAAGGCGAAGCTCAGGAATTTTGTCAATCAGCCGAACCAGGGTTGACTGCATCACATCTTCTGCGGCCCATTGGTCATGGACCAGCTTGAAGATTTCATGGTACATCAGTCGATGGTAATCGACAAAGAGCTGCTCCATGAAAGTGCGGTCGTCATCATCCTCAATGACTAAGATACAGTAAGGGATCATTTTGCCTCCTTATAGTTGTACTGGCCCACAACCGTACTGAAGTGCAGATCCCGCAGCAGGAGACAGAGAGCTTTCTTACGATCCGGGGATAGTGTCTGCACGAGTTGGATCATTTCGCCAGCGGTCATGTCATCCAGCAGAGGCGCAGAAAATACGTCAGCGGGGAGATTGGAGGAACTGCGGCCCAGCAAATAATCGGTAGTGACGGAAAAATAGTCCGCTATTTTTATCAGCCGTTCCGCATCGGGCAGGTGACGGCCTTTTTCATAATTGGAAATTGTACCGGGGTGACAAAAGAGCTTTGCCAGATCCCTTTGGGTAAGGCCACGGTCTTGGCGGAGCTCCGCCAAAATTTCTCCGAATTGCGCCATCTCGCACCTCAAAATTTCAGTTTGTTGCTTATTATATATTTTCTGAAATTTATCCTGCAAAAATGATATATTTCTAATATAATTTGTAGTATAATTCAAAATAATATAGTTTAACTATATTTTAGTTTAATACATTGCTATTTCTCTTGGATTGCACTCAAAATGGCCCGTTGCGCAAGCAGTTTTTGGGTGTCAGCTTTATGAATAGAGATACCAAGGAAAAATGTAGGGGCGTGGAACAATCGTGCTTGCGTTACTCACAGCAGCCATAGAAAATCCCGATGACCGGGAATTCATGACACAGTTTTACTTGGAATATGAGCGGCTGATGTATGCCACTGTACGGAAACGGCTCACGGATCCGGAGGCGGCCAAGGACATTGTCCAGGAATGTGTAATCAGGCTCATTCCAAAAATCCCGTTTTTAAGGCGGCAAGAGCGTTGCATAAAAGCCAGTTATGTTGTCTCTACAGTTAGAAACACCACCATCAACTATATGCGGAAACAGGGGCGCACAGATGGCAGGTGCTGTAGCCTGGAGGAACAGGAGGAGCAGGATATGGCCATTCCGGAGCCCTCGCTGGATGAGCGAATTATGCTTGCGGAGCAAAAAGAACGCCTGATGCAGATATGGAGTAGTCTGCCCGAAGAAGATCGGCTGCTATTGGAGGGAAAGTACATTTTGGGCTATACGGATGCCGAGCTGGCCGACATGCTGGGGTGCAAGAAGAGCAGCGTCCGCATGAAGCTGACTAGAGCCCGGCGGCGGGCATTCCAGCTTATGACAGAGGAAGAAGGTGACAAAGTATGACCAGGCGTGAAGAATTGCAGGAGGCCTATGAGGACGCCATGTTCGCCCTCCTGATGGACTACGTGGCGGAATCTGAAGGGGAAAAAGCTCTGGAGGAGAACCGTGTACTTCAAGAGGATCCAGACGCGGAGGTTCCCAGGAGGTACGCCGGGCGTGTCTGAAAGAGATCCACCGCGCTTTCGGAAAAAGTCTGCCCGATCTGTGGGGCGGATCACGATGAAGGTGATCAACAAGGTCGCCCTTGTTGCGCTGTTGGGTACACTGCTTTTCTCGACTGCCTTCGCTATATCCCCAGAGTTTCGGGTTGGCACCCTCAATATGCTAATTGATACGGTAAATGAAGGTGTGAGCTTTCGGATTTCTACACAGCCTGTTTCAGAACGGGCTGGCCTGGAGGACCTCTATCCTAACCTTATACCGGATGGCTATGAACTGATAGATGAAGGCGCTTTCGCGGGTACGTATTGGGTGGATTACCAAAACAGCCCGGGCGATCGCTTGGAGATTGAGCTGTCTCCAAGCGGGCGATTTGATATAGAGGATACAGAGCTGGAACCGACTCAAATTCACGGGCTTCCTGCGTATATCATTGATCAACTCAACCTTGAGGGAGATAACCATGGTATTATTAAGGTGATTGTTCTCAATGAGGCGGAGGGATATATACTCAGTGTGATTTCGATTCCGCACTCAACCACGGCTCCGCCCCCCATCAGCCGTGATGGCATTGTCCACATCACAGAGAGTATTTTTAAATAATCTCTGTTGCACATCTGTTGAAGTGGTGTCTTCTGTAATGGGTACTACCCACATCAAAGTACAGGAGGTATACAAACATGGGAAAGAAATATCTTGGTAAGACAATGCTTCTGATTGCATTATCTACCACTTTGCTTGGGGCGAGCTTACCGGCACAGGCTGCGGAAATACTTCCGAATGAACTTGTCATGGTTCAACCTCGTGAGATTGGCATTGTAAAAATGAATTGCCAGCTTACGATTTCTTCCAACGGAAACGCAAGCTGTTTGGGTGATGTCTCTATGAAGGCGGGCTATGACTCGGAAATTACCCTTGCCCTTCAGAAGAGCACAAACGGGAGAACCTGGTCCAATGTTGCCAGTTGGACGGGCAGCGGCAGTGAGAAACTGACAAAAAGCCGCTTTGTTACTTCCGGCTACGACTATCGGTGTAAGTTGACTGTCAAGGTCTATAACTCCTCTGGGAACTATGTGACCACCTATACCCAATATTCTGATACCATCTCTTACTGATTATATACATAGAGAGGCGGGCACCCAATTAGGGTGCCCGCCTCTCTCCTTTATATGAGCATTTTGGGTGTTGTGTGCCAGATGCTTTTGGAGGTGTGGGGAAATAAGAGACAGTCCTGCTTCTGACGACGGCTTCGGCCGCCGGCGGAAGTGGGGCATATTTTTGGAGTCGTGGTTTGTGCTCTATACAAACTGTCTGAAGTGATTTCTCCCTTCGGCGGTTTTCCTGAGCTCTTCCCGAAACGACGAAGGAATGGCCTAGAAAAGCCACCGAAGAAGCCTCCGCTATGCCTTATCACTGCTCGGCAATTCCGCCGGTTTTGGGTGATTGCCGAAAGTACGATCCATACCCGCACTGAATGGCGCCCAATCCGGGCGCCTCCTCCATTTCGCTGGTTTTCATTCAAAACTAGTGAAAAAGGAGGGACAGCGTATGCCGCGGCATAGCGCATACAATCCAGACTATGAAAGCCTCTATTCCGGTATAGAGATCACACCAGATGTCCTTCATGTACTCAGGACAAGTGACCGGAAAATGCGGTACATGGAACATCAGCTGAAGACAGAGCGGTTTGTGGAAGATCAGGAGCAGAGGGTGGCAAAATTCCTTCCAAGCCGGGAAACATCCCTCGATGAGATGATAGAGAAGGAGCACCGGCAGTTCGCAGCAGAACAGCCGTCTTGGGAGGATGAATTGCTACATCAGGAATTGATTTGTCGCTTACATTCGGCAATAAAACTGCTGGAACAGTCGGAAAGAGAGCTGATTCTGGCAATTTACTTTGAGGGACTGACAGAGCGTCAGCTCGCACGTCGGGCGGACCTGCACCACATGACCATACACAGCCGTAAAATCCGCATTCTGCAAAAACTGAAAATTTGCTGAAAAGTAAAAGTTTCGTGCAACCCCCCACCAGTGCCTATATAGAGTGAGGGGTTCTTCAAAGCCCCCGGCTTGTCCTTTGAAAACTTCATATCCGGCAGCGGGATACGTCCGCTGACGAGAGGCCTCCGGGAGGGGGGCTGAAGCGACGCTGGAGGATGCGCCAAGACCACCTGTGCGGGGAACCGCATCAAAGACGGCCAAGGAAGGTGCAGAGCGATGCCCATCCGTCCACAAAGCAGCCTGTGGCGGGCTGTTTCGCATTGAGGCCGGTTTATCCAGTCCGACCCTCGTCAGCAATCCAGTAATGATACTCCTGTCCAGCCACAGCCCCGGGTGATACCGGATCAAGCAATGGGGCAGCTCGGAGAGATCCTCGGAGGGTGAGATTCCCGTGATGTGTGCCAACACAGTCCGTCTGCTGCCGCCCAGGGCCGGGAAGTAGTGTCGAATAGGGCCAACCAGCGAAATGTGTTTTTAAAACTCAGTGGGGCCGTTCTGCGGCCATACGCCTCATAACGGCCCCCATTTGAAAATGGAGATATGAAATGAACCACAACATTAACTATATCGGGATGGTGAACCTCCTCCGGCATCTCCAGAACGCCGGCCTTGTCAGCCGGAAGGAGGCGGGAGGATTGCCGCCCGACTCCGGCAGAAGCCGGGGCAGACGTCATTTATTCCCCTGATTTTTGTCACGTTTGGATATGGATATTTTGTGGAAGTGCTGGTATTGTGTGTTGCTGAAAAGGAGGCGATTTCGTGGACGAGCAGAAGAAAACCAGTGGTTCTCTGGCGCTGAACAGCACGCCCCAGGTGATCACCATCCCGCCCAGCGACCCGGTCAGAGTCCGGAAGCTGCGGGTGGCGGCCTATGCCCGGGTGAGCTCCAGCTCGGAGGATCAGCTCAACTCCTTTGCCGCTCAGAACGCCCACTACACGGAGCTCATCACTGCCAACCCGGAGTGGGAGTTCGTGGACGTGTACGCGGACAAGGGGATCACCGGCACCTCGGCGGAGAAGCGGGACGACTTCCAGCGGCTGCTGGCAGACTGCCGCCGGGGCCGGGTGGATAAGATCCTTGGTGAAGTCCTCCTCCCGGTTTGCCCGGAACGCCAAAGAGTGCCTGGAGGCTGTCCGGGAACTGAAGGCCCTGGGGGTGGGGGTGTGCTTCGAGGAGCAGGGCACCGACACCTCTGAATTGGCCGGTGAGTTCCTGACCGCCATTTTCGCCATGATGGACCAGAAAGAGAGCGAGAATATCTCGGACAACCTCCGATGGAGTATTCAACGGCGGATGAAAAATGGTACCTACCTGCCGCCATCCGTGCCATATGGATACGCTTTGGTTGATGGAAAGATTACCGTCAATAAACAGCAAGCAGCCTTGGTGCGTCAAATATTCCGACGTTATCTTATAGGAGAAAATCTGCAGGAAATTGCCGACAGCCTTAATGCTCAAGAGATTACAAAAAGAGGTGCCCTCAAATGGTACAGTGCATCTGTCCGATATATTTTATCCAATGAGCGCTATACCGGAGATTCCTCTGGCAAAAAACGTATACTACAAACTCGATGCCTCGTGTTATGCGCAGGAACCATGGAGAGCAAGAAATGTATTATGCTCCCAATACACATCCTGCGATTATCTCAAAAGAAGAATACAATGCAGTACAGACGCTCATAAAATGCCGAGCGATGAGAAAACAGGTGCAAGAGAGGTCGCCATTCGACAAAAAGATATTTTGTGAGAAATGCGGGCTTTCATTCAGAAAGAAAGTATCTCACGAAAAACTATTCTGGATTTGCCGGTCACACGCCAATGATGCCAAGTCCTGTACAGTAACGCAGATTCTCAATACGGAAATCGAGCAGGCGTTCCTCCATCTGTACCACAAGCTCCGCCATCAGGGGATATCCATTCTCACCCAACTGCTCACAGACCTCCAGAGCGCCCGGAAGGGCAAGCTGCTCTGGAGCCTGGACATCGTGGCACTTAACCAGAAAATTGCAGACATCACCCGTCAGGATCAACTGTTGGCCCAGCTCAAGCAGCAGGGCCTGGTTGATCCTGATATTTTTATATCACGCCAAAACGAGCTGGCGGAACAGCTTCGCGCCGTAAAGCTGGAGAAGGAACGATCCCTGGAGGCCGAGGAGGATCAGACGATCCAGCAGATCCAGGAGCTGATCGAAGCCCTGGAGGCCGGGCCGGACTTCCTGGACGCCTTTGATGGGGAACTGTTCCGCGAGCTCGTGGACAAGATCATCGTGGAGAGCAACGACCGCCTGCGGTTCCGGCTGGTCAACGGCCTGGAGCTGACAGAGCCCATCGAACGGACGGTACGGTGATGGGGAGCAACCGGAAGCGGCCCTTCGGCTACCGGATGGAGCTGGGCGAAATCGTGCTCCACTCAACAGAGGCGGAGACGGTGCGCTGGATCTACAGACAGCTACCTGGCCGGGCCAGCTACAACGCTCTGGTGGACAAGCTCCAGGAGCGGGTATCCCCTATGATGGGGACAAGCCCTGAACAAGAACATGGCGGCCCGTATCCTGGCGGATCGCCGCTACACCGGCGAGGGTGGATTCCCGTCCATCATCTCAGAGGCGCAGTTCCAGATGGTGCAGGCACGGCAGGAGCGGACAACGCCCTGCAAAAAGAGCCCAGCCCAGAAGGAGCTGCGAAGCTGTGCGGCGGCAGCCCACCGGCCTGGGTGGAACGGCAGGTACTGGGCCTCCTGAACCGCCTGATCCAGTACCGGAGCGCATCACCTGCCCCGTGTTGGAGGATGAGCCACCGCCAGAGGTGAAGAAGCTGCGCCGGGGGCTGGACGAGCTCCTGCACCGCCCGCCGGTGGATGAGGCCCAGGCAAAGAACCTGGCCTTCCGGCTGGCCGCCCTCCAGTTGGACGCCATCGGGCCGGAAGTATGAAACCCTCCGCCTTCGGAGGCTGTTTCAGGATGGGCACCCATGGCAGAACTGGAGCAGGAATTGCTCCATCAGAGCGTCCGCCGCATCGCCGTCAGCAACGGGACAGTCACCGTCCTGCTGAAAAATAACCAGACCTTGGAAGGAGGAAATTACACATGAACGATACCGTGCCCAATGTCATCGTCATCCCAGCCAAAGTGGAAACACCCCAGGAACAGGATAAAAAGCGCCACCTGCGGGTGGCCGCCTACTGCCGGGTGTCCACGGACAGCGAGGAGCAGCTCTCCAGCTATGAAACCAGTTGGCCTACTACACCGAGAAGATCATGAAGGAACCGGGCTGGACCATGGCCGGGTATTCGCAGACGAGGGCATCACCGGCACCTCCACCTGCAAGCGGAAGGAGTTCCTGCGGATGATTCGCCAGTGCAGGCAGGGGAAGATTGACATGATCCTGGCCAAATCTGTCTCCCGCTTCGCCCGCAACACCGTGGACACCCTCAACTTCACCCGGGAACTGCGGGGCCTGGGCATCCCAGTCATCTTCGAGGAACAGAACATCAACTCCATCTACCCGGAGAGCGAGTTCCTGATCACCCTGCACGGGGCCTTCGCCCAGGCCGAGAGCGAGAGCACCAGCAGCCGGGTGCGCTGGGGCAAGCGCCAGGCCATGAAATCTGGCCATGTCACCATGCAGTACAAGCAGCTCCTGGGCTATGAGAAGGGCCGGACGGCAAGCCCAGGATTGTTCCGGAGCAGGCGGAGGTGGTCCGCTTCATCTACGACCGCTACCTGGCCGGGGACAGCATCCGGGAGATCAAGGCGGCCCTGGAAGGCCGGGAAATCCCCACGGTCTCCGGAAAAACAAAGTGGATGGCATCCCATATTCGGAGCATCCTGGCCAACGAGAAATACTGTGGGGACGTCCTGCTCCAGAAGACCTTTATCCAGGACTGCATCAGCAAGAAGGTCATTCCAAACACCGGCCAGCTCCCCAAATACCTGATTCAAAACCACCATGAGGGCATCGTCAGCCGGGAGACCTTCGACGCCGTCCAGCTGGAGATGGCCAGGCGGAACGCCAAGGCGGGCGCCACGCGAAAGAGCACCCCCACCGGCCGGGGCAAGTACAGCGGCAAGCATGTTCTCAGCAACCTGCTGTTCTGCGGGGAGTGCGGGACGCCTACCGGCGGTGCGTGTGGACCCAGCGCGGAATCAAGCGCCCCGTGTGGCGGTGTGTCAGCCGCCTGGACTATGGGAAGAAGTTCTGCACCCAGTCTCCCACCCTCGACGAGGAACCGCTCCAGCAGGCCATCCTGGCCGCTGTCAACGCCGTCATGCTGCTGACCGACACCTGGCCCGGCAGCTCGCCGCCGCCATGGAGTGGGAGCTGGCCCCGGTTCTGGGGAGCGCATGAGCCTGGCGGACATCGACCGTGCCCTGGAGGAACTGGAGCGGCCGTTCAACAGCCTGCTGGCCGAGGCGTCAGCCAACCCGGCAGAGGACTATACGGGCGGTTCCGGGAGCTGTCCGAGTCCACCGCCCATCTCAGGGAGCAAAGGGCTAGGCTGGAGGGTCTATCAGGAAAACCAAAGGTGAACCAGCGCCTGCGGACGGTGTCGGCCGCCATGGAACACATGTCGGCGGCGCTGACGGAGTGGGATGAGGAGGTCATCCACCAGCTGCTGGAGAAGGTGACGGTGCCTCCCGAAAAGATCCGGGTGACCTTCCGGGATGGCCGGGAGATCGAGGCATGGCGCAGCCCAAAAGGAGGAAGCTTGCATGAAGATCTCGCTACAGGCGACACCCACGGGAATCTTGAGCGGTTCCGCCCGGAATACTTCCCAGAGGGCGGGGAACTAACCAAGGAGGACGTAGTGCTCCAGCTGGGAGACTTCGGCGGCGTGTGGTTCGGAGATGAACGGGATGACGAGGCGCTGGACTGGCTGGAAGGCCTGCCCTTCACGTTGGCCTTCGTCTCGGGAAACCATGAAAACTACGATGCCCTTGTGAAATACCCGATAGAGAACTGGCACGGCGGCAGGTGCAGCCCATCCGGCCCCACGTGCTCCACCTGATGCGGGGGCAGGTATTTGAGCTGGCCGGGCGTACCTTCTTCACTATGGGCGGGGCGGCCTCCCACGACATTGAGGACGGCATCCTGAGCCTGGACGATCCCAACTTTGAGCAGAAATACCTGACGTTGAAGCGGAAAGAGCACACCCGATTCCGCATCGATCACCTGTCCTGGTGGAGGGAGGAGTTACCCTCAGAGGAGGAATATGCAGAGGCCAGACGAAACCTGGACGCCCACGGCTGGGCGGTGGACTACATCCTCACCCACTGCGCACCCACCAGCATTGCCCTCCAGTTTTCCCGACACAATGTGGCGGATCACCTGACGGACTTCCTCCAGGAGGTCAAAGACCGGACACAATACCACTACTGGCTGTTCGGGCACTACCATGACAACAAAGTCATTGATACCAAGCACATCCTCCTGTGGGAGCAAATCGTGCAGATCCTATAAGCAGAAGGCCATGAGGGAAAGGGCGGCGGTTCCGCCGCCTTTTCCTTTGTGACTTTCCAGATAAGGCAATCCGCCGGAAAGGACAAGAAGATGAACAAGCGAAAGCTGGTTGACTATACCTCGATGTACGAAGCCTTGAACACTCTCATGAAAACCGAACTGCTGGAGGTGGAATTGTACTTTGAGATTGGATGGGCTGTCTGCACCCGCCCGGAGAAGGGCGCGGCGGTGATGGCCGCTGAGCATCTCCAGGCAAGCTGCCCTGAAAGCAAGGGCTTCTCCCCACGAAACCTGCGACGGATGAGGGAGTTCTACCGAGCCTACGCAGATAGCCGGGGACTGCGGGCGCTGGCCCTAAAGCTGGGCTGGACGCAGAACGTGCATTCTGGAGGGCTGTGAAGGCAGCCAGGAACGCGCCTGGTATCTCCGGGCCGCTCAGGAGCACCACTGGACCAAGACGGAGCTGATGGAGCAGATCCAGGCCGGGGCATGGCTGCAGGAAGGACTCGACGAGCTGGGCAATACCTGCTATACTGAGAGTGGCACAGTATCAGCGGGGTGTCTGGAGCATGAAGAAAATCCTTTTGTGTGTCACGGCAATATTTGTCGGAGTCCGATGGCCGAGTATGTGATGAAGGACTTGGTGAAAAGTCAGGTCTGGAGGAGGAGTTCCAGATCGCCTCGGCGGCCACCAGCCGGGAGGAGATCGGCAACCCGGTCTACCCGCCGGCCCGGCGGAAGCTGGCGGAGCACGGCATCCCCGAAGGCCACGCCGCCCGGCAGCTCTGCAGCCGCGACTACGAGGAGTACGACCTGCTCATTGGGATGGACAAGGCCAACCTCCACAATATGTTCCGCATCTGCGGCGGCGACTTCAACGACAAGATGCCCGCTGCTGATGGAATACGCCGGCCGCCTGGAGCAGGAGGTAGCGGACCCTGGTACACCGACGATTTCGATGCCACCTGGCGGGATGTGCTGGCGGGCTGCCAAGGGCTGCTGGATCAGATCATTACACAAGGAGTGTGAGCGCATGGCGTCAAAGAAGCCTATGAAAGATCATATTCATGCCAAAGGGACAGATATTGCCGTCGTTTCCAGCGGCGATGAGAACGACTACATCTCCCTGACAGATATTGCACGCTATAAGAGCGACGCCCCGGATGATGTGATCAAGAATTGGATGCGGAACCGGGACACAATTGAATTTCTGGGGTTATGGGAGCAACTCAACAATCCGGAATTTAAACCCGTCGAATTCGACGGGTTTAGGATCCAGGCTGGGTCTAACACGTTTACCATGTCTCCGAAAAAGTGGGTTGACGCGACCAGCGCAATCGGGATCTTTTCTAAAGCTGGGAGATATGGCGGTACATTTGCGCACAGGGATATTGCTTTCGAGTTTGCCTCCTGGATTTCTGCTGAGTTCAAGCTATACATCATCAAGGACTACCAGCGGCTAAAGGCGGATGAAAACAGCCGGCTTGCCCTTGGCTGGAATCTCAACCGGACACTGGCCAAAATCAATTATCGGATCCATACCGATGCGATCAAGGATATGCTGATCCCTCCGGACATCACCCCACAACGTCAGAGCTTTACTTATGCCAGCGAGGCTGATGTCCTGAATGTAGCCCTGTTCGGCATCACCGCAAAAGAATGGAGGCAGGCACACCCTGACAGCCCAGGCAACATCCGCGATGAGGCAAGCCTTCACCAGTTGATTGTTCTGGCAAATCTGGAGAGCATTAATGCAGAGCTGATCCGGCAGGGCGTTCCCCAAAGTGAGCGCTTGCTGCGGCTCAACGCCAGTGCAATACAAATGATGAAATCCCTGGTGGGAGACCACAGGATTGAAATGCTGGAGGGTCAGCCAGATGCAGGATATGGACAAGATCATTGACGAGCTGACTTTAATGCTTTTGTATCTGACTTCTTGGCAGGAATGCCCTACCGAAGGGATTCGGCATAAACCGATCCGAACGGCCGAGAAGCTCCGCCTGACCTGGAAGGGCCACGACCGCAGCGCGCTGAGCCGGTTGGATGCGGCGGGGCTGGTACTTAATGACTGTGGAAAAGCTCCTATACGAATTAGCCAAGACGGGGAGGCGCGTGCGCGAGATTTGCTCCGGCAGTATGGCATTTCCTGTGCGGACGCTTCCACCACCCAGCTGGAGGAACACTGATGAGCAGTAAACGGGTCTGCCCCAATTGTGGCCGGAAGATGAAGCAACAGTTTATCGGTCTGTTCCACTGCAAATGCGGACTCAGTTGGAAAAGAGATATCGGCTTTTTTGAACGAACTCCAAATATGGTGTTTGCATTGGAAAGAATACAGGCAGGCAAAAAGGTAAAACAGGTTCCTGTTATCAGATACAAATAGCCGATTGAGGGAGATACTTGGCAGAATCAAAGGTTGAAAAATTGCCAAGCAAAAATATTCAGATTGAAGTTGAATGACAAAATGTGTAGACAAAAAAGATACACGGAAGAAACACCGCACAGAAGTGCGGTGTTTCTTCTATTTTAAAAGGTTTTAGAGGAAATCAGCACAAAAAAGTTTAATTTTAGAAGTCAGAGCAAACTTTTTCAAAGAAGGGCCCTGGGGGTGATGCAAAATCCAGTTTTTAGGGAAGTGAGTGTTTCGAACTCCTCCGCATTCGGCCAGGGCATACAAGAAGAAAAATCAAGCCGCCTGTTGGCCTCAGAATACCTGAAGCCCACAGGCGGCTTTTTTCATTCCCCGCAGCACTGTTCCTTTTAGTGCTTATGCTTCGTCTGTTCGCCATTCCTTGATGGTGTTGGTAATAGCTTTTCCCTGGCTTTCCGGCTATACTTGCGTTGCAAACGACAAGAAGGAGGCCGACAGACTATGGCAGAGACGAAAAATTTATGCGCCCAGATTCCTCTGGAGCTCCACGCCAAAGTATGCGGTGAGCGGGAGCAGCGGGAACAGACCACCAGCCAGTACATCACAGAGTTACTCATGGAATACTACGAGATGAAAGAAAATGGAGGTAAGACGACTATGGCGAACAATGGCAGCAGGACGATGGCCTTCCAAATCCCGGAGGAACTGTTCCAGCGGATCAAGCAGCACCTGGAGCGCGAGAGCGCCCGCAGTGGCCGCAAGGTGACCCAACGGGAGTTCGTCCTGAGTCTGATCGAGGAGGCCCTGGAACAGGCTGAGGAGGAAGCCGCAGATAAGGAGGCCACGCAGGAAAAGTGTGGTGAGGACGCATAGCGCCGAGTGCGCCCCAAACCACCCTATAACATAAGTCAGAGAAACCCCCAGGGTGCCCGAACGTAGAATCGGGTACCCTGGGGGCGCTTCTGTGGAAGGAGGGAAAAACCATCGAGCAACAGAAGAACCGCTTTACAGACGCAGAAATGGAGATCGCCAAAGAGACCGATCTCCCAGACCTGCTGGAGTCCCTGGGCTACCAGGTCAGGCGGGTCGGCAGCTACCACACCACCAAGGAGATGGACAGTCTGCGCATCAAAAACCGGCGCACCTGGTTTCGTTACTCAGAGGGCGTCGGCGGAGACGCCATCACCTTCCTCCAGCGGTTCTGCGGCAAGAGCTTCCCGGAGGCGGTGGAATATCTGCTTGACTACCATGGCTGGGCGCGGGATTCCCCCGCCCCTCAAAAGTCGGTGCCGTCCAAAGGCCAGGACAGACAGAAGGATGAGCCCCCGCCTCCCTTTGCCCTGCCACTCCCCAATACGGATCAGCGGCGCGTGTTTGCCTATCTTCAAAAAAGGGGCATCGCGCCCCAGGTGATCCGGGATTTATCCAGGCAGGACTGCTGTACGAGGACGCCGAACACCACAACTGCGTGTTTGTGGGGCGGAACAGGTCTGGAACTTCGGTGTTCGCCAGCAAGCGCGGCACCTATGACCGGAGCGGCCCCGGCTTCAAAGGCGACGTAACTGGCAGCGACAAGAATACGGCCTTCCGCCTCCCCTGCCGTCCGGAGTTAAATGCGGTTCTTGTCTTTGAAGCCCCCATTGACCTCATGAGCTATTGTACCCTGCACCGGCAGGTCACCAGCAACGCGGTGGCCCTGTGCGGACTCCATGAGGGGGCGCTGGATACATACCTGCGGGAGAATCCGCAGCTCAGGCACATTGTCCTGTGCCTGGACGCAGATGAGCCGGGCCAGTCTGCAGTGGAACGCCTGCGGGCCAAGTACGAGGCCGCAGGTTACATGGTGCAGTCCCGGACGCCTCCTTGCGGCAAGGACTGGAATGAGTATTTACAGCAGCGAGGCCCCATCCGGGAAAGGGGGGATCTGCGACAGACTGTAACCAGATGATCATTCAGGCTGAAAAGAACAAAACATGGAGGAACGATCATGATCAAACACCTTTTTACAACGCTGTGTGCCCTGGCCCTGATCACGGCTGGGAGCATCCCCGCCCTGGCCGCCGAGGCGGATACCAGTGAGAGCGCCCGCTATTACCCCATCTCAGTGGAGGAGTACACCTACGAGGAACAGAATGAGCCCCGCATCAACAAGGTGTACCAGCTCTCCCTCTCAGACAACCCCTCCGGTATCCCCACAAAGGATTTCGTGCGGAATGGGCGGTTATATTACCTGCTGGATATGACCCGGAAGGACGAGGTGGGGGTGGACACCAAGCCCCATACTGAGACCGTCACCCGGCCTAGTGATACCAGCAACATGGAGGAAATCCTCCAGGGGCTGGAAGCCGAGCTGGAGGTCACCACCGAGGAGGGCTACACCGGCGTGCTCCGCCTGGACCACACCAGCGTCCAGGTGACCACAGACGGCTATGCCACCAAGACCCAGCCTCTCTCCGCCACCCGCAGTTATCCCAATCTCTCCGAGGCGGACCTCTCCCTCATCCCAAAGAGCATCGAGGAGAAGGGCAAGACCCTGACCCTGGCAGATGTCCAGTGGAGCAGTTCCGAGCAGACGGACGGCGCGGGCGGCACAGTCACCCGTTACACCGCTGCAGCCAGCTACACCGGTACCAGCAGCTACCAATATGCTACCGGCTACGGTCACCGCCAACTACACCGGCGAGGTGGCCAAGACCGGCTGCAGCGTAGTGACCTATACCGCCATCTTCGGCAGCATGGAGGCCCCGGAGGAGTCCACTGAGCCTGAATCAGGCAACAGCACAGCGTCCGCTGGCGTGGATCTCCACCCTGAAGATGCCGCTGCTGGTCGGCGGTGTAGTCGTCATCCTGGCTGCCGGCGGTGTGTTCGTATTCAAGAAGCTTAAGGAGCGGAGGTGAGTTCCGATTGAAACTGCGCGTCTTTCTGCTGACGGCAATGATATGCACCCTGTGCGTTGGTCAGGCCAGCGCGCTGGAATACACGATGGACGCCCCAGAGGATCACCTGTTCGGCAGGCCCACCAGCGATGATACGATCTATGAGTGGGAAGATCCCAATGTGGACCGGAGCAAGAACACAGCCCTGATCCCGCCCGGCTTCGGCAGCCCAACCAGCTATCTCCCCGGCTCCGGCACAGCCCTGACCCCAACCTGGTTCCCGGTGCGTTGGAGGGCGGCGGCCTGGTATCTCAGACAGGGAGCATCACTTATCCGACTGTGGACAGCGGTGGCAACTGGAGCGGCCCATCGTTTACCGCCGTCACAAGCGATCTCTACTACTCCGGCGGATACCTGGGGACGCTCAAGATCCCGGCCATTGGCCTGTCTGTCAGGGTTTATGAAGGAACGGACAGCGGAACCCTGGCCAAAGGGGCCGGTCACTTCCCCGGCACCAGCATCTGGGATGGGAATGTTTGTGTTGCAGGCCACAACCGGGGTGTACGGGATGACTTTGAGACCTGCACACCCTGAAGCCAGGTGATACCGTTACCTGGACCACCAAGCTGGGGACAAGGCCCTACGAAGTTGTTTCGGTGGAAAAGGTGCTGGAGACCGACACCAGCGGCACCACATCCACCAGCGACAACCGACTCACCCTTTATACCTGTGTTAAAAACCAGCGGGCTTACCGCTGTGTGTCACCGCTGTGGCCAAGTAATGCTGTCTGCCGATTTCGCTCGACTTTCCACCAAAACAGTGGTATGGTTCGGAGTGTAGACCCCCACTACACAGGAAATGGAGGAAGCGAGTATGAAACATAGGAAATCGGTATCCCTGCTCCTGGCTGGCGCCACCACCGTGGCCATGCTGACCGGCCCTGTCCAGGCGGCAGAAGCCCCCAGTCCCCAGGAGCTGGCCGCCGCCCGGTTGCAGTCCGAGGGGCTCATGAAGGGAGATGAAAACGGCGAACTGCACCTGGAGGACGACCTGACGCGGGCGGAACTGGCCTGCCTGATCAGCCCCATCATCCTGAACCCGGAACACGTGGCCTGGGAAACGGAGTGGTACACCCGGATGTGTACCACCAATTTCAACGATGTTCCTGAATGGGCACAGGTCGCTGTGGGCGTGTGCGCCTCCATGGGTACAATGGCCGGATACGGAGACGGCCTGTTTGGCCCCTCAGATCCGGTCAGCCCGCAAATGGCCTGCACGGTCATGCTTCGCTACCTGGAACAGGATGGCTGGACCTACGATACCGCCTGTGAAAAGGCAGCGGAACTGGGGCTTGCCCCAGCGGGATCGCTGGAAGGAGACGCCATCACCCGTGGGGATATGGCTATCCTGCTGACCGGCTCCCTGGACTACCTGGCATATCTGCAAACCCTGTAAGAAAATACTGCGTTTTTCCAAAACGGCCCCTGGTGCGCACCAGGGGCCGTTATTCTGCGTTTTAAGGAGGAGATCTCAACCATGAAAAGGCGATTACTGTCCCTGTTCCTGGCTTTTGTGACCATACTCAGTCTCCTGCCTACGGCGGCCTTTGCGGCCAGCTCTGAGGAGGATGCCTTGGGCGAAGTGGACATCTATAACGGCGACTATGAGCTGGGCTACCTCGCCATCAACGGCGCGGTCAGAAAAGCAGAAATATACCTACTTTTTATACGAATCCAATGATGGGAGCACCAAGGAATCTCCTGCGTACTGCGTTAACCCGAACCAGTACGGCGTCCCCCAGACCGTAGGCCCCGGAGAGAGCATCAAATACCTAGCCAACGAAAAGGCCAGCGACCCCAAGGTGGTGGGCATCATCTCCAACGGCTACCCCCACCGCAGCCTGGGAGAGCTGGGTCTGGAGAACAAATATCAGGCGTTTTACGCCACCAAAATGGCGCTCTGGTGCTACCTGATCCCCAGCTGGGATATTTCCAACCTGAAGGTGGCCCCCGGACTGAGCGGCGATGAACTGGACAGAGGCAACCGCATCCTGGCCGCCGCCAAGGACATTTACAAGCGCGGGCACCACCTACAACTATATGCTCACTCCCCGGATGACCGTCACGGCAGACAAGTCCACAGCCTACCCCGTGACCATCGGCGGCCAGGCATACTTGCAGCAGGTGTTCACCGTCTGGAGTGAGACCTGGGTATATAACTACGATGTGTCCTTAGCCTTCTCCGACCCGGACAGTGTGCCGGAGGGCACGAAGATCGTGGACGCCAACAACAACGGATCACCGCCGTCACCACAAAGTACACCTCGGACGGCTATGCCGGGACCTTCAAGGTCCTCTATCCCGCCGACAGCGTGGAGGCCAGTCCGGCAATGTCCAGCTCTCCCTCTCCGCGTCCGTGGCCCAGTATGCAGCCATGTACGCTGTGTGCCAGGACCAATATGGCGATTTGCAGAATTATATCTGTGACCTGGACAACAAGGTACAGCTGGACGTGGCCGCTGTCAGCAGCTATACGGACAGTGGGGAACCCGATCCTGATGAGACGGCCCTGAAGATCGTGAAGCTGGAGGAGGGCACCGAGATCCCTCTGGAGGGGGCCGTGTTCTCCGTGTACGACCCGGAGGAAAGAAAGTCGGCTCCTACTCCACCGGCCCGGACGGGACTGTGACCATTCCCCTGACCCTGGAGGGCCACTATACCGTGACTGAGGAGATCCCGCCCCGGTATCACCTGCTCCCGGAGGAGACCACCCAGCACGCCGATGTGGAGTACAACAAGACTGCCACCCTGACCTTCTGGAACGCACCCTACGGCTCCCTGCGGGTGGAGAAGTGGAGCGACACCGGCGACGCCCTCTCCGGCGTCACCATCCAGATCAAGCACATCGAGACCGGCGAGACCCGGACGGGCCAGACCCGCAATGGCGTCATTGTCTTTGACAAGCTGGCCCCCGGCGGCTGGGAGGTCCGGGAGCTGGCGGGTATTGACGGCTGGGTGGCGGATACAGACACGGTGCAGACCGTGGCCGTAGTATCCGGCGAGGAATCCACCGCCACCTTCATCAATAAGGAACTCCCCGGCTTGCGGATCATCAAATATGAGCGGGCAGCATGGAGCTCATGCCCGGCGTCTCCTTTGAGATCTCCGGGACGCCGAGAGTCTGGGCATCTTCCGAACGGACCAGTTCGGTGAGATCCTGCTGACAGACTGTGAACCCGGCACCTACCGCGTGGAGGAACGGGACACCGGCGGGGACGGCCATGTGCTAGACACCACACCCCAGGAAGTGGAGCTGAAGGCCGGGGACGGCATCAAAGAACTGGTTTTCTTCAATGACCGCCTGCCCGGCATCCATCTCATCAAGGTGGACAGCGCCGATTTGAGCAAGCCCATCGCCAACGCCCGCTTCCGTATCAAGGCGGTGGACGGCTCCTGGGGGCCGGAGGAGTACACCACGTCCGAGGACGGGACCATCGACCTCAGCAAGCTCCCCGTGGGTGCTTATGTGGTGACGGAGCTGGAGTGTCCCGGCTATGTGGTGGACGACGCCCAGCGCATTATCCACCTGGACGGGAATGAGCAGGCGCAGTTCGTGTTCACCAATTCCAAGCTGCCCAGTCTCCATCTGCATAAGGAGAGCGCGGACGGTACACCCCTGGGCGGCGTCACCTACCGGCTGTCCAAAATTGAGGATGGCTCCCGGTACCTGGACCGCACCACCGGGCCGGATGGCTCTATCTGCTGGGAGGGCCTGGAGCCTGGGGTGTACTCCTTGCAGGAGGTGTCCACCGTGTCGGACCATATCCTGGACCCCACGGAGTACCATGTGGAGCTGTTCCCAGGCAAGGACGCCACCATCTGCCTGCAAAATGACAAGCGTCCCAACCTGACCATCCACAAGAGCGACGCCGACACCGGCGCGCCAGTCCCCGGCACGGTGTTTCTGGTCAAGGGGGCGGACGGCCATAGCGTGGCCGAAGTAACCACCGGGCCGGACGGCTCCGCCACGGTGGAGAACCTGCTGCCCGGCGTGTACGAGGTCTCAAAAGTCGGTGCCGTCTCCCTACCTCCCGGATGCCAACCCTCAACTGGTCACGCTTTACCCGAACCGGAACCGGGATGTGTATTTTGAAAACCACAAGCGGCCCACCGTCACCATCCAGAAGGAAAACTCCGTCACCCATGACCCCATCCAGTACGCCGAGTTCCACATCACCTGGTCCAGCAACAAGACGCAGACCGGGGAGCAGCGGGACCTGGGCACCTTCCAGACGGATGAGGCGGGCCAGATCATCCTGGAGGGCATCGAGGACGGCTGGCTGACCATCAAAGAGACCAAGCCTGCCCCCGGCTACCAGCTCCCGGAGGACCCGGTTACGGAGGTCTATGTCAAGGGCGGTGAAAACAAGACCGTCACCATCTCCAACATCCCCTGTCCGCCCTGGTGGTCTACAAGCGGGACAGCGTGACCGGGCCGGGATCTCCGGCTGCCGCTTCCAGCTGAAATACCTGGGCGGCGAGGTCAGCGGCAGCGGCGGCACCGTGATAGGCACTTATACGACTTCGGCCAACGGCTCCTTTACCGTTACGGGGCTCAGAAAGGGCTACTACATCTGTGAGGAGCTGGAGAGCGACAGCGGCCATGTGATCGACGCCGCGCCCCAGTCCTTCTATATTTCCGGGAAAGACCAGGACATCGTGACCCTCTATTTCTCCAATGCGCCCAAGGGGGCTGTACTGGTCAAGAAGGTATCCAGCGCCGACAACAGCCCCTTGAGTGATGTGGAGTTCCTAGTGGCGAGATCGGACGGCTCTGTGGTGGGTAACAACAACGGCAAGTTCGTGACGGACTCCACCGGCACCTTCCTGGTGGAGGGGGTGGAGCCTGGGACCACACTGGTCATCAAGGAGACCCGCGCCAAGCCGGGCTATCTGCTGGATAATACGCCCCAGACCGTCCAGGTCCAAGGAGGGCCAGACCGTCACCGTGGAGTTCCGCAACCAGCCCATGGGGAATCTCATCATCCACAAGCTGTCCAGCAAGGACAAGACTCCCGCTGGAGGGGGTGCAGTTCAAGATCACCTATGCGAACGGCTCCTACCTGCCGGATGAGGGCGGCAAGCTGTCCTCCAATGGACTGTACTGGACCAACGAGGAGGGCCAGATCGTCCTCTCCGGCATCAACGGCACGGTGGTCGTGACCGAGGTGGAGAGCATCCCCGGATATACCATCGACCCGGATACCCAGAGCCAGACCGTGGTGGTCAACCCGGACGATACCCAGCAGCTCTACTTCTATAACGCGCCGTGGGCGGTGTGGAACTCATCAAAGTCAATGACGCAGACAGGACAGAGCGCATCCCCAACACCACCTTTGAGATTCGGCGGGTATCGGATGACACTCTGGTGGACACCGTGACCACCGGGAAGAACGGCAGAGTGTACCTCCCTCTGAGAGTGGCGATTACTACGCCGTTGAAACCGAGGCCGCGGATGGATTCAAGCTGGACGATACGCCCATCTATTTTACCGTCAAGGACGGCGAGACCACCCGCAAGACAGTGACCAACAAGGCGTTTTCCGGCATCCTCATCCATAAGGTGGACCCGGACGGCCACGGAATCCCGGCGTGACCTTCCTGCTCTATGACAGCGGTAAGAACCCCATCGGCCAGTACACCAGCGACAACAGAGGCTATGTCTATATCGACGACCTAACGGAGAGCGGCTACTACCTGCGGGAGCTGGAGAACGAGGGATATGTGCCGGATACAGAGCTGAAAACGGTCTACGTCAAGAGCGGCCGGACCACCGGATCACCTGGGAGAACATCCCCATCACGGGACAAATCCAGATCATCAAGAAGTCCGCCGACTACACCCCACCACCGGCCTGCCCGCCGGGACGCTACTGGAGGGCTATCTTTGAGATTTACGACAGGGCAGGCAATCTGGTGGACACCATCCGCTCCGACAGCCGGGGCCTTGCGGTTTCCAAACAGCTCCCGCTGTCCCGCTACACCATCCGGGAGGTCAAGGCCCCAAACCACTATGGCGTCAATGAGACAGAGCTCACCGCCTACCTGGAGCATGAGGGCCAGATCGTCCGCTTTGAAGTGACAAACAAGAGCCTGACTACCGGCGTGTCCATCACAAAACCGGCCCCAAGGAGATCATGGGCGGCCAGCCGGTGCGCTACACCTTCTCCGGCATCGCCAATACTTCCAATGTCCGGCTGGACCGTTTCTATGGAGGGATGCCATCCCCGCCCAGGTACGGCTGGACACTGTGATCACCGGAACCTATAACTTCCCCGGCACCTATAAGATCACCTATCGTGTGAACGGCGGGGAGTATCGCACCCTGGCGGATAATCTGAGTACCAGCCAGACCTATACCCTGGCCGCATCCCCCGCAGCCCTGGGCCTCGCCTCCAATGAGCGTGTGACGGAGATCATGTTTGTGTTTGGCCAAGCCCCCGCAGGTTTTGCCCAGGTGGAAACTCCCTACTTAAACTGTACCGCTGTGGCTAACCTGCCCGCCAACTCCAGCTTTGTCAATATCGCGGACGTGGGCGGCGTGTACAACGGGACATGGGTGCAGGCCATCAGCCGGTGGGTAACCACGGTCTATGGCAAGCCTACCCCACTCCCCCGCACCGGCTATTGATCCACACTTCGGGCGTCCATTCTTCGGGATGGACGCCCTTCCCTTATACCTTAAAATATAACATCTTATAAAAAAGTAAAGGAGAACTGAACTATGCTGAAGATCACTGCCATCGGTAACCTGACCAACGATGTGGAGTTGAAGGTAAACGAGACCACCGGAAAGCCCTACGCCATCCTGCGTATCGCCTCGGACCGCCGCTACCGGGACCGGGACGGCAACCGGCTCACCGACTTTATCTCCATCAAGGTACGCGGCCCTCTGGCGGAGCGCTGTGCGGAGTTCGCCTGGAAGGGCTGCAAGCTGGCCGCGGTAGGCGACTTTGAGACTATCTGCTTCGCGGATGACCCCGACCGCCAGCCCGGCTTCCTGATCAAAGCCACCGAGGTGGAATTTCTCTCCCCCAGACGGGTGGAGGAAGCCGCCATGGCCGCCGAGGAGCCGGACGACGCTGACGCCGCCTAATGAAGAACACAGGCATCGTGTACCACAGCACGGAGCGCACGCCCATCATGCTGCCGGAGCTGGCCGGGCTGCTCCCCTTTGAGCGAGGAGCAGCTCCGCCCTGGAGGCGGACCTGCTGCAGAATGGTTGCTACTCGCCGGTCATCGTCAATGAGGAGCTGGTCATTGTGGATGGGCATAACCGCCAGAGCCTGTGTGAGAAACACGGCATCCCCTACAACATGGCGGTGTTCACCTTTGACGATCTGCTGGAGGCCAAGCAATGGGCGCTGGATACCCAGAAGGGCCGCCGCAACCTGGACAAGTGGGAGTTGGGCAAGATCGCCCTGAAACTCAAGCCTGAGATTGAAGCCAAGGCCAAGGCCAATATGTCTGCCGGAGGGCAGGCATACCACCCATCCGAGGAAGGTTCGGCAACATTGCCGAACCTTCCTCCTGTTGATACCCGCAAAGAACTGGCGGACTCCGTTGGCCTGGGTGAGCGCACCATGGGCAAGGTGATGCAGATCGACGAGCACGCCCCCGCAGCGGTCAAAGAGGCGCTGGACAAGAAGGAGCTGTCCATCCACCAGGGCTACCAGATCACCAAGCAAGTGGAGAACCTGCCGGAGGGGCAGCGGGAGCAGGCGGCCCTGGAGGCGGTGGAGCTGGCCAAGGCGAAAAAGGAGATCCAGGAAAAGGACGCGGAGATTGACCGCGAGGGGAAGATCGCCGGGGTCTTCTGCAAGGCGTATGAAAAGGCGGTGCTGCTGGACCCCACAGAGGAAAATGTCCAGATCTGGGCTAAATGCACCCGCATGACCAGGGACGAGATGGAAGATACGGTGAAAGAATCCCGTGAATTGGCGGAGGTGTTTCGGACCATTGCCGACCTCATGGAGCGTTTCCTGCCGGATAGGGGGACGCTATGACGGAAATGAGTGTCCGCCAGTGGCAGGAGCGGTTTCGTGCCGGGGATTTTTCCTCAAAGGATCGTGCTGTTCAATGTGAGGCCGGGTGGTATGACTGGTTCTGTCAGGATGTCGCCCTGGCCGGACGGCTCCAGAAATTGAGCAAGGTGGTTATGGGGATCACCGACCCCTATATCCTGGACCACTACTATGTCTGGTTCAAGAACAACTGCCCGCTGTCCGGCCCGCTCTATGATGACATACGGTTTGAACCGCTGCATGGCGACCGCAGCGGGAAGTATTTTGTGGTCATCCGGGACAGTCCCCATGAGGCCCATAAGTGGACGCTTTACACAGAGCGCCATGGATTTGAGCAGCCGGAATTCACCTGTGGAAACGTGCGGGATATGCTCCGCCATATCAATTCCATGGCCCCAGAGTCCTGGCGTGGTAATCCGCCGCCCGAAAAAGCGATGCATCCTCCTCAAAAGAAGCGAAAGGAGGCAGAGCGATGAACCGGGAAAACACGGGCGCCAAGCCGACTGCTCCGCCCAGACTGCCGCCAGAGGCGGAGCAGGAGATCCTGGAGGCGTTGTTCGAGGGAATGGAGATCCATTCCAGCGAGATCGCCGCGATCCTGAAAAAGCATGGCGTGTGCGGGGATGTGGAGGCCCTCCAAGACAGCTACCGCAAGCGCCTGGGCCAGCGGCTCATGGCCAGTCTCCGAGACGAGGGCGGCAAGCGTGAAGTGCTGGCCAACGGAAAAGGCAGCTATGTAGTGCTGGAGGGCTGCGGCGACAGGCGGCAGCTCAAGCAGATCCGCCGCCGTATCCAGAACCAGATGAAAGGACTGGATCTCTCGGCGCGGAAAGTGTCCGGCAGGCTGACGGTTCTGGAACGGCTGGCCCGCAAGTGGAGAAGGGCTGGTTGAGATGGATGCCAAGACATTCTATGAGCAGATCGCTCCAAAACTGGACCCAGGTGGCTTCAAGCTGTACTTCACGGCCAAGAGGATGACTGGCTTTGATCTATATGGGCAGTTCCCTTATGAGGATGCCCGCGGGATGTTCGAAATGATGAACGGCCACCAGCTCATGCGCTATCTGCTGGCGGATCAGTTCCATGCGGTTCAGTGGGAGATCGTGCCTGGAACCTGCTATGAACGGGCTGTCCTTCTCCCCCTCGACCGCACCACGCCGGCATATCGGGCATTCGAGCAGAAGCTGTACACAGCGGTCCTGCACGACTACCATCTGAATCCTCAGAAACAACATGATCGGAAGGAGCACAGTACCAGATGAAAGATGTAATTGTGATCGGCGTGGATCATGGCTACGCAGCCATGAAAACTGTACACTTTTCGTTCCCCACTGGATTGGTAGAGTACGAACATGAGCCGTACACCCAGAAAGACGTACTGGAGTACAACGGCAGATATTATGTGGTGGGCAGCGGCCGCCAGCCGCTTCAGAGGGATAAGACCCAGACGGAGGACTACTATCTGCTCACCCTGGCAGCCATCGCCAAGGAACTGGAGCATCGGGGTGCGGAGCACCGCCAGCGTCCACCTGGCCGCGGGCCTGCCCCTGACCAGCTTTGGCCGGGACAAGAAGTCCTTCCGTTCATACCTGTATCGGGATGGAAGCGCTATCCCTTTTCGCTACGAGGGGCAGGACTACACCGTCACCATCCAGGAGGTGTCCCTGTTTCCCCAGGGCTATGCCGCCGTACTGACCCAGACGGAACTGCTGGACGAGCCGTCCGTCATTGTGGCGGACATTGGCGGCTGGACGGTGGATCTGATGCGGCTGGATAACCGCATCCCCAACGCCGCTTCCTGCCGGAGCCTGGAACTTGGCATGATCCGCTGCATTGATGAGATCAGCGAACAGGTGCGCCGGTTGTTCGGGCTGTCCATGACGACCGCTCAGATCGAAAGCGCCCTGCGGGGCAGTTCCGGCGGGATGGACGAGCGGATCAGAGCGGTCATCCACACCCAGGCGGGCAAGTACGCCCGAAACCTGCTCTCGGCAGTCACAGAGAGCGGCCTGGACATCCGAGCCATGCCCGCCATTTTCCTGGGCGGCGGGCGGCGCTCTTAAAACGCCACCTTTCGGCCACAGACGGCCTGTGCCGCCCGCTTATCCTGGACGACGTATCCCTGAACGCCAAAGGGTATGAGCGCCTTGTGGGGCAGATGTCGCGGGGTGTCGGCCATGGCGGATAAGCGGCGGCTCAACCTTTCTTTTTCTCTGACATCGCCCCAGCAGCGGGAAGCTTGGCGCATCCTGAGTTCCATCCCAGTGGGGCAGCGGACAGACACCGTGTGCAGGATGGTCTGTAAGGCCCATGAACAGGACGCCCTGTTGTCCGCCATCCGGGGGCTGATCCGGGAAGAACTGCGCCATTTGGATCTGACAACAGAAAAAAGCCGGCAGGCACAGGCCGGGGACATGGATGAGAATGTCCTCGGCTTTCTTCTTGCCCTGCAGCAGGAAGGAGATGAGATCACCTGATACGCTATTTTGATATGTTCGCCGGGATCGGCGGCTTCCGGGCCGGACTGGACCGAGCTGGAGGTTTCAGTGCGTCGGCCATTGCGGATCGACAAGTACGCCGACGCCAGCTACCGCGCCATCCACGACATCCGAGAGGAGGAACGATACTATCCCGACGCCAGAAAAATCGACCCAAACGACCTGCCCGGCTTCGACCTCCTGTGCGGGGGATTCCCCTGCCAGGCATTTTCAAATGCTGGCCGAAGAAAGGGATTTGAAGATGCCAGAGGCACTCTCTTCTTTGAGATTGCCCGCCTGGCTCAAGCCAGACGACCTGCGTATCTTCTGCTTGAGAACGTTCCAGGACTGCTTACGCATGACCAGGGCCGGACGTTTTCTGCCATCCTCGCCACGCTTAATGACCTGGGGTACCGCGTGGAATGGATGGTGCTTAACAGCGCGGATTTCCGTGTCCCCCAGGTCCGAAAGCGGGTGTTCATTGTCGGATATCTTGATCCCCGATGCGCCGGAAAAATACTTCCTGTCTTCGGAACAGACGGAAAAGCTCTTATACAAGTCCTCGGCGGGCCGCAGGGATCGAGAGTCTATGACCCCAGAGGGACCGCCTGTACACAGACTGCCGGAGGTGGAGGAAAAGGAGTAAAGACCGGGCTGTATCTGATGGAGCCGGACACAGCACGATCCTGTTTTGTGGATCTGTGTATCGGCAGGCCGACACCGACCGAGAACGCCAGGTGCCTTACCGCACGATACAGCCAAACTACACTCTGCAACCACCGCGGAGAACGCTCTGGGGTCCTGCTGATCAAAGAGGCAACCAAACGCGGCTACAAGGAAGCAGCGATAGGTGATACTGTCGATCCGGGGTATGCGGCAGCAGCACACGCCGTGGGCGTGTGGGCCACGATATCGCACACACCCTGGAGACCAGCTGCATCCAGGGAATCGTGGAGCGCGGCGGGCGCATCCGCCGCCTGATGCCCGTGAAAGCCTTCGGCTCCAGGGATTTGCGGAAGAGCAGATCGACAAGATCCTGGCATTCACCTCAGATGCCCAGGCCTATAAGCAGGCCGGAAACAGTGTCACCGTTACGGTGATCGAAGCCATTGGCCGCCGTATCCTGGCGGTGGATGAAGAACCGCGGAAGATGGGTGATGCGGCATGACCGGCCTGAAAGACCAGTGCTTCGGCGTAGAAGTGGAGATGACCGGTATCACCCGTAAGCAGGCCGCTCAAGCGCTGGCGGACTACTTTGGGACCATACCGAAAGCCAAAGGCGGCGTCTATGATACCTGGAAAGTGAAGGACCCCACGGGCAAGGAGTGGAAGCTGGTCAGCGACGCCAGCATTATTGGGGAGCAGTGGACCGGAACAGGTATCTGGAAAATGACATCAAAGATTTTCGTGTGGAGCTGGTCACCCCAAGCTGACCTATCCAGAACTCCCCAAACTCCAGGGTGTATGCGGCGCCTAAAGCGGATCGGCGCCAAGGTCAATGACTCCTGTGGTATCCACGTTCATGTAGACGCCGCCAACCACAACCGGCAGAGTCTGAAGAACCTCATCAGCATCATGTACTCCAAAGAGGATCTTCTGTTTAAAGCCTTGCAGGTAAATGAGGTGCAGGCCATCCGTTTTGTAAAAGGTACGAGAACCTATGTTGCGGAAGGCCAGGGCCCTATCTGCAGAGGAGACACCAGATCTGACTCAGTTGGAGCGGATCTGGTATGAGGGAGATGTTCACAAAACGGATCATTACAATTGGACACGTTATTACGCGCTTAACCTCCATTCGGTTTTTTACCGGGGTACGGTGGAGTGGCGGTGCTTCAACTCCACCCTGAACCCCAATCTGGCCACCGCCTATGTGAACCTCTGTCTCGCCATGTCCGCCCAGGCCATCGCCCAGCGCAGCACCATCATGCGCAAGACCCGCAGCGATAATGAGCTGTTTACCTTCCGGGTGTGGCTGGTGCGCCTGGGCCTCAATGGCGATGAGTTCAGGAGACCCGCGATCTGCTGCTGGCGCATCTGGATGGGGACGGGCCTGGCGCTTCGACAAGGACAGCTATGAAGTCAATCGAAACAAGAAGAAAAAACACCGTGAGGCGGAGAGGTGACCATGAAGATACGAATTGATGACACTATTTATGGGGGACTGGGGCGGAGATCCTGGAACAGCTCCGGCTGGCCGCCTTTGACCCCACTGAGTTCCCGGACACGGAGAGCTATCTCTGGCAGCTCCGCAGCAACTTCATCCGCATGACGGACCGGGACTGTGTCCTGCCGGAGCACGGTCTGGAGGAGCAGGCACGGGTACTGTTTGGGGAACTGGCGAAAATTGGTGCGCTGGAGGTGCTGGAAAATGGCTGAGGGAAAGCTGTACTTCGCCTATGGGAGCAATATCAACCTGGATCAGATGGCCCAGCGCTGCCCAGACGCCCAGGTGGTGGGACCAGTCACATTGGAGAATTATGAACTTCTGTTCCGCGGCAATTTGCGGGGCGCCGGAGTGGCCACCATCGCTCCCAGGGAGGGGAGCACAGTACACGGCCTGCTGTGGAACATCACGCCAGAGTGTGAGCGCTCCCTGGATTATTATGAGGGTTACCCTCACCTGTATGGGAAGGAGCCGGTAACGGTTCATGGACATGATGGGCAGGAGCACACGGTTATGGCCTATGTGATGACGGAGCTGTGCAAGGAACCATCCATTCCCTCCTTTGATTATTACAACGGCATCCTGGAGGGCTACCGGCAGAACGGCCTGCCCACACAGCCACTCAAGCAGGCATGGGAGCACTGCGTGGAGGAGGTTCCCCGGGAGACAGAGCGGATCAACCGCAGCGCCTGCGGCCAGCTCTCGCCCAGACGGAAGAAAGACCGTGGGCGATAAACTTAAAATCAGTCAGGAGGCAGAACCTATGCCAAACAAAAGCATTTCCCTGTCTGGGGAAGTACATATCAGCACAGAACAGGTTTATACCACCGTAGACGCACTGGAGGCGCTGAAAGCCATTGGTTTGGCCTATGGCCTCTACAGCCGCGCGGAAGAACTCCGCGGGCAGCGCGTCCATCTGGCGGACCGGGACGGACATACCGCCCTGGTGGTGCAGGAGGATTTCAGTTGTCACGGGAGTCCATGCTGGGAGACGGTTCGGACTTTGACCGAGGACCCGGCAGAGATCCAGCAGTACATGGCCTTTCGGGATGTGCTGCGTATCATTCAGCAGCGGGATCGGGAGGAACGGCTGCCCGCGAAACAGCGGACAGGCGACAGCTTCCCTGAGCATCCACCCAGGCAAGGCGGAAGATCCCGTGAGCGATGAACCGCACCAGTTCTTGACCAGCGGTGAGCTCTGATGTCAACGATTGTTTACGACCAAATTACAGAAGGGAGCCTGTGCGGCCCATCTGCGCGGAGTGTTTACCAATACGGGCGAAGTCAAAACCACCCTGTTAAAGAAGAATGAGAAACTGGCCTCCCCAGCGTTCCAGGCAGAATTGAGCACCTTACTGGGAGCCCTTCGGGGAGACAACGGACCGCTGCGGGACCTCCCCTCTATGCAGGCATATGTGCAGCGCGTCCCCAGGCGCTCATGCGCAGACAAGCCTTTACGCATTCCGAATCGACGCTGGCCAATACCGATATTATCTACGATTTTTCCCACAGCGGGAACTCCATAAATTTTTTATCTTTTGCTACCAGACAGACCGGCTGCGGGAAGATCTCCCCGCGCCGGATTTTCATTATCTGAACCGGAGGAGAAACAAAAAGAGGGAGGAAAGATCATGAAGGTTTTGATTGTGGAGCCCATGAAACCCTGCTATGTGCGGGAGGTCAGCGGGCTGAAAGATATGCAGGAGGTCGTGGGCGGAGATATTGAAGCAATCTACCCATTCAAGGAGCTGGTGGCGATTATCGCAAACGAGAGGGCAAAATCTCAGCCTGCCCTTCAACCGCCCTCTGATGGACAAATCCGGCGTGGACTGCCCTATGATATTGTCTGCGGGACGTTCTTCCTCGCCGGGCTGGGCGCAGAGGACTTTGTTTCCCTGACAGAAGAACAGATCCGGCGGTACAAGAAGCTATATGACAATGTCATGGTCATTACCGCGGTGAAGGAACCGCTTCAAGGCACAAAAACTGAACAAAAGAAGAAACGAGGGAACGCGCATGAAAGATAAGCATATTCTGAATTCAGAGTTAACTATGAGTTTACGACAAAGATTCGCCCCCAACAGGTAGCCTTAAGACGGCTCCAGCCTAACCAATAAAAAACTTTTTGCAAATACTTGTGGAGACTCTATATCCTACGAAAATGAAACTTTGTCTGGAACGGTCATTACTAAGTTAAATTATGTTGGCAAATATATTTTCACTGTACAATATATTTATTTTACACAAATTTTGCTATTTACCTCTTTACAAGTTTTGTTTGATATATTAAAATTATAGTTGGAAAGAGTAGAGTGATTATTTATGTAGGAGTGATTGTTATGAAAAAAATTATCTCGCTTTTGATACTCAATTTGCATAGCCCTTTTTGAATTTCAGACTGTTTGCGCTTCCGACACTAATCAAATTAGTTCTGAAGATGTAATAACCCATTCTACTCTATCCAGCTCCCACAATAACATTGCGAAAGTCTGGAAACAAGTTATGCACTGGAGCTTTATGACTATGGGTGGATAGAAGGAACTGATCATTGGGAGTAATTGTTAAAGTACTATGGAAACGATAACAGGGCATTGTTGGAACGATACGCAGATTACCTCCAACGATAAAACATTGCATGGATATTGGCTTGGTCAGATAATAAAACCGCTGTCGCTTTTGCATATCTCTATGATTGTGGCCCCATTACAGAGCCTGGCACATATACGTTCAAAACCACTTATGTTTCCACCAACTGGCCGTATACGGAAAAGTCCATTTTTGACTTTACTTTTGAGGCTACCGACAACACATGATAAAAGATATTGTTACGTCTCTGCCGCTCACCTTTCCTCTCCCCATATGACGAAAAACTCTACTCCAAGTTCTAAATCTTCTCATTCTTTTCATGTATACATGTTGAGTAAAGATTGTATCTATTCCGGTGGTGGCTACGGTGGTCAAAGTGTAAATGTTATGTACACCATTGATTCCACCGCGGAAGATCCAATTGTTAAGATTTTTGGAACATCTATGTCTGGTAGTTATGAAGAAGTCGTACATATTAATGATATTGATCCGACAAATGCAACCTATCCTGAATTATGTGCTCTTCTTGCGCATCAACAGAGAATAGGAGCCTATACCTCTGGAGCAAATAAGCTTCTAATTCCAACTCCCTTAAATGTTGATCCTGGTGATTACTCCAAACGGATGGACTATATAAGTCTCATACGCGATAGTTTGAGTAATTCAAATTATGTCGATTTGACAAATTCTACTCAAAAGCTTCTTGACTTCTTTGAGAGGTATCTAAGTAAAAATTTAGAGAAGCCAGAAAAATTTTCTATACTTATGCAAGGTGATTATATTGAACGTTTCCGTATAGAAAAGTATTGATGAATCAAGGGGTGCCTTATAATAAGGCACCCCTTAGTTTTATGCTTAATAATAAATTATTTTATCAAGAAGTTGTTTACACAAAGATAATCCAGATTTTCCTTGCCAGCAATAAGCAACTTCCAGTCTATTGCACGATTTCTGGTCGGGAAGTAGTACTGTAAGGACGTGGCGCTGTGCGATATGCATAACACATTCGGATGAAAGTTTACGGAAACTAATACAAACGCCGTACGATTTTCGGCAGAGGAGAAAATCATTCCAGGATGCTTTCGACTGATTGTTGATAATTCCCATTATCTAGCTAATCACTCCTAAAAGCCCATCTTAACACACTCATAACACCTTTACAGCTCTCCCGTACGCAAGTGCGGGAAGAACTATCAGAAAATATTGATCCCAGATTTGAAAAATTCACAGAAAGGTGGGCTGTGAAAATATCTCAATAGCTCCGATAGGCATAGGGCAGCGCTTGCTGCCCTATCATTTTGCAACGGGAGGTCGGGAAAACAGCTTCTGGCAGAAGCCACCTAAACAACCCAGGAATTGTTGGTATCGCTGGTTTGTCAGGCCCGCTTTTCGTTGCGTAGCTTTCGCCGCCCAAATCGGTATTGTTGTGGTCGGAAACCCACCCCAAAATCAGTAAGGAGGACGCTCTGATGAAAAATCGAAACCCATCCCTCGCCGGAAAACTGCTTCGACAGGTCACCGAGGAG
>SCPN01000208.1_pt1 | contig 170096 bp, 167 predicted proteins | sample 6106831 | NCBI WGS metagenome assembly SCPN01 (sample SAMN10720447, study PRJNA508395) | human gut metagenome | isolation source: Participant 1, 0 month | reverse complement strand
TCACTGTTTCATGAATACCGGGAAGGCTCAGACAGCCTTCTTCCATGCCCACTTCCTCACCACCTACTCCAGGATGTGAGGATTAATATAAGCTTATTAAAATCTTTAAATTCCGGATAATCTTCCGAAAGCGGATCCAGTGTAATTGTAACAACACGAATAGGCAAACCAATCTGCGGAGCAGCCAGCCCTACACCGTCTGCGTGCACCATCGTTTCAAACATATTCGCGATCAACTCTTTCAAATTCGGATAATCCGGTGTTATGTCCTCTGCCACCTTTCTCAAAACAGGCTGTCCATATACATAAATAGGTAAAATCATATCTTTATATTCTACTGATAAATTAAATTATTCTTTTTGTTATCTACTAAAAACGTTTACTCTCCAAATATGTTTGCAGAATAATCGTAGCACTTATCTCATCCACCAATGCTTTGTTCTGGCGATCCTTCTTTTTCAGTCCCGCCTCCAACATTGTACGATGCGCCAGAACAGATGTAAACCGTTCATCCACATACTCAACCGGAATCTCAGGAAAGCGCTTCTTCAGTGAACGAACAAAAGGTTCTATATTTTTCATATTCTCAAACCTCATTATTCATCTGCTTAGGCAAGCCGATAATAATCCGTTCTACCGGTTCTTTCGCAACGTAATCACCGATAAAGTTCAGAAGTTCATGCGTAGGCACTGTCGTCAACCCATTTGCAATCAACTGCATAGTGTCGCTGACAGCTATCCCTGTACGCTTTCTTCCATAATCTATTGCTACAATTCTACTCATGGGGCACAAAAAAAAAAGACGTTTCCCGTGAAAGGAAACGTCTCTTTTATTATAATATTTCAAATGTATATTATTCTTCAACAATAGCTACACGGCTCAGTTTAGCGCTATCATAGAACATATTGCTTACACCACCCTTGTAATCAACCTTCAATTGAGAAGCAGGAACACCAAATTCGTTAACCATCAAGTCACGAACTGCTTCAGCTCTCTTCTTACTCAACTTCATGTTGTACTCAGCAGAACCAGTACCCTTATCAGCATATCCCGTTACAGTATATACTTTGCCAGAATTCTCTTTGATAGCCTTAGCCATAGTCTCAATGTTCATGTATTCTCTCTTAGCGATATTGCTCTTGCCGATATTGAATACAACAACCAGACGTGGGATAGCGGATACAACTTCTTTCTTAACAATTACTTCAGGTTTCTTATTACGTGCTTCAACCAACTCGCGTTTCAAAGATTCGTTTCACCCTTCAAAGAGTTTTACTCTGTCTCTCATGTCAACCAACTGGCTTTCCGGAACCATAGGAACAGTAGGAACAGCATCCCAACCGCGCTTCTTGAACTTATAAGTAACACCTACAGTCAAACCAGCCATACCTTCCTTGCTTACGCCACCGAAAGCATTCTTCATTAACAACCCACGCAATTCCACGTTAAGATCCCATGCTGGAGACAAACGGAAACGGTTAATCAAACCTGCATTAAAGCCGATATTATTTTCAGTCGGTTTTGTCCATGAATGCACCAATCCAACACCTACATAAGGAATAAATGAGTAGACACGTTCTTCGTTATAACCGCAGAACATATTAGAAAGATTGAACATCACATCACCATGGAAATTAGCAACATTCCATTTTGTTTGTAATACCCATTAGAATAAGTGCCACCTTTTACATAAAGGTCATCTGCTTCCGGAGATGCACCTTTAGCCTGAAGACCATTATATGCGACACGCAATCCCAATCCCGGCGTAAACCACTTACCTACGGCAATGTCAAGTGCCGGAGCAAGACGTTTTCCAAAACTAGCCTTACTGTCGTTATCACCGAAATACATTTGTGCACCAACGCCACCGCTGATAAACCAATTAGCGCCAAAGAGATTTGTTTCCACTCTATAGCTCTTTGCGGCTTTTTCTTTTTCACACACACTGTAGCTGCTGCCAATAAAATAAACAATAAACCCTTTTTCATCTCAATTTATTTTAGTAAATAATATATTTCAATTGTCTTACAGGATGGCAACCACTCCAAACGCCCCACACCTGATAAAGAGATAACAAGCACTGTCCTCTCCTCTAAAATTAGTGCAAATATAGATATTTAATATAACACAAACAAAAAATCACGTAAATTTTCATTCATACATAGATTTTTATGGAATGATAAAAGTGTTATATAACTCTAAAAAGCTTCTGGAGGCATTTATCACAAAAGAATCAAAACAAAAAAATAGCCGATGGCAAAATCACGCATCGGCTATTTTCATATTCCGGTTATATCTTTATCAATATACCAACTTCACATTATCAATCCACAATGTATTTCCGGGTGAACCGATATAAGCACCGCCATGACTGGATGTAAACTGAAGACACATATGAGTCGGAACATCATCCTCATTTCCCCAGGCCACCTCATGAATAGGCACACTTTCGCCTTTACTATTTACCGTATAACTTTCGGTAACTTGCAAACGCATCATATGAGCTTTATATTCAGGTCGGCCGGTAATGTCACCATACATAATCTCATATGAAACATTATTCTTCCAGTCCGTTGAATGATAATAATAGGTCACCATCGTACCTATACGTTTCGCATACACATTTCCCTCTGCATCCTCCCAACGTTTCTGCAGAAACAAGATAGCTGCCGGATAATCTTTACCGGGAACATCCGTAATCTTGCTGAACCCGGTAGCACGGATACGATTTTCACGGTCGGACATCTTCACTTTATAGTCAAACTGGAGTGCAACCGGTTTTTTAGTAAACGGGATTCCTGTCTGCAGCATCTTCTGAGGATTCTTAGTACCCTTAATCGGCTCGTGTACCGACCCGGTAAAAATAGATCCGGCCGCCAATACCGTTATATTAACGAGTCCGAGTACCTTCACACTCTCCATGCGTGTATCCAACCGTGCGCAGTATCCGTCTCCCCTCTTTTCCGGGAAAACCGAAGTATTTGTTTTCGTAATGCCTGCCACCTTTGCCATCACATTTGAAGTGGCCCAAGGCGATCCACCCATATTCTTATAAACTTGATCTCCCTTAATTACAGACGTCGGGCCTATCGCATATACATTCTTTGTATTCCCACCAATAATGCTCGACTCCTTTATCTGACGGTCTACCCATTGATTCATGTCTCCAAAAGGAACCATTTCCACTCTATGTTGCGCCATCAAAGACAAGGAAGAAAAAAATGCCACGAAACCTGTCATCAACAGGCGATGAACGATTTTCTGAACCATTGCTTTCCTTTCTTTTTCTTCTTTTTATAAATTATAATCCCATTGTTTCAAAGCAAAATCCCAGTTTTCTTCTACCAACCGGATTGTACGGTCATCATATTTATACTTATTCTTCTTATAACCCTTCTTACCGCCCACATACTTTTCTATATCTCCGCGTGCTTCGGCAAATCCGGGGATAGAAAGAGAGTTATAAATATTTTCCGTCATTCCCATCGCATCTGCTTCGAAATCTTCAAATTTCACCTCCATCAGATTACCTTCCGGGATAAACTGTTTGTCCGATTCATACTTATGATAAAGCTTTGCATAAATAGAAAGAATATTCTCCTCTAATTGTTCATTGCTTACATCCTGCAATTTCAACGGTTGAATCGTATTTGTAAAGAAACTGCGTGTCGATTCGAATACTGTATACGGATTACGCATCAGGTAGATAAACTTAGCGTTCGGGAACATTTTCACCAACTCCTTCACCCTGCCCGTATGCGGTGGATTCTTACTGAGGAACTGAGTGCCATGGGTATTCCACAGAGAGATTTTAATCAACTTTGTAAATACTTCCTCAAAAATTTTCAGTTCAGCATCCGTGATATCATCAAACAGCAAATATTTATCGGCATACTCCTGTTGATATTTCGGCAAAAACCAAAAATTATAATAAGTATAAGGCATCATATTCGACAACGCAAATTCCTCTTCCTGAGGAAGATCCACAGCCAGTTCCATATTGTCAGTCGGACGCTTGTCCGGCATCAGCCAGCTCATATTCTTCTTGAAGAAAGGCTGTCCCCACATCATCAAATGAGAGAATACAGTCTGATACGTTGTATTATAGCCAAAGTGCTTGTCACAAGAAAATACATTATGCACAAAAGTTGTTCCGCTTCGCCAATGTCCCAAGATAAATACAGGGTCATGCTCCAGCGGTTGATTAGCCAGTAACTTTTCATAACGGCTATTCTGCAAAGCAGCCAACGGAGAGAGCAAACGGCACACAGCCTTTGTCAATCGGTATTTCCCCTTATAAGACGGATCAATTTCACGACCGGCAGTGATAGCCTTAAACGTTTTCCAGTCGGCACCCACCAATGTATTAATCGGAAGTTTATTAAATTCAAGCAATCCCATACTTTCTTACTTTATAATTTTCACAGCAAATCCCTGGCGTTCCAGCTCTTTCGCAGCTTTCTCTACAGCCTCATAATGTTCCAGAGCAATTCCCAGTTTCGATAAATCCAATACAGGAACATCATCCGTATTACTCATATCTTTCACTTCCACACGGTCGATAATCATACCTACCGCTGAAGTATTATTTGTAATCGGGTCGATCAGGATGAACGATCCACAGGATTTATTCTTCTTATACGGATCAAAGAACAGCTCCTTGGCAGTAGTCAGTACCACACGGGCAATCTGGTTCAATTGCAAAGGCAAAGTCTCTTTTGTCAATTGCCCGTTATCCAGAGACAGATGTTCCATTGTATTCACATCCACTTTATATTTAATCGTATCGATACGTGTACGGCTCAGATTAGTAGTCTGCTTGATAAAGAACGACTTATTTACGTCCATCGGCTCTTCATCCATCCATACCATCATCGCTTCGAAGTTACGGTCGACAGTCGGCATATTATCAGGATGCACAAGCATTTCTCCGCGAGACACATCAATTTCATCTTCCAAAGTCAGCGTAACCTACTGTGGCGGAAAAGCATAATCCAATTCTCCGTCATAAGTCACAATACTCTTCACCTTCGAAGTTTTGCCCGAAGGAAGTGCCATCACCGTATCCCCCTTACGAACGATGCCTGACGCAACTTTACCGCAAAAACCTCTAAAATCCAGATTCGGACGAAGCACATATTGGACCGGGAAACGGAAATCAGTCAGATTATGGTCATTATCAATATGAACAGTCTCAAGGAAATCCAGCAGAGAAGTTCCCTTATACCACGGAGTACGCTCCGACTTATCCACGACATTATCCCCATCCAATGCAGAAAGAGGAATACAATTCACATCAGGAATACCCAACGGAGCCACAAACTTCTTATATTCCGTAACGATCTCATTAAATCGTTCTTCCGAGAAGTCCACCAAGTCCATTTTGTTGACAGCCAACACCACATGCTTGATACCCAGCAAAGACACCAGAAAAGTATGACGACGTGTCTGGGTAATCACTCCCGTACGGGCATCCACCAAGATAATCGCCAGATTAGCCGTAGAACCGCCGGTAATCATATTACGTGTATATTGCTCGTGCCCCGGAGTATCCGCAATGATAAACTTGCGTCCATTGGTGGAGAAATAACGATAAGCCACGTCAATCGTGATTCCTTGTTCACGTTCAGCCTTCAAACCATCAAGCAGCAACGCATAGTCGATATGTTCACCGGCATTACCCACACGTTTGCTGTCGCGTTCCAACGCATCCAACTGGTCCTCATACAGTTTCTTACTGTCAAATAACAAGCGACCGATCAGCGTTGATTTTCCGTCATCCACCGATCCGGCTGTCAACAGCCTCAGTAAGTCTTTCTGTTCATCTTTATCCAGAAAAGCTTTTATATCTAATTTATTATCTGCCATTTCTAGTTACAATTAAAAGTATCCTTCACGTTTCTTCTGTTCCATACTACCTTCCTGGTCAAAGTCAATCACACGAGTCGTACGCTCGCTCTTAGTGGTAGTCATCATCTCTTCCACAATCTCCTCAATAGTAGCGGCTCCACTTTCCACTGCGCCGGTCAGCGGCCAGCACCCCAATGTACGGAAACGGACCATTTTCATTTCAATCTGGTCGCGGTACTTTTCGGGCAGACGCTCATCATCCGCCATAATGATATTCCCGTCAAGATTGATAACCGGACGTTCTTTAGCATAATAAAGCGGGACTATCGGAATATTCTCCAAGCGGATATATTGCCAAATATCCAGTTCCGTCCAGTTACTGATCGGGAACACACGGATACTTTCTCCCTTATGCACACGCGCATTATAAATATCCCACAGTTCAGGACGCTGGTTTTTCGGATCCCACTGGTGGAACTTATCCGGAACGAGAAAATACGCTCCTTCGCACGTGACTTCTCTTCGTCACGACGAGCACCACCGAAAGCAGCATCAAACTTATATTTATCCAGCGCATGAAGCAATGCCTGCGTCTTCATTAAATCGGTATGCACTTTGCTGCCATGCGTAAAAGGCCCTACTCCGGCATTAAAAGCCTCCATATTGCTTTCCACTATCAGATTCCATCCGTATTTTTTCGCATATTCATCGCGGAACTGAATCATTTCCTTAAACTTCCATTTCGAGTCGATATGCATCAATGGAAATGGTACTTTACCCGGATAAAACGCTTTTTCAGCCAAGCGCACCATTACCGAAGAGTCCTTTCCAATACTGTAAAGCATCACCGGATTCTCAAATTCCGCCGCCACCTCGCGGATAATATGAATAGACTCCGCTTCGAGTTCCTTCAAGTGGCTTAATTTATAATTTTCTTCCATTACTAAAATAATGATTTTATTCTTCTACCAAACATTCCTTTTTACTTTGGGTAAAATCAGCTCCAGCAACCGATTCACCGATTCTTCCAAACTTAATTTGGAAGTATCCAGCGACAAAGCCGGATGCTCGGGAATCTCAAACGGAGCAGAAATCCCCGTAAAATTCGGAATTTCTCCTTTCCGTGCTTTTGCATACAAGCCTTTCACATCCCGCTTCTCGCACTCTTCCAACGGAGTACTCACAAAAATTTCCAGAAAATCATCATTGCCGATAATATTCGCAGCCATTTCACGAATATCATTATTAGGGCTGATAAATGCTGCAATCGTAATAATGCCGCTATCCAAAAACAACCTGGACACTTCGGCTATGCGACGTATATTTTCCACCCGGTCAGCTTCCGAGAACCCCAGATTATTATTGATTCCGCTACGGATATTATCACCGTCCAAGATACGGCAAAGCAATCCACGCTTATGAAGTTCGCGTTCCAGCGCAATGGCGATTGTACTCTTTCCCGACCCGCTCAGTCCGGTAAACCAAATCATCACGCTATGCTGCCCCAGAAGTTCTTCTTTATCCCGGCGTGTCATCATGCGGTCAAAAATAGGATATATATGATTCTTTTCTTCCATTTATAAATTAGTTTTATTAAAAGTTCCAAATCATCGGAATCAGAATAATGGAAATTACAAAAGTAATGATGTTAAGCGGCAAACCGATGCGGACAAAATCCGTAAACTTATAGTTACCGATACCCTGTACAATCAAATTAGTCTGATAACCGATAGGTGTAGAGAAGCTGGCAGATGCAGCCATACAGATCACAACAAAGAAAGGCGTCGGACTTACCTAACTGGGCGGCAATTGACAACGCCAACGGAATGCCAAAGCCGCAGCCGCATTGTTTGTAATCAACTCCGTAAACAGATTCGTGATGATAAACAACATTGCAAGCAACACATGCGGCCCGTAATCATCGCTTAGCCCGATTATGAACTTCGCCACGCAGTCAGCCACCCCTGAGTTCACCATCGCCTTACTGATAGCAAACGCACAAGCAATAGTAATCAAAATATCCCACGAGATATATTTAGTATATTTACGGGCAGGGAACAGATTTGTCCATGCCATGATAATAGTAGTAATAGATACAAAGAAAAACATATCCAGCTTGATATCCGGCAAGATTTCTTTCATCATCGGAAGCTCACCCACTGTTGCGCCGACAATCATCAAAACCAACAGCAGCAAAGCAAACCAACGCTTCTTCTTTCCCGTTGTATCCGGCTCATTCCCATTTGTCAACAGAACGAATACCGAAGATTCACCCCATGTCGGAATAAATGTATCATCTGCCATCACCACCAGCGTATCACCTTCGTGAAGCACCACATCTTCCAGATTTGCCACGAACCGCTGTCCGTTACGCGTCTTGATTTCCTTAACCTCAGCCCCATAATGACGCTGGAAATTAAAGTCCTTCAGCTTTTTATTGATACCGGGAAAACGAGCCCCCAAAACAGCTTCCACTCTATGCAGCTTTTCTCCTTCTTCCACATCTTCGTCAGGTACAGCCGTATCCGGACGTGCATCGGGCAACAGACGTTTAGAAAAAACAAAAAGATAAATAATGCCGGCAATCGCAATAAAAATCCCCACCTTGCCAAGTTCAAACATCGAAAAGCCCTCAAATCCGGCTTCCAATATCATTCCATGCACCACCAGATTGGTAGAAGTACCGATCAACGTACAAATACCACCTAAGATAGTCACGTATGAAAGAGGAATCAGAAATTTTGTAGCTGGAAGCTTCACCGATTTTGCCCAATGCTTGATAATTGGAGCAAAAATAACTACTACAGGAGTATTATTCAGAAAGCGGAAATAAATGCGACCGAAGGCAAGATACGCAACTGCGCCTTAAACACCGTTGTCCTACCCTGAGGCAACAATTTCTTTATCACTTGCCCCAACGTACCTGACTGACGAATACCTTCACTCACCAGAAACAGCAAAGCAACAGTAATCATGCCTTTGTTGCTAAACCCTTCAAGCATCTCTTTAGGAGTCAGAATACCGACACACAAAAATAATACCACTACCGAAAAAGTACCATACCCGGCCGCATCTTATCCGCAACCAAGGCAGCTACCATTCCTAATAGGGACAATAGTACAAATACAATTTCAAATGTCATATAAACATTAATTAGTGTTCTCTTTTGGGTTCAACGATAAACCAAGGATTCAATAAATCCTCCTTGTTATATCGTAGAGGTTCGTCTTTTCCTGCCTGATACACTTCCATTCCGGCGGCACGGGCTATCGCATGTCCGGCAGCCGTGTCCCATTCCATCGTTGGAGCGAAACGCGGATACACATCGGCCTTTCCTTCCGCAACCAGACAAATCTTGATAGAACTTCCGCTTGATATCAGTTCAACGCCGCCATGCTTCTTCTTCAAGCCTGTAATGTATTCTTCCGTTTCCGGTGAGAGATGCGAACGGGAAGCCACCACTATAAAATGATCGCGTGCCTCTTCCAACGGCATCCGTTCCGATTCCTTTATCAACTGTTCCAATGACACTCCATCATCTTCCAGACCGATAATACCGGAACACTTATAAGCTCCCACACCTTCAACCGCAAAATAAAGTTCTTTTCTTACCGGTACATAAATAACACCCATCACAGGTACTGCATTCCGCACCAAAGCTATATTTACTGTAAATTCACCGTTACGCTTGATAAACTCTTTTGTCCCGTCCAACGGATCTACAATCCATAAAGTACCCCATGTGCGGCGGATTTCATAATCCAGATGTTTTCCTTCTTCACTAAGAACAGGGAAAGGAGTCACATTCAAAACAGCAACAATCGCCTCATGCGCTTTCCTGTCTGCTATTGTCAGCGGAGAGTTATCAGCCTTTCGTTCTATCTCGAAATCCGATGCAGGATCTTCATAAATAGAAAGTATTTCTTTACCAGCTTTTAATGCCGCATCGATAGCAGCCATTACATATTTTTGTTCCATTCAATCCCTTCATTAATACCTTATTTCCATTAAGGTTGTGAATCATCCAAGTTAAGAGTTGACAAAAGTAAAAACTTTATTTACTATAAAAGTTTCCCCACTATCATTTATAACTTCTTTTAGTAGAATAATAAAAATATCTAAACGAAACAATCCGCCTCTCTCTCAATAAAAAAGCAGTAACTTCCCAGTTACCGCCTTCTTATTCGGAAAAAACGTTTGTCCTTTCCAATTATATATTACCAAAAAGAAATCAATATACACGATACAGCAACCAAGCTCCCTGGAAATCCGAGCGGTTCGGATACTTAGCCTTGAATGCATCGCGGGCTTCAGCAGCAGCAGCTTTATCTGCAAATGAGCTTACAATAACGCGATACATTGCCTTGTCTGCATTAAATGCGATAGTAGAGTGATAACCTTGTGCGTCCAGCCAATCCTTCAAACCTTCTGCATTTGCTTTCACACCAAAGCTACCAGCCACGATGCTGTAATCTTTCAATCCTTCATTGCCGGAAACCACTGTAACCTTTTCCTGGCGAACGCCGGATGTATCTGCCACTTTAGGCGTTGTCACAGGAGCTGCAACTACCGGAGTCACTTCTACCGGAGCCTCCACTTGCGGTTCTGCCAGTTCCTGCTGTTTTGCTTTCTCATAAGCTTTCTTATAGGCACTTTCGCTGGATTTACAAGATGCAAATGCCAGTACCAAGCATACTCCCATTCCTAATACGACTAATTTTTTCATAATCCTATACTCTGTTTTAATTAATAATTCAACGTTCCCGTCTATCTATATTTAGTTTCGGGCAACAAAATAATAGAAATTTTATCATCCGACAAAGAAATCCGTCAAAAAAACGTCTATTCCTGCTTTTTCCTGTAAGAAATCGTCCCCGTTGCCTGGTTGGTAGGCATCAAAAGCACTTCCGCAATCTGAATATGCTCCGGAGCCGATGCCGCAAAATAAACCGTTTCGGCAATATCATCTCCTGTCAACGGACGTATCCCTTTATAGAAATTATCAGCAGCTTCCTTATCACCCCGATAACGCACCACCGAGAAATTTGTTTCCACCATGCCCGGCTTAATGTTCGTAACCCTCAACGGAGTATCCACCAAATCAATACGCAAACCGTCCGAAAGTGCTTTCACGGCAGCCTTAGTGGCACAATACACACTTCCACCCGGATAAGCAGCGTCACCAGCAATGGAACCGATATTGATAATATGTCCCCGTCCGCGTTCTATCATACCAGGGACCACAAGACGCGTCATAGCCAATAATCCCTTAATATTCGTATCAATCATGATATCCCATTCGTCCAGACTACCTTCAAATTCCTTATCCACTCCGATCACCAGCCCGGCATTGTTTATCAACAAATCAATCCCAGTCCATTCCGACGGCAAATCGTCCAGTGCCGCCTTCATCTGTCCACGGTCACGTACATCACAAAGAAGCGGATATGTCATCAACCCGGGATACTCCTTCTTCAACTCATATATCAACTTCTCCAATTTTGAAACATTACGGGCATTCAAAATCAAATACCATCCTTCTTTTGCAAATTTACGGGCACAAGCCTCACCAATTCCGCTAGTTGCACCGGTAATTAAAACAATTTTATTATCCATTATGTTTTGGTTTATAGTATTCGGTGGCAAAAGTACGCCTTAAGTCATATTGGTTAGTCTCCGAAGCCAGTTAAATAAGATTAAACCATAAAAGAAAAAAAGAATTATAAAACTAAGCACTTTTTTTTCGTTTCCATGAACAACCTTTTGATAAAAATGTTATATTTGTTGTATCGTAATCATTTTAAATATTACAAATTATGAAAGGATTGAATGTATTAGCAGCTTTTTTGGGTGGTGCAGCCGTAGGCGCAGCCCTTGGTATTTTATTTGCTCCTGAAAAGGGAGAAGATACCCGTCACAAGATCGCCGAGATTCTCCGTAAAAAAGGGATCAAGCTCAACCGCAGTGAAATGGAAAATCTCGTGGATGAGATTGCAGCCGAAATGAAAGGAGAAATAGCAGAGTAAGTGAATAACAAAGGACTAAAAACAGAGCGACCATGTTTGCAGACGATAAAAGTATTGAGAATTTTCAGCAATTATTTTCGAGTTCAAGAAGTATTTAGAACTTCAAAAAGAATATACCAAATTAGAATTAACGGAAAAGCTAACCATACTTTTCTCTACGTTAATCATGATATTAGTACTTATTATCCTTGGCATGGTAGCCCTGTTTTACCTGCTTTTCGCACTAGCTTATATTCTGGAACCATTAGTAGGCGGACTCATGGCAAGTTTTGCCATCATTGCGGGCATCAACATTGCTCTCATCGCCCTGGTCGTCATTTTACGCAAGCAGCTCATCATCTCTCCAATGGTGAACTTCCTCGCCAATTTATTTTTAACCGATTCAAACAAATAAATTATGAGTGCGCAGACACCACCAAAGAAATTCACGTTAGAAGAGATTGCCGAACGCAAAAAGAAACTCTTGAATGAGATTCATGCCCAAAAAAGAGCCATGACTGCTACAACACGCGAGATATTTGCCCCGATTGCCCCGGCAACCAATAAGGCGGATGCTATCATGCGCTCGTTCAATACCGGGATGGCTATCTTTGACGGAGTAGTGATGGGAATTAAGATTATGCGAAAGGTGCGGGCGTATTTCCGGAATTTGAGATAATTATTTTTTCGATACGCCAACCGATTTACAAAACAACCAAGTGTGGTTTATAACTACTTCTTTTCATCGCCAGGCAGGTACAGCAGGTACAGAAATTCCCCTCTCCCTAACACACGCACACATGCGCGTATAATAGGTAAGAAATAGAATATTGGCAGAACCGGATATCCCCCAAATGCCTCTTCCCCATAATTCTATTTCAACATATCCTTAATATATTTATATGCATTCCTCGCGTACATTATAAACGCGTGCACGTATACGTATGTGTGTGTTAGGGAGAGGGGGAATTTCTGTACCTGCTGTACCCGGCAAATTAATAAAAGCTATGTTTCATACAACATAAAGCGCCGCTTTAGAGACCATAAAGCTATGCTTTAGCAGTCGTAAAGCATAGCTTTACAGAATTTTCTCAAAACATTGCTCCCATTGATTCTCACGAAGTATACAATAAAAAAGGTCATCCGGCTTTGCCCGCCATAACGGAACAAAGTCAGATGACCTTAACTATATACATATTAAATCTTACACGTATGTCTCCAGCAGTTTCACATTTCCCCCTTCGGGAGTAATAGTGACATCCTGAGTAGTAGCAGGAAGCAGGATAGACTCCCTGCGCTGACTGTCAGTTCATTTCCCTCGTTATCTCTCATTTTGCATGCACCTTCCATGCAGATAAAAATCACAAACGAGTCAAGTTCCGAGTAATCACAACTGATTTCTTCGGTCATGTCATACAGAGAAGTCGTGAAGTAAGGACAGGCCACCAATTCTACCGGTTCATCCTTCACTGCGTCGTATTTAGTGCGGTAATCATCCAATACTTCGTAGTTGATGGCTTCACGAGCTAAATCAGTGTGAAGTTCACGGGTTTTGCCGTTCGCATCCTTGCGGTTGAAGTCGTAGATACGGTACGTTATGTCAGAAGTCTGTTGAATCTCGGCAATGAACGATCCGGCTCCGATACTGTGCACACGTCCGGCAGGAAGGAAGAATACATCTCCCGGATGAACTTCGTACTCTTGCAATACATCGGTAATCGTATTGTTCAACACACGCTCCTTATATTCTTTCGGAGTTATCTGTTCAGAAAACCCAGAACGCAACTTTGCTCCTTTGTCGGCATCTACCACATACCACATTTCGGTTTTTCCCATCGAGTTATGGCGCTTCTTGGCCAAGTCGTCTGCCGGGTGTACCTGGATTGACAAATCCTGTCGAGCATCAATAAACTTAATGAGCAACGGAAATTTATTGCCGAAACGTGCATAGTTAGCTTCGCCCACCAGCTCCTCGCGATACCTTCTTACCATATCGGCCAAAGTTAAACCCTTATCCGGGCCATTAGCCACTACGGACTCGTTGTCTTCAACGCCGGAAATCTCCCAGCTCTCTCCTACTCCTTTCAAGTCTGAGTTCAAGTGCTTGAACGGAATAATCTTGTCGCCCCCCCAAAGCGTCTGCTTCAGAATCGGTTCGAATTTTAATGGATACATTTTTGTTTTTCTTGTTATAAACTTAGATTAAATTCGCTCGGATTGTTACAATCCGGGAACAAACATACAAAAATAGTTTAGTTTTTAAGAAAGGGAGATGAAAATCTTTTTAAAAATCGCATTGCAAATAACAAGGAACATAAAGTAATAAAGCTAAACTTTCCTAAAGTACCTCTTATATTTAAGCGGAATAATTTGTGAGTAAGAAAGAATTTCCTTTTATTTGCAGGAAATTTTAATAATACCAGACATGAATAACACATTCCCAACAGAAGGGAATCTTTCAGGGCTCAGCCGTGAAGATTTTCAAAAGGAGATAAACAATAAAGAAACAGATTTATTTATCCTCAAAAATGCAAAGGGAATGGAAGTAGCTGTAACCAATTACGGATGCGCCATTCTTTCTATTATGGTACCGGACAAAAACGGTAAGTATGCCAATGTGATTCTCGGACACGACAGCATTGACCATGTAGTCAATAGTCCGGAACCTTTCCTGAGTACGACTATCGGACGCTACGGTAACCGTATCGCCAAAGGAAAATTCACTTTATTCGGCGAAGAACACGAACTTGCCATCAACAACGGACCTAACTCCCTGCATGGCGGACCGACAGGTTTCCACGCCCGTGTCTGGGACGCTGTCCAGATTGACGAGAGTACAGTACAGTTCAATTATGTTTCTGCCGACGGTGAAGAGGGTTTTCCCGGTAATCTGGAAGTGGAAATGACCTACCGTCTGGAAAACGAAGTAAACGCACTGACTATCGAATACCGCGCAACAACCGACAAAGCTACAGTCGTTAACCTGACTAACCACGGTTTCTTCAACCTCGCCGGCATCGCCAACCCTACTCCTACTGTCAACAACCACATTGTCACTATCAACGCAGATTTCTATACACCCATCGACGAGGTTTCCATCCCGACAGGAGAAATTGCCAAAGTAGAAGGCACTCCGATGGATTTCCGCACTCCGCATACCGTAGGCGAACGTATTGACGATAAATTCCAGCAACTGGTATTCGGTGCAGGATATGACCACTGCTACGTACTGAACAAAATTGAAAGCGGTTCGCTTGACCTGGCTGCTACCTGCAAAGACCCGGAAAGCGGACGTATCATGGAAGTGTACACCACCGAAGCCGGCGTACAGCTTTATACCGGCAACTGGCTCAACGGATTTGAGGGCGCACACGGTGCCACATTCCCTGCAAGAAGCGCTATCTGCTTTGAAGCGCAGTGTTTCCCGGACACTCCGAACAAACCTCATTTTCCATCGGCTACGCTACTCCCGGGGGATGAATACCAACAAATCACTGTTTACAAATTTACTGTAGAAGAATAATAATCAAAAATAACTAACCTAATTTTATAAACTAACATTTTTTTTGAATCATGACACAAGAAAAAAAGAACGGTAATCTCATCGCGATTATTACAATGTTCTTCTTATTTGCGATGATCTCTTTCGTGACTAACCTCGCCGCACCTTTCGGTACAATCTGGAAAAATGAATACGCAGGTTCGAGCACATTAGGTATGATGGGAAACATGATGAACTTCCTGGCCTATCTGTTTATGGGTATTCCTGCAGGTAATATGCTTGTCAAAATCGGCTATAAGAAAACAGCTCTTATTGCAATGGCAGTGGGTGTCATCGGATTGTTCATCCAGTATCTTTCCAGCGTATTCGGCGCAGGTGCCGATGTTTTCGCATTCGGTGAATATGCTATCAAGTTAAACTTTGTCATCTATCTGCTCGGTGCATTCATCTGCGGTTTCTGCGTATGTATGCTCAACACTGTAGTGAACCCGATGTTGAACCTTTTAGGAGGTGGCGGTAACAAAGGTAACCAATTGATCCAGACTGGTGGAGCTCTCAACTCTTTGTCGGGTACATTGACTCCGCTCTTCGTAGGTGCTTTGATCGGTACAGTGACCGACAAAACTGCAATGTCCGACGTAGCTCCTCTCCTCTTTGTTGCGATGGGAGTATTCGTAGCTGCTTTTATCATTATTTCGTTTGTTGCAATCCCCGAACCTCATCTTCAAAAGGCCGGTTCCGTGAAGGAAAAGTTCGCTCACAGCCCTTGGAGTTTCCGTCACACTGTATTGGGAGTTATCGGTATCTTTATCTATGTGGGTATTGAAATCGGTATCCCGGGTACGCTAAACTTCTACCTTGCCGACTCTACCGATAAAGGTGCAGGTATATTGACGAACGGAGCTGCAATCGGTGGTGCAATAGCTGCTATATACTGGCTTTTGATGCTTGTGGGACGTACTGCAAGTAGTGCTATCAGCGGTAAGGTTTCAAGCCGTACGCAGTTGATTGTTGTTGCAGCTACTGCTATCGTATTCGTTCTAATCGCTATCTTCACTCCGAAAGATGTAACAATCTCTATGCCGGGTTATTCGGTAGGCGAAGGTTTCATGATGGCTCAAGTTCCTATCAGTGCCTTGTTCCTCGTTCTTTGCGGTCTTTGTACTTCTGTAATGTGGGGTGGTATTTTCAACCTTGCTGTCGAAGGTCTAGGAAAATATACAGCTCAGGCTTCCGGTATCTTTATGATGATGGTAGTAGGTGGTGGCGTATTGCCACTGATCCAACAGTCTATCTCCGATGCTGCCGGCTACATGGCCAGCTACTGGCTGATTATCGCTGCTCTTGCTTATCTGCTGTTCTACGGTCTGGTAGGTTGCAAGAATGTCAATAAGGATATTCCTGTGGAATAATAACAACAAATTTATTCACCTTTAAAATATTAATATCATGGATACAGAATACGTAAGAAGTCGATTCATTAAACACTTTGACGGAACTACCGGATTTTTATATGCTTCTCCGGGTCGCATTAACCTGATTGGCGAACACACCGACTACAACGGTGGATTCGTATTTCCGGGAGCAGTAGACAAAGGTATGATTGCCGAAATCAAACCGAACGGTACTGACAAAGTAAGGGCTTACTCTATCGACTTGAAGGATTATGTAGAATTCGGCTTGAACGAAGAAGATGCCCCTAAAGCCAGTTGGGCAAGATATATTTTCGGCGTTTGCCGTGAAATGATCAAACGTGGCGTTGACGTGAAGGGATTCAATACAGCTTTCGCGGGTGATGTGCCTTTGGGTGCAGGTATGTCTTCTTCTGCAGCTTTGGAAAGTACGTATGCTTTCGCATTAAATGAACTGTTCGGTGAAAACAAGATAGATAAATTTGAATTGGCTAAAGTTGGTCAGGCAACAGAACATAATTACTGTGGCGTGAACTGCGGCATCATGGACCAGTTTGCTTCCGTATTCGGAAAAGCAGGCAGCTTGATTCGCCTGGATTGCCGTTCACTGGAATATCAGTATTTCCCGTTCCATCCGGAAGGTTATCGTCTGGTTTTGATGGATTCGGTGGTTAAACACGAATTGGCTTCTTCTGCTTACAACAAGCGTCGTCAAAGCTGTGAGGCTGCTGTTGCCGCTATCCAGAAGAAACATCCGCACGTAGAATTCCTGCGCGACTGCACAATGGAAATGCTGAAAGAGGCGAAAGCTGACATCAGTGACGAAGATTATATGCGTGCAGAATACGTAATCGAAGAAATCCAACGCGTACTTGACGTTTGCGATGCTTTGGAAAAGGACGATTACGAAACTGTAGGTCAAAAGATGTACGAAACTCATCACGGTATGAGCAAGCTGTACGAAGTAAGTTGCGAAGAACTCGACTTCCTGAATGACTGCGCCAAAGAATACGGTGTGACCGGTTCACGCGTAATGGGTGGCGGTTTCGGTGGTTGTACTATCAACCTTGTTAAAGACGAATTGTATGACAACTTCGTTGAAAAGACAAAAGAAGCTTTCAAAGCTAAATTCGGCAGAAGCCCGAAAGTATATGATGTAGTAATCGGCGACGGTTCTCGTAGATTGGAATAAGAGATTATTCAAGATTAAATAACTAAGAAGGGCGGCTTCCCATCACGGTAGCCGCCCTTCTTCTCAATTAAGAAAACCTAAAACCTATTATCTATTGATTTAACTAACTCCAATCTTATTATTCTTTTACTGTACGCCTTCTGTTGTCATCTGTACCCTCTTCATTGTGCCGTCTTCATTGTAATACAAACGGTCGATGCAAACGGAACGACGGAAACTGCCACCGGCGGTATTAATGCCACCATTGTGATAAATGAAATACCAGTCTCCCTTAAACTCGATGATGGACTGGTGATTAGTATTGGAGTTACCCGCAATTTCATTCAGGATGCCTTTATATTCCCAAGGTCCTGTTATGCTACGGCTCATTGCATAGCAAATCTTTTCTGGAAATCCGGAAGCATACGAGAGGTAATACCAGTCTCCACGTTTATGTATCCAGGGAGCTTCCGTAAAACGAGGAAGACTAACCGGAATAATCGGACCGTCCAATTCGATCATGTTCTTTTTCAGTCTGGCATAGTAGCATTGGGTGTTTCCCCAATAAAGATACGCCTGACCGTCATCGTCAATAAAAACTGTCGGATCAATATCATCCCACCGAATTTTGGTATATTCGGTGGTCATGTCATTGGTAACCAATGCCGAACCGCGGGCATCTGCAAAAGGACCTGTCGGAGAATCTGAGACGGCTACACCGATAGATTTACCGGGAATCGTATTGTGTTCTACCGTTACATACCAATAAAACTTGCCGTCACGTTCAATCACCTGGCTTGCCCACGCCTCACCTTTTGCCCAACTGAAATCCTTGGCTTTTAAAGGAACGGGGTGTTCCGTCCATGTTTTCATGTCGGGAGAGGAAAAGACACACCATTCATTCAGCAGATAATGTTCCTTGGGGGGCGGACATTCATCGTGTCCGGCGTAGATATATACTTTTCCATCATGTACCATGGCTCCCGGATCCGCCGTATATTTATATTGAATGATGGGATTGCCATTGGCAATAAAAGTAGTGTCATTCTGCGCTGACAGTCCGGAAAAGGCTGTCAGTGCGAATGAGAAAACTACGAATCTAATCTTATTTATCATTTCTTCGTGAATTTATAAACAGCAAATGTATTCGGTTCCAATTCGGCTGTAAACACATGTCCTTCAATGGATATCGGAGTCTCTTGCGGAGTAATGGCAAAAGGTTGTTCAAGCGTATTATCTTTGTCCAAATCAAGTGAGCGAAGCTTGATACAACGGCCATTCGATAATACGTCTTGTTTCTTCAATCCTGCGAAGTTCAACGAAATAGGTTGGGCAGTATTCGAAGTGTTGGCAACCTTTACAATCAGTTCATTCTTATCCTTATCATATACGGCACTAGCAAAGAGTCCGTTCTGACCTTCGGCACCTGTCACGTTTTTCTTGTCTATGGTAAGCGGAAGTACATTCGTCCCTTTGTTCTGTGCATACAGTTGCTGCACATAGTAACTTACAGTACGTACGGAATTCAGGTTATCAAACCAAATCATGTCCGGACGCCACTGCCAGCCTTCCACATGGGCGAAAAGCGGAGCATAAGTAGCCATATGGACAATGTCAGCGTTACGTTCCAGTCCGGTCATGAACGCAGCTTCGAGCAAGGCGGCATTGAAATGGTTCCATTTCTTTCCTTTTCCGTGGCAGGCATATTCACCGGCAAAGACTTTCGGACCTTTACGGTCGTAGTTGTCATAACGTGCGCCTTGGGCTAAGAACCAGCTTTCGGGACGATAGAAGTGTTCGTCCACCAAATCAGCTTTCAGGCGTTTCATTTCGGGCCACAGGTAATCGAATTCCTTACCTTCGGAATTAGGGCCGGAGCTGCCTACAATCTTCACATCGGGATATACCTTACGGATAGCTTTGATAAACGGCTCGAGACGTTCGGGATATTCTTTGCCCCATTGTTCGTTACCAATACCGATAAATTTCAGATTGAAAGGAGCCGGGTGCCCCATATCTGCACGCACTTTTCCCCAAGTCGTATTAACGTCGCCATTGGCAAATTCAATCAGGTCAAGTGCATCCTGAATATAGCTGTCCAAATCGCAGACTGCAACGTGAGCTTTCAGGTCGTCATTCTGATATTGGCAAGACAAACCGCAGTTCAGAATTGGAAGAGGTTCTGCACCCATTTCTTCCGACAAGAGAAAGTATTCATAGAATCCAAGCCCGTAGCTTTGATAATAATCCGGGAAGAAACGATGGGTAAAAGTATATTGCCAACGGTTTTCGTTCAAAGGACGGTTTTCCACGGGACCTACTGACTTCTTCCAGTCATAACGGGTTTCCAGGTCCGTACCTTCTACAATACAGCCGCCGGGAAAACGGAAGACTCCCGGATGAATATCCGCCAAAGCCTGTGCAAGGTCTTTGCGGAGTCCGTTTTCATGTCCTTTCCAAGTATCTACCGGGAAAAGAGAAATGTGTTCCAGATCTACGGTTCCTTTGGAAGTAAGGAAAATGCGAAGCGTAGATTTGGGATTGGTCACTCCCGGTTTCAGGATAACCTGATATTTTTTCCATTCTTTTGAGTCAATGATAAGGTTCTGTGTGGCAAAGCCTGGCGTTCGCCCATTGATTTGGTATCTACGAGTTCAATCCGCAATGTTTCTTTCTGTACTTCCCTGTGGCAGGCGTGCCCAAACGGAAAAACGATACTCTCTCCTTTCTTAACACCGATACCGAAAAAGCCTTCGTTATCAAGTCCGGTATGCTTATGCGCGTGTCCCGGGTCGGAAAGGCGTACATAATGAGGATTGCGTTCGAAAGGGCCGTCGTCCATCAATGACACTTTTCCGTAGGTATTCCAGCCCATCAAGTGTTGGGGAAACTCGAATGAACGGTTCTTGACCAATTCGGCATAAAGCCCCGTCGGCAGCATAGTTGATGTCCTCAAAAGAGTCCGTACATGGTAGGTTGAATTTCTGCTCCCAACTTCTTGGTTTGTATCACCATTTCATTGGTTTGCGCATGAAGTGCCATTCCGGCAGAGATGGCTAATGCAGCCAAGATTTCTGTGTATATTCTCATGGTTTTCAATAAAAATTATATATGGTTTATTTGATTCTTTTCCCCAGACAGAACGTCCCCGACTATCAAGCCCGGTAAAGAGAATGGTTTCCGTTTCATTCTCCCAATCGTGTCCTGCAAAGATAATCAGATTCTTAATTTCCTCTTTGCCCAATCTTACCATTAATAGGTGTTTTTCGGTCAAAAAGGACCAGTTTCCATTCATTTGCACAATTTTCCATTCATCATCCGTCATCTCCCCTTTGCAGGTTCCGTCCTTTAATAAACTGATACGGGTTGAGAGATTCCACTCACCATCTTTCAATTCACCTTCGCCCCAAAGGATTTGCCCGGCTTCCAACTGGCGTTCATACTTGGGTTCCTGTACACGAATAACCTCCCACTCTCCTGCCAAGTCCGCTTCGGTGAACTTACGGGGAACTGTCCCTGCATATCTTTCGGGAGAAACGACCGGCCATCCGTCCGGTGTAAAGAACAACTGGCGAATATGCAATACCATCAACTGGTTTTGCGGAGAAAGACGTCCTTGGTGAGCCATGAAATAGTTTCCTTCACCATCGGAGAAAACTCCGCAATGCGCTGTACCCGCCCACCCGGGATGATTCTCAAAACAATAGGGAGCGGTCAGTATCGGAAAATTATTGGTCGTATCTTTCACCGCCTTTCCCGAATAATCGACAAACGGTCCCTCAGCGGCATCCGAACGGCTGACACGTACATTATAGGTTGTCATCAACGGGTCATAAGAAGTGAACAGATAGTATTGTTTCAAATTAGGGTTGTAAATTATTTCCGGTGCTTCGAGGTTGTCTTTCCTGTAATTGGCACGACGTGCTACAAGATGCCCCAAGTCTCCGTTTTTCAGAGGCAATCCAGTTTCAGGGTTCAGTTCTACACAGTATAATCCGCCGAAGAAAGAGCCGTAGTGCATCCACCATTTTCCGGTGACCTCGTCTACTATGACACTTGGATCAATGGCGTTCATGGCAGTGGAATCATCTGTCTTTACGGTACAACCCACTTGCGTCCACGGCCCTTCGGGAGAAACAGATTCAGCAAGCCCGATATAGGAAGTCTTACGCCCGAATGCGGATACACAATAGTACAGACGATATTTGTCCTTGTAGGGGATGATATAGGGTGCCCAAATATTTGTAGCCCCATGTCCGCCCGCGTGAGCCTGTACCCACCAGACAGCTTCTTCGGGTATCTTGGGAAAAGCCCATCCTAGAAATTCCCAATGTACCAAATCCTTGGAACGGCGCATCTGGATATATCCCAAAGGAACTTCTTTTCTTTGGCTTCCTTCCGGTTTTCACCGAAAATAGCGTCAGTGGAATACATATAATAATAGTCGCCCAGTTTGCGACAGGACGGGTCGTGCACATTATATGTTCCCCACTGGCGATAATCTTCCATTTTAGCTACGGATAAATAATTGTCATCCCAAGGATTCGCAGAAGGAATCGGTTTAAACACAGCAGAAGTGCAACTTGCGAACAAGCTGCCTGCAATTAAAAAGACGGGCAAGAACAAGTTTTTCATAACATCAGTGTTTTCGTTCATCAATCATGTTACAAAAATACGGCCAGTTTCACCTATTGAAGGTGGACATACGAACACGATTGGTGGACAATCCTGTATTCTGCCGAAAAGAAGCCCGTTCCGCTTTTGCGATTTGAGATTATCTTTTAACTTTGCTCTTATTAATACGTACTCGCATGAAAAAACACCTATTCGTACTCCTTATAATTTATAATATTCTGTTTTTTGCCGGCCGGAAGAACGTGCATGCACAGGAACGGTTCGCCGACCGCTACAACATCACATACGTGACAATGAACAACGGATTACCCCACAATTTCATAGATGACTTATATAAAGACAGTCGTGGATTTCTATGGATTTCAACTGCCGGAGGCGGAGTTTCGCGCTACGATGGCTATGAATTTGTGAATTACAATCCCAATACCCCTCATTGCAAACTGAAAAGTAACTTTATTATTAATGTATGCGAAGATTCATTTCAAAGACTTTGGATGGTGTCGGAAGGAGGAACGGATATCATTGACCTCACCAACCTGAAACCGACCTCGCCGGAGATGCCAAAGGGTATTGAAAAACGTCTTGAATCAGCCGGCTGCGCACGTCATGAAAGATTCTAAAGGTTGCATCTGGTTACATTGCGCCAATAAGCTCAATCGTATTGAATTTAACGAAAAAGGAGAAGTAAAATCTGTTTCCACTCTCGATCCCGTTGCCCTGAACGGACCGAATATCGCTCTTCAGGATATTGACGAAGACGGTAAGATATGGGCGGGAATCAATGGTGAAATACTTAAAGTGGATTGGGACTCACAAGGAAAACTGACAGCCATCCCCATCGCCGAATGCCTAAAATTCGAGTCCGGAACCTATATATCCGATTTTCTAATGAAGGAAAACGAGGTATGGGTTTCTACTGACCGGGGACTGTTCCGATATAATAAAAACGGGAACGTCGTCAAACGGTACGAACACGACCCGATTAATCCCCGTTCGCTTTCACAAAACTATCTGACCGACCTAGCTATCACAAATGATAAACAATTGATTATTGCCACCTTGTGCGGTGTGAACATCTATAACCCAATGACCGATGACTTTGAACGCATCGCATCCTATGGCCTTCAGAATGGAAGTTCCAATCTGCTGAACAGTAACTTTATCAATGACATACTATCTGAAGAGGATCATATCTGGTTCGGAACAGAAACCGGCGGTATCAATATGCTGAGTCCAAGACGGTTATCCATACGTAACTATAAACACGACAAAGAAACCCCGTCGAGCTTGTCCTACAATCCTGTAAATGCCGTTTATGAAGATATTTACGGCACATTATGGGTAGGCACCGTAGAAGGCGGACTGAACCGGAAAGAGCATAACAACGAGCAGTTTACTCATTTCACCCGTGAAGGTGAGGGACTGAGCCATAATTCTGTCAGTGCATTGACAGCCGATCAAGACGACCATCTATGGATAGGAACTTGGGGCGGAGGTATCAATTTGCTTGACTTGAAAGCTCCCCGACAAGTGCTGAAAGTAATTTCTTCTCAGACAAGCGGAGGATTTCCAATCGACTTTATCGGTTCGCTGACATACGACCCTATAAATAATGGTGTATGGATAGGAGCCAATCAAGGACTTTATTTTTACGAAATGGCTACCGGAAAAATCTGCGCTCCCCTGGCAAACAGAGTGGCGCAAAATATTCACGGCTGCATCGGTTCTATAATTGATAAAAACGGGAAACTCTGGATAGGATGCATGGAAGGTGTGTACATCATCGATCTCCACTCACGCACATCCGCAGGGAGTTTCAGCACAGGCATCTGAATTTTAAACTGGATGATCCCGACTCACATCTGATTGAAAAAATCACCTGTTTCTTTGAAACCAAAGATGGTACTCTGTGGCTGGGAAGTAACGGATACGGTATTTACAAACGGACAATAGACAAACAGGGTAAGGAAATATTCGTATCTTACAGTACTTCTCAAGGGTTGCCCAACAATAGTGTGCGCGGCATATTGGAAGACAGCGACGGCCATCTTTGGATTGGGACAAATAATGGCCTTTCCTGCTATCATCCGGAAGAGAATCGCTTTATCAATTATACTTCTCAGGATGGGTTGATTGACACCCAGTTTTACTGGAACGCCTCTTGCCGTTCGACACGTTCGGGACAAGATTTACTTTATTTCGGCAGCGTAGGCGGATTGGTGGCTATCGAGAGTAATCGTCCCGCCATTTCTCTTCCTGCCGTCAAGGTTCGTTTCACACGCTTGAGGATTGGTAATGAGGAGATTTTGCCAGGAAACGAATATTTGCCTGAAGATATTGCTATCACTAGTGAGTTACGGCTACACGAGAAGGAGAAATCGTTTTCTTTAGAATTTTCAGCACTCAATTTTGAAGCGAGCAACACGGCTATTTACAGCTACCGGCTGCTCGGATTTGATGAAAAATGGGTGCATGTGCCCGGCAATCGCCGTTTTGCCAGTTACACAAATTTGCCTCCAGGAAATTATACGCTGCAGGTAAGATATCCCCCTGACAGAGAAAATGAAGGGGAAAATGTAACGGAGTTGAACATCACAATTGTCCCTTACTTTTATAAGACTGTATGGTTCATTCTATTAATCATCATTCTCGTGCTTGTGATTGTATGGCAATTTTACCAATGGAGAATTCGCACGCTGAAACGGCAGAAGGAGTATTTGCATCGCACGGTGGAAGAACGCACGCACGAACTGGAGCAACAGAAACATTTGTTGGAGAATCAGACCGAAGAACTATCACGGCAGAACCGGATGCTGACCCAACAGAATGAGAAAATTACGAAACAGAAAGCACAGTTGATCCGAATGTCGCGCAAAGTGCAGGAGCTGACACTTGATAAGATTTCTTTCTTTACGAATATCACACATGAGTTCCGAACGCCGATTACGTTGATTATCGGGCCTATTGAGCGTGCATTGAAGTTGAGTTATAATCCGCAGGTGATTGAACAACTTCATTTCGTAGAGCGCAATTCGAAGTATTTGTTGTCTCTGGTCAATCAGTTGATGGACTTTCGCAAAGTGGAATCCGGCAAACTGGAAATTGTCAAGACGCGGGGGAATTTTCTGAAATTCATTGATTCGCTAATCACTCCTTTCGAAGTGTTTGCAGGGGAAAGGAATGTCGTGCTGAAACGATATTACCGGATGGAAACACCGGAGATTCTGTATGATGAAGAGGCAATGCGTAAAGTGGTGACTAATCTGTTGAGTAATGCAATTAAGTTTACGCCGAATGGAGGTACTGTCTCACTGTATATATCTTCCCTACCATCTAGTAAGAGTGGAAAAGAATCTTTATATATATGTGTCGGAGATACGGGACCGGGCATTCCGGAAGAAGACCTGAACAGGATTTTCAATCGTTTCTATCAATCGCAGAACCAAGTGAAGTATCCGGTTTATGGACAGGCGGGAACAGGTATAGGCCTTTATCTCTGCAAACGAATCGTGCAGATGCACGGTGGAGAAATCAAAGTGCGTAACAATCGCCTTGCGGGCTGTTCTTTCCGCCTTCTCCTCCCCTTGCAACAGGAAGAAGAAAAGGATGATAAGTTAATAATCATTGATTCTAACGGTTCTTCATCCAATCCTGTCCCGGCTTCTGAGCCCTCCAAAGAGAAAGAAGCTTTGACGATTCTAGTGGTAGAAGACAATGTAGATATGCGGAGATACATCCGTTCCATTCTCCGTGAACAGTACAATGTACTGGAGGCGTCAAACGGCGAAGAGGCGCTAAATATTCTTTACAGCACCCCGGTGGATTTTATCATCAGTGACTTGATGATGCCTGTTATGGATGGCATTGAGCTCTCCCACCGGGTGAAGGATACTTTTGCCATTTCACACATACCTTTTTGATGCTGACTGCCAAGACCTCGCAAGAGACACGCCTGGAAAGTTATCGTATGGGAGTGGATGAGTATCTGCTGAAGCCATTTGATGAGACTTTGCTCTTGACACGCATTCAGAATATCTTGGAAAACAGGAAGCGGTATCAGCGAAAATTCACACTCAACATGGATGTGGATGTGCTAAATATGAAAGAGGAATCCGGAGATAAGAAGTTTCTGAATCATGTAATGGAGGTCATCAAGGAGAATTATAAGAATTCTTATTTTGAGGTAAGTGATTTTAGCGAAGCGGTCGGAGTGAGCAAAAGTCTGCTGAATAAAAAGCTGCAAAGCCTCATCGGACAATCTGCCGGACAGTTTATCAGGAATTATCGATTGAATATAGCACGCGAACTGATTCTGAAGAATCGGGAAACAAAGAATATGAATATTGCGGAAATATCTTATGAAGTCGGGTTCAATGATCCGAAATATTTTACAAGGTGCTTCACCAAATACTTCAATACGACACCGAGTTCACTGCTTAATAAGGAAGAATAGTTTTACCTAAAACAATAATTCCACATAATAAGCTGTATCTTTTTACACTTAAAATACTTTTATCCACCTCTAAAACACGTTTGTCCACCCTCATTTACAATCAATGCCATATTTTTGTCATGCAATCGGTGCTCAATCTTTCGGAAGAGAACCCTGCTTTTAAAGTTTATCTAATATTAATATTATGAAGAATGACAAGAAAATGGCTGTCGCATCGTGCATAGCATCGGCTGAATTCAACCTTTCCCCTATTGCACAACAATCTAATCCATCAAATTTACAACCTTAATACTTATAAAAATGAGGAAACATTTATTATTTTTTCCGTAATGCTTAGTCTGTGTACCTTTGGCGGCATAGCGGTGTATCCTACACCTGCTATAGCTACCGTGGCACAATCTCCGGCTATCAAGGTTCGCGGTCAGGTTATCGACGAACAAGGTGAACCCATGCCAGGGGCTACCGTCAGGGTTAAAAATGGACAAGGTGGAACCATTACCGATGTGGACGGAAACTTCCAACTGGAGGTTGCCGGAAACGCTATCCTTTTGATAAGCTATGTGGGCTTCAAGGAACGTGAAGTGGCTGTTCGCAATCGTGCTATTATTGAAGGCATCCAGTTGCAAGCCGATAATAAGATGCTGGAACAAGTTGTTGTCATAGGTTACGGCACACAAAAGAAATCCGATTTGACCGGTTCTGTAGCTGTAGTAGACACGGAAGCCTTGAAACAGACATCCCATTCCAATATCTCCACCATGCTCGAAGGTAAAGTATCAGGCGTACAAGTCACTTCCGACGGGCAGCCCGGTGCCGATCCACCGTTCGCATCCGTGGCGTCGGATCTTTTGGTGACACTTCTCCTCTTTATGTTATCGATGGTGTCCCCATGGGTACTTCCATCCGCGATTTCTCTTCAAACGATATTGAAACCATCCAAATTCTGAAGGATGCATCGGCTGCTGCCATTTACGGTTCGCGTGCAGCCAACGGTGTGGTCATCATCACTACCAAACGCGGTCAGAAAAGACCAACCGCTGAAAGTAGACTACAATGGATACTTCGGTGTGGATAATATCCCTAAGGGTGTCTATGATGTAATGAATGCTGACCAGTACAGCCAGTACATTGGTCAGGCGGCCGCAAACTCCAACACTCCGTTGCCAACGGGATACAAGCTTGACAGCGAAACCGGAAAATATCATTTCCAGGATAACACCAATACCAACTGGTTTAAAGAAGTGTTCAAAACAGGTATCCGTCAAAATCACAATGTGAACCTCTCCGGTGGCGGTGCCCATAACACCTATAATATATCATTAGACTATTTCAACCAAAAAGGGACTCTCGAAGGTGCCGGCCCTAACTACGAACGTTATACGGCGCGTGTCAACAACACCATGGAGACCAAGTTCATCAAGTTCCAGACCAGCCTGGTTTACTCCCACTCCGACCAAGACAACATGGGTTTGTCAAACGCTTCCGAATACGTTCAAGGTCTGTATGGAGACGTAACCAACATACTGCGTGGTACTTTGCTGATGCAACCCACCATCAAGGCATACGATTCTTCTACATGGGTACTTGATAACTTGGTGGGAATCGCCAACAACTTCAATTATGACGCTTACGGCTACGGCGTATACTACGATACCGTGCATGGTGACATCTCCGCTTCCAACCCGTTGCTGGTAAATAACCTGCTGAAACGCAACACTCGCGTGGATCGTTTCGTGGGAACCGGATCTGCCGATGTAGATATCCTCAAAATGATTGGCGTTGACAACAAAAATCATAAGCTCAACTATAAAGTCAACCTCTCTTACAGCAAAACCCATTGCAAGGACTTTACTTGGATTCCTGCATGGGTACAAAGCAACCGTGTGTACTTGGCCAAGAGCAACGAACGACTCACCAAAGGGTCGCGCGACTATTCGGATGCTTTAATAGAGAACGTGATTACTTACGATGGCACGATAGGCAAGCATCATATCAACGTATTGGCAGGCCAGACTTACGAAGAAGAAAACACCGACTTGCTGACAGGCTGGGGCGTCAACTTCACCGAGCCTTACTTCCTGCAACTCCAGAATGCTTCCGATACGTATTCTGAAAGCTACGAATACAAGCATTCAATCCTCTCTTACATCGGTCGTATCAATTACAATTACGATGACAGATACTTATTCTCGGCAACAGTGCGCCGGGATGGCAGTTCCCGCCTGACCAGAAATATCCGTTGGGGAACTTTCCCTTCCGTCTCTGTGGGTTGGCGTTTCGACAAGGAAAAATTCTTCCCTTTCGACCAAAATATCGTAAACCTGTTCAAGGTGCGTGCCAGCTATGGTGAACTCGGTAACGAGAATATCGGTGAGTATATGTATCAGGCTGTCATGTCGCGCAACAACATGACTTACAATTTCAACGGTAACGTAGTGACCGGTTCTGCCGTTTCCACTTTCGTGGACAATAACTTGGCATGGGAGAAAAAGAAGACCTACAACGTGGGTATCGACCTCGCCTTGTTCAACAACCGTCTGGAATTCACTGCCGAATGGTACAAGAATACCAGCGAAGACCTGCTATATGCTGTCCCTGTTCCCGAACAAGCCGGTGTATCCAATACCACCATTACGATGAATGCCGCCTCGATGAACAACTCCGGTTTTGAGTTCTCGGCTACCTACCGTAACCGCGATCGTGACTTCAAGTATGAAATTTCGGCCAATCTCAGCACGTTGCGCAACCGCGTAACTTCGCTAGGCTTTGGTACCGACTCTTACATCTCCGGAGCATACATTACCAATGTAGGCCAAGAAATAGGCCAGTTCTACGGCTGGGTTTATGAGGGCATCGCCCGCACACAAGCTGACTTGGACAACCATGCCACACAAGAAGGCGCCCAAATTGGTGACTGCCTCTATAAGGACGTAAGCGGACCGGACGGTAAACCCGACGGTAAAATAGACGCCAACGACCAAGTGGTGCTGGGCAGCGGTATGCCTAAGATTCATTTCGGCCTTAATGCCCGTTTTGAATACAAGCGTTTCGACTTGAGCATTGCTACGTTCGGTGCACTCAACTATCATGTTAGCGACGACATCTACAACTCGCTTAACTCTTGCTACGGCTGGGGAAACAAAGAGGTGGGTATGCTCGATGCCAACCGCTTTAGCGAAGACGGCAGCACTTACCTTTCCAACGTGCCACGTACCTATGTCACCAACAGTGCCAGCCTGGCCTGGAACGATCTCTTCAGCGACCGCAAAATTCAGAACGCAGCTTATTGGAAAATTGCCAATATAGAACTGGGCTACAACTTCCCCAACGAGTGGTTCAGTAAATATGTATCTGATGTACGCTTATACGTATCAGCACAGAATCTTCACACATTCACCGGCTATCACGGTTACAATGTGGACTATGCAGGAGGTACCTTCACACCGGGATATAACTTCTGTTCTTATCCTACCGCACGTACCTTCATGTGTGGCGTTCACTTTACATTCTAATCGTTACTATATCTAGTACCAAATACTAAAAACATTTCTTATGAAACTAAATAAATATTCACTTGCTCTCATTTTGGGATTCAGCACGCTGTTTTCTTGCAGTGACAGAATGGATTTGTTGAATCCCAACCAGCAAACCTCAAGTACATTCGGTTTCAATGCCGATGATTTGGAAGAGAGCGTTATTGCCGCCTATAACCATATCCGTATGGAAGGTTCTTACGCCCGTGTAGGCTACACCATTGACGTGTGCCGTGGCGATGAAGCCTGGAACTCTTCACAAGTGTGGTATCTCCCTTTCGATGACCTTAACGCAGAAGTCACCTCGGACATCACATGGTGGCCTTGGCGGGAATGGTACTACACCATCAACGTATGCAACTTCGCCATTTCGCGTTGCGGTGAGGACAACAGCCTACTTTCTGAAAAAATGAAACGCATCAAAGGACAAGTGCTCTTCCTACGCGGTCTGTCATACTACAATCTGGTTGGTTATTACCAGAATCCACCCCTCATCACAGATTATGCCACCTATTCATCATTGGACGGACTTTATACCTCCAACAGCACATACAACGACGTACTCGATCAGGTGGAAAAAGATTTCCATGAGGCGATTGCATTGCTTCCTTCCCGTGATGAAGGCGGTGAATGGGCTGGCGGACGCGCCACCTGCGGTGCTGCGGCGGGCTATTATGCCCGTGCCTTAATGATGCGCCAGAAATACAGCGATGCACTCACGGTGCTGAAAGATATCATCGGCAAGAAATACGGCACCTATCGGCTGATGCCCAACTATGGTGATAACTTCCGAGAAGGTTCGGCATACGAGAACAATGCAGAAAGTCTCTTCGAAGTGCAGTACCTCGACTATGGTTCGCAAGGAACCGACGACGAGTGGACTCCGGTGAACACCAGCCCGAATGCCACCCAAGGTTCGGCCATCGAGAGTAACTTCGCTCCCGGCAATTATGGCGGATGGGCCGATATTTCGGCTTCTCCATGGCTCTATCAGCTCTTCAAAAGCGAACGTACTACCAATGGTAAACTCGATCCCAGGCTCTATTGGACTATCGGAACCTACGAAAATGACTGGGCGGATTTCGAGTATGGCAATGTAGCTTATACGCGTAAACTTACAGCCACCGACAACATCGTGACCAACAACACTTATGGCGGTTTGCCGATTGCCAAATTCACAAATCTCCGTACCGGTCTGTATAGCACTATCATTACAGGATTGCACGATGGCATCAACCTGCGCCTGATTCGCTATTCCGATGTGCTGCTACGTGCTGCCGAATGCGAAAACGAGGTCAATGGTCCCACACAGCAAGCTATCGACTGGATCAACGAGGTGCGTGGGCGCGTCGGTCTGGCAGACTTAAAACTCGAAGACTTCGACACGGCTGACAAACTCTTTGAACAGATAGCCAATGTGGAACGTCCTAAGGAGTTCGGCTGCGAATTTGGCCGAGGCTTCGACCTCATCCGCTGGGGCTTCTTCTATGACAGCGGCCGCTTGCAGCAACTCAAGGAACACGGCACGGTACGCCGCTCTACAGTGGGAGTAAAGGATCCTGTGAACTACAGCGATATAGCAAACGATTCTGAACTGAAGAGCACTTTCGACACCTACATATCCGGACACGAATTCCTGCCCATTGTGCAGCAGTTGATGAACAACAATCCGAATCTGAAAGGCAACTCTGCCAACTATAGTACAGATAACTCCAGTTACTTCCGGGAAAGCGGGTGTAAAGTGCGTCCGGTTGTAAATTTAAGCAAGTAAATAAACTTAGAAGAGGTCTCAACCCATTACCTATTAAAAATTAAGACAATGAGATTACTAAAAAAAATAGCATACGCTTGCTATTCCGTAACCTTTGGGTTACTGGCATTGACAGGCTGTACGGATGGCGAACTTTATGACGTAAACGCCCCCGACTGGATTTCCGATAAGATACAGGAAATTGAAGATTCGAAGAAACAACCGGAAGAGGAGGTGCTTGAGGGCATGCAAGAAGATGTGTACACCATCGGAAATACAGATTTCACCTCCGGTTGGTGGGCTGCTTTCTCCAAGTATTACGTGGTACCCGATGGCGAAAAGTGGAATGCGGTGTTCAACCTCCACATCAACCCGGCCGATAACACGTATTACAAAAACTTTGTCCTTGTAATCACCAACGATGCAGATCGTGGAGGTACAGGATACATTGAATACGGAGCCATCCGCTTTGACTTCGCAGCAGCCCTCAATTCCGAGTGGGGCGATTATATCGATAGGCAATACATTTCGAGTACGTTAATTTTCAGTCCCGACGAAAGCAACATAGATGCCAATGTACAGAAATTGGGCGGTAAGGTGACACTTACCATAGATCGCACCAGCGAAAGTGCTTTCACCGTAAAGATAACCAACAGCGAGGTGACTAAAACTTACAAGCAACCATACAAGGAAGAAAATCTAAACGCTGATGCAAGCAACGCCAATATCCGCTGCTTCTTGGTTACCGAAGGCTCTTACATCGACTTCTTGCAAACCAACATCGTCCCTATTGGAGGCCTTACATCTGCCCTAGACAAGAATCCGGTATCAATGGTACTGCAGGACGTACCCGCTCAAGTCAACATAGGTACTCCGCTCGAAGAGGCCATGGCCAATGTCTCGGCCATCGTCACCTTTGAAGAGGGAGTGACCAAGACTATACCGGCCGCCGAACTCTCTATCTCTGCCATCCCCGATATGGAGCAACCGGGCGTGAAAACCCTTGTGGCCATCTACAACAAGACCTTTAAGGGTGAGAATTGCGACAAGCCGATTATGGCCAATACTACTTTTGAAGCAGTGGAACAGATTGCATCCATCGAGGTGACTACCCCACCCTTGCACAACACAATACTTTTATTACACCTCGGCAGCCACCGAGAATTTGGCGAACCGGACGATGGCCTTCGACCCTACAGGTATGGTAGTTACGGCAACTTACACCGACCAAAGTACAAGAATCATTGACAACGCGAGACTCAGCTTCTCTTCCGTTTCTGCAAAGACCGGCACTCAGACCGTTACCATTACTGCCGGAGAAGAAGTCACCACAACAGTAGAGATTACTGTCTCCGAATCTACAGTTTCTGAAGTGAGAAACACAGCCAACATGGTAGGAGCCGAAGATAACTCAACGGGCTTCCACGGAGCCTCCTCAGACATATTCAACGTACCTGTGGGCAAGACAAAATACATCGCCTTCACTAACTACAGCGATTTGGCTGACAACTGGAACAACTTCCTTGTTTTTCTCCATAAAAGCATAACCACTGACGAATACGCATTTGTTCGCGCCGACAACTTCGGATTGGGCAACGGATATGCCGCCTGCGTTAATGGCGGAACACAAGGCGACTGGAGCACTTGGCTTTCCGGTATGAATGGAGCCAAAGTCACGGTTTACGTAACCAATTGCGGCAATAGCACCGCCGACATTCAGGCAGTGATGGTAGGGACCAAAGGCACAACCTCTACCCAGTATTATTTGGGTATCAATACCATAGACCCCAATGACCTATGCTTTACATTATCTGTCGAGAAAGCTCATCTCGTCTTCAATGAATAAGAACAACTATTATTTTCTTTATCATTTCAAAAACTTACCAATCAAATGAAAAACTAACATTTTTCTTAATATCCTTGCCGGCGGTCTTTGCTTCTGTAGCTTGCTCCGATGGGCTGGACAATATAGAATACAATAGAAACAGCGATATAGCCATAGCCACTCCCGAAGTAACTGCAACCACAGGCACCTCGCTGGCTGTCACTTCTTTGGTTACCGGTAATCTGAATAACGTAGTCAAGAAGGGCTTTTGCTACAGTGTCAATGCCCCAAAACCAACCATCAAAGACAACATAGTGGATGCCGATGAGAATTTCAGCGCCACGATTTCCGGCTTGACGGGCAATACCTCTTACTATATCCGTGCTTATGTCTACGGTAACAGCCGTTATACCTACTCGGATGTGCTCACGGCAACAACAGAAAGCCAAAGCCTTGACGAACAACTCAAAAACTACGTGGCACCCACCTATGAAGACAACTATGTGGGAATAGCTACCTGGAACCAACGCAATAAATGGAACCTGGCCAACGTTCATGACCCCACAGTGATGAAAGCGGATGACGGATATTATTATATGTATCAAACAGACGCCTCCTATGGAAATGCACATAACGGAAACGGGCACTTCCACGCACGTCGTTCCAAGGACCTGGTCAACTGGGAATACCTCGGAGCAACCATGAGCGAAACTCCCCCGGCATGGATTAAAGAAAAACTAAACGCATATAGACAGGAAATGGGTTTAGAACCGATTGACAATCCTTCTTACGGATATTGGGCACCAGTGGCACGAAAAGTATCCGCAGGCAAGTATCGTATGTATTACTCTATCGTTATAACCAACTATATCAAAACCGGCAAGCCGGAAATTGAAAACAATGGAAACTTCGACAATTCATGGACAGAACGTGCCTTTATCGGATTAATGGAAACTTCCGACCCGGCAAGCAATATATGGGAGGATAAAGGTTATGTAGTATGTTCTGCCAGTGACAAAGGAATGACGGATTACGGACGTAGCAGTACGGGTGATTGGAATGCATATTTCAAAATCAATGCAATCGACCCTACCTATATTATAACTACCAATAATGAACATTGGTTGATCTATGGTTCATGGCATAGTGGTATCGCTGCTTTACAACTAAATCCGGAAGATGGCAAGCCACTAAATGCTTTAGGCAAACCCTGGAATATTACGGGAGATGATAACTCCGGCTATGGAAAAATCATAGCCAAACGTGGTAGCAGCCGCTGGCAAGCATCTGAAGGACCGGAAATTATTTATTGCAACGGTTATTATTATCTTTTCATGGCTTATGGCACATTATCCGTAGAATACAACACACGTGTTTGCCGCTCTGCCAACATTGACGGACCTTACGTAGATATAGACGGAAACTCTGCCATGGGTAACAGCGAGCTATATCCGATACTGACTGCCCCTTACAAGTTCAATAATAGCTACGGTTGGGTAGGTATCTCTCACTGTGGTATATTCGATGATGGAGAAGGCAATTGGTACTATACCTCTCAAGGACGTTTCCCTGTGAATGTAGGTGGCAATGAACACTCAAACGCCATCATGATGGGACATGTCCGCAGTATCCGTTGGGATGCCAATGGTTGGCCTCTCGTTATGCCCGAAAGATACGGAGCAGTGCCACAAGTACCTATCACAGAAGCCGAAATAGCAGGAGATTGGGAACATTTAGCATTAACAACCAATACAAGCGACCAAAGAACTTCTGAGACAATGACTTATGACCTCAGTACTCATAAAATAACTTCCGGTAGCTGGAAAAGTGCCACATGGACATTTGATGAAGCTACCCAAACAATAACCACAAGCGCCGGAGTCGTACTTTACCTGCAACGTGAAGTAGACTGGGAAGCAACTCCCAGGACACATACCATCGTTTACGCTGCCCACGGTACACAAAAGACTTATTGGGGAAAGAAAATCCAATAAACGCTCATTGATAATCTTCAAGAAACTGCTTCCGGAATTTTGATACCCAGAAGCAGTTTTTTTCTCTTTTATGCTGCATAACATATAAGAGTGTATTTGATACACCGAACTAAAGTGTTACTTTTACACCCAAATTAAAGTAAGCATCTCATTTACATTAAAAATAAAACCATGAAAAAACATTTTCTACTTGCAGGAATTGCAGCACTGATGCTGTCAGCATGTAATAACAAGCCGGCTTCCGAGCTGACTTTATCCGGTCTTGATCCGGTAAATTTTCAAACAGAAGTGAACAATGCCCAAACGAATCTTTATACATTAAAGAATAAGGCAGGCATGGAAGTATGCATCACTAACTTCGGGGGACGCATCGTGTCTATCATGGTGCCGGACAAAAACGGAAAGATGCAGGATGTAGTTTTAGGTTTTGACAGCATTGCTGATTATATTAATGTGCCAAGCGATTTCGGCGCTTCTATCGGACGTTATGCCAACCGTATCAACCAAGGACGTTTTGTCTTAGACGGTGACACTATCCAGTTGCCGCAAAATAACTTCGGTCACTGTCTGCACGGTGGTCCGAAAGGCTGGCAATATCAGGTTTATGAAGCCAACCTTATTGACCCTATGACATTGGAACTGACCCGTATTTCAACCGATGGTGACGAAAACTTCCCGGGCAATGTGACTGCTAAAGTGACTTACCAACTGACCGAAGATAACGCTATCGACATTAAATATAGCGCTACTACTGATAAAAAGACGATTATCAACATGACCAACCACTCTTACTTCAACCTGGCAGGTAATCCGTCAAAAGCTTCAACTGATAATATCATGTATGTAAACGCAGACTACTACACTCCAGTAGACAGTACCTTTATGACAACAGGCGAAATAGCCCCCGTAAAAGACACTCCGATGGACTTCACTACTCCAAAAGCAGTAGGACAGGAAATCAACAACTACGATTTCGTCCAGTTGAAGAACGGAAACGGATATGACCATAACTGGGTACTGAACACGAAAGGCGACATTTCCCAGGTAGCAGCCAAACTGACTTCTCCTGAAAGCGGCATTACCCTGGAAGTCTATACCAACGAACCGGGTATTCAGGTTTATACCGGCAACTTCCTCAACGGAACCGTAACCGGAAAGAAAGGCATCGTCTACAACCAACGTGCTTCCGTATGCCTGGAAACACAGCACTATCCCGACAGTCCTAACAAGGCAGACTGGCCTTCAGTAGTTCTGGAACCGGGACAAACTTACAACAGCGAATGTATTTTCAAATTCTCAGTAGAGAAATAATATTAACTTATAAATCATATTTATTGTGGAAGCATTAGATTGGGTAGTAATCGGAGTCTTCTTTTTGGCTCTAATCGGTATTATCGTCTGGGTAGTCAGACAAAAACAAAATGACTCGGCAGATTATTTTTTGGGTGGACGCGATGCGACATGGCTCGCAATCGGCGCCTCTATCTTCGCCTCAAACATCGGTTCCGAACACTTAATCGGACTGGCGGGAGCCGGAGCATCCAGCGGCATGGCTATGGCACACTGGGAAATCCAGGGATGGATGATTTTGATTTTGGGATGGGTATTCGTTCCTTTCTATACACGAAGCATGGTATATACGATGCCTGAATTTCTGGAACGCCGTTATAATCCTCAGTCACGTACCATCTTGTCAGTTATTTCTTTAGTAAGTTACGTATTGACTAAGGTGGCTGTTACCGTATATGCCGGTGGTTTGGTATTCCAACAGGTATTCGGTATCAAAGAACTTTGGGGAATCGACTTCTTCTGGATTGCAGCAATCGGTCTGGTACTCCTGACTGCACTTTATACAATCTTCGGTGGTATGAAATCCGTATTGTACACTTCTGTGCTACAAACCCCTATCCTTCTGTTAGGTTCATTAATCATCCTTGTGCTTGGTTTCAAAGAACTCGGTGGATGGGACGAAATGATGAGAGTTTGTGGTGCTGTAACTGTAAATGATTACGGTGATACAATGACTAACCTCATTCGTAGTAATGATGATGCAAACTTCCCCTGGCTGGGTGCTTTAATTGGTTCTGCTATTATCGGTTTCTGGTACTGGTGTACTGACCAGTTTATCGTACAACGTGTGCTTTCCGGAAAGAATGAAAAGGAAGCCCGTCGTGGTACTATCTTCGGCGCTTACCTGAAACTGTTGCCTGTATTCCTGTTCCTGATTCCGGGTATGATTGCTTTTGCTTTACATCAGAAATATATCGGTGCCGGTGGTGAAGGTTTCCTTCCGATGCTCGCGAACGGCAATGCAAATGCCGATGCAGCTTTCCCGACATTAGTAGCTAAATTACTTCCTGCCGGTGTGAAAGGTTTGGTAGTATGTGGTATTCTTGCCGCTCTGATGAGTTCTTTGGCTTCTTTATTTAACTCATCTGCCATGTTGTTTACAATCGACTTCTACAAGCGTTTCAGACCGGAAACACCGGAAAAGAAACTGGTAGGTATCGGTCAGATTGCAACAGTTGTTATCGTAATTCTGGGTATTCTTTGGATTCCCATCATGCGTAGCGTTGGCGATGTACTTTACACATATTTGCAAGACGTTCAGTCTGTACTGGCTCCGGGTATTGCCGCAGCTTTCTTATTGGGTATCTGCTGGAAACGTACTTCCGCCCAAGGTGGTATGTGGGGATTGATTTCGGGTATGGTGATTGGTTTAACCCGCTTGGGAGCTAAAGTATATTACAGTAATGCCGGCGAAGTAGCAGATTCTACATTCAAATATTTGTTCTACGATATGAACTGGTTGTTCTTCTGCGGATGGATGTTCCTGTTCTGTATCATCGTAGTAATCGTAGTTAGCCTGGCAACAGAAGCCCCGACGACCGAAAAAATCCAGGGACTGGTATTCGGTACGGCTACCAAAGAACAAAAAGCGGCTACACGTGCAAGTTGGAATCACTGGGATATTATCCATACAGTTATTATCCTGGCTATCACAGGTGCATTCTACTGGTATTTCTGGTAATTAAATAAAAACTCATATTAACAAAACAATGAATAACTATTATAGCTCGAATCCTACTTTCTATCTTGGTATCGACTGTATTATCTTCGGTTTTAACGAAGGCGAATTAAACCTGCTGTTGTTGAAAAGAAATTTTGAACCGGCAATGGGCGAATGGTCATTGATGGGAGGGTTCGTACAAAACAATGAAAGCGTGGACGATGCTGCCAAACGTGTACTAGCGGAGCTTACAGGATTGGAAAACGTGTATATGGAACAGGTGGAACCTTCGGGGCGGTTGACCGCGACCCGGGAGAACGGGTAATCTCCGTTGCATACTATGCGCTCATCAACATCAATGAATACGACCGGAAACTGGTAAAGAAACACAATGCTTACTGGGTTAATATCAATGAACTCCCCCAACTGATTTTCGACCATCCCGAAATGGTGGCACAAGCACGGGAGTTAATGAAACAGAAAGCATCTTCCGAGCCAATCGGTTTCAATTTATTGCCGAAGCTCTTCACATTGTCCCAATTGCAAAGCCTGTATGAAGCCATTTACGGTGAGGAGATGGACAAGCGGAATTTCCGCAAGCGTGTTGCAGGAATGGACTACGTAGAAAAGACGGACAAAATAGATAAACTGGGTTCCAAGCGCGGTGCAGCCTTGTATAAGTTTAACAGCAAAGTTTACCGCAAAGACCCGAAATTTAAATTATAATCAATATGCTGGAAGAACTGAAAGAAAAAGTGTTTCATGCCAATCTCGAATTGGTAAAGCATGGATTAGTCATCTTTACCTGGGGAAATGTTTCTGCCATCGACCGTGAAAGCGGACTGGTAGTAATCAAGCCCAGCGGTGTAAGTTATGATGATATGAAAGCAGAAGATATGGTAGTAGTGGATTTAGAAGGCAAAGTCGTTGAAGGACGACTGAAGCCTTCCTCAGATACTCCCACTCACGTAGTACTCTACAAAGCATTCCCGGAAATCGGCGGAGTGGTACACACCCACTCTACTTATGCGACAGCTTGGGCACAGGCCGGTTGTGACATTCCGAATATCGGAACGACTCATGCCGACTATTTCCATGACGCCATCCCCTGTACCGCAGATATGACTGAAGAGGAAGTAAAAGGTGCCTACGAACTGGAAACTGGAAATGTGATTGTGAAACGTTTCGAAGGATTGAATCCCGTACATACACCGGGAGTTCTGGTGAAGAACCACGGTCCTTTCTCCTGGGGAAAGGACGCCCACGACGCAGTGCACAATGCCGTAGTGATGGAGCAGGTAGCCAAGATGGCAAGCATTGCTTATGCCGTCAACCCGAACTTGACAATGAACCCGTTGCTGGTGGAAAAACATTTCAGCCGCAAACATGGTCCGAACGCTTATTACGGACAATAAATAATGAAAGATTAACAACTTAAAATTGAATAAAGATATGAACGCATTTGACCAATATGAAGTATGGTTCGTAACAGGAGCACAGCTTTTGTACGGAGGTGACGCAGTAATCGCAGTAGACGCACACTCTAATGAAATGGTAAACGGACTGAACGAATCAGGGAAACTTCCTGTAAAAGTAGTATATAAAGGAACAGCCAACTCTTCCAAAGAGGTGGAAACTGTTTTCAAAGCTGCTAACAACGATGACAAATGTATCGGTGTCATCACTTGGATGCATACTTTCTCTCCTGCCAAAATGTGGATTCACGGTCTGCAACAACTGAAAAAACCGTTGTTGCACCTGCACACCCAGTTCAACAAGGAAATTCCCTGGGATACAATGGACATGGATTTCATGAACCTTAACCAGTCTGCTCATGGCGACCGTGAATTCGGGCACATCTGTACCCGTATGCGTATCCGTCGCAAAGTAGTGGTAGGTTACTGGAAAGAAGAAGAAACACAGCATAAGATTGCCGTTTGGATGCGTGTTTGCGCTGGTTGGGCAGACTCTCAGGATATGCTGATTATCCGTTTCGGCGACCAGATGAACAACGTAGCCGTAACCGATGGTGACAAAGTGGAAGCTGAACAACGCATGGGTTATCACGTAGACTACTGTCCGGTAAGCGAACTGATGGAATATCACAAAGAAATCAAGAATGAAGAGGTAGATGCACTGGTGGCTACTTACTTCAAGGAATACGACCACGATTCTTCTTTGGAAGACAAATCGACCGAAGCTTATCAAAAAGTATGGAACGCGGCTAAAGCAGAACTTGCCATCCGTGCCATTCTGAAAGCTAAAGGCGCTAAAGGATTCACTACCAACTTCGATGATTTGGGCGATATCGAATACAACGGCTTTGACCAGATTCCGGGATTAGCTTCCCAACGCCTGATGGCGGAAGGCTACGGATTCGGCGCTGAAGGTGACTGGAAATCGGCTGCTCTTTACCGTACTGTATGGGTAATGAACCAGGGACTTCCGAAAGGCTGCTCATTCCTGGAAGATTATACACTGAATTTCGATGGTGCCAACAGCTCTATCCTGCAATCACATATGCTGGAAATCTGCCCGCTTATCGCCGCCAACAAACCACGCCTGGAAGTACATTTCCTTGGCATAGGTATCCGCAAGAGCCAGACTGCACGTCTTGTATTTACTTCAAAAGTCGGTACAGGCTGCACCGCTACTGTAGTAGACTTGGGTAACCGTTTCCGTCTGATCGTGAACGACGTAGAATGCATCGAGCCGAAACCGTTGCCCAAATTACCGGTTGCTTCCGCTCTTTGGATTCCGATGCCTAACCTTGAAGTAGGTGCAGGTGCATGGATTCTGGCAGGTGGTACTCACCACTCTTGCTTCTCTTACGACCTGACAGCCGAATACTGGGAAGATTATGCGGAAATTGCAGGCATCGAAATGGTACATATCAACAAAGATACTACTATCAGTTGCTTCAAGAAAGAACTGCGCATGAACGAGGTGTATTACATGCTGAATAAGGCGCTTTGCTAAACCTTAAAATATTGATTTCAATATGAAATTAGATGCAAAATCAACAATCGAGACAGGCAAAGCCATTCTGGGTATAGAACTCGGTTCAACGCGAATAAAAGCAGTCTTGATTGACCAGGAAAACAAGCCAATCGCCCAAGGCAGCCACACATGGGAAAACCAGTTGGTTGACGGGCTTTGGACTTATAGCATTGAAGCTATCTGGTCAGGCTTGCAAGATTGCTATGCCGACCTACGTTCCAACATAAAGAACTTATACGGTGACGTGGAAATCGAGAACCTGGCAGCTATCGGTGTCAGCGCCATGATGCACGGTTATATGCCGTTCAATGAGAAAGAAGAAATCCTCGTGCCTTTCCGCACTTGGAGAAACACTAATACAGGTCGAGCAGCGGCAGCCTTGTCCGAACTATTTGTCTACAACATTCCTCTGAGGTGGAGTATTTCACATTTGTATCAAGCTATTTTGGACAATGAGGCGCATGTCAAAGACATCAAATTCCTGACAACCCTTGCAGGTTATGTGCATTGGCAGATAACAGGTGAGAAAGTGTTGGGCATCGGCGACGCATCGGGTATGCTCCCCATAGACTCGGTTACCAACAACTATTCCGCAGAAATGGTGGCAAAGTTCGACAATCTCGTTGCTCCAAAGGAATACGGCTGGAAGCTGGAAGACATTCTGCCTAAAGTATTATCGGCAGGTGAAAATGCCGGTATTCTCACGCAGGAAGGAAGTAAGAAACTCGACGTTTCGGGTCATCTGAAAGCAGGAATACCGGTCTGCCCGCCGGAAGGAGACGCAGGAACCGGCATGGTTGCAACCAATGCCGTCAAACAGCGTACCGGAAACGTATCGGCAGGTACTTCCTCATTCTCTATGATTGTGTTGGAGAAAGAATTATCGAAGCCGTACGAAATGATTGACATGGTTACTACTCCAGACGGAAGCCCCGTTGCCATGGTACATTGCAATAACTGTACGTCTGACCTCAACGCGTGGGTTAATCTGTTCAAAGAATACCAGGAACTTTTGGGCATCCCTGTAAATATGGATGAAATCTACAGCAAGCTCTACAACATTGCCCTCACAGGTGATGCCGACTGCGGTGGCCTTCTCTCCTACAATTACATCTCCGGTGAACCTGTAACGGGTATTGCTGACGGAAGACCGCTATTCGTACGTTCGGCAAATGACAAGTTCAGCCTGGCAAACTTTATGCGGACTCATTTATACGCCTCAGTCGGAGTTCTTAAGATTGGCAACGACATTCTGTTCAACGAAGAGAAAGTCAAAGTTGACAGAATTACAGGACACGGCGGATTATTCAAGACCAAAGGAGTAGGTCAGAGAGTGCTTGCAGCAGCTATCAACTCACCTATTTCCGTAATGGAAACAGCAGGTGAAGGTGGCGCCTGGGGTATTGCCCTGTTAGGCTCTTACCTCGTGAACAATGAAAGAAACAATCCCTTGCCGATTTTCTGGACGAAAATGTATTTGTAGGTGACGCCGGTGTAGAAACATCTCCGTGCCCGAAGATGTAGCCGGTTTTAACGCATACATTGAAAACTACAAAGCCGGATTGCCAATTGAGGAAGCGGCAGCTAAATTCAAATAAGCCACATCATGGGGCTTATTCGCTCCTTTCTCAATCATCATTTTAAGTATTCACATAAACTATCCCCATCCCCTCTCCGCTTGGAGAGGGACAAGGGGAAATCTACCATCATGAAAACCACCTCGTTCATACTTGTCCTTATTCTATCCGTTTCATTGGGAAAAGCACAAAATCGGCAACAAGTTTCCTACTTTCCCTTACAGGATGTGAAGCTGCTGGACAGTCCTTTTCTGCAAGCACAACAGACTGATTTACATTATATATTATCAATGAATCCCGATCGCCTGCTCGCCCCTTTCCTTCGTGAAGCAGGACTGACTCCCAAAGCTCCGAGCTACACCAATTGGGAAAATACAGGACTGGACGGGCACATCGGTGGACATTATTTATCCGCACTCTCCATGATGTATGCTGCGACCGGAGACACCGCAGTCTACAACTGTCTCAACTATATGCTAAATGAGCTCCATCGTGCACAACAAGCTGTTGGAACAGGATTTATCGGCGGCACTCCGGGCAGTCTCCAACTTTGGAAAGAAATTAAAGCGGGAAATATCCGTGCCGGTGGTTTCGACCTTAACGGCAAATGGGTGCCTCTCTATAACATACACAAGACTTATGCCGGACTGCGGGACGCTTATCTTTATGCAGAAAGAGACCTCGCCCGACAAATGCTGGTGGATTTTACCGATTGGATGATTGATATCACTTCCAGTCTGAGTGACAAGCAAATGCAGGACATGCTTCGCAGCGAACATGGCGGTTTGAATGAGACTTTCGCTGATGTGGCCGAAATCACAGGCGACAAGAAGTATCTGGAACTGGCACGCCGTTTCTCTCACAAGCTTATCTTAGACCCACTTATCAAAGAGGAAGATAAGTTGACGGGAATGCACGCCAACACACAGATTCCGAAAGTAATCGGCTACAAGCGAATTGCCGAACTTTCACAAGATGACAAGAATTGGAACCATGCTACAGAATGGGATCATGCCGCCCGCTTTTTCTGGAACACGGTAGTCAATCACCGTTCTGTCTGCATTGAGGAAATAGCGTCCGCGAACATTTCCATCCATCGGATAACTTCACGTCCATGCTAAACGACATTCAAGGACCGGAGACCTGTAATACTTACAACATGCTCCGTCTTACTAAAATGCTTTATCAAAACTCTCACAATTCCAATCATACGAACGAGCCTGATCCCAACTACGTAAACTATTACGAACGTGCGCTTTACAATCATATCCTAGCGTCACAAGAGCCGGATAAAGGTGGATTTGTCTACTTCACTCCTATGCGTCCGGGACACTATCGTGTGTACTCACAACCGGAAACATCAATGTGGTGCTGTGTAGGTTCAGGCTTGGAGAATCATACCAAATACGGTGAATTTATCTATGCACATCAGAAAGACACGCTCTATGTCAATCTCTTCATCCCCTCACAACTGACCTGGAAAGAGCAAGGTATTACTTTGACACAGGCAACCCGTTTCCCTGATGACGGCAAGGTAACTTTACGGATAGATGAAGCCCTTAAAAAAAAATGTACTTTAATGATACGTATTCCAGAATGGGCGAACCAATCCAAAGGATATAGCGTCAGCATCAATGGAAGAAGAAAAATATTTGTTATGCCAAAAGGTAACCAGTATCTTCCTCTCCACCGTAAATGGAAGAAAGGAGACCTAATAACCTTTAATCTGCCAATGAAAGTCAGCCTTGAACAGATACCCGACAAGAAAGACTATTACGCTTTCTTATACGGTCCTATCGTCCTTGCGGCTTCTACGGGTATCGGACATCTCGACGGTTTGTACGCAGACGACAGCCGTGGCGGACACATCGCCCATGGCAAACAGATACCTTTACAGAAAGTGCCGATGTTGATTGGAAATCCCGAATCAATCCGTAATTCCCTTCACAAAAAGGACGGTAACCAGTTAACATTCACCTTCGACGGGAACGTATATCCTACACAAAACAAAGCATTGGAACTTGTCCCGTTCTTCCGTTTGCACAATACCCGCTACGCTATTTACTTCCGTCAGGCAAACGAAGAGCAATTCAAAGCCATCCAGAAAGAAATGGCAACAGCCGAAAGAAAAGCAACAGAACTAGCGAACCAAACCGTCGATCTGATTTTCCCCGGTGAACAGCAACCGGAATCCGACCACGGAATCCAATACGAGCAGGCAGAAACCGGTACAAACAAAGACCGCCATTTCCGCCGTGCCAAAAGTTGGTTCAGCTATAACCTGAAAGTAAAAGAAGAAGCAAGCCAGATTAGAATTACAATACAGAAGAATGACCGTAACAAAGTAGCCATTCTATTAAATAATGATAAACTGGCAGTCAATCCTACCATAAGCGAAGCAGATAAAGACGGATTTATTACCCTCTCCTGGCTTCTGCCACAAAAACTGAAAGCTGGAAGTTGCCCGATATGCTTCACCCCTGACGGGACAGAGTGGACGCCCGCCATTTATGAGGTACGCCTGCTCAAATAATCAACGTTTATCATCACCGGAAATCAAACATCTAATAATCATTTAAACAAATACCATTTTATGAAAGCAAAACTATTAGTCAGCACAGCCTTTTTGGCAGCGTCGGTATCTCTTTCCGCACAGAAGAGTGCTACCATCACCGTACATGCCGAGCAAGGCAAAGAAATCATCCCGAAAGAAATCTACGGCCAGTTTGCCGAACACCTGGGTTCATGTATCTACGGTGGGCTTTGGGTAGGCGAAAATTCGGACATTCCTAATATCAAAGGATACCGCACGGACGTATTCAATGCATTAAAAGACTTGGCAGTCCCCGTTCTCCGCTGGCCGGGCGGTTGCTTTGCTGACGAATATCATTGGATGGACGGCATCGGCCCGAAAGAGAACCGTCCGAAGATGGTTAACAATAACTGGGGCGGAACAATCGAAGACAACAGCTTTGGTACACATGAGTTCCTGGATCTTTGCGAAATGCTGGGCTGCGAACCTTATGTAAGTGGAAATGTAGGCAGCGGTACGGTAGAAGAACTTGCCAAATGGGTAGAATACATGACATCGGACGGCGACTCTCCAATGGCGAATCTCCGCCGCAAGAACGGTCGTGACAAAGCATGGAAAGTAAAATATCTCGGTGTAGGGAATGAAAGCTGGGGATGCGGTGGCAGCATGCGTCCGGAATACTATGCAGACCTCTATCGCCGTTATTCTACCTATTGCCGCAACTATGACGGCAACCGCCTGTTTAAAGTTGCCAGCGGTGCCAGTGACTACGATTACAACTGGACAGATGTATTGATGAACCGTGTAGGACATCGCATGCAAGGTCTTTCCCTGCATTACTATACAGTGACGGGATGGAGCGGGAGCAAAACATCTGCAACCCGGTTCAATAAGGACGATTATTACTGGACAATGGGCAAATGTCTTGAAGTGGAAGACGTACTCAAGAAACATTGCGCCATCATGGACAAGTACGACAAGGACAAGAAAATCGCACTCTTGCTTGACGAATGGGGAACCTGGTGGGATGAAGAGCCGGGAACCATCAAAGGGCATTTATATCAGCAGAACACACTGCGTGACGCTTTCGTAGCTTCATTGAGCCTTGACGTATTCCACAAATACACCGACCGCCTGAAAATGGCAAACATCGCACAGATAGTCAACGTACTCCAATCCATGATTCTGACGAAAGACAAAGAGATGGTGCTCACTCCTACTTATTACGTCTTCAAAATGTACAAAGTACACCAGGATGCCACTTATCTTCCAATCGAACTGGACTGCGAAAAAATGAATGTACGCGACAACCGCACCGTACCTATGGTGAGCGCAACCGCATCGAAAGACAAAAACGAAACGATTCATATTTCCCTCTCGAATGTGAGCGCTGACGAAGCACAGGAAATAACCGTCAACCTGGGAGATAAAAAAGCAAAAAGCTGTCGGAGAAATCCTTACCTCTGCCAAACTGACCGATTACAATTCTTTGAAAATCCTGATATTGTAAAACCGGCACCCTTCAAAGAGGTAAAAATCAATAAAGGCACAATGAAGGTAAAACTTCCTGCTAAGTCTATTGTTACTTTAGAGTTACAGTAATTCAAGGGCTGTTACTTATTGTACCACAAACAAGAAGACTGTTAAAATGGTAATAAAAGATGGCACTTTGGATTGTTAAATCCACATAAAGAGTTATCTTTGCCAGCAATCTGACAGAAATCAATTAAATTTTAATGATATGAACGATAACAAACTTATGAATCGTGCAGCGGATAACATCCGTATTCTTGCTGCTTCAATGGTTGAAAAAGCCAATTCCGGTCATCCGGGTGGTGCCATGGGTGGTGCTGATTTTGTTAATGTACTCTTCTCTGAGTTTCTAGTATACGATCCGGAAAATCCCCGTTGGGAAGGACGCGACCGCTTTTTCCTCGACCCGGGTCATATGTCTCCGATGCTTTATTCCACGCTGGCATTGACAGGAAAATTCACTCTGGATGAACTGAAAGAATTCCGTCAATGGGGTAGCCCTACTCCGGGACACCCTGAAGTAGACATCATGCGTGGTATCGAAAACACTTCCGGTCCGCTGGGACAGGGACATACTTTCGCCGTAGGTGCCGCTATTGCCGCCAAATTCCTGAAAGCCCGCTTCAACGAAGTGATGAACCAGACAATCTATGCTTACATCTCCGACGGTGGTATCCAGGAAGAAATCTCCCAAGGTTCCGGACGTATTGCCGGCGCACTGGGACTGGACAATCTGATTATGTTCTATGACTCCAACGACATTCAGCTTTCCACTGAAACGAAAGATGTAACCGTTGAAGACACAGCCATGAAATATGAAGCATGGGGATGGAAAGTAATCAGTATCAACGGTAACGACCCTGACGAAATCCGTGCGGCTATCAAGGAAGCACAGGCTGAAAAAGAACGCCCGACACTGATTATCGGTAAGACCGTAATGGGTAAAGGCGCTCGCAAGGCAGACGGCAGCAGCTACGAAGCCAACTGCGCTACTCACGGTGCTCCGCTCGGTGGCGACGCTTATGTAAATACAATCAACAACTTGGGTGGTGACCCTACCAACCCGTTCGTAATCTTCCCGGAAGTAGCCGAACTGTACGCAAAACGTGCAGAAGAACTGAAGGAAATCGTAGCTGAAAGATACGCAGTGAAAGCCGCATGGGCAAAAGCTAATCCGGAACTGGCTGCCAAACTGGAAGCTTTCTTCTCAGGCAAAGCTCCGAAAGTGGATTGGGCTGCTATCGAACAGAAAGCAGGCAGCGCAACCCGCGCCGCATCCGCAACCGTATTAGGCGCACTTGCTACCCAGGTAGAAAACATGATTGTCGCTTCTGCCGACCTTTCCAACTCCGACAAGACCGACGGCTTCCTGAAGAAAACCCATTCTTTCAAGAAAGGTGATTTCAGCGGAGCATTCTTCCAGGCTGGTGTATCCGAGTTGTCGATGGCTTGTATCTGTATCGGTATGTCACTTCACGGTGGTGTTATCGCTGCCTGCGGTACATTCTTCGTATTCTCCGACTATATGAAACCAGCCGTACGTATGGCTGCCTTGATGGAACAACCCGTAAAATTCATCTGGACGCACGATGCATTCCGTGTAGGTGAAGACGGTCCTACTCACGAACCGGTAGAACAGGAAGCACAAATCCGCTTGATGGAGAAACTGAAAAACCATAAGGGACACAACTCTATGTTAGTACTTCGCCCGGCTGATGTGGAAGAAACAACAATCGCATGGAAACTCGCCATGGAAAATATGTCCACTCCGACTGGCTTGATTTTCTCCCGTCAAAATATCACTAACCTTCCGGCAGGAACCGATTACGAACAAGCAGCCAAAGGTGCTTATATCGTAGCTGGTTCTGACGAGAACCCGGATGTCATCCTGGTAGCTTCCGGTTCTGAAGTCTCTACTTTGGTAGCCGGCACAGAATTGCTTCGCAAGGATGGCGTAAAGGTACGTATCGTATCTGCTCCGTCCGAAGGCCTGTTCCGCAGCCAGTCTAAGGAATATCAGGAAGCAGTTCTTCCGTCAGACGCAAAAATCTTCGGTATGACTGCCGGCTTGCCTGTCACTCTTCAAGGTCTGGTAGGTTGCCACGGTAAAGTTTGGGGATTGGAATCTTTCGGTTTCTCCGCTCCTTACAAAGTGTTGGACGAGAAACTTGGATTCACTGCCGAAAACGTATATAACCAAGTAAAAGCAATGCTCTAATGAAAACAATCGGATTAGCATGCGACCATGCCGGCTTTGAACTGAAAGAATATGTTCGCGGCTGGCTGGAAGCAAAAGGCTGGGCTTATAAGGACTTCGGAACAGACTCTACCGCAAGCGTAGACTATCCGGACTATGCCCATCCGCTAGCCCTCGCAGTGGAATCGGGTGAGTGTTATCCCGGTATCGCTATCTGCGGCAGCGGAAACGGAATCAATATGACGTTGAACAAGCATCAGGGAATTCGTGCCGCACTCTGCTGGAACGCAGAAATCGCACACTTGGCTCGTCAGCACAATGACGCCAATATTCTGGTGATGCCGGGCCGTTTTATCAGTACTGAAGAAGCGGACATGATTCTGACAGAGTTCTTCTCTACAGAGTTTGAAGGCGGACGCCATCAGAACCGTATTGATAAGATTCCGGTAAAATAGCCTGAAGATAAATCAAACAGATATAAAGCTGTTCTTCTTTTTGAAGGGCAGCTTTATTTTTATACCTGTTTCACCGGACAAGCCCGACTATAAACTGATAACAGAAATAACCGCAGACAACAAACTTCAGCAAAGTGCCGAGAATGAATCCGAGCAATGAACCGAACCCGGATTTTAGTGCCTGGGAAAACTCCTTATTTCCCAATAATTCACCAATCACGGCACCGAGAAAGGGACCGACAATAATTCCCCAAGGCAAGAAAAGAAGCCCGACCAACGTTCCGATGATGCATCCCCAATTTCCCCATTTACTACCGCCGCTATATTTACTTCCCAACATTGGAGTGAAATAATCCAATACCTGCAATACAGCTATAATCAATAACCATACGATTAATTGCGTCGTACTATATTGTACTTTATCCGTCAAATGCAGAAAAACCAATCCCAAGTAAGCAATAGGTGGTCCCGGAAGAAACGGAAGAATACAACCTGCCAATCCGGCTATCAGACAAAGGGCACTTATCACAATCAAAACAATATCCAGCATAGTCTATACATTTTAATATCTGCACAAAAGTACAGTATCTTTCAGTAAATACAAGCTAACATCGAGAATTATTTCGCCCCTTCACCTTTCACCGTTTCATGTATCACTCTATCAGTAAACGGTTTATGGTGAAGGTTCTCCCCCTTCACTCATCCCTTCACCGTTTTTTCTTTTCCAAACCGTACCTTTGAAATATAAAAACCGTACCTTTGTCAATTATGTATATATTATACAATATAAAATGAACGACAACAAATTAAAAAACAAATCAGTCCCTTTCAACTACGCCCGCTGCTACAACGAGCAATGTCCGAAAGCTTGTAACTGCCTTCGTCGGGTGGCTGCACTTCTCACTACCGCTGATACTTCCTACATCAGCATTGTAAACCCTATGTGTATTCCGGCAACCGGCATTGACTGCCCCCACTTCCAAACCGCAGAAAAGATGCATGTGGCATGGGGTATCAGCCACCTGCTAGACAAAGTACCTTATAAGGACGGAACAAACATCAAACAACTATTGATTGGACATTTCGGAAAAACGCTTTACTATCGCTTTTATCGCAAAGAACGTTTCCTCAGCCCTACAGACCAAAACTACATCCGCCAGCTTTTTCGCCGGAAAGGTATCACCGAAGAACCGATCTTCGACAGCTACACGGATGAGTATAATTGGTAAAGCTGCGTTCTAACTAGTTTCTAGCCTACTGAAACTTTTGTTTCAAGCGCTAGAAACTAAAAGTTTCATACGGTGAAACACTTCGTTTCACACCGAGAAACAAAGTGTTTCACACCGGGAAACGATTCGTTTCAGTAAATGAAACAAAAAATGGAACTAGTTGAAAGCGGAAGAACTCCGGTGAAGGGATAGGTGAAGCTTAGTCCTTCACCCGCTATCACCGATGAACAAAGCGATACAGAAGATGTTGAAGAGGTGAAGGGTATATCTTCATAAAGATATTTAGCTGATAATTTCAATAAATAAACTATATTTGTAAAACGATGAATAAGGAAATGACAAAGAAAGAATTGGATATTGTCTATTTTATTTCATTCTGTATAGAACAATACAAAGTACATATCTCAGCTTCGGGTGCTGAGGTTATGGACTTATTCGACAAGTATGGAGTAACGGAATACTTATTTGAGAATTTTGAGGTACTACATACGGAAAGTCACGTATGAACAAGCAGAATTATGGGTAAAAAGACGTATGCTATCATCTCAAGCAAAAACAGGATATATCAATATCTACGAGCTAAACGAAAGTTCTGTATCTGAAATAGATGTACTGTGGTTCGATGAGCCGACAGAAGAATGGGTCGATTTTGTCATGTCCAACCGTACCCTTATAGATTTCACACATAATCACGACCTCGTATATGGTCCGGTTGCCAATGACAGGGTTTACGCGGCATTCGCCCTATACGAAAGCGTTTTTTTATAGAAAAAGAGGGACTTATCAAGAAATTGAAAACTTACAGGCTAGTAAACCAAATGTTATTCCATACCGATAGGTCATTGCAGTATCTAAAATATATTGAATCAAAAGGAATTGCTTATGAATAGAGAAATAACCAATAAAAACCTGCATTTACTGATACCCGGAAAGGTCAGCCTTTTTACCAAGATTTATGTAGAAAAGCAACAGGGCACTCCGTTGGAAGCACTTCGACGTTTTTATCGGTCGAATACTTACAAAGAACTGGAACAGGAAAAAACCAAGCTATGGCATTACGGCCCGGTAGCTCTTTATGAGGAATTTGGAGAAAAAAGTGAAGCATACATTTCACATTGCTATTAAAGCTATTAACTAAATCCATTTACCATGAAATATTTATTGATGCTATTTCTTACCATTTTATATTCCTGTCACTCTACTACTTCTAAGAAAGAACAGGATAATGAAACTGACAGTATCCACTCACAAAAGATGGAAGTCGGGATAGAAATGAAAAAAGACTCCGTTAGTCTTGAAAGAATCCCCAAAGATTCAAAAGAACAAATACAAACAAAAACTACTGTATTGCAACCTGTTCCACGTGATATCCCCATAGGAGAAAAAATAAGCTCCGCCTTGCTTTCCATGCAAACGGAATATGATTGTTATCCGTTATCGACAACCAAAATAAAAGTTACCATTACTAACTACTCGCATGCTGAATATGAATGTGGAGAAAGTTACAGCCTTGCGTACTATGACAAAAGAAAGGAACAATGGGAAGCACTACCGACCAATCCCACCATCAATGACATATTGTGGTTGATTCCGTCCGGACATTCCCATCAACAGACAATCACACTTTATACATCTGAAATATCCAATTGCCCCGGAAAATATCGCATTTACAAAACATTCAACAGAGGTACTAAAGTGGCTTATGCGGAATTTGAGCTTGCGGACGGAGGGAAGGACGTTAATATCATGAATAAAAATAGAAGTAAATGAAAACTAGTTTATGATATCGTCCAGCAATAAATCAAAATGCAATGAATAAAATAGTATCATTCAAATATATGTATCCTGCTTCTTTAGATAGAATGTCTAAAGAAGCTTATTCTGTTGGTGAACTTCTTCCTATTGGCATCTCATGGGAATGTAATGGAACCGTATATAGTAAGAAAAATGAGAATGGTGGCTTGTGTGCTACTTTATTAGAGTATGGAAATGTTATTGGTATTATAGAAAGTCCTTATATGGGTAGCTTCAATCCAGCATATATATTGGATGGTACAAATCAAATCATTTGGAATGTAACAAATTTATTTATTGCAGCTTATGGCAAAAAATATTACGGTGGGATTAAGCTACATTTTATAGATGTCATAAATGAAAATGAAACTTTATGTTTCATCATCAATATAGCAAATTGCGATTTCCGCTTCTCTGTAAACATAAAGACAGGAGAAATAGGACGACTAATAGAGACAAGATAAAAGAATGATAGAATATGAAAAGAAAATTGACTATATGAAATACTACGTAATAAAAAACAGACCTATGCCTTGGGGAAACTATGGAGAGATGCTGTGGCAAGGTATATCTATTTATGACAAAAATGCGGATTCACATTTCATTCTTAGAACGGGCGAGTTTTGTCCACTCATATACCGTTCTCAATATGACAGGGGGCATCCGGTCTTAATTGTAAAAGAAGAAGTCCTGCGTTTGATAGAAAGCGTAAATTTAACCGGAATAACAGTAAAGCCAATTATAAAAGAAAAGATTGTCAAGCTAAACTGGGAAACATGGGATTTGTCGAAACCTGAACCGCAAATATATCCATCAGGGGACATGGATGCTGAAGAATATATCACCAGACGAAAACATAATGAAACCACCGCGGAACAAATGGGAAACCTTTATGCGTTAATACCTCAAAAAGATGGTCTATTGTATTGTGAAGGAGTTCGGAATACTTCCAAACTCGTAGAACAAAGCCTTTCGGGAATAGATGTCTTTATAGACAGGCTTTATAGTTATTGTTCTTCAGAAATTTATGTTAGCGAAAAAGTAAAAAATCTTTTTGCCAAGCAGTATGGCGACTTGCTTTCTTTTCAAGAAATACAAACGTTCGTAGCAGACGAGGAACTAATGCAACATTTAGAAAAAGAGGCTGTACGAAAAGAGTTTTTAAAACAACGTGAAGCCGAAATGACTGATGCAGATTGGAAACAATGGTATCAATTACGTGATTCGGCAAGAAAGTTAATAGAAGGAATTTCTATGTTGAAAAGTGAAACAGCCAAAAAGAAACGAGAGTCAAATATTATAGAGAAATTGAACTCTGCTAATAGTGCATATCCACTGAAATATGAAAATTGGATGCTGAATTATTGGCAGAAAGAAATGTGATAAAGTTAACAAAACAATGAAGCATATAGAGAAAATGAATAAAATCAGTTCAGACATTGCATACTTGATAGAACTCTTGCGGAACAAAGGTATTATTTTTACTAAAGGATTATCCGATAAAGAGATACTGGATATAGAAGAAACATTTATGTTTATTTTTCCACCGGATTTGAAACTATTTCTTCAAATAGCGTTGCCTATATCTAATGGTTTTGTCAATTGGCATTCAACGAAAGATGTAAAGTCAAGACTTGACTGGGTCTTTGAAGGAATTGCTTTTGACATAAGAAATAATGCTTTCTGGCATGCTGATTGGGGTGAAAAGCCTGATTCCTTGGCAGAGCAAATCCACATAGCCGAACTATTTTATAATAATTGTCCCAAACTAATCCCAATATATTCACATAGGTTTCTTCCTGCCAGTCCCTGTGAAATGGGAAATCCTGTATTGTCAATATACCAAACAGATATTATATATTATGGAAATGATTTGTTGACATACTTATGTAACGAATTTGGTATAAGAAATTATAAATCGTCATTCCAAAAAGAAAAGCCAAAACATATCGAATTTTGGAGCGATTTTCTATAATGAGACATGTAATACTATTTATTCACCCAATATGCAATAAACTCAAAACGATGCAAATTTCCGTCCACGTTTGCCCCATTTACACAAATAAAAACTATCTTTGCGTTTCAGAATCCCGAAAGACGAAAGAAATGGAGCAAATAGACAACCTGAAAGAGCTTATCAATCAAGGGGACGTGGACACAGCGATTAAGCAATTGGACCAGCTTCTCCAAGACAATTCTGTCGAAGAAGAGAAAGATACTCTTTACTATTTACGGGGAAATGCCTACCGGAAAAAAGGAGATTGGAAACGGGCGCTGGATAATTACCAGTTTGCCATTGATATCAATCCGGAAAGTCCTGCCGTCCAGGCAAGGAAAATGGCGATAGATATCCTCAACTTCTACCACAAGGATATGTTCAATCAATAAAATCAATAATCGAACTCAAAGATAACGTAATAAAATAAAGATTATGGCAAAAATCAAAGGAGCAATCGTAGTCGACACGGAGCGTTGCAAAGGATGCAACCTGTGTGTAGTGGCGTGTCCGCTCGATGTAATCGCCCTCAATAAAGAGGTAAATATGAAAGGCTATAACTATGCCTGGCAAGTGAAAGAAGATACCTGCAACGGATGCAGCTCGTGTGCAACGGTTTGTCCAGACGGATGTATCTCGGTGTATAAAGTAAAAGTAGAATAAAAGAAAAGAATATGGCAGAAGAAGTTGTATTAATGAAAGGAAACGAAGCCATCGCCCACGCAGCCATCCGTTGCGGTGCGGACGGATACTTCGGTTATCCTATTACTCCCCAATCGGAAGTGTTGGAAACGCTTGCCGAACTGAAACCGTGGGAAACAACCGGCATGGTAGTACTCCAGGCGGAAAGTGAAGTGGCAGCTATCAATATGGTATATGGCGGCGCAGGCAGCGGAAAGATGGTGATGACATCATCTTCAAGTCCCGGTGTGAGCTTGAAACAGGAAGGTATCTCCTACATCGCAGGTGCCGAACTTCCTTGTCTGATTGTCAACGTGATGCGTGGCGGCCCGGATTGGGAACTATCCAGCCGAGCCAGGCAGACTACTTCCAGACAGTAAAAGGCGGTGGTCACGGTGACTATCGGCTGATTGCCCTCGCTCCGGCATCCGTACAGGAAATGGCGGATTTCGTTGCACTGGGATTCGAACTGGCATTCAAATACCGCAACCCGGCTATCATCCTTGCCGACGGCGTTATCGGACAGATGATGGAAAAAGTGGTTCTTCCCGCACAGAAACCACGCCGCACGGAAGAGGAAGTTATCGCACAATGCCCGTGGGCTACCACCGGAAAAGCAAAAGACCGCAAACCGAACATTATCACTTCCCTCGAATTGAAACCGGAAGCGATGGAAATAAACAACCTCCGTTTCCAGGCCAAATACCGTGAAATAGAAGCAAACGAAGTACGCTTCGAAGAAATAAACTGCGAAGATGCAGAATATCTGATTATTGCTTTCGGCTCAATGGCACGTATCGGTCAGAAAGCAATGGAACTGGCACGCGAAAAAGGTATCAAAGTAGGTATCCTTCGCCCTATCACCTTGTGGCCGTTCCCGACAAAAGCAATTGCCGCTTACGCTGACAAGGTGAAAGGCATGCTCGTTACGGAACTGAATGCAGGGCAGATGATTGAAGATGTCCGCCTGGCTGTGAACGGTAAAGTAAAGGTAGAACATTTCGGACGTCTCGGCGGCATTGTTCCCGACCCGGACGAGATTGTAACTGCTTTGGAAGAAAAAATAATCAAATAACGAAACGATGAATCCCGATAAAATAAGAAACGTACTGAACATCCTCTTTATGATACTGGCTCTTGCAGCCATTATCACTTACTTCGTCGTAGGAAAGGAAGATTTTAAAATGTTTATCTACGTATGCGGCGCGGCAATCTTTGTCAAGCTGATGGAGTTTTTTATACGGTTCACCAACAGATAAGGAGAAGAAGTTATGACTAAGGAAGAAATAATCAAACCCGAGAACCTGGTTTACAAGAAACCGACTCTGATGAACGATAATGCCATGCACTACTGCCCGGGTTGCAGTCACGGTGTGGTACACAAGCTCATTGCCGAAGTAATAGAGGAAATGGGCATGGAAGATAAAACGGTGGGAATCTCTCCGGTAGGATGCGCAGTTTTCGCCTACAACTATCTGACATCGACTGGCAGGAAGCGGCACACGGACGTGCTCCCGCTGTGGCAACTGCCGTGAAACGCCTGTGGCCGGATCGTCTCGTTTTCACTTACCAGGGAGATGGTGACCTGGCTTGCATCGGTACAGCCGAAACAATCCACGCATTAAACCGTGGCGAGAATATCACGATAATCTTTATCAACAATGCTATCTACGGCATGACCGGTGGTCAGATGGCACCGACGACACTGGTAGGCATGAAAAGTTCCACTTGTCCTTACGGACGTGATGTAGAACTCCACGGCTATCCTTTGAAGATGACCGAAATCGCCGCCCAACTGGAAGGAACTGCCTACGTGACCCGTCAGTCCGTACAATCCGTACCGGCTATCCGCAAGGCGAAGAAAGCCATCCGCAAGGCATTCGAGAATTCAATGAACGGCAAGGGCTCCAACTTGGTGGAAATCGTTTCCACTTGCAGCTCCGGCTGGAAGATGACTCCCGAAAAGGCAAACAAATGGATGGAAGAACATATGTTCCCGTTCTATCCGCTGGGTGATTTAAAAGATAAAGAATAACGCTAAAAGTCAACAGAACAATGAAAGAAGAAATAATTATAGCAGGCTTCGGTGGACAAGGCGTATTGTCTATGGGTAAGATTCTGGCTTATTCGGGTCTGATGGAAGGCAAGGAAGTGAGCTGGATGCCGGCATATGGTCCTGAACAACGCGGTGGAACAGCCAACGTTACAGTAATTGTAAGCGATGACAAAGTTTCTTCGCCTATCTTGAGCAAATATGACACTGCCATCATTCTGAACCAGCCTTCACTAGAGAAGTTTGAAAGCAAGGTGAAGCCCGGCGGCATCCTGATTTACGATGGTTACGGAATCATCAACCCGCCTACCCGCAAGGATATCAAAGTATACCGTATCGACGCGATGGACGCAGCCAATGAGATGAATAATGCCAAAGCATTCAACATGATTGTGCTCGGCGGTTTATTGAAGCTCCGCCCGATTGTAACATTGGAAAATGTCATTAAAGGACTGAAGAAAACCCTGCCGGAACGCCACCACCACTTGATTCCCATGAATGAGGAAGCCATCAAGAAAGGTATGGAATTAATCCGTGAGGTTTAATTAACAGATAACAGGCAATGGATAATTGATAATTATTAGCTACCATATAGTATGGTTGCAACATAATTTTCAATTATCCATTATCATTAAATCAATTAAAGTAAGTATCTTTGTCCCCAATTATGAGACGAATCTTACTATTATATATATTACTTTCCGTTATCGGTTTGACAACTGTCCATGCACAGTTCGATAATGGTCGACAAAGAGTAGACGAAAACGGATACGACCAATATGGTAATCAGGTAGACCCTGCCATGATTCCGGACAAACTGGATAGTGCAAACGTTGAAGTACAGGGCTTGCCGCCTACATTATATATGTGGCGTATCAAAAATCAGTTGGGCGACCGGAGTATCATCCCGGCGGATACAGCCTACCATCATTTCCAGAACACGAATCTTACAGACGGGCTGACCGGACATTACAATTATCTGGCCAATATGGGCTCTCCCCGTATGTCACGCATCTTCTTTGACCGGCGTGACCCGGAACCGACTATTTTCATGGAGCCTTTCTCCAGTTTCTTTATCCGTCCCACGGAATTCAATTTTACAAATAGTAATGTGCCCTACACCAATCTGACCTATCACAAGGCAGGTAATAAAGTGAACGGTGAAGAACGTTTCAAATCATACTTCTCCGTCAATGTCAACAAGAAACTGGCTTTCGGTTTTAATATAGACTACCTATACGGACGAGGATACTATAACAATCAGAATACGGCATACTTCAATGCCGCGTTTTTCGGTAGCTATATCGGTGACAAATATCAGATGCAAGCCATCTACAGCAATAATTATCTGAAAACAAACGAGAACGGCGGTATTGAGGACGACCGGTACATCACCGCTCCCGAAGAGATGGCACAAGGACAAAGGGAATACGAATCAACCAACATCCCGACCAAGCTAAGTGCTACGACCAACCGTAACCACGACTTCTACGTATTCCTTACCCAACGCTATAATTTAGGATTCAAACGTGATATACCACAGGCCGAAAATGACACGACTCCTGCCAAACAGGAATTCGTGCCGGTCACCAGCTTCATACACACGATTCAAGTAGAACGTGCACGGCACACGTTTAACTCTAATGACGATATGCGGGAAAAAAAAGGTTATTATCAGAATACTTATCTTGATCCCGACAATCCGATTGCCCACGATAGTACCACTTATGTAGGAATCAAGAACACCGTCGGCATCGCCCTGCTCGAAGGTTTCAACAAATATGCCAAAGCCGGTCTGACCGCATTTGCTTCTTATAAAATCAGTAAGTACACACTGATGAACATGAATGGCAGCCCGTCTCCTGACAAATATAATGAAAACGAGATATTCGTGGGCGGTGAACTTTCCAAACGCGAAGGAAACGTGCTTCATTATCATGCTATCGGTGAAGTGGGACTGGCAGGAAAAGCTATCGGTCAATTCAACGTGAGAGGGGATATCGACCTTAACTTCCCTTTGTGGAAAGACACGGTAAGCCTCATAGCCCGTGGTGAAGTCAGCAATAAGCTCGCACCTTTCTATATGCGCCATTACCACTCCAAACATTTCTTGTGGGACAACGACATGGATAAAGAATTCCGTACCCGCATCGAAGGGGAACTGAGCATTGCCCGTTGGAGAACACGGCTGAAAGCAGGAGTTGAGAACATCAAGAACTATACTTACTTCAACCAACAGGCAACGCCCGAACAGAAAGGCGGAAGCCTGCAAGTATTATCGGCAAGCCTTAACCAAGACTTCAAGCTCGGAATATTCCATCTGGACAACGAAGTGACCTGGCAGAAGTCCAGTGACCAGACGGTGCTTCCCTTGCCCGACCTTTCACTGTATCACAACTTCTACATGCAGTTCAAACTGGCGAAGAAAGTACTTAGCGTACAATTAGGTGCCGATGTACGATATTTCTCCAAGTACAATGCCCCTGCATATACACCTGCCATTCAGAACTTTCACCTGCAACCGACAGACGACCAGGTAGAGATTGGAGGTTATCCGATTGTGAATGTTTACGCGAACCTGCATTTAAAGCGTACACGTTTCTATGTGATGATGTACCACGTGAACCAAGGCATGAGCAGGCCGAATTACTTCCTGTCTCCTCACTACCCTATCAACCCACGTGTACTGAAATTCGGTCTTTCGTGGAATTTCTATGATTAACAAAACCTTTACGGCTTATGGAGACACGCCCCAGATTAAGACTGTTCAGATATTTAGTACCTGTCGTTATTGTACTGGCCATCCTCTTTTCCGTCCGCCAATGCGGCAAAAAGGAAAAGCCGCCGGGACATCCGCGTGACTATGCAGCCATTGCCAAAGAAGGAATATTACGCATAGCAACCGAATACAATTCCATCAGTTTCTACGTAGACGGTGACACCGTTTCCGGTTTTCATTATGAACTGATAGAAGCCTTTGCCCGTGACAAAGGACTGCAAGCCGAGATTATACCTCTCATGAGTTTTGAAGAACGATTGAAAGGATTGGCGGAAGGACGTTTCGATGTTATCGCTTTCGGTATATTAGCCACCAGCGAACTCAAAGACTCCCTGCTTCTCACCACGCCTATCGTACTTAACAAACAAGTGCTGGTGCAAAGGAAAGCAACCGAAGAAAGCGACTCGCTCTATATCCACAGCCAACTGGACTTGGCGCAACGTACACTTCATGTCGTGAAAGGCTCCTTCCATACTACGCATCCAAAATCTGGGAAATGAAATCGGAGACACTATCTATATAAAGGAAATAGAGAAATACGGTCCCGAACAATTAATTTCACTGGTAGCTCACGGAGACATCGACTATGCCGTTTGTGACGAAAGTATCGCACGGGCGGTCGCAGACTCTTTGCCACAGATAGACATCAATACAGCAATCAGCTTTACACAGTTCTACTCATGGGCAGTCAGCAAACAATCACCCGTTTTACTCGATAGTTTGAATACATGGCTGGATAAGTTCCAAAAGGAAGCGGAATATCAAAAGATTTATAAAAAATACTATGATAAAAAAAGAACCGAATACGGAAAATGAAATAGACATCTACGTCTATTTCCAAAAATAAACTCCCGAAGACTTGACTTTCGCTTTCGAATGTCGTATCTTTACAGAGTTAATGATAAAGTAGTTTCAATTAAACTACACGTAAAGGCGGGAATTGCAACTCCCGCCTTTCTTTTTTATCTAAAGCAATAAATCGTCCCCTACTCCGGCTTTTTGTCTCATTCCTCCCCAAACTTACCGGTCCTCAGCCCCGGACTTAGCTCCATTGACCTTGCTTCTTACTATCAATAGAGTGTGTATTCCCCTTAAACAGAAGCTCTGTTCACCCGAAACGGAGTCTCTGATTTAGTCAAACAGAACGTCTGTTGGGGGAAATGAAACTTTCCTTTTCCAAACTTCTTCTCTAAGTTAATAATCAATAAAGTTGCTCTTGACAAAAAATAGCTTTATCTTTGGGGGCTGTTTAAAACAGGCACAATAGGTAATAACATTATGAGTGAAAAGATTATCAAATGGGGCTTCATCGGTTGCGGAGAAGTAACCAAGACGAAAAGTGGTCCCGCTTTCCAGAAAGTAGAACATTCGGAAGTCGTGGCAGTAATGAGCCGTGACGGTGCGAAAGCAAAAGCTTATGCCAAAGAAAGAGGTATCAAGAAATGGTATGATGACGCACAGGAACTGATAGACGACCCGGAAGTAAATGCTATATATATCGCTACTCCCCCTTCCTCACATGCCACTTATGCCATCATGTCCATGAAAGCAGGCAAGCCTGCCTATATTGAGAAACCGATGGCCGTCACTTATGAAGAGTGTACCCGCATCAACCGTATATCCAACGAAACGGGGGTTCCCTGCTTTGTTGCTTATTACCGCCGTTACCTTCCATACTTTCAGAAAGTAAAGGAACTGGTAGAGAACGGGACTATCGGTAATGTTATCAATGTGCAGATTCGTTTTGCCCAGCCGCCGCGTGATTTGGATTACAATCGTGATAATCTTCCCTGGCGTGTGCAAGCGGATATTGCCGGAGGCGGTTACTTCTATGACCTTGCTCCGCATCAAATTGATTTATTACAGGATATGTTCGGTTGCATCCTCGAAGCAAGCGGATACAAAAGCAACCGCGGCGGGCTTTATCCTGCCGAAGATACTCTGAGTGCCTGTTTCCAGTTCGATAACGGACTGGTGGGTAGCGGTTCCTGGTGTTTCGTCGCCCATGATTCTGCCCGCGAAGACCGCATAGAGATTATCGGTGACAAGGGAATGATTTGTTTCTCTGTCTTTACTTACGAGCCTATCGGACTACATACCGAACGTGGACGCGAAGAAATTTGCATCGGTAACCCGGAACATGTGCAGCAACCGCTTATCCAGGCGGTGGTAGACCACTTGCTTGGTAAATCCATTTGTTCTTGTAACGGTGAAAGCGCAACACTGACCAACTGGGTGATGGATAAGATTCTCGGAAAACTCTAAAAGAACGTTCCCCGGATCTTTATTCCTTCTCTTTCAGTGTCTGCCGATATCGGTAAAAAATAAATAGAAGCACTTCATTGTATATTGTTAGTTTTTTCTATCTTTGTAGGACTAGAGATTAGAATAAAACTAACAATATATTTTTTGTGCTATGACGAAAGAAGAATTAATGCGGAAAGCTATCGAGCTTTCTAAAGAAAATATTGAAAATGGTGGAGGTCCGTTTGGTGCTGTGATTGCTACCAAAGAGGGGGAAATAGTTGCAACGGGTGTGAACCGTGTTACGGCATCCTGTGATCCTACTGCCCATGCTGAAGTGAGCGCCATACGTGCCGCTGCCGCGAAGCTCGGGACATTCAACCTTAGCGGATACGAAATCTATACTTCCTGCGAACCTTGTCCGATGTGTTTGGGCGCTATCTATTGGGCACGACTGGATAAGATGTATTACGGCAACAATAAAACCGATGCCAAGAATATCGGCTTTGACGATTCTTTTATTTATGACGAACTGGAACTTAAACCGGAAGACAGAAAACTACCCTCAGAAATCTTACTACACAATGAAGCCCTTACTGCCTTCAAAGCCTGGGCAGATAAAGAAGACAAAATAGAATATTAAATGTAAACCTCTCATAATTATTAACCTATTTAATTACCCCTCATATAAAGAAAAGTTGTCTCTTTTTATAGTGATGACAGATACTAATAAAATCCCCGGAACCGCCGTAGACACTCAGCATTCCAGGGATTTTTTACACACAAAAGTTATTATTGAAATTGAAAACTGTCTTTATTAGGATTTAAAATCGCAGCCCTACTGTTAATAGTACTTGACTACGTTTGTTAGTTACTTTAGTAGCATTCGGCACAAGTATTGTTTCAAAATGATCTCCTACTTCGTTATAGAAGGGATAAAAATCCTCCTTATAAGTATGGAACTGATAAGCTAAGTCAGCATAGAAAACAGAGCCTTTGTATCCCAATCCTACAGTATAATTATTTGTTGCCTTCAGATTAGAAAATTCCGTACTTGTACTGATACTGTTAAGAGCAATTCGTTTAAATGTATCGTCATACATAGCCGCTGTCATGTAGTTATAACCAACACGGAAAGAAAATTCCGGTGCAAGTTTAAATTCAGCTCCCACACGCAATGTATGTACTCCTTTCAATCCTGTTTTTATTTGAGATGTTTCGTCCTCCATCTTCACTCCGTCATCATATTTCAACTTAGCAGAAGAATAATCACTATACTCATATTCCGCTCCTAAGGCAACAGAGCGACCAATAGTATATCCCAAACTCAAATTATACTTCCAAGGAGTTATTAGCTGATACTTTGTTTTGGATTCACCAGGGAAGTTCATTGTATCGTACTCATATAATTCATCCTTATCAATGGCTCCGTCACTATTCATATCAACATCAGAAGTCATGATAGCAGAAGCACGGTCTTCCAAGTTGAACCAAGTAGGTGTATGGATGGCAGCACCGATACGGAATGATGAAGACTCAAACGGACGTACAATCAGTCCCAACTTAAAATCAACTCCTGTTCCGCTTGTATCAAACCAATTCTCCAAAGAATATGTAGAAGCATCTCCCGGATAGCTTTCCTTATAGAAACTCTTTCTAGAATAGTCAACACTGTAAGCTCCTATAGTAGCTCCTAAATAAATTCTATCATAGAAATTGAGAGCAACATTGAAGTCGTAAGAATGTAATCCACCTCTTTCTTTGGAAGTATATTCTCCCATTACAGGCAAGTAAACTTTATTACCTTCACTATCCACCATATAACCTACATTACTTGCATATTTATTATCACCTATTGCCCCGATTACTCTCGTTTGGAAAGCCATAGCTCCCAACCATGGTGCAGCATTGGCTCCTCCATCAGTAAAAGCAGCATTAGACCCCAAATATTCCTCAGTAAGTCCCTGGGATAAAGTAGCAAATAAATCACTTTGAGACATTGGACCGCCTTGGTCTTCTATCATGCCATTCATCACCATGTTTTTATCAAAGGATTTCACCTTGCGATAGTTAAAGCCGAAGTTCACAAACCGCAACGGTGTTTCATTCCCAATACGGCTCGATATAACAAACCCGATATTATCAAATGAACCAAATAGCTTATCCTGTTCATTCTTTGTACCGCTCATATTAGACTTCATTCCAATATTACTAAAACCAAATGAGGTCATTACATCACTACTTCTATATATTCCGATACCTGCCGGATTAGTGCCCATTGTTGAGATATCACCTCCTAATGCTCCCATAGCTCCGCCCATACCTACAAATCGTGCGGTTCCATTCAAGTCATTTCCCATTAACCGGGCAGCATCATATAAATTCTGTGCATTTACGACAGCAGTACCAAACAAAGTACAAGCTATCACCAGTGCCAATCTTATATTTTTCATAAATATGTCTTTTTAGTAAAAACAACTATTTTATCTTCTCCGACTACCACCGGACGAACCAGAACGGGAGCTACTACTTCCACCACCACTTGAGTAACCACCCGACCGGGAGGAAGACTGACTCGGTGAATAACTGGAACCCGAAGAGGAACGGCTTGGAGAATAAGTAGAACTTGAAGAAGAACGGCGACTACTACTTGACGGCGTATAACTGCGTGTAGTTGATGAACTTCCACGATTGTAGGTAGAAGAAGAACGGCTACTACTATTCGCAGGTGTTCCATAAGTCCTGCGGGAAGAAGAACTGGAACGATTGCTATCATAAGATGAACCGCTACTACGTGTACTGCTCGGACGAGTATAAGTACTCCGACGAGAAGAACTTGAACTTGAGTTGGTTCCTACCCGTGTATCTGTACGATTACCGACTACTCTTCTAGAAGAATTATATGTTCCTGTTGAGCTACCCCGACGAGCAGATTGGCTAACGCTACTCCCACCAGAACGACGTGTTCCTATAGTTGTACCAGTCCTACGGTCCCCACTTGTTGCATAAGAAGAACGACGTGCACTTCCTCCGCTAACACCAAAATTAGAACGGCGATTATTATAATAAGTATTATTGCGTGCCCAATGGTTTCCGCCACCCCAGCCCCAGCTAGGACCACCGTGCCAATGGTGATGATGTCCCCAGTAGCCACCGCCACCATACCAGCCACCCCAGTAGCCGCCATACCAGCCGCCCCAATAACCCGGAGCGTATCCCCAAGCATAGTAAGGACGATTCCACCCCCAACCATAATTCCAGCCCCAGCCGTAAGAACCATAGCGCCAATCCCACCACATCGGGTTACTGAACGTCGGGAATGCGTAAGCATACATACCGTCAGTATATACATTCCAGTCCCAGGAGTTCGGTCCGTAAACGACATCCCAATAGAGCGGGCTGCTGATACTGATTGCGAAACGCGGATTACGGAAACGGATAATACGTTCTGCGTATTCATAGTCGTCTTGCGTACCATTAAATTCGCCAGTCACCCATTCTCCGTCCAAATCCGGTTTAGATTTTTCTTTTATGTATAAGGTATCATTATCCATTACGAACTCATTTTCACGTGCATCGTAACGGCGGTTATATTCATCCACGTCCCGTGTTCTACCCTTGCGGTCCTGAACAACTACGGTAGTACCCGGTGAAGTATAGATGTTGGTCACCTGTTTCTTCGGTTCCTTCTTAACCGGAGCTTCTTTCTTCTCCTGTTTGTCTTTGGAAGGGACGAAGTAAAGGTCGTCATCAACGCTTTGTGCCATCAGGCCTATCGGGAGGCACAAGGCAAATAGCAAGAAGTAAACAATCTTTTTCATATCATCTCGGTTTATGTAATTACTTAAACTTATTCACGTTACAAAGATAAGGAAGAGATTTTTTATCCTTGGGAGATTTTCCCGAAAGAGAAGTAGGGAAATCCCTAAAAAGTCTATTATCTTTGCACATTATTTATTAGAAAAGAAAACAACTATGAAGTATTTTGAGTTCACATTCCATACCCATCCTTGCACTGAAACAGTTAATGACGTACTGGCTGCTGTGCTCGGTGAAGTCGGTTTCGAGAGTTTTGTTGAATGTGAAAGCGGGTTGACCGCATATATCCAACAATCATTATATGACGAAACCGCCATTAAGACTGCAATCACAGAGTTTCCCCTACCCGATACGGAAATCACATTTACCTATGTAGAAGCAGAAGATAAAGACTGGAATGAGGAATGGGAAAAGAATTTCTTCCAGCCGATTATTATCGGCAACCGATGCGTGATTCACAGCACTTTCCATCAAGACGTTCCCAAAGCGGAATATGATATTGTTATCAACCCGCAAATGGCTTTCGGAACAGGACACCACGAGACGACAAGCCTTATCATTGAAGAACTGCTGGATAGCGAACTGAAAGATAAATCCTTGCTCGATATGGGTTGTGGGACTTCTATTCTCGCCATCCTCGCACGGATGAGAGGTGCACGCCCGTGTACAGCTATCGACATTGACGAATGGTGTGTACGAAACTCTATTGAGAATATTGAATTAAATCATGTAGATGACATTGCCGTTTCACAGGGAGACGCTTCGTCTCTTATCGGGAAAGGGCCGTTCGACGTTATTATTGCCAATATCAACCGGAATATTCTGTTGAATGACATGAAACAATATGTCGCTTGTATGCATTCGGGGTCTGAACTATATATGAGCGGATTCTATGTAGATGATATTGCGGTTATCCGTGAGGAAGCGGAAAAGCACGGATTGACCTATGTCCATTATAAAGAGAAGAATCGCTGGGCGGAGGTGAAGTTCATTTATAAAGCCTGATAATTCTTTGAATGATAGAATATAAAAAACAAGAGGGTGTCAGAAAGGAAAAGTTTCTCTTTTAACACCCTCATTACATATAATATAACGAGATTATTTAAACTCTTTTTTTACCTGTTCGCACCAGTCCTTGATTTTCTTTTTTGCCTGTTCCGATTGATTATCCAAGTCAATGACCAGTCCGCACCAATGGTCGCCACGCAATGCCCTGGAGCGTTCGAAAGTATATCCTTCGGAAGAAGTGAAACCGACCAAGGTGGCTCCATCCCCTTCGAAGACTTCCGCCAGCAACCCGATGCCGTCCGCAAAGTTTTCGGGATAGCGTATCTGGTCGCCCAAGCCGAAGATAGCGACTTTCTTTCCCTTTAAATCCATTGTCCGAAGTTCCGGCAACAGTTCATCCCAATAAGTAGGAAGCTCACCGTCAAACCAGGTGGATGCACCGACAATAAAACAATCATAAGCGGCAAAATCATTCTGCCAGGCTTGTTCTATCGGTACTACCGCTATCTTGTCTTCACCAAATTCCTGCTGAATTTTCTCTGCTACCCAACTTGTCTTTTCAGCCTTAGCTGCATAAAATAAACCTATCTTTTCATAATCTACTACTATTTAATATTCCAATAATTTCCTGGCAGCTTCATAGATTTTAGCCTCATCCGGCAGAATCTCTTTTTCAAGAATCGGATTGAAACCGACAGGAGTAAACGTAGAACCTACACGCTGCACAGGTGCGTCCAGATAACGGAACATCTCTCCGCCAATCATAGCGGCAAGCTCCGCGCCAAAACCGGAGAATACTTTATCTTCATGGACAACCAGCGCCTTACTTGTTTTCTTCACTGACTCGAAAATTGCTTCCTTATCTAATGGAATCAAAGAACGGATGTCGATAACTTCCACTTTCCAGCCGCCCTCTTTCTCCAACCGCTCTGCTGCATGCAGACAGAAATGAGTCGTATTCCCATAAGTAATGATACTCAAATCCGTTCCTTCGCGACGAATGCGTGCCTTGCCGAAAGGAACTTCAAAATCTTCCGGTACAACAGTAGCCGCTTCTACGGAGTTATACAATGCTTTCGGTTCGAGAAACAGAGTAAACCCTTTGGAGCGCATACTGGTACGGAGCAATCCGGCAGCATCATCCGCAAAGGAAGGACAGACAATACGTGCTCCCGGTAAAGTTGTCAAAGCGCCTTCTATGTTTTGGGAATGATATAACCCGCCACCGATATAACCGCCGGAAGCCAGACGCAAGGTTATGTTCGGAGCAAATTTCCCATTGCTACGCCAGTACTCATGCGTACACTCCACATATTGTTCGACGGCAGGCCAGAAGTAATCAGCAAACTCCGCCCCTTCTATCACGACATGAATCTTAGGGTCAAAGCGGCTCATTCCGTTGGCTGTACCTACAATGTAATCTTCGGCTATCGGCGCGCTGAATACACGTGCATCGCCAAACTCCTGCTGCATACCTTTCGTCACATTAAACACACCGCCTTTTTCCTTGTTTGCCACATCCTGACCCCAAATAAAGGTGTCGGGATTATGGCGGAACTCCGCTTTCAATGTTTCGTTAATGGCGTTGACCATGAAAGTCTTCTCGCCTTCTTCCTCATGAGTACCTTCCTTATATTTGTGCGGCTGATAAGGTTCGGGCATTACAAAATCATAGATGCTCTTGGGGTCAGGATCAGGGGCAGCCAACGCTTTCCGGTTGGCAGCGGATAATTCTTTTTTTGCTGCCGCCTCTATTTCTTGCAGTTCTTCTTCAGTCAGCCGTTTGTAACGGAGTAACATTCGGCGAAATTTCAACAACGGGTCGGCTTCCTTTACATATTCCAGTTCGTTTTCATCCCGGTATAAGGTATGCTTGTCCGAGTTGGAATGGGAACCGATACGGACACAGTTGGCTTGCACAATCACCGGATTACGGGTAGCGATGGCGTATTCGCGGGCTTCGGTCATGGCGTTCATCGAGTCGAATACATCTTTTCCATTACAATAGATGATTTTCAGGTTCTTGAAGCCGGAGAAGTTTTCCGCAACTTTACGGTTGGCGGTCTGTTCCGATTTGGGGACAGAGATGCCGTAGCCGTTATCCTGAATCACAAAAATCACAGGGAGACGTTCGAGGCTGGCGCCATTGATAGCTTCATAGACAAAACCTTCCGATGTAGCCGATTCTCCATGAGAGGTAATGGCAACTCCTTTATGCCCGTAATACACCATCGCTCTGGCTACGCCTGCCGCATGAAGGTCATGCGTACCCGTTGCGGAAGAAATGTTTTCGATGTGCCATTCCGGTTTGGCGAAATGGTTCGACATATGACGTCCACCGCTTCCGGGATCGGTCGCTTTTGATATACCGTTCAGAATAATTTCTTCTGCGGTCATTCCGGCGGATAACACGGTCAGCATATCCCGGTAGTAGGGAAACAGGAAGTCTTCTCCAAGAGTAAAGACCTGCCCGACAGCCAGTTGGATGCCATCATGCCCCGCATAGGGAGCATGGTAAGACCATCCTAAGGATTGCAACAGGTAAGACGGCGCCTTTTCGTCCAAGGCACGTCCCAATGTCATCAGATGATACCACTTCTTCAGTGTTTCGACATCTGTATTTTTTATATCATACTTTTTCATAGTTAATGAAGTTCTTAATGAATGAAACAATCAGTTTATCAACCTTGCCAGTTCTCCAGGTAATCAGCAATGAAATGCAGGAAGTTACCGCCCAACATTCCGTCTACTACCCGATGGTCATAAGACAAAGAGAGGTACATTTTATGACGAATAGCAATCGTGTCGCCTTCCGGAGTTTCTATGACAGCAGGTTTCTTTCAATATAGCCTACTCCCAAGATAGCTACCTGTGGCTGATTGATAATCGGTGTACCGAACAGGCTCTTGAACGTACCGAAGTTGGTTATGGTAAATGTACCACCGTCAATATCTTCGGGCATCAATTTGTTATCTCTTGCTTTCAGAGCCAAGGAGTCGATGGCAACAGCCAATCCATTCAGGTTCAGACGGTCGGCATCATGCACTACGGGCATCAGATATCTTACATTGATATGTTTCTTGAAGAGAACATTGTATCCATCTACGGATACATTCACTTGCGGATAGGTTGCCAATGCTTTCGCTACAGCTTCCGTTATCACAGGCATATAAGTCAGCTTGACACCTTCGCGACGGAAGAAAGCATCCTTATTCTTTTCACGCCAACGCACCAGTTTAGTGACATCTACCTCCACCACATTAGTGACATGCGGAGATACTTTCTTTGACATAACCATATGGTCGGCAATAATCCGGCGGACACGATCCATCTCTTTCACTTCCACACCCAGCATAGTGACAGGAGCGAATGATTTGGATTCAACCGGAGAAGCCGGAGAAGATTTCGGGCTTACCGGTGCGGAAGCAGCAACCGATGGTTTGCTTGCAGCCGGAGCAGCAACGGGTGCTGACGGTTTGGAATCCCCACTGACTCCTCTTTTCTTCTTATCAATATAATCTTTTATATCTTTCTTGCTCAATCGACCTTCGTAGCCGGTTCCCTGTATGGAATCCAGTTCTTCTTTCGGAATCTTCGCTTCTCTCGCCAACTGAATCACCACAGGCGAATACCAGCGTTCTTCCTCAGCAACCACCTGTTTGGCAACTTCTTTCTGAGGTTGCGACTGCTTCTCCGAAGCATCCGCTTTTACGGTTTCTTCACCGACAGGCTGCGCATCGGAAGCACCTTCGCCATCCAAATCTATAATGGCTACAACTGTACCTACCGCAATGGTATCTCCTTCCTTATATAAAATTTCAACTACTTTCCCTCTACCGAGAAGGTATTTCAGCACTTACTTTAGCAGTATTCACTTCAAAAAGAACATCGTCTTCCTGAACCATATCGCCCACTTTTACAGACCAGGAGACAATCGTTCCCTCTGTTATACTCTCGCCCAACTTAGGCATTTTTATTTCGAATCTTGACATAGACAGTAAATTTATTTATTCAACCTTGATATAATAGAACAATGGGTTGAAATAGAAAGTTTTATGTTAAGGTATTTTTAACCGGATTATGATGAACGAAGCTCAGATTTCAACGGCTATATATCCACTCTTTCCCAATATACTTTTCGTTCCGGAGCTGATTGGCAGCCACTATTTCTTCCTCACTGAAAGAACTGACCCTTTGCGATTTGCTGAAATACTGAAAAGCATTCTCTTTGAAATCATCCACAGTTCCAACTGAAAAGTGCTTACGGATATTAGTGACTTCACTCCGAACGGACGGAACAGCATATACAGAGGATAAGGTTTCGTCATCAGCCAACGGTTCCGGATTCAATACTTTATTCAGCACCGTAAGATTTGTATCATAAAGCAAAGTGCAATGATACAGCACCCTGTCTTTATGTACACACTGCGCACTCCCTGATATTTTCAACCCATCCAGATAGATGCCGAGCCTTTCGTCTCCTTCTGCCATTACACCTATGGATGCCAAAAAGTCCAACGTCCGTTGAAGATAGGTGATAAACTCAGGAAGACGCGAAACCGTTTCAATAAAAGTCAGATTGACATTACCCAAATCATGATACACCGTTCCTCCGCCCGAAAAGCGACGGGCGATATGTATCCGCTCCCGTTCCGCCCATTCCGTATCCACTTCCGACTGTAAACGCTGATGTTTTCCTATCACAACAGAGGGAGTATTCTGCCAAAGCATAAAAACGTCATCGTTCCCCTGCTTCAGCAAATACTCCTCTGCCGCCAGATGAAAATAAATATCAGTATAAGGACTATATATACATCGAATCATAGACTTGGCGGAATAAGAATTAAAACATTATCTCATGATAAATCTCTCCGACCGTAGGATGCGGAAATACAGTTTTCTGGAACTCTTCCACCGTGTATCCTCTCTGAATGGCAATACCGGCCACCACAATCAGTTCCGATGCAGGATTTCCCAACATATGGCAACCGATGATTTTCCCTTCTTCATCCTGAATCAACTTGCAAAGCCCGTTGCCTTGCTCATTCTCCGCAACAAATCGTCCGGAATAAGCCATAGGTAATTTTGAGACACGGTAAGGAAGTCCTTGTTTTATCAGTTCTTCTTCAGTCTTTCCTACGCCTGCCACTTCGGGATTGGTGTAGACTACCCCCGGAACACAATTGTAATTCATCCGGTCTTCCACTCCCAAAATATGATTGACAGCAACTTCCGCTTCACGAATGGCAGTATGCGCCAACAAAGAATATCCCGTAATATCTCCGCAGGCATATACATTGGGGTGGGAAGTCTGTAGATGTTCATCCACCTTTACCCCGTTCCGCAAAAGTTCAATGTTCAATTTATCCAGTCCGACGCCGGATAGGTTTGCCTTTCGACCTACACTGAGCAGTATCTTATCCGCCTCAATCGTTGAGTTTTTCCCGTCTTTCTCTACTACAACTCCATTCGGTTTCACTTCCACCACTTTCGTATTCAGATAGAAAGTGACTCCCCGTTTGGCATATTCGGCACGGAGCATACCACTCGTTTCCTTATCCATCGCTCCTAGTATCTCAGACATCATTTCGACTACATGAACCTTTACGCCCATGCTATTGAAGAAAGAGGCAAACTCCATCCCGATCACTCCGCCACCGATAATAACCAGATTTTTAGGCAGTTCCTTTATTTCCAATGCTTCTCTAGAAGTCCAGTAACTGACTTCCGACAACCCCGGTATCGGGGGAATCACCGTATCAGAGCCGGTACAGACCAGCAGATATTTTGTAGAGTACGTCTCGCCGTCACAAGCTATGCGAATCACCCCGTCCTTCTCTCCCTCAATGAAGGCTTCTTTCTCTACGACGGTCACCCCATAAGAGTTGACAGTCATCTTCACACCCCCTGTCAGCATTTTCACCGTCTTATCTTTACGGCTCATGATTTTAGACAAATCAAAAGAAGGCGATTCGGCAGAAACACCATATTTGGAAGCACTCTTGATGCTATCCAGTATTTTAGCAGAATATAACAAAGTTTTAGTAGGAATACACCCTTCATTGAGACATACTCCACCTATCGCTTTCTTCTCGAAAAGAACGGCTTTCAATCCGTTTGCACCTGCCCTTTCGGCGGCTGTATAACCGGCAGGACCACCACCAATAATAGCTATATCAAAATTCATAATCGTATTTTTTTAAGTAATAATACGATTATAACAAATAACAGAAGAGATAAGTTGTTCAGCGAAGAAATACCCGCTATTTAATTGTCAGATTTTTAAGTTCTTCCAACGTGCCGTTAAATACATTCAAGTCGACGTCTTCCTTGATTCCAGGCACATTCCCCACATCTGTATGTTGCCAAAAGTCCCATTTACCCTGATACTTCACGGAGTCGACATAATAATGGGCAATCCAGTAAGGATAGGCGTTGAAAATGGAGTCGTCCAGATAACGTGTCTTAAATTTATAGGAAGTATAAAGAATCGGCTTCACCCCATAATGGGATTCCACACGGTCGAGCCAGCGTTTAATACCTTGTTGCAATTCCGCCTTATCCTTTCGTCCGGTCACTTCCACGTCAAGTACAGGAGGTAAATCGCCCGTATCCAGCTTTACTGTACGGATAAAGAAGTCGGCTTGCTTCAAAGCATCCGTGCTTGGAATATAAAAATGATAAGCTCCCCGGATAAATCCATGATTACGGGCATTGGCAAAGTTTGCCGAGAAAGTAGTATCACCATGATCCCCGCCTTCTGTCGCTTTCATGAATACAAAGTGCAAAGGAGTCACAGTTTCTTTGTTCTGCCGGAGCTTCGGCCAGTCTATTTTTCCCTGATAGTGGGAAATATCAATTCCATGAATATCGTATCCCGCCGGAATGCAGACTCCATATTCTTTTAGTCCGTGACAGGGTTTCCAGCGGTAAGCATACGGACGGATAAAGAAATAATAGAAAACAATAGAAAAACAACCGACAATCATCACTGCCAGGACATTACGAAGCCAAACAGGCATGGCATGACTATGCTTCGCTTGTACCTTTTTCGGAGTACGGGAAGATTTGGAAGAAGAAGCCGTTCCCTTCTTTCGTGTAGTAGCGGAAACAGTTTTTTTCTTCTGTACAGCAGACATCGGGTTGTTGCGTGGCGGCATTTACTTAATGGAAAGAAGCGGTGAACAGAAACCATACAGATGTTCTGCATGGCACTTACTGTTCACCGCTTGTTTATTTATCTTTTATTTAGCTTGTTCCAACTGCAAAGTCTTAGTTGCCTGGTCGCAAACTTCGGTAGGACCAAAGTACTGGATCGGACCCGGATATACATAATCCGTTTCAATAGCCCAACGTTCACGCTGTGCGGCGAACGCCTTGAAAGGAGCACCGTCCAATTTTACCAACGCTTTCTGGATAACCGGTTTCATTTCACCGTGACGACGTTCCATGTTCATCATCATTGTGATAGGCACACCACCCGCAATCCATTCGGCAGCAGGAGCAGTTGTGTTACGTACAGAAGACATATAACCGGTCTTGCCGTCAGCAATCAACATAGAAGCTGTGTAACCCAAAGAGTAGCAGTAGTCAGCATCGAAGTTTGACGGAGCAGCGCAACGTCCTTCATAACCGAAGAAGTGATGCTGAGCGGCAAATTTACCTACATACTTGCCTTCTTCTTTCCACTGAGCCAATTTAACGGCTACCATATCAGACAACAGCTTTTCTGTTTCAATCAGTGATACCTGTACGTTTCCGTGCGGGTCACGATCCAAAGTAAGCTGACGGCAACGCCTTCCGGCAGACTTGCATAGATAGCAGAGTTTTCCGGAGAAAGTTTGCGGATGATATAGTCACGCTGGTGAGACTTCTTGATTTGAGCAAATTCTTCTGCGTTAGCAGCCAGGAAGTCGTTCAATTCAGCGATCAGACGTTTCATAGCCGGGATGAATTCGATCAAACCTTCAGGTATCAACACTGTACCGAAGTTATGTCCCTGGGCAGCACGGTCTGCTACTACTTTAGCGATATATGTCACTACATCATCCAAAGACATATCTTTAGCTTCCACTTCTTCTGAAACGATACATACGTTAGGTTGTACCTGCAAAGCACATTCCAGTGCGATGTGAGAAGCCGAACGACCCATCAATTTGATGAAGTGCCAGTATTTACGGGCAGAGTTACAGTCACGTTGGATATTACCGATTACTTCTGCGTAAGTCTTGCAAGCAGTATCGAAACCGAAAGAAGTTTCAATCATATCGTTCTTCAAGTCACCGTCGATAGTCTTCGGGCAACCGATTACCTGTACACCATACTTCTTGGCAGCATAGTATTCAGCCAATACGCAAGCATTTGTGTTGGAGTCGTCACCACCAATGATAACCAGTGCTTTGATGCCCAGTTCTTTGATGATTTCAAGTCCTTTTTCGAACTGTTCTTCTTTCTCCAACTTCGTACGGCCGGAACCGATAATATCGAAACCACCCGTGTTACGGTATTCGTCGATGATATCAGCAGTCAGTTCCATATAGTTATGGTCTACCAAACCACCAGGACCCAAAATAAAGCCATACAGCTTGCTATCCGGATTCAGTTTCTTGATACCGTCGAACAAACCGGAAATCACATTGTGTCCACCGGGAGCCTGTCCACCAGAAAGGATTACACCCACATTCATAGCAGGAAGAGTTACAGCTTCACCGGCTTCGAATGTAATTAACGGCATTCCATACGTGTTAGGGAATAATGCTTTGATAGCTTCCTGGTCAGCTACAGACTGAGTAGCAGCACCTGCTACAGCTTTAACGGCTCTGACGCCAATGCTTTCGGAAGTTTGGGCTGATAAGCAGCCCTTGCAATTTGCAATGCACTTTTAGTCATTTTCTTTAATTTTTTATTTAAAGGTGTTAGTAAGTTTCTTGTCTAACTTGAAAAGCGTTGCAAATTTCGCACTTTTTTCCGAATTATGAAAGAAGGCAGTGAACTTTTATTTCCGACGCAAAAAATACAAAGCGGTTAATATTCCGCACATATCATTAAATGCTAACAAAAGATATGGTACTTTATACTATCTATTTTCTTCTACTATATTTACATTCGCATAAAAAGGAAGTAGAAAACGAAAAATGGTTTCAAGGTATTTCGGAATTGTTTCTGTAATTCCTCATTACCTATAGCTTGCAGCATAGGCTTGTCATATTCATCAACCAAAATAACTACCCGCTGTCCCGTCTTCTCGCAAGCACGCTGAATGATACCGGCAAAGCGCTGAGAAAAGGATGTCTCGGACGGCTACCGTATTGGCTTTCCCAATATTCCAGATTATCATTCAATATCTTATCCAAACTTTCCAGTGTATCATATTTCTCGATATGTAAGATCCAGATGCAATATAGGATATTTAATCCAGTCCTTTTCCAACTTTTCTATTGCTAATCCTTCAAACAAGTCCTTTTTTCCTTGAAAGTAGGCTTCTAAGGTAGAGATGAGCAGACTCTTTCCAAAACGGCACGGACGACTCAAGAAATAATAACTTCCCGTCTTGACCATTTGGCATATCAAGGCGGTTTTATCAATATAGAAATAACCGTCATTACGATTTTTTTCAAAATTCTGAATACCGATAAGATATATTTTATTGCTCATATTCGCTTCCTTTATAAATCAACATCTGTCTCGCAAAGATATATCCTACAATTTCCTCATAGAAACTCCACAGATTAATCGGTTAATATTCTACACATATCATTAAAAGCCAACAAGATATATTATGTCATCAATTTTGATAATAAATAGCCATTATCCATAAAATCACGGTTGGGCAACGGTAAATTCACCGTTGCCCAACCGTGATTTCATCATTGCCCAATAGCGTTTTGAAAGGTTTCGGACGAATATGACAAAAACGAGGGAATCTTTCAGTTTCCCTCATTCGTTTAGCTTAAAATAAATAAAAAGATTAAACAGAAGGATCTGGTGTTTCATCTTCGGAACCACCACCCGGATTATCGGGTTTCCCTTTGTCTTCCTCTCCATCTTTCGACGTATTAGAGAAAGATTCTTTACTCACTCCACCCAGCATCTGCTGAAATTTGTTTCCCGGAGTAAAAACAATCTTTACTCTAGATATTGTGTCCGAGTCTACATCTTCTTCTTTATCCTGGCTTTTGGCTTGAAATGGACGGACGGAATGAACCGAACTCTCCCAACTTTACCGAAAAACCTTCTTCTAAAAAAGAAATCATAGTGTCTTGAACACCCTTTAATACAACATCTACTATGCCTCGATGCATCCCAGTACGCTGGTTTACTTCATCACAGAGTTTGTTGTAACCGATACTACCAATAATTACATTAGTAGCAACGTACTTTGACAACGGATTCTCCTTGTCGAATTGAAGTACGATTTTTCTTTTTCTATATTTAACGCTCATAGCGCATAATATATTAAATGAAATTGCTCACTTGCAACTCCGATGACAAAGATACGATAATATTTCATAAGACACAACAACTAGCAGTAAATATACATAGAATTTTTATTTATCTCACATTGCCTGATAAAGTTGAGCTAAATATTTGCATCTTATAAAGATTTGCCTTACTTTTGTAAAAGCATATAACGGTATGCTATGTTTTTTTAGAAAATAATTGTTAGAAGCGTCATGCTTCATTCTTGTTTCTGAAAACCTGAGAAATTTTCAAAAACGTACAAGAATGGTGCAGTTGGTTTCTACGCTGGTCTCCAGCGTGGGTCTACTGTCTATTCATCTGTACGTTTGGGTTTTCTCAGGACCTTCAGAAACGATGAATAGCACGTAGTTCCACGCTTTTCTTTTGTAAAATTCCTAACAGGAGCTAGAGGATAAAAAAACAAAAATATGAGAACTATCATTACGACTATCTTATTGATTTTCACCGTTTTTTCAATGGCACAGAAGAGTGACCTACAAAAAGAAAAAATAAAAGGGCATGTAATATCCATGACAGAAACATACTACAATTTCGCGTTTAAATTCGGAGAATATATTAAGCAAGACATGGACAAATATAGTCGAACATTTTACGATGAAAATGGTAATATCTATAAAAAAACAACAAATAAAATAGAAAGGAAAACTTTCTACGACCAGACAACCAATAAAGAGGATATTATACATTATATATATGACAAAAGTCTTAAACTCAATACTATTATTATCCTAAGAGACAAAACTATCTTGGATAAAGAAACCTATATAGAAGAAATAGTAAAAGACACCCTACAACAAACAGAATATATTTATGATGCAAATGGAAAACTCATTGAGACAAACACCTATGATTATGACCTTAAGGATTCAAGCAAAAAAAACATTATCTCAAAAAGTGAAATACTCTTACTCATCTGCTGAAAACACTATTGAAACTTATAACGGGAATGGTAAATTGTCCGCAAAAAAAATAATTACTCAAGATGGTAAGAAACATACCGAAAATGCAGGTGGAATACTCGTTGCTACAGAATACAATTCAATAGACCAACCTCTAAAATCAATATTATACTTAGGAGCAAACAATGGTTCTGCTGCTTCACAAACGACCTATCAATATAATAAATATGGAGACATACTACAAAAGAATAGCGAAATTGGACTAACGATCAACTATAAAAATGAACACCATATCACCACTGAAACATACAAATATATATATGATTCGCATCAAAATTGGATCTGCCGGAAGACATACAAAAAAAATGAAATGACAGAATGGATAGAACGAACATATACATATGCGAATACATCTGACGAACTAATAGAAGCACGGTTACTAAATATAAAACAAGAACAAATGGAAGCACAACAGAAGCATAATGACTATCATAAAAAAATTGAGCATGCAAAGCATGAAGAAAGAAAAAGATATCGCACAACACTTGCAAGACTCCATCCGTCATGAAAAAGAAAAATTCTACGAACTAATAAAAACTGTACTCAAAAAGAACATTATGAGAATTTCAGCAGGAGGAGGATACAGACGCTATAAGACTTCAAACTGTATTCAAACTATTAAAAAAGTATTTATAGAACAGCAAGCCGTTACTTTCACATTAAAAGATAATACAGAATTACCTCCCATCAAATTAGTTTCAAAAGAAGAAGTACCTACAGGTGGATTTATGGAACACTGTACTATTTCTTATTCTGCAGACAAAAACTTTATTTTATTACTTATAAACGGTAATGATTATCTGAATGAAGCCGGAGTTTTAATCCATCGCCTTCCCCACGATATGCATCAAGTTTACAACCTAAGCGATAAGGCAATATCCAGTTCGAAAAAAGAAAAGAATATAGATAAAATAAACAGAACAGCAACCAATGCGCTGAGGTTTATCAATAAATTGAGATAAAACTTAGACCATGATAAATAAATTATGTAACATGAAACACCTATCTTTACTTAAAAAATTATTATTTACTGCTATTACTTGTATACACATAATAGCATGCAGCGATGACCATGAAATTGAGTCCTGATATATTCGTTGAAGCAAATGTGGCACGAATCCACGTGACACAGGCCGGAACTTTATCTAAGCAAATGAATGATTGTGAAAAAAACAAGATAGAAGACTTAACATTATCCGGCTATTTGAACGGGAGTGACATCTTGTATTTGAAGGAGGAATTAAGCAAAACATTGTTTAAATTAAATTTATCAGATGCGAAAATTGTAGAAGGAGGTGAACCGTATGCAATGGTAACAGAAAAATATTATACGAAAAATGATGAAATCTCCGATTATTTTTTTTCTACCCATTCATACCCTAAATTACATACAATCTTTCTTCCTAAAGACTGTACACGTATAGGAAAGTATTCATTAACTAATCTTACTAACCTTTCTTTCGTAGAACTACCTAATGCATTAGAAGAAATAGATAATATAGCATTATATAACTGTTTAAGTCTGAAATCTGTAATTTTTCCTAGTTCTTTACTAAGTATTGGAGACTATTGTTTTCAAAATTGCCAAGAACTTACCTCCATTCAATTCAATAATTCCTTGCAAAAAATAGGATTTTGTGCATTCCCAAATTGCAAATCACTTACAAATATAAACCTTCCCAACTCATTAAATTCAATAGGTCAGTTTGCTTTTGACGGATGCTCTAACTTATCAACAATAACAATATCTGAAGGTATCACCGAAATACAATATGGCACCTTTAGAAATTGTGTCAATCTTTCATCAGTTAACTTGCCCACTTCACTTAATGCAATATCTATCTCAGCCTTTGAAGGATGCCTCAGTCTAAAAACTATAACTATTCCTCAAAACGTTAATAAAATAGAATATGATACATTTCAAGGTTGTAATAACTTACAGGAAATTCACCTAAAAGGAACAACCCCTCCTGATATTTCATATTGGTCAAATGACTATATGAGTCATTGTACACTATTTATACCAAAAGGTTCACTAGCTGCCTATAAAAAGACAAACTATTGGTCATTGTTTTATGACATCATTGAAGAATAAAAGTTGTTATTTTCTCAATCAATATAAACAAAGAACTATTTATTAACTATAAAACCATTAAAAGTATGAAATCAATGAAGAATTTATTTGTAATTGGATTAACTCTCGTAATTTGTGCCGGATTTACGGCTTGTGGTAATGATGATGATAAGCAAGAAGTAACATTGCCAACAATATTCGAAGGTAAAAGAATCACTCAATGCGAATTTACAGCCAACGGTTATACAGAAAGAAATGCGTATAGCTACAGTAACGGAAAGCTCATCTCTTATAGTGAGTATGAGATTAGTAACAAAGAAACTATTGAAGATAAATATACCATCGATTATGAAAATAATCAAGTTCGAATTTCATGGAAAGACGGCAATGACAGTGAAATTTGCACATACTCCTTAAATGAAAACGGCTTTGCAACCTCTGCAATATTAGTCACTAAAGAAGATGAGGATGTATGGAATACGCATTATACTTCGAATATGACGCAAATGGTTATCTAATCAAAATTACGGAAGGAAACGATGGAGAAGAACCGGAAATAATAGAAATAGAGCGAAATGACGGTGACGTACTATCATTCAGTTACGATGACAGTCAATATACATATACCTATACTTCAAATATAAACAAAGGCGGAATTCTTCCGGTTGATAACGGCTGGCTTGATATGGAAGCAGAACTTCATATTGCATATTATGCAGGAATCTTGGGTAAACCCACAAAACATCTGATTGCATCACAAAAAGATAAATTCGGCTACAGTAGCAATGAAGAAACCTATGAATACGTGTTAGACGCTGATGAGTATGTGAAAACCTGTACAATAAACAGCAAAGATAATGTTTCTTCTTATAATTATACTTTTAAATAAGTTTTCCCCTTTCTAAATATATAATGCAGTGATAGCTAAGAAGCACATCACTGCATTATTTCCTCAAAAACAAGTTAAAAGCTATTGTTTCCAACCACCGCCTAAAGCCTTATAAAGTTGTACGACAGTAATCAGTTCATCACGAATCGCATTACTCAGACCAATCTGTGCATCGAAGTATCCACGTTGGGCATCCAGCACATCCAAATAATTGATAACGCCATTAATGTATTGAAGTTGCGCAAGATCCATGTAGCTCTTAGCCGAACGTTCAAGGTTGGCACGAAGTTCATACACTTCTTTTATCTTGTTGAAATTAACAATTGCGTTACGTGTCTCCTTAAAGGCTTGCAATACGGATTTCTCATAATTGTGTACTTCGGCTTCATAAGCCGCTTTCTTCGCCTTCAGTGCCGCACGGTTCTTTCCCCAACCAAAGATAGGAGTCAGCAAAGCTCCTTCCATAACGGCATAAGGGGATTTCAACAGGCTGGAAAGAGAAGTACTTTCCGTACCGAAACCACCGGTCAGTGCCAGACGCGGAAACATATTCGTATAAGCCACTCCTACTTTGGCATTGACGGCAATCAACTTCTGTTCAGCTTGGCGAATGTCGGGACGACGTTCCAGCAAAGTGGACGGTAAGCCTACCGGCAGCATCTTCGGAGAATTGAACTCCTGAAGCAAACGGGAACGGGCTATCTTGTTAGGATACTCACCTGCAAGAAAAGCGATATCGTTTTCTTTCAGAGAGATTTTACGTTCCAAGTCCGGTACCAATGTTGCCGTACGTGCCAATTCCACTTGTGACTGACGGTAAGAAGTCTCCGAAGTCAATCCCCCGGCAAAACGGATACGCGCCAGGCGGACACCTTCTTCACGGGCTTTCAAAGTCTGTTTTACAATATCCAGTTCCGTATCCAAAGCCACCAGTTCATAATAAGCCTGTGCCACTTCCGCCACAATCGTCATTCTAAGTGCCCGTTGCGCCTCTATGGATTGCAGATATTCGGCAATACTCGCGGAACGCGCCCAACGCAGATTTCCCCAAAGGTCGAGTTCCCACGAAACCAGGAACTGGGCTTCGAACGTATCCGATCTCTTGAAAGCATCTCCCCCATGATTCTCCAGCTCACGTTCTGCAGTCACTTTCCCTCTAATGTCCGGTAGCAGTGCCGCGGTAGAGATTCGTTTCTGCGCAGCCATTTCCTGTACACGGGCAGCGGCTATCAGCATATCCTTGTTATGCTCCAATGCACGTTCTATCAGACTCCGCAAAGTAGAATCCGTGTATATATCTTTCCAATCCTGGTCACCGAAGCTGGCTGAATCCTGATGTTGCGCCAGACTATCGGGCAAATGAAGGTCGGGACGGACATAACTTTTTCCTACCTTGCAGGAAGTCAAGACTCCTGCAAGCAATAAGACAGCAATATATAGTTTCTTTCGTTTCATTATTTCTTATGTTTTAAGATTTTCGACTTTGTTTTATATACCATCACAAAGAAGAACGGTACGAGAATAATACCGAATACAATGGCAAATATCATTCCGAAGAATACACCCGTACCAATCGCCTGACGACTTGCCGAACCGGGACCGCTTGCCAACACCATCGGAAGCATACCAAGAACGAAAGCCAATGAAGTCATCAGAATCGGACGGAAACGCAGTTTTGCCGCATAAATAGCGGACTGCACCAAATCTTCTCCTTTATCCACCTGCACTTTGGCAAATTCCACAATCAAGATGGCATTTTTGGCGGCAAGCCCTACCAACATAACCAAACCAATCTGGAAATACACATCATTCTCCAATCCGCAAACCCAGACTCCCAAGTAAGCTCCCAAGGCGGCAACAGGCAAAGAAAGCAATACCGCAATAGGCACCGTCCAACTTTCATATTGCGCGGCAAGGAATAGGAAGACGAACAGGAATACCAACGCCATCACCATACCGGTCTGACCGCCCGCCTGTTTTTCCTGATAAGAGAGTCCGCTCCATTCCAAACCAATATTATCGGGAAGATGGTCACGGGCAATCTGCTCCATGATCTCCATAGCCTGCCCGGAACTGTAGCCTTGCGCGGCTGCTCCACGAATTACGGCTGTAGTAAACATATTAAAACGCTTGATACTGCCCGGCCCCGTGGTATAGGATGCGTTTCCTAAAGAAGTCAGTGGCACCATCGCCCCGTTGGATGCTTTCACAAAGAACAAATTGATATTATCCTTATGTTCGCGGTAAGGAGCTTCCGCCTGGATATATACCTTATATATACGGTTGAACATGTTAAAGTCATTCACATACACCGAACCGGTATAAGCCTTCATGGTAGAAAACACATCAGCCAAAGGCACACCCAGCATCTTTACCTTATCACGGTCTACATCAAAGTAGAGTTGTGGTATCTCCGATTGCAGGGAAGAGGACAAACCTGCCAATTCCTTGCGTTTGGATGCATAATACATCAATGTATCCGCCGCATCTACCAAATTATCAAAAGTCGCTTCGCCACGAGCTTCCAACTGCATTTCAAAACCACCCGAACTACCCAATCCGGTATTACCGGCGGAGTGGAAAGATAAACTTTACATTCCGGATATTCCTTGAGATGCTTTTCCACCGTATCCATTATCTTTTCAATACTGGTGTTCTTGCGTTCTTCCCAAGGCTTCAGAATAACCGTCAGTTCGGCACGTCCCTGATTACTTCCTACACGCGGGCTGCTTCCCGTCACATTCTGTATATATTCGATATATGGATTCTTTTCCAAATAAGCAATGGCACGTTCTGTCACGATGCGTGTACGTTCCAGGGTAGCGCCCTCCGGCAATTCAAGTTCAATCTTGAAATATCCCTGGTCTTCCACAGGCAAGAAACTGGTCGGAATTATACGGTGAATCAGCATGATAGCAATCAATACCATTCCGAAAGCACTCAATACGCGGCGGGGATGTTTGATAGTACGGGTTACGGCAGCTACATACTTATTACTACCGATACCCAGCCATTCATTGATTTTCCTGAAAACAATATTTTTCTTCTTTCCACTGTCCGGCTTCAAAATCAGAGAACACATAACAGGGCTCAATGTCAAAGCCACCACCGTAGAGATAAGCACAGACACTACAATCGTCACCGTAAACTGGCGGTACAACTGCCCCGTAATCCCACTCAGAAAGCTGACCGGAACAAATACAGCCGCCAACACCAACGATGTAGCAATCAAGGCACTAGCCAGCCCATTCATTGCTTTCTTGGTAGCTTCATAAGGACTCAGTTTTTCCGTTTCCATTATATGTTCCACGCCTTCTACCACCACAATCGCATCATCCACAACGATACCGATGGCTAGAATCAATCCAGCAATGTCAATATATTGAGTGAGAAACCGAAAATCAACATGAATCCGAAAGTACCAATCAATGAAATAGGCACCGCTACCACCGGAATCAACGTTGCACGCCAACTCTGTAAAGAAAGATAGACTACAAGCACGACCAATACCAAAGCCTCAAACAACGTTTTATAGACCTCGTGTATAGATTCGGAAATATAGGTTGTCATATCGAACGGAATCTCATAGCTCAACCCTTCGGGGAAGTTCTTACTGATTTCATCCATTGCATCTTTCACCCTCTCGGCAACTTCCATCGCATTGGCGCCCGGTAACATATAAATGCCTAGTACGGCCGCATTCTCACCGTTGATACCACTCCGTATTATAAGAAGAAGCCTCCAATGACACACGTGCCACATCTTTCAACCGGATGATGGAACCGTTTGCATTAGCACGCACCACAATATCTTCAAACTGTCCTACTGTGGAAAGACGTCCCTGCGTCGTAATAGGAATCGTTATATCCAACCCTTGCACCGGTTGTTGTCCTAATACACCAGCCGCCGATTCACGGTTCTGGTCTTTCAGGGCATTCTGCAAATCCTGTACAGTCAGTCCGAAATTCGCCAACTTATCGGGCTGTGCCCAGATCTGCATGGCATAGTAACGGCTACCGATATTCGACACACGTCCTACTCCCGGAATACGGCGAATCACATCGAGCACATTGATCGTAGCAAAGTTACTCAGATAAATCTCGTCAAACTTAGGGTCGGTAGAAGTCAGACACAGAGTCATCAACTGACTGGGAGCCTGCTTTTCTACAGAAATACCATTCTGAATCACTTCCGCCGGCAAACGGGACTCCGCCAGCTTCACACGGTTCTGGATCTCAACTGCCGCCAAATCCGGGTCGGCAGAAACATCAAATGTCACCGTTGCCGAGAAACCGCCGGAATTGGAACTGTTTGATTCCATATAAAGCATTCCCGGCGTACCGTTAATTTCCTGTTCAATCGGAGTAGCCACCGCCTGCGACACAGTAAGCGCGCTCGCACCCGGATAGGATGCACTGATTTTCACCACCGGGGGTGTAATCTGCGGATATTGGTCCACCGGAAGCATTGTCAGACCAATAATGCCGACAATTACGATCACGATGGAGATTACAGCCGAAAAACCGGCCTGTCTATAAAAGTAACTTTCATCGCTTATTCTCCTTTCGCGTTATCTTTCGTTCCGGTAGTACTATCTTCTACCCCAACCACTTCATTTTTTGTCGTTATTATACTATCTCCGGCTTCTACATCTGCCCGGCTTACCCGTACTTTCATACCCGGAGTCAACTTATGGAAGCCTTCTACAACAACCATTTCTCCTTCTGCCAGTCCTCTTTCCACCACTACATTATTCCCTACTTCCGGACCTAATTCGATAAAACGTTTCTCTACCGCATTATCTTTACGCATAGTATAAATATAGGCTCCGCCTTTCTCGATAGTAACCGCTTTCATCGGAACCACAAGTGCACCTTCGCGGACATCCAACAACAATTTCACTTTTGTAAACTGTCCCGGTAATAATACTTGTTTCAGGTTAGGCATTTCCGCACGCACGGAGAAAGTACCGGTCTGCGGGTCGACTTGCGGCTCGGCAAAGTCTACGTAACCTTTATAGGGATAAACAGTGTTATCTGCCAATGTTATGGTAATATTCGGTTGCCAGGAACGGGTAGAATCCTGCTGTCCCAAATTAATATTCCTTTCCTTACTTTTCAGGTAATCGAGCGCCGTCATGCTAAAGTCTACCAATACCGTATCACTTTTCACGATGGTAGCGAGCAATGATTTTCCACCGGGACCGACTAATGTACCCAAGTCCACATTTCTTTCACTAATGTGTCCTGACAATGGCGAACGGACAATAGTATAACCCAACTCAAGTTCCGCCTGCGCCAAGTCCGCCTCACTCATGGCTACGGTTGCTTCAGCACTCTCGTAAGCGGCTTCCGCATTGTCCAAGTCCAACTGGCTCGCTGCATTCTGTTCAAACAGCGGACGGATACGTTTCAAGTCACGTTCCGCCTTCAAAGCCTGCGCTTCGTCTTTTTTCAACTGGGCTCTGGCTTTATCCGCTTTGGCACGATACTGATCCTGATTAATCACAAACAAAACTTGATTCTTGTTTACATACGTACCTTCAGCGAAAAGCATATTCTCCAGATAACCTTCCACACGGGCACGTACTTCGACGAACTGTTGGGCACGGATACGTCCCACATATTCCCCATATATTTCTACATCGTCTTTCACCACCGGTTCAACAATGACTGTCGGCATCTCCGGCTCAGCCTTCTGAGGTCGAGTCAATATCCAATACACGCCCAGCACAAATACCGCGCAAATAATAGCAGCAATGGTTCTCTTTCTCCTCAGTTTCAACTCATGTCTCGAAAAGAATAATCTCATATCGAATCTTATTATTAAATTTAACTTATGTTTGTTCTATATTCCTTTTACACAATTTACGTGCCAAAACTATTTACACTACCTATTTATTGGTATTCAGTCCATTATACGCTGTCATTCCAGATGCAGGAATGTGGAATTTGCCGGGTAATGTGTAGAAATAATCCACAATTCCGACTTTTGGAACATTTTTTTTTAATTCCCATATCAACAACTAAACAAATTATACCCTACATTTGTATTATAATAAAAACAACAATACTAGACCGTGTCCTAATGAAAAAACAAATCTTTTCAACATTAGTTTTGTCAATTTGCATCTTATTGCCTTTTTCTTTGCATTCTCAGGAGCAACGCAAAAAGGTGGGAGTAGTTCTGAGCGGTGGCGGTGCCAAAGGAATGGCACACATCAAAGCATTGAAAGTAATTGAGGAAGCCGGAATCCCTATTGATTACATAGCCGGAACCAGCATGGGGGCTATCGTAGGTGGTCTTTACGCCATCGGATACACACCGGAACAACTGGATAGTATGGTACGGAAACAAAACTGGACATTCCTGCTCAGTGACCGGGTCAAACGAAGTTCCATGTCACTGACCGACCGTGAACGCTCTGAGAAGTTTGTCATCTCCATACCTTTCACAAAACTCCCAAAGACGCAGCTACGGGAGGAATCATGAAAGGGCAGAATCTCGCCAATTTATTCTAGGACCTGACGATGGGGTATCATGACTCTATCGACTTCAATAAACTTCCCATACCCTTTGCCTGTGTAGCGGCTGATATTGTAAAAGGAGATCAAATCGTATTCCGCAACGGAATACTTTCTACTGCTATGCGTGCGAGTATGGCCATTCCAGGCGCATTCACCCCGGTACGACAGGACAGTATGGTATTGGTAGACGGTGGAATTGTCAATAATTATCCGGCAGATGTGGCCAAAGCAATGGGAGCCGATATTATTATCGGGGTTGATGTACAGAACGCTCTGAAAACAGCAGACAAACTAAACAGTGTCCCTGATATTTTAGGACAGATTGTAGACATTACCTGCCAGACGAACCATGAAAAAAATGTAGATCTCACAGATACCTATATCCGTGTGAATGTGGACGGCTATTCTTCCGCCAGTTTCACGCCTGCCGCCATCGACACATTGATGCAAAGAGGCGAAGAAGCGGCAAGGGAACAATGGAACTCTCTGCTTGCCCTGAAAAAGAAAATAGGAATACCGGACGATTATAAGCCCAAACAACATGGTCCCTACTCTTCCCTTTCTAATGTACGTACCATCTATGTGACGGACATTTCCTTCACCGGTGTGAAAGCCGACGACAAGAAATGGCTAATGAAGAAGTGTAACCTGAAAGAAAACAGTAACATCTCTACTCAACAGATAGAACAAGCCTTGTTCCAGTTACGTGGCAGCCAGTCTTATTCCAGTGCCAGTTATACATTGACAGAAACTCCCGAAGGCTATCACCTCAACTTCCTATTGCAAGAGAAATATGAGAGAAGAATCAATTTGGGCATCCGTTTCGATTCGGAAGAAATAGCGTCTCTGCTACTCAACGCAACGGCAGATCTCAAAACCCACATCCCTTCCCGCCTGTCCCTTACCGGACGACTGGGAAAACGATATGCCGCCCGTATAGACTATACTCTCGAACCGATGCAACAACGCAATTTCAACTTCTCATATATGTTCCAATACAATGATATCAACATATATGAGGAAGGCGACCGCTTATAACACTACTTATAAATATCATTTAGCCGAATTCGGTTTCTCTGATGTATGGTACAAGAACTTCCGCTTCGGGCTAGGACTTCGTTTCGAATATTATAAGTATAAGGATTTCCTGTTCAAGAAACCGGAATTCATCGGATTGAATGTAGAATCAGAGCATTTCCTGAGTTATTTTGCGCAGGTACAATATAATACTTATGATAAGGGATATTTCCCCGCCAAGGGTAGTGACTTCAAAGCAGCCTATTCACTCTATACGGATAACATGGCACAATACAATGACCATGCCCCGTTCTCTGCATTGAGCGCTTCGTGGGCGAGCGTCATTCCCATCACCCGTCGTTTTTCCATCATTCCTTCCATTTACGGGCGTATCCTGATTGGAAAAGGATTCCCATATCCTCTACAAAATGCGATTGGCGGTGAAGTACCCGGTTTTTATATCCCGCAGCAATTGCCTTTTGCAGGAATTACCGACCTGGAACTGATGGATAATACAATCATGATTGCATCGTTAAAATTCAGACAGCGCATGGGAGCTATCCATTACCTCACCCTGACAGGAAATTACGGACTGACGAACAGTAATTTCTTTGAGGTATTGAAGGGCAAACAATTATTCGGTATCAGTGCCGGTTACGGAATGGACAGTATCTTCGGACCATTGGAAATATCATTGGGATATTCCAATCAGACGGATAAAGGAAGTTGCTTCGTGAATCTGGGATATTATTTCTAAAGTTGCATTGCCTTCAAAGCAGAAGAATTCCGAGTACTACAGCGATAAATACCTTGTACTTGTCTTTCGTAACTCTTCTATATCATTGGGCTAAATGCAGTACTTGCCACCAACAGGTCTCCTATATGTTTTGTCCTATTCAAGTACCAGTTTTTAACCCTCAGAATATATAACACAAAAGTCGCCTTCAGCTCTGGCTTGAACTTTGAAACGACTTGATAAAGGGTGATTCGGCTGAAAGCATCCCCTGAAAGGGAGACATTTCGCTTTCAGCCAAATCTTTCGATGAAATGGAGCATTAAAAAAAGAGACTGAAGGCTGAAAGCGGTTGTACAGCAAGAAGATAACAGCTCGAATAATGTTTTTTTCGATTATTTATTCGCCTGAATCAAAGAAAGTGCCTATCTTTACCGCAAATATTTTTATTATTCACCATTAAATATGAAGATTATGGCAAGTAGAAGAGAACTCAAAAAGAACGTAAACTATATCGCTGGAGAATTATTCACCGAGTGTTTAATTAACAGCATGTTTATCCCTGGTACTGATAAAGCTAAAGCTGATGAGCTAATGGCTGAAGTACTGAAGATGCAGGATGAATTTGTAACCCGCATCAGCCACACAGAACCGGGAAATGTGAAAGGTTTTTATAAGAAATTCCGTGCAGACTTTAATGCAAAGGTAAACGAGATTATTGAAGCTATCGGGAAATTGAACTAAAAACAGAATGAAGAAAGCAATTTATAGCTTTATCTATTACCGCCTGTTAGGGTGGAAGACAAACGTTACGGTACCTAATTATGATAAATGCGTGATATGTGCCGCTCCACACACAACAAACTTTGATTTATTTATTGGAAAACTGTTTTATGGCGCCTTAGGCCGCAAGACAAGTTTCATGATGAAAAAAGAATGGTTTTTCTTTCCGCTCGGACTTTTTTTCAAAGCAGTGGGCGGGATTCCTGTAGACCGTAGCCGGAAGACGTCGTTAGTCGACCAGATGGTTCACCATTTTGCCGAGTGCAATAAGTTCCACCTGGCTATCACTCCCGAAGGAACCCGTAAAGCGAATCCAAACTGGAAGAAAGGTTTTTATTTTATCGCCTTGAAGGCCCAGGTCCCTATTGTCCTGATTGGCATTGATTATACCAAAAAGACAATTTCGGCAACAAAAGCCATCATGCCATCGGGAGATATCAACAAGGATATGAGAGAAATCAAACTTTATTTCAAGGATTTTAAAGGTAAACATCCTGAGAATTTTGTTCTTGGCGAACTTTAAATATTAGTATAGAGGTATTCAATTATGGAGTCTATCCGTATTTCCATAGTACAAACCGATATCGTTTGGGAAAATAAACAAGAAAATCTCCGTCTGCTCCACGAAAAGCTGCAAAGCCTCCGTGGAACAACGGAGATTGTTGTTTTACCGGAGATGTTCTCTACCGGATTCAGTATGCAAAGCGAAATGCTGGCAGAATCAAACTCCGGCGAAACGGCTACTACTCTCAAACAATGGGCTTCGCAATTCCAACTGGCTATCTGCGGCAGTTATATAGCAGCAGATAACGGGCGGTTCTACAATCGCGCCTTCTTTCTGACTCCCGAAGGAGAAGGATTCTATTATGACAAACGACACCTGTTCCGTATGGGACGGGAAGCAGAACACTTCTCAGCGGGTGACAAACGGCTCATTATCCCCTACCGTGGATGGAATATCTGCCTGCTTGTCTGCTATGACCTTCGTTTCCCGGTATGGAGCCGGAATGTAAACAACGGATACGACCTATTAATATATGTAGCAAACTGGCCTGTCCCCCGCCGCCTGGCATGGGATACCCTGCTGCGCGCACGTGCGCTCGAAAATCAATGTTATGTATGCGGCGTGAACAGAACCGGAACCGATGGATATCATTTGGAATATAACGGAGGCAGCAGAGTTTACTCGGCTTTTGGCGAAGAAATAGCTTCTCTGCCCGACGGACAAGAGGGAATAGCTACGACAACGCTCAATCCGGTCTCTCTCAACCAATTCAGAGAGAAGTTTCCGGTATGGAAAGATGCCGACGAATTTCATCTATAGGATATGCTATAAAACAAATGTTAAAAACGGATTGAAACGACAACAATACCTTGAAGTAGGTAGTTAATAATATAGACTTCTTTTGTATCTTTGTCGTGAAAATACAGTCGTAAGGACGCTAATCTTACATAACTTAATTAACAACTTTATGAAAACAAATCTTAGTTCTCAAATCAGTCTCCACCGGGTCTCCCCCAGATATTACAGACCGGAGAATGCATTTGAAAAATCAGTCTTGACAAGACTCGAAAAAATCCCCACAGACATCTATGAATCTGTAGAAGAAGGCGCTAACTACATTGCTCGCGAAATAGCACAGACCATCCGCGAAAAGCAAAAGGCAGGACGTTTCTGCGTATTAGCACTGCCAGGCGGTGATTCGCCCAGACACGTATATACGGAACTTATCCGCATGCACAAGGAAGAAGGACTCAGCTTCCGCAACGTGATCGTATTTAACATGTACGAATATTATCCATTGTCTCCCGATGCTGTCAACAGCAACTTCAACGCTTTGAAGAATATGTTGCTGGATCATATCGACATCGACAAGCAGAATATATTCACCCCGGATGGAAGCATTGCCAAAGATACTATCTTTGAATACTGCCGTCTGTACGAACAGCGTATTGAAAGCTTCGGCGGTATTGATATTGCTTTGCTGGGTATCGGTCGTGTAGGAAATATCGCATTCAACGAACCGGGTTCACGCTTAAATTCTACCACCCGCCTGATTTTGCTGGATAATGCATCACGCAATGAGGCAGCCAAGATTTTCGGAACGATGGATAATACTCCTATCAGTTCTATTACGATGGGTGTAGCTACCATTCTCGGCGCTAAGAAAGTTTATCTGCTTGCATGGGGTGAAAACAAGGCAGCCATGATTAAAGAATGTGTGGAAGGTGCCATCACCGACACGATTCCTGCATCTTACCTGCAAACTCACAACAACGCGCATGTCGCTCTCGACCTTTCGGCAGCCATGAACCTGACACGTATCCAACGTCCGTGGCTGGTAACTTCCTGCGAATGGAACGACAAGTTGATCCGTAGTGCTATCGTCTGGTTATGCCAGTTGACAGGCAAGCCTATCCTGAAACTGACCAATAAAGACTATAACGAAAACGGCTTGAGTGAACTGTTGGCTCTTTATGGCTCTGCATACAATGTAAATATCAAGATTTTCAATGATTTGCAGCATACCATCACCGGATGGCCGGGTGGCAAACCGAATGCTGACGACACTTACCGTCCCGAACGTGCCAAACCGTTCCCGAAGCGTGTGATTATCTTCTCTCCACATCCGGATGATGACGTAATCTCCATGGGGGGAACGCTTCGCCGCTTGGTAGAACAGAAGCATGAAGTACATGTAGCATACGAAACTTCCGGTAATATCGCCGTAGGTGATGAAGAAGTAGTTCGTTTCATGCATTTCATCAACGGATTCAACCAGCTTTTCAACAATAGCGAGGACCAGGTTATCAATGAGAAATATGCAGAAATACGTAACTTCCTGAAAAATAAGAAGGATGGTGATATGGACAGTCGTGACATTCTGACTATCAAAGGTCTGATTCGTCGTGGTGAAGCCCGTACAGCTTCCACTTACAACAATATCCCGCTGGATCGTGTACACTTCCTCGACCTGCCGTTCTATGAAACTGGTAAGATTCAGAAGAATCCTATCAGCGAAGCGGACGTGGAAATCGTACGTAACCTGCTCCGCGAAATAAAGCCTCATCAGATATTCGTAGCTGGCGACCTTGCCGACCCGCATGGAACACACCGTGTATGTACGGATGCTGTTTTTGCTGCCGTCGACCTCGAAAAAGAAGAGGGTGCAAAATGGTTGAAAGACTGCCGCATCTGGATGTATCGTGGCGCGTGGGCTGAATGGGAAATTGAAAACATCGAAATGGCAGTGCCTATCAGTCCGGAAGAACTTCGTGCAAAACGTAATTCTATCTTGAAACATCAGTCTCAGATGGAAAGCGCTCCGTTCCTGGGTAATGACGAACGTTTGTTCTGGCAGCGTAGTGAAGACCGCAACCGTGGTACAGCTACTTTGTACGACCAGTTAGGACTGGCTTCTTACGAAGCAATGGAAGCATTTGTGGAATATATTCCATTATAAGGAAAAACATTCTTGATTAAGAGAATATAAAAACAATGAAAGAAGAGTGGGAAGTTTGGATACTTCTCACTCTTTTTTTGTTTATTTTTGCGGGCAATCTGTGATACATGACCTAAAAGAATTGAATGATGAAAAAAATAATAGTGTTTTTTCTATGCCTTACGCTCGGCATAAACTTCCTTTCCGCACAGGATATTGAAAGGAATATAAAAGAACGGTTAACCGATTATTTCGGCAAATATACCGCAACAGCTAAAATCAGCACACCCAAACTGAATAATATCGATATTAATTATTACCGCAAAACGATTACTGTCTATGCTTCGGAAAGTTTCGCTTACCAACCTTTCCGTCCAGAAATGGTAGAAACGATTTATAATCAAATAAAAGAATTGCTCCCCGGCCCTGTCCATTATTATCAACTGACGATTTATGCGGACGGAAAGCCTATTGAAGAACTGGTTCCTAATTTGTATCGGAACAAGAAAAAAGACAAGGAGCGAATGTCTCTGAACGTTGATTATAAAGGAGCGCCCTGGGTAAAAAACATCTCACGGCCTAATGATATTTCACGCGGATTGCAAGACCGTCACATTGCAATCTGGCAAAGTCATGGCAATTACTTCAAGAATGACAAGAGCGAATGGGGATGGCAACGTCCCCGCCTATTCTGCACTACGGAAGATTTGTTCACCCAATCTTTCGTTCTTCCTTATGTGATTCCCATGCTGGAAAATGCCGGTGCCATCGTTTATACTCCCCGCGAACGGGATACGCAAAAGAATGAAATCATAGTAGACAATGATATGCCCAACGCTTCCCTTTATCTGGAAGTAGGAAGTAAAAAAGCAAAATGGGCAATGGCTCCCGTAAAAGGATTCGCCCAAAAGAAGACGATTTATAGGGATGGGGAAAATCCGTTCACCGACGGAACCTGCCGTTTCATCTCCACCGAGAGAAAGAAAAAGAGAAATAAGGATCAGGCATTTGCCGAATGGGTACCTAACCTGCCGGCAACAGGCGAATACGCCGTTTACGTTTCTTATCAGACACTGCCGAATAGCGTCAGCGATGCCAAGTACCTCGTTTTTCATAATGGCGGAGTTACAGAATTTAAAGTAAATCAAAAAATAGGTGGAGGCACGTGGGCTTATCTAGGCACTTTTGAATTTGACAAGGGAAATAATGACTATGGCATGGTTGTATTAAGTAACGAAAGCAATGAGCATGGTGTAGTATGTGCCGATGCGGTACGTTTTGGCGGAGGAATGGGCAATATTTCCCGGGGCGGAAAGATCAGCGGACTGCCCCGTTACCTCGAAGGAGCGCGTTACTCGGCACAATGGGCAGGAATGCCATCCGAAGTATATGCCGGACGCAAAGGTGAAAATGATTATGTGGATGATATCAATACACGTTCCAATGCTATTAATTATTTATCGGGCGGTTCCGTTTATAATCCGAACCAACCGGGATTGCGTGTGCCGTTGGAAATGACAATGGCACTGCATAGTGACGCAGGATGCAGTAAAACAGATGAATTGATTGGTTCGCTCGGCATTTATACAACTGACTTTAATAATGGCAAACTGAACACGGGAACAGATCGGTATGCATCACGTGACCTAACCGATATCCTGCTTTCTCAGATTCAGAAAGATATTCATTCGAGCTATAACCTGCCCTGGACACGCCGAAGTATGTGGAACCGGAATTATAGCGAGACGCGGCTTCCCGCCACTCCTTCTACGATCATCGAGTTACTTTCTCATCAGAACTTCGCCGATATGCAGTTGGGACACGATCCGAATTTCAAATTTACCGTAGGACGTGCCATTTATAAAGGTATCTTGCAGTTTATTACCAGCCAACATGACAAAGAATATGTAGTGCAACCTTTGCCTGTTAGTAATTTCGCTATCCGTTTCGGAAAAAAGAAGAATACGCTGGAACTTTCCTGGAAAGGTGAGGATGATCCACAAGAGCCTACTGCCCGTCCACAGGAATACATTGTATATACACGCATCGGTTACGGTGGATTTGACAATGGAACTTTAGTCAGCAAACCGTCTTATACAGTCAAGATAGAGCCGGGACTTGTTTATTCATTTAAAGTGACTGCCGTTAACCGGGGTGGAGAAAGTTTCCCATCCGAGATTCTTTCCGCCTATAAAGCAAAACGGGAACGGGAAAAGGTATTAATCATCAATGGATTTGACAGAATCAGCGGTCCGGCTGTTATTAATACTTTTGATAAAGCAGGATTCGATTTAGAACAAGATCCCGGAGTTCCGTACCTATCGAATATTTCATTCAGCGGAGCACAGACCGGATTCGACCGTTCGCAGGCAGGTAAAGAGGGAGAAGGTAGCCTGGGGCATAGCGGAAGCGAATTAGAAGGAATGAAAATTGCAGGAAATACGTTTGATTATCCTTTTATTCACGGGAAAGCGATTCAGGCGGTCGGAAAATATAGTTTCGTGTCATGCAGCGATGAAGCAGTAGAGAACGGATTGGTGACACTGGAAGATTATCCGATAGTGGATTATATCCTGGGATTGGAAAAAGAAGACCCTGCAAGTAAAGCCTACTATAAAACATTCTCCTCGGCTATGCAACGGATTATCACCAGCTATTGCCAGTCGGGTGGTAATATATTGGTTAGTGGTGCCTATGTGGGAAGCGATATGAGCGGAACACAAGGAAACCGGGAGTTTACGGAGAAAACACTGAAGTACGGTTACCAAAGTAGTTTGACTGATAAGACCTCAAACCGGATCAATGGACTGGGACGTACGATTACCATCCCACGTGTTCCCAACGAGAACAGTTATGCCGTTCCTGCACCGGATTGTATCGTTCCGGCAGATACTGCATTTCCGGTATTTACCTATGTTCCGGGCAACCAAAGTGCGGGCATCGCCTACAAAGGAAACTACCGCACTTTTGTATTGGGTTTTCCTTTTGAAAGCATTCAATCGGAAGTTAATCGGGCAACTATTATGGCAGGCATATTGGGATTCTTTACTCAGAAATAAAAAATATCCTTTTTTTTAATCTGTTTCTCATTTTAAATTCTATCTTTGCTACTGTAATAACCCTTAAAACTAGAAAAAGATGTATACTATACAAGCAAATCCCAGCGGTACGCGCAGCATAGAAGTATCTAACGAAAACTTGAGAACAATTGAAAAATATGCTCTGTTCCGCCATCTCATCGACAGTACCGGCATTGTAGATGAGGCAGTTCTGGATAAGTTGAAACTAAATATCCGCTCCCTTATCGCCAGCAAGGAAGAAGACAGCAAAGACTTGCTGGACCTCTGTATCGATGTGATTTATCACAATAATATGAAAGCATTCGGTTTGCAGCAACTTATCAAGCTTTATCTCACCTGGCTTTCCAGTCCGGAAACGGAAGAAGAGGAATAACCATGATTACGGTAAATACTCGCGGAACAACAGCTTACAGTCCGCTGATTCCTGCAATAAAAGCCATGTGTGGTGCTTCTCCCGGTGAAACGATAGAGATTATAATGAACCATGCCGACGCATTTCAGGATTTGAAAGAATATCTTTCCGAGCAAGGTATCGGTTTCCGCGAAATCTACGACGGAGAACAGATGACATTAGAGTTCACAATCAATAAAAAGTTTTGAAAAACATCCTAATGATTGAAGTTAAACATCCCAATGAATAAAAAAATCATTGGGATGTTTTTTATTATCCGTATCTTTGCGGCATGAAAGAATATCGATTGACTGATTGGTTACCCACTACTAAAAAAGAAGTAGAACTTCGCGGATGGAATGAATTGGACGTCATTCTCTTCAGCGCGGATGCTTATGTGGATCATCCTTCTTTTGGCGCTGCCGTTATCGGGCGTATTCTCGAAGCGGAAGGTTTGAAAATAGCCATCGTACCTCAACCTAACTGGCGTGATGACCTACGTGATTTCAAAAAACTGGGACGTCCCCGTCTGTTCTTCGGCATCTCTGGTGGATGTATGGACTCGATGGTAAACAAATATACAGCCAACAAACGACTGCGTAGTGAGGATGCCTATACCCCGGACGGTCGCCCGGATATGCGTCCGGACTACCCTTCTACCGTTTACAGTCAGATTCTGAAAAGGCTTTATCCTGATGTCCCCGTTATCTTAGGCGGCATTGAAGCCAGTATGAGGCGGTTAAGCCATTACGACTATTGGCAGGATAAAGTACAAAAAAGCATTTTATGTGATAGTGGCGCGGACTTGCTCATTTATGGAATGGGTGAAAAGCCAATTGTAGAATTAACCCGGAAAATGAAAAGTTTACTTCCAACAGAAGAAACTTCATTAACCGTCAACGACTTAAAAAAAATTGTTGGAACAATTCCTCAGACAGCCTATCTTTGTCGTGAGATCGAGTGGACTCCCGATGCGGAAGACATCCAGCTCTATTCGCATGAAGAATGTCTGGCAGATAAGAAAAAACAGGCAAGCAATTTCCGCCATATCGAAGAAGAATCCAATAAATATGCGGCTGCACGTATCACGCAGGCTGTAGGGAATAAGATTGTGGTAGTTAATCCTCCTTACCCGCCGATGAGCCAAGAAGACCTGGACCGTTCTTTCGATTTACCATATACCCGTATGCCCCATCCCAAATATAAAGGGAAACGGATTCCGGCCTATGACATGATTAAGTTTTCCATCAATATTCATCGGGGATGTTTTGGCGGCTGTGCATTCTGCACTATTTCCGCACATCAGGGGAAGTTTATCGTCAGCCGCAGCAAAGAATCTATTCTGAAAGAGGTAAAAGAGATTATCCAATTACCGGACTTCAAAGGATATTTAAGTGACTTGGGTGGTCCTTCTGCTAACATGTATCAGATGAAAGGAAAAGATGAGTCTATTTGTAAGAAATGCAAACGACCGTCGTGCATTCATCCGAAAGTTTGCCCGAATCTGAATTCGGATCATCGCCCGTTACTGGATATTTATCATGCGGTAGATGCTTTGCCCGGCATAAAAAAATCCTTTATCGGTAGTGGGGTACGTTATGATTTGCTGCTCCATCAAAGCAAAGATGCAGCTATCAATCGCAGTACTGCCGAATATACCCGTGAACTGATTATCAATCACGTCAGCGGCCGTCTGAAAGTGGCTCCCGAGCATACCAGTGAGCGTGTATTGTCTATTATGCGTAAGCCGTCTTTTGAACAGTTCGAAACATTCAAGAAGATATTCGACCGTATCAATAAAGAAGAAAATCTGCGTCAGCAACTGATTCCTTATTTTATCTCTTCACACCCGGGATGCAAGGAAGAAGATATGGCGGAACTCGCCGTTATCACCAAACGGCTGGACTTTCACCTGGAGCAAGTACAGGACTTCACTCCTACTCCGATGACAGTAGCCACCGAAGCATGGTACACGGGATTTCATCCGTACACCTTAGAGCCGGTATTCAGCGCTAAAACTCAACGGGAGAAACTGGCTCAACGCCAATTCTTCTTCTGGTATAAACCGGAAGAACGAAAGAACATCATCAACGAGTTGAGACGTATCGGGCGTTCGGACCTGATAGATAAACTATATGGAAAAGGAAAAGAAGTAGAAAGAAACAAAGGCAGAGGAAAAAGATAAATAGGCAGGACTGACTGTCTATTTATCTTCTTTTACCGGCAGCGCTACAATCTCCTGCAGCACACTGACTGCTGTCTCTACATTCGACACATCCTTTATCAACATACTCCGTTTTCCATTCTGTTCCCTCAAATCACAACGACGGGTATATTTCATCATATAGTCTATAACCTTACCGAAAGCCTGGCTCTGGTAGAACGGACTCTCAGGGTTGGAAACAAAGAACAAGGTCATACGTCCGCCTTTCAGGAATATTTTCTCTGCTCCCAAACGTGCTGCGAGGCGGCGAAGAGGAACAATACGCAACAATTCCTGTGTTTCCGGTGGAACAGGACCAAAACGGTCTTCGAGCCGGGAACGGAAAGCGTCCACGTCTTTATCTAATGTCAAGCCATCTAGTTCGCGATAGAGCAACATACGTTCACTGCTACCGGTTACGTAATTGGCAGGCAACAAAAGCTCAAGATCACTTTCCACCTGACATTCGTCTACAAATCCTTCACCACTAATCTGTCCTTCACCCTTGATTTCATCTGCGTACAAATCCGCAAATTCATCGTTTTTCAGTTCATGGACGGCTTCGGAAAGAATCTTCTGATAAGTTTCATATCCCAAATCGGCAACGAATCCACTTTGTTCTGCACCGAGCAGATTTCCTGCTCCACGAATATCCAAATCCTGCATAGCAATATGGATTCCGCTTCCAAGATCACTAAAGTTCTCGATTGCCTGAAGCCGGCGTTTTCCTTCTGTCGTAAGGCTGCTCAATGGCGGAGCCAGCAGATAGCAGAAAGCTTTCTTATTGCTACGTCCTACTCGACCACGCATTTGGTGAAGGTCACTCAATCCAAAATTTTGGGCTTGATTGATGATGATAGTATTGGCATTCGGAATATCAATACCACTTTCGATAATGGTTGTTGCCAGAAGTACATCATAATCATAGTTGACAAAGTCTAAAATGATTTTCTCCAGTTGCGATGGTTCCATCTGCCCATGTCCGATTGCTACACGGCAATCCGGGATATGACGTTCAATCATCGCTTTCAATTCCGGCAGATTGGCAATTCGGTTGTTGACAAAGAAAACCTGACCGTTACGGCTCATTTCAAAATTAATAGCATCCGTGATTACTTCTTCATTGAAGGTGTGAACTTCGGTCTGAATCGGATAACGGTTGGGCGGCGGAGTAGAAATCACACTTAAGTCACGCGCACCCATCAATGAAAATTGAAGTGTACGGGGAATCGGGGTAGCAGTCATCGTCAATGTATCTACATTCACTTTCAACTGACGCAGTTTTCCTTTACGGAAACTCCGAACTTCTGTTCCTCGTCAACAATCAACAGCCCCAGGTCTTTAAACTGAACATCTTTTCCCAAGATACGGTGCGTGCCTATAAGGATACCGATTTCCCCTTCTTTCAATCCTTTCAGAACCGCTTTGGACTGTGATGCCGTACGTGCGCGACTTAAATAATCTACCCGGCAAGGCAATCCTTTCAAACGTTCGCGGAATGTCTGAAAATGCTGGTAGGCAAGCACTGTTGTCGGCACCAGGACAGCTACCTGTTTATTATCGGCTACCGCTTTGAAAGCAGCACGAACAGCAACCTCTGTTTTTCCGAAACCTACATCTCCGCAGACCAAACGGTCCATCGGACGGTCACTCTCCATATCAGCCTTGACTTCAATAGTCGCTTTACTCTGATCGGGTGTATCTTCATAAATAAAGGACGCTTCCAGTTCACGCTGTAAGAAACTGTCAGGACTATAAGAAAACCCTTTCTCCTGCCGACGTTGCGAGTACAGTTTAATCAAATCACGGGCAATATCCTTTATTTTGCTCTTTGTGCGTTCTTTCAGTTTCTCCCATGCACCCGTGCCCAATTTATTCAGTCGTGGAGCTTCGCCTTCCTTCCCTTTATATTTGGAAACTTTATGCAGGGAATGAATAGAAACGAATACCACATCTTCATTCTGAAAGACCAGTTTCAGAACTTCTTGCGTAGTATCCCCATTCGGAATACGTACCAGCCCTGAGAAACGTCCGATACCATGATCCGTATGCACGACATAATCACCCGGAGTAAACTGATTCAATTCTTTCAACGAAAGAGCTACTTTTCCCGAACGGGCCTTATCGCTTTTTAAATTATATTTATGGAAACGGTCGAACAACTGATGGTCTGTAAAGATACAGAGCCGTAAAGTGTTGTCTACAAATCCTTCATGAATAGTACGCTCGACAGGCGTAAATTGTATCTTATCACCACGATCCTCAAAAATAGCCTTGATGCGCTCCGTTTGCTTTGTACTATCGCTACAGATGTAAAGCGAATATCCTTTTTCCAGATAGTCTTTAAAAGAGCTTGCCACCAAATCAAAATTCTTATGAAAGATAGGTTGGGCGGAAGTACTGAAAGTGATACTGGCATTCGGTGTACCGGTCGGCTTGTTACCAAACTCCAACCGGCGAAAATCAAGCGCACGTATCGTAAATTCACTGCCGTCTATCAATTTTCCCTCCAAAGTAATCCCCCCATTCTCTTCGGCTTCCTGAACAGCTATTGCCTGCGGAGTCAACGCCTCATCATGCACCACCTGTATCCGTTCACGCAACCAAAGGAAATCACGCATCGCCAAAGTCGTCTCTTTCGGGATAAAATCAAGGAAAGAAGTAGTCACATCTCCCGTCACTGCCAAGTCAGGTACAATAGACACTCCGTCTTTCTTCTCACGGGATAACTGGGTTTCCACTTCAAAAGTCCGGACACTCTCTACTTCATCGCCAAAGAAGTCAATACGATAGGGATATTCCGAAGCAAAAGAGAAGACGTCGATAATGCTGCCGCGAACAGCGTATTGTCCCGGTTCATATACATAGTCTACATATTCAAAGCCGTAGCTATGCAAAACGTCCGTTATAAAAGTGGTATCCACTTTCTCGCCGACATTCAGTTTCAACGTTTTGCTGCTCAATTCTTTACGGGACACAACTTTCTCAGCCAACGCATCCGGATAAGTTACGATACACAATCCCTTCTCCCCTTTCTGCAAACGGCTCAGTACTTCCGTACGAAGAATCTCATTCGCCGCGTCTTTTTGGCCATACTTGATGGAACGTCGGAAGGAAGAGGGAAAGAAAAGCACTGTCTCCGCACCCAATATCTGTGTCAGGTCGTGATAGAAATATCCGGCCTCTTCAAGATCACCTAAAATAAATACAAACGGGCAACCACCCTCTTGCACCAATACAGAAGAAAAAAGGGATGCAGCAGATGCACACAGCCCGCCACAAAAGATAGTTTGAACAGAAGTGTCCTTCAACAAGCGCTTCATAACTGCCGTATTGGGGTGGGCAGCATATTGTTGTTGCAACTCAGTTATTGTCATACCTATTAAAAATTTCACCGCAAAAGTACAAAAAATAATGGGAGTACATACTTAAAGGATAGAAGTATTACAGGAAGGCGCTTCCCAATGAAGTATAGCACACGTTAAATTTTCCTTAGTTCATCTATAACTAAAGGAAAAGAGCTACTTTTGTTTCTAAATTTTATAGTAACTATATGCAAACATCGGATAGCATCGTAATTATCCCCACCTATAATGAAAGGGAGAACATAGAAAATATCATCCGTGCCGTTTTCTGACTTCCCCAAGTATTCCATATTCTGGTTATAGAGGACGGTTCTCCGGACGGAACGGCAAATATAGTAAAACTCTGCAACAAGAATTTCCCGAACGTCTTTTCATGATTGAACGCAAAGGAAAGCTAGGGCTGGGCACCGCCTATATCGCCGGTTTCAAATGGGCACTGCAACATGCCTACGAATATATCTTCGAAATGGATGCCGATTTCAGCCATAACCCGAATGATCTCCCACGTCTGTATCAGGCATGCTCGGAACAAGGCGGAGATGTATCTATCGGTTCCCGTTATGTCAGCGGAGTGAATGTAGTAAACTGGCCGATGGGACGGGTACTGATGTCGTACTTCGCATCCAAATATGTGAGATTCATCACAGGTATTCCCGTGCACGACACTACAGCCGGATTCGTCTGCTACCGCCGCCAGGTATTGGAAACGATTGATTTAGACCATATTCGTTTCAAAGGATATGCTTTTCAGATTGAAATGAAATTCACCGCTTATAAATGTGGGTTTAAAATCATCGAAGTTCCCGTCATCTTCATCAATCGCGAACTAGGCACTTCCAAGATGAACAGCAGTATCTTTGAGAAGCCATATTCGGTGTGATTAAATTAAAAACAAATAGTTGGTTCCATAAATTCCCGCAAAAGAAATGAAACGTACACTGATCCAAAATGCCATTATTGTCAACGAAGGAAGAAAAGTACTGGGCTCAGTCGTAATCGAAGACGAGAAAATCGCCGAGATATTGACTGGTGAAGAAAAGACAACCGTACCTTGTGATGAAATCATAGACGCAACCGGATGTTACCTATTGCCCGGCGTCATCGACGAACATGTACATTTCCGTGACCCCGGATTGACTCATAAAGCGGACATTACCACAGAAAGCCGTGCCGCAGCAGCCGGGGGCGTTACTTCTATCATGGATATGCCGAATACGAACCCGCAGACAACCACTCTGGAAGCCTTGGATGAGAAATTCGCTCTATTGGGAGAAAAGTCATCTGTCAACTATTCCTGCTATTTCGGAGCAACCAATAATAACTACACCCAGTTTGCACAACTGGACAAGCACCGTGTTTGCGGAGTGAAGTTATTTATGGGTTCGAGCACCGGGAACATGTTGGTAGACCGCATGGCCAGCCTGCGCAATATATTCGGTGGAACCGATTTGCTTATCGCCGCCCATTGCGAAGACCAGGGAATCATCAAAGAAAATACGGATAAATATAAAAGAATACGGAGACGATGTGCCTCTGGCTCTCAATCCTGTGATCCGGTCGGAAGAGGCTTGTTACCGCTCTTCCGAACTGGCTGTACAACTGGCACGCGAGGCAAACGCCCGCCTGCACATCATGCACATTTCTACTGCTAAAGAACTACGTTTATTTTCTGACGCTCCTTTGGCGGAAAAGAGAATTACAGCAGAAGCCTGTGTTTCACATTTACTCTTTACGGAGGACGATCATGGGACACTAGGCGCACGCATCAAGTGCAACCCCGCCATTAAAACTACCGAAGACCGGAAAGCCTTGCAGGAAGCTGTCAACAGCGGCCTGATTGATGCCATTGCAACCGACCATGCTCCTCACCTGCTAAACGAGAAAGAAGGCGGAGCTTTAAAAGCCATGTCCGGGATGCCAATGATACAGTTTTCATTAGTCAGTATGTTGGAACTTGTGGATAAGGGAATCTTCCCTATCGAAAAGTAGTGGAAAAGATGTCTCATGCACCAGCTCAAATGTATCAAATAAATAACCGTGGATTTATTCATAAAGGTTATCAGGCAGACCTTGTATTGGTACGCCCCAACTCCGAATGGACGGTAACGGCAGATTGTATTTTAAGTAAATGCAAATGGAGCCCGCTGGAAGGACGCACCTTACACTGGAAAGTGGAGAAAACATTTGTAAACGGGCATCTGTTATACAATAATGGAGAAATAGACGACACCTATCGCGGGCAAGAATTAAGATTCAGATAAAGAATATTCGTCATCAATAGCATATGAGTACTGTTTTATCCTACAAAATACATTCTGTCAGCCCTTACATCAACTGGATTTACTTTTTCCACGCGTGGGGTTTTCAGCCGCGTTTCGCAGCTATCGCCAACATTCACGGATGCGATTCCTGCCGTGCTTTGTGGCTGACCACCTTCCCTGAAGAAGAACGCAGCAAAGCTTCCGAAGCCATGCAGCTATTCAAAGAAGCGAACCGGATGCTGGACTCGCTCGACCGGGACTATGAAGTGAAAACAATTTTCAAACTCTGCAAGGCTAATTCCGACGGAGATAATCTGCTGATTGAAAAGGGAAAAGACCAATTCATCACCTTTCCCTTGCTTCGCCAGCAAACACCTAAAAGAGACGGCAGTCCTTTCGTTTGCCTAAGCGACTTCATTCGCCCGCTATCTTCCGGTATCCCGGATATCATCGGCGCTTTTGCCTCTTCCATCGACGCAGATATGGAAGGATTGTATGAACAGGATCCTTATAAACATTTACTTGTACAAACCCTCTCCGACCGCCTTGCAGAAGCAGCTACGGAGAAAATGCACGAATACGTACGTAAAGAAGCATGGGGTTACGCTAAAGACGAGAACTTAGGTATAGCAGATTTATTAGTTGAGAAATATCAAGGCATCCGCCCTGCAGTCGGTTATCCTTCTTTGCCCGATCAATCCGTCAACTTCCTGCTGGACGAACTGCTGGACATGAAACAGATAGGCATTTCGCTGACTGAAAACGGAGCCATGTATCCTCATGCTTCCGTTTGCGGACTTATGTTCGCTCACCCGGCTGCCGAGTACTTCTCTGTCGGAAAGATTGGAGAAGACCAGCTCGAAGATTACGCCCGCCGCCGGGAAAAAAGTGTAGAAGAAATCCGTAAATTCCTGGCAGCCAATTTACAATAGCAATTATAGACTCCATGAGAGAACGAACAACAGAGGCAAATAACCCTATTGAGCAAGAGTTCTTGTCGGTCATCCGCGAATACGAGCGGGTTATCTACAAAGTGTGCTATCTGTATGCCAATCCCAACGCTCCGCTCAATGATCTCTATCAGGACGTGATACTGAACCTTTGGAAAGCTTTTCCTAAATTCAGAAAGAATGTAAAATCTCTACATGGATTTACCGCATTTCCCTCAACACCTGTATCAGCTTCTATCGAAAAGAATGTACCGGAAATAGTCAGCCTTACCCAGGAAATAGACTGGACAGTCGAAGCTCACGATCCGCTCAATGAAATGCTGAGGCAGCTCTACCGGATGATTAACCAATTGGGACAACTCGATAAATCAATTATCCTACTCTATCTCGAAGATAAAAGCTATGAGGAAATCGCAGAAATCACCGGACTAACCGTGACGAACGTAGCGACCAAGCTAAGTCGTATCAAGGACAAACTTAAAAGAATGAAAAAGGAGGAATAAGATATATGGAACTGGAAGAACTGAAAAAATCCTGGAATGTACTTGATGAGCACTTAAAAGACAAGGAGCTTATCAAGGAAGAAGAACTTTCGAAGCTGATAGCACATGCCGACAAAGGTATCCATGCTATTGCCAGCCTGAATATCAAGCTGATCCTGATTTCCCTGCCGGTATTAATCTTGTTTTTAGCGGAAGTACTGTTACATAATCGGTTGAATCCGATCTATATCATCATTCTCCTTGCCTGGATTCCGGCACTTTGCTGGGACATCATCACCACCCGTTTTCTCCAACGGACTCAAATAGACGAAATGCCTCTTGTAGAAGTGGTAGGACGTGTCAACCGTATTCATCGGTGGACTATCAGAGAACGGTTGTTTGCCATTGCTTTTCTTCTGATACTGGCCATACTTTCATTTATCTACTGGCAAGTGTGGCAATACGGAATAGGGATGATGCTCTTTTTCTTCCTGTTATGGGGTGGCGGACTCGGACTGATCCTATGGATTTATCGTAAGAAGTTCTTGAACCGCATCCATGAAATCAAAAGAACCTAAGTGAATTAAATGAACTGATATAGAAAATACAATCTAAAATATACTAACTAAAAAGTCAGCATGTTACAACGCTTATTCATATTCCTGTTATTAGTACTGATTCTACCGGATATTTACCTGTATCTCCGGTTTATCGTTCAGCTCACAGCAAAGCGGTGGTTGCGAATCCTCTATTGGCTACCGAGTGTCCTTTTAATTGCGGGGTTGCTATACCTGGTGTTTTTCGCCAACAATCCGTTTTCCGAAAGCCATACACGGGATATCGGATGGTTCTCCATCTTCTTTTTCCTGTTTGCAGCTCCCAAACTATTATTGGCTCTCTGCACCGTTGTCGGAATACCTTTCCATAAATGGCTCCGGATGCCACGTACCCCGTTCATATGTACTGGATTGACATTAGCCGTCCTCAGTATTTTCATGATTCTCTACGGCTCTTTCATCGGACGGAGCCGATTTGAAGTCAAAGAAGTCACCTACTCCTCTTCCCGACTTCCCCAAGCCTTTGACGGATACCGTATTGTACAGCTTTCGGACTTGCATATCGGTAGCTGGATAGGAAATGCTTCCGCTATCGAAAGAATGGTGAATCTGGTGAACGCCCAACAGCCTGACCTTATCGTCTTCACCGGAGACTTGGTAAACCACCGTGCGGTGGAGTTAGATGGTTTTCAAGAGATTCTCGCACGGTTGAAAGCCAAAGACGGTGTTTATTCCATATTGGGAAACCACGATTATGGCCCCTACTTTCGTTGGAAAAACAAGCAGGAACAGGATGACAATCTGATTGACTTAGAGCAAAGGCAGGCAGCTATGGGATGGAAATTACTAAATAACTCACATACATTCCTGATTCAAGGGAATGACAGCATCGCACTTATCGGAGTCGAAAACGAAGGCGAACCGCCTTTCTCCCAACACGGTGATCTCGCCAGAGCAAAGGCCGGTACTGAAGACATGTTTCAAATATTGCTAAGCCACAACCCTACGCATTGGAGACGGGAAGTACTTCCCAAATCGAACGTAGACTTAATGCTGGCAGGGCATACCCATGCCATGCAACTTCAATTCGGAGACTATTCTCCTTCCGTTTACATCTACCCCGAATGGGGTGGAATGTATCTGGAAGGTACACGCGGTTTATATGTCAATGTAGGGATCGGTTATGTCGGATTACCTTTCCGCTTCGGCGCATGGCCGGAAATAACGGTGCTTACCCTACGACGGTAAGCACACTTTTCCCATTCACTTTCTTATGTACCTGCACCTGGACGGAAATCCGTTCACTCATTTCTTGTACATGAGAAATGACTCCAATCTTTCTTCCCTGCATTTGCAGTTGTTCCAAAGCTTCCATAGCTGTCCGCAGGCTTTCCGCATCCAAAGAGCCGAATCCTTCATCAATAAAAAGGGATTCCACTTTCAGATTATTACTGGATAAAGAAGACAGTCCTAACGCCAATGCCAGGGAAATCAAGAATGATTCGCCCCCGGAAAGGGAATAAACAGTCCGCACCTCATCGCACATATCACAGTCAATGACCTGAAGCGCCAACGTACCGGGAACCTGCTGCAATTTATAGCGTTTAGAAAGGTAAGACAAATGCTTGTTGGCATGAAGCAGCAGCAGATTCAAAGTATAACTTTGCGCGATAATCTTAAACTTCGCTCCGTCTGCACTTCCAATCAGCTTATTAAGTTTCGCCCATCGCTCGGCAACTGATTGTTTCTCCACCAGTTCTTTAGCAATCATTTCCACCGTTGCCTTATTCTTGACCTGTTGCAGCAAACGAGCTTCAATAGTAGAAAGACTTCGTTCCGTATTCAGATTTTCTTCCTGTTGCTTCCTGATCGTTTCAGGAAGTTGTTCGGGGAATTCAATCTGTTTACATTGTTCTTGTAACTCTTCAACAGCCAAAGCAATCTGTTTCATTTCTCCATGCAAGCCTGAAAGACAGTTTTGCACAGTTTCTACTTCTTTACGCGCTTGCTCCAAAGCAAGGTTCAGTTCTTTCTCCTTTCTCGCCACGGCTGCTTCCGCTTCGTCCGCACTCTTTCCTTTTAACAAGACCGAACGTTCTTGACGAAGAGTATCTAATGTTTTCTCTATTGTAGCAAATCGTTTCTGCTCGGAATTGGCTAGATTTTGCAAAGTAGCCAATTGCTCCTTGGCAGACGAGACTTTCTGCATTGCCAAACGGCAGAAAGAGACATTTTCACGCAGAGCCTCACAATGAGCACGCATCTTTTTAACCGCTTCGTCACTGCGTTGCCATTCCGCATAAAGACCGCGATATTCCAGAATCAGCTTTGCCAGTTCTTCCAGGCGATGCCGTATCTGTTCTTCGCTGCCCGCGTCAAAACCTTCTTTCTGTAATACAGCCAATTGTTCGCATACCTGCCTTTCAATTGTCTTTTGATGTGCCAAATCACGTTGTAAAGCGATAGTCCGATTGTTTATCTGGTGGCAAGCCGTTGCCGCCACATTATATTCCTGTTCAATATTCCGGAAAGAGTATCCACTACCCCTTGCTCCCGATGATAAGGATGCGATGTACTGCCACAAACCGGACAAGCTTCACCTTCCTGCAATTGCTGACGCAAAGCCTTCACATCTCTCCCAACCGCCATACGTGCATTTTCATAAAGCCGCTGAACAGTTTTTAACGTACTCTCTTGCTCTGCCAGTTGCTTTAAACAACCTGCCGTCTCTTTCTCTAATCTTTCAATTTCTGTTTTCGCTTTTGCCTTCGTTTCAGTAAGTTGCCGGATATTCTGCTGACGCGTCCATTCTTTCTGCAACTTCACCTGCTCTTCCGCCAATGACGGATAACCAAAAGAATTTAATCGCTCCAAGCGTTCTTCGTTTGCCTTTATTCCAATAGTTAATTTTTCTTCTTCCTGCCGCAAGATTATTTCCACTTGTTCAAGTTGCAAAGGCTCTTCCACTCCTGTATGATTCAACAAGCGATTCAAGGACTGATAAGATGATTGCAAGTTCTCCGTAGCCGTCCGCATCTTCTTCTCTTGTCCGGTCACTTGGTCGCAGGCTGCTTGTAACATCTGTTTCGCCTGTACATATCCGTCTTGCTGCGATTGTATCTGCACATCCAACTGACGCGCTTTCTTCAAATCCGGTTGTATAGCTTCCCATTGAGCCTTAAAATGCAACAGCCCTTCTTCTTGTGAAACAAGCCTTTCCATAGCCCCTTTCAACTTCACCTGCTTCCCTTGTTCTTCTGTTTGTTTCTTCTTCCGAAGTTCCTCCTGCATTTTTAATGAACGGACAACATTTAGTTGCGTATTCTGCTCTGCCAGCAATTTAATCCCCGCAGCACGCTTTTCAACCAATATTTTTTTTTTCTGTAAGGCAAGCAATTCTTCTTCCGGTATCAGTTCAATCACACTCATTCTATTATGAATCAAAGCGACCTCTTCCTGTGCCGCCTTATTCCGGGCAAATATCTCTTGAGAGATTTGCGAATAAACGGCTGTCCCCGTCAGTTTTTCAAGCAATTCTGCTTTTGCAGCTCCTTTCGACTTCAAAAAGGTGGCAAAATCATTCTGAGCCAGCAGTACGGTACGGGTAAACTGCTCATACGTCAGACCGATTAACTCGACCAATTGAGCCAACAGTTCTTTCTTAGTACCTTGAAACTCTTTCTCCGTGTCCAAGTCTTTCACTTCCAATGCCTGTGGTTGCAAAGAACCGCTCACCTTATTTCTTGTCCGTCTCACCGACCAATGAGAACGGTAACGATGACCGTCTATCCCTAAAAATCAACCTCCGCATAGCCGTCACCCGTTCCGCGGCGCAGCAGATTCCTGACATCGGACTGGTTTATCTGATTATCTCCTACGTCTGCCAAATTTACACTTTCTACCGAAGCGGCAAAACGGGGCGCTTTATCATATAATGCCAGACACAGTGCGTCCAACAAAGTAGATTTACCCGCCCCTGTAGCCCCCGAGATAGCAAATATTCCCGCAGATTGTAACGGTTCTGATGTAAAATCGACTTCCACAACTCCCTCTATCGAGGTCAAATTCTTTAATCGTATAGCTAATATTTTCATCCTTCATTCTCCTCTTCTTTACGGGTGGCAGCCAAATAGGCTTCTTGAAACAGTTCGGTCAACTCTTCCGGCATTTCCGCCTGATAAATCTTCTCAAATGCAGATTGTGCAATCTGTAAGGGAGACATCTCATGCAGTCCTCTTTTCCAATCCGCCTCCTCTTTTTCTATACTTCCCTCATCACCACGATAAGTGGAAACAATACGTGCCAACCGGTAGTTTTATCTGCCAGTGCCTCCTCTATTTCCTGTCGGACATAGGTTCCGGCTCTTCCAACAATACTTTTACTTCCAGATAAGGAGCCATGCCCTCTACTGCCGGCAGTTCTTTCAATGCTTCCAGCACAACTTCCGGTAATGCCGGTTTTCCACCCGGCACGCTTACCAAAGGTATTGACTTCGGACATTCGAGCCGTTCAATACCTACCGCACAACCATCATCAAAAGTCACCATCACCACTCCATGACGATAATGCTTCTCCGCAAAAGACATCGGGATAGGGCTTCCTGCATAACGTACATTCTCCCGGCCGGATACCCGCTGGGCTTTATGAATATGCCCCAATGCCGTATAGGCTATCTGTTCAGAAAACGCATCCGGCGACACACATTCCAAACCTCCAATTACCGTACGTTCACTATAATCTTTCTCTGCAATCTCCGAACCGGTAGCCTGCAAATGGCCGATGGCAAGAATCGACTGATTTGCTTTTCTCCTCTTCCACAACCTTTGCAAGAGCTGCGTATAAAGTTCACGTACTCCTTCCGCATACTGATTGCCTTCCGTCCGCACTGCCGGATAATCTCCTTGCCGCAAGAAAGGGACAGCCATGCAAAGCAATTCAACTTCCCCCATCCGGTTTTTCAGTTCCACGCACAGATGATCGTAATCTATTTCTCTGCCTTCCAGTTTGCGCACTACTCCTCTGACTTCTGTCCTCATAGCCTGCAATAAAGGCAGAGGAGCTTCCAGACGTGCCGCCGAATCATGGTTACCGGCAACAATCACTATTTGCAGGTTCGGATTCTCAGCCGTCACCCGGTAAATAAAACGGTAATACATACTTTGGGATGCAGCCGAAGGATTGGAGACATCAAAAACATCCCCGGCTATAATCAATACATCAATCTCTTTCCGACAAATTTCTTCTGCCAGCCAATTCAGAAATGCTTCGTGTTCTTCAGTACGGTCATAGCCGAAGAAAGTTTGTCCCAAATGCCAGTCAGCGGTATGTAATATACGTATCATAATTTTGTATTCATCTTTAAAGAAGCAAAAATAATACAATCAAAAAGATTATATGGCATCTGCATCCCTTTTTTACCAATAATCATGTATATTTGCAACATTAAAATCCAGCCCTATGAAGATACTTTATTATATTTATCAGATTTGTATTGCTTTGCCTATTTTATTAGTGTTGACTATCCTCACGGCAATCGTCACTATAGCAGGTTCCCTCTTGGGTGGATCCCACTTCTGGGGATATTATCCGGGAAAGATATGGTCACAATTAATTTGTCTTTTCCTGTTGATTCCCGTAAAGATTCACGGGCGTGAGAAACTGCATGACAAGACTTCCTATATTTTCGTTCCTAATCATCAAGGTTCATTCGACATATTCCTTATCTATGGGTTCATTGGAAGAAACTTTAAGTGGATGATGAAAAAGAGCCTGCGCAAACTGCCGTTCGTCGGAAAGGCTTGTGAAAGTAGGGCATATTTTTGTTGACCGTTCCGGTCCCAAAAAAGTATTGGAGACTATCCGGCAAGCCAAAGAGTCTTTGAAAGACGGAGTTTCGTTAGTAGTTTTCCCGGAAGGGGCACGTACTTTCACAGGACATATGGGGTATTTCAAAAAAGGAGCTTTCCAGTTGGCTGACGATTTACAGTTGGCAGTGGTTCCTGTCACTATTGACGGTTCTTTTGAAATTCTGCCGCGTACAGGCAAGTGGATACACCGCCACCACATGATTCTGACAATTCATGACCCTATTCCACCTAAGGGAAAAGGTATGGAGAATATCAAAGCAACTATGACGGAAGCCTATGCCGCGGTTGAAAGCGCACTTCCCGAGAAATATAAAGGCATGGTGAAAAACAAAGATCAAGATAGGTAGTGCCAATACGGACTCCTCAATTGACACTCTATTAATCAGACAGAACCGAATAAAAAGAAAACGGCATTTATCAAAATAGCCGTTTTCTTTTTATTCGGTTCTGCCACACAAAACACATCCAAAAGGCTCAAGGGTTACTTATTGGTTGTAGTATTTTGTTCCAATCGTTGATGTTCTTCTATCAATTTCATATTCTCTCTCGCTTTGGAAAGAAATTCCCGCACAAGTTTATTACTTTTAAAAGAATATGGAGCATCTTTTATAATATCATCTATCTGAGGAGTCATAACTGGATATGGTAAAGAGCTGCAAAGCATCATAAATACACTTGGCCCCAACACATTTTCATAATTTGTTGAAATAAAGTTTTTTACGTATTGATTCATTTCTTTCATCAGTGAATCTCCTTCTACTATCAACTGTGAATGTATTTCCTCCAAATCACCACCGTCCATTACCATGCGGGTTTCTCTCTGTTCCAATTCACTTATGCTTTCTTCCAACCGATTTCTTTTGTCGATAAACTCATACAATGCTGCATTCAAAGGAGTGCCCACTGCTTTCAGGTCTGTATTGCTGATAGTAACCTTGATTTTGCCATTTTCCAGCACTATTGGCATAATGCTTTCATTATCCATGTAAAGCGTCACCATCTGTACTGAGTCTATTTTCCCTTTCATTGAGAACAGGCCATGTACCACTTCAGCAGAATCCAGCTTTATCCATTCACCATCGTTCAGGGATTTGAGATACAACATTTTTCCATCCAGACTATTCACTGAAGATGTTCCTTCAATCTTGTACTTGCTGGTGCAAGAAGTCAGAAACGGAATCAAAAGTAAAAAAGGCAAAATTTTATTCACGTTCATTTATTCATTAAAATTCTGAGTGCAAAGGTACAACTGATTCAGATTTCAAGGAAACATTTTATCAATATTTAAATCTTGTAAGACTCTTTTCTTTAATAATCCTTATAAACATACCTACAAGGGACTTTTTTTCATTTAGTTTATCTAATTTTGTAGTCATGAAAACATCGACTTTTGCCCCTTTTGCCAAACCGCTTTATGTGATGGTAAAGCCAGTAGGTGCCGTATGCAATCTTGCATGCGATTATTGCTACTATCTGGAGAAGGCCAACTTATACAAAGACAATCCGAAACACGTAATGAGCGATGAACTTCTCGAAAAGTTCATCGACGAGTACATTAACTCACAGACCATGCCTCAGGTGCTTTTCACCTGGCACGGAGGAGAAACGCTGATGCGTCCGCTCTCTTTCTACAAAAAGGCAATGGAACTGCAAAAGAAGTATGCCCGTGGACGTACGATCGACAACTGTATCCAGACCAACGGAACAATGCTCACCGATGAATGGTGTCAGTTTTTTCACGACAACAACTGGCTGGTAGGAGTTTCAATCGACGGTCCGCAGGAGTTCCACGATGAATACCGCAAGAACAAGATGGGAAAACCTTCTTTTGTGAAGGTGATGCAGGGAATCAATCTATTGAAAAAGCATAAAGTGGAATGGAACGCAATGGCTGTCATTAATGACTTCAACGCCGACTATCCTTTGGATTTCTACCACTTTTTTAAAGAAATAGATTGCCATTATATCCAGTTTGCCCCCATTGTAGAGCGTATCCTTCCGCATCAGGACGGACGTCACCTCGCCTCTCTTGCCGAAAACAAGGAAGGCACACTGGCTGACTTCTCAATCACTCCCGAACAGTGGGGGAAATTTCTTTGCACTCTTTTCGACGAATGGGTAAAAGAAGACGTAGGCAACTACTACATACAAATATTTGATTCTACACTTGCCAACTGGATGGGCGAGCAACCCGGTGTATGCTCCATGGCAAAAACCTGCGGACACGCCGGCGTTATGGAATTTAACGGAGACGTTTATTCCTGCGACCATTTTGTGTTCCCCGAATATAAACTGGGAAATATCTACAGCCAGACTCTCGTGGAAATGATGCACAGCGAACGCCAGCATAACTTCGGAAATATGAAATACCAGTCTCTCCCGACTCAATGCAAAGAATGTGAGTTCCTCTTTGCCTGCAACGGAGAATGTCGAAGAACCGTTTCAGTCAGACATCAGAAGGCGAACCCGGCTTGAATTATCTTTGCAAAGGATACTACCAGTTCTTCAAGCATGTAGCTCCATATATGGACTTCATGAAAAACGAATTGATGAACCAACGCCCGCCGGCAAATATTATGGAAGCCTTAAAAAGTGGAACATTCAAAGCAGAATATTAAACACTGGAACATATTAACAATCATATATTTAATTTTTATCACTGAATTAATGAATAGACTAAGACTTTATTTATTGGCGCTGACCGCGCTGATCGTATGTTCCGCCAAGGCGGATGAAGGTATGTGGTTATTGCAATTGATGCAACAACAGCATTCTATAGATATGATGAAGAAACAAGGTTTGAAGCTGGAAGCCCAAGACTTATATAACCCGAACGGCGTTTCATTAAAGGATGCCGTCGGCATATTCGGTGGCGGATGCACGGGAGAAATCATCTCTCCTGAAGGTCTGATCCTGACAAACCATCACTGTGGTTATGCTTCTATCCAGCAACATAGCAGTGTTGAACATGATTATCTGACAGATGGTTTCTGGGCTACTTCCAGAGATAAGGAACTCCCCACTCCGGGACTGAAATTCACATTTATCGAACGCATTGAGGACATTACTGATATTGTCAATGCTAAAATAGCCGCTAAAGAAATCACAGAGTCCGAATCGTTCACTGGTGCGTTCCTTCAGAAACTGGCAGAAGAACTTTACTCCCAAAGCGACTTGAAAGATAAAAAAGGCATTGTGCCGCAAGCACTTCCATTTTATGCCGGAAATAAATTCTACCTGTTTTATAAGAAGATATACCCAGACGTACGTATGGTTGCCGCACCGCCTTCTTCTATCGGCAAATTCGGTGGCGAAACAGACAACTGGATGTGGCCCCGCCACACGGGCGACTTCTCCATGTTCCGTATCTATGCAGACGCTAACGGCGAACCGGCAGAATACAATGCCGCCAATACACCGCTGAAAACGAAAAAACATTTGCCTATCTCTATCAAAGGTTTGAACGAAGGAGACTACGCTATGATTATGGGATTTCCCGGAAGCACAAGCCGCTATCTGACCGTATCGGAAGTAAAAGAACGTATGGAATCAGAGAACGAACCGCGTATTCGTATCCGAGGTGCCCGCTTGGCAGTCCTGAAAGAAGTAATGAACGCCAGCGACAAAATCCGTATTCAGTATGCCAACAAGTATGCCGGTTCCAGCAACTATTGGAAGAACTCCATCGGTATGAATAAAGCGATTATCGATAACGATGTACTTGGTACAAAAGCTGCCCAGGAAGCTAAATTCGCTGAATTTGCCAAAGAAAAGAACAATTCCGAATATGCGGAAGTAGTAAAGAAGATAGATGATCTGGTAGCTAAAACAGCTCCCCTCAACTATCAGTTCACTTGCTTAAGGGAAACGTTCTTCGGAGCTATTGAATTCGGCAGCACCCTGTTATCTAAAACACGGGAAGCACTGGTAGAAAAGAATGATTCTTTAATTAAGGTACGCATAGAAGCTCTGAAAGAGACATATGATGGTATTCACAATAAAGACTACGACCATGAAGTAGACCGCAAAGTAGCCAAAGCACTGTTCCCGCTTTATGCAGAAATGATTCCGGCTGACCAGCGTCCGTCTATCTATAAGGTTATCGAACAGAAATACAAAGGTGATTATGACAAGTTTATCGACGACATGTACGATAACTCCATCTTTGCCAACCGTGCAAACTTTGAGAAGTTTATCAAAAAGCCGACAGTAAAGGCTATCGACAACGACCTTGCTTTACAATACTGCCAGTCTAAATATGACTTGTTCGATCAAATCGTTTCACAACTGAAAGATATGGATAAGGAACTGGCTTTGTTGCATAAGACATACATTCGTGGTCTTGGCGACATGAAGTTACCCGTACCTTCTTATCCGGATGCTAACTTTACGATTCGTCTGACTTACGGCAACGTGAAACCTTATGACCCGAAAGACGGAGTACACTACAACTATTACACTACCACCAAAGGTATTCTTGAAAAAGAGAACCCGGAAGACCGTGAATTTGTAGTACCCGCCAAACTGAAAGAACTGATAGAAAAGAAAGATTACGGACGTTATGCTTTGCCGAACGGTGATATGCCGGTTTGCTTCCTGTCTACTAACGACATCACCGGTGGCAACTCCGGTAGCCCGGTATTGAATAAAAACGGAGAATTGATCGGTTGTGCTTTTGACGGCAACTGGGAATCATTGAGCGGTGACATCAACTTTGACAATAACCTGCAACGTTGCATCAACCTGGATATCCGCTATGTCCTGTTCATCCTTGAGAAATTAGGCAATTGCGGACATCTGATTAACGAAATGACAATTATAGAATAAATGAGAAAACAAATTCTATTTGCTATATTTTCATTGGCAACTCTCAGCATCCACGCTGACGAAGGTATGTGGATGCTGACTGACCTGAAAACACAGAATGCAGTTGCCATGCGTGAACTAGGTCTGGAAATACCTGTCGAAGAGGTATATAACGCAAACGGTCTTTCCCTGAAAGATGCAGTCGTACACTTCGGCGGCGGATGTACGGGAGAAGTCATCTCTTCCGAAGGGCTGGTCCTGACTAATCATCATTGCGGCTATGGAGCTATCCAGCAACACAGCAATGTAGAGCATGATTACCTGACAGAGGGCTTTTGGGCTATGAACCGCGATGCGGAGCTTCCTACTCCGGGACTGACCGTCACATACATCGACCGGATTCTCGATGTGACTGATTACGTCAACGAGCAGCTAAAGAAAGACCCGGATCCAGACGGTGTCAATTACCTGTCGCCAAGTTATCTCAGCAAAGTAGCGGAACGTTTTTCCAAGGCCGAAAATATAGAAGTCACTCCCGCAACCAAGTTGGAACTAAAAGCCTTCTATGGCGGAAACAAATACTATATGTTCGTCAAGACAGTGTACAGCGACATTCGTATGGTGGGTGCTCCTCCTTCTTCCATTGGTAAGTTCGGAGCAGATACCGACAACTGGATGTGGCCGCGTCACACGGGTGACTTTTCCCTTTTCCGTATTTACGCGGACAAGGATGGAAAACCTGCAGCATATTCAAAGGACAATGTTCCTTTGAAAGTAAAGAAGCATCTCACTATCAGCCTTGCCGGAGTACAGGAAGGTGATTTCACCTTTGTTATGGGATTCCCCGGACGTAACTGGAGATATATGATTTCCGATGAAGTGGAAGAACGTATGCAGACTACCAACTTCATGCGTCAGCATGTACGCGGAGCCCGTCAGAAGGTACTTATGGAACAAATGCTGAAAGACCCTGCCGTACGTATTCATTATGCCAGCAAGTATGCGTCGTCTGCCAACTATTGGAAGAATGCCATCGGCATGAATGAAGGACTGGTACGTCTCAACGTATTAGATACCAAACGTAAGCAACAAGAAGAGCTTCTGGCACGTGGCCGCGAAAAGGGAGATGGTTCTTATCAGAAAGCTTTCGATGAAATTCGTTCTATCGTGGCTCACCGCCGTGACGCTCTCTACCATCAACAGGCAATAAACGAAGCATTGGTAACCGCCCTCGATTTTATGCGTATTCCTTCCACAATGGAAATGGTTGCAGCCTTGAAATCAAAAGACAAAGAGAAAATAAAGGAAGCTACCCAAAAACTGAAAAAAGAGGGTGAGAAATACTTTGCCTCTGTTCCTTTCCCGGAAGTGGAAAAGATGGTCGGTAAAGAGATGCTGAAAACCTACGCCAGTTATATTCCCGCAGAACAACGGATCAATATCTTTGAAATTATCAATTCCCGTTTTAAAGGAAATATTGACGCATTCGTTGACGAGTGTTTCGAACATTCCATCTTCGGTAATCCTAAAAATTTCGAGAAGTTTATCAAAAAGCCGAGCCTATACAAAATAAGTTATGACTGGATGGTACTATTCAAATACTCCATTACCGATGGAATATTGAAAACGGCTATTGCCATGAAAGAAGCCAATCAAAACTATAATGCCGCCCACAAAGTATGGGTGAAAGGCATGATGGATATGAAGCAGGAAAAAGGTATTCCTATTTATCCGGATGCAAACTCCACTTTACGGTTGACATACGGTCAGGTACTTTCTTATGAGCCGTTTGATGGTGCTGTCTATGATGCCCACACTACTCTCAAAGGAGTAATGGAGAAAGAAGACCAAGGAAACTGGGAATTTGTAGTACCTCAAAAGCTGAAAGAGTTATATGCAACCAAAGATTATGGACGCTATGGCAAAAACGGTGAAATGCCTGTTTGCTTTATTGTAAACACCGACAATACAGGAGGAAACTCCGGCAGCCCGGTTTTCAATGGCAAAGGGCAACTGGTAGGAACTGCTTTCGACCGTAACTTTGAAGGACTGACGGGTGACATCGCTTTCCGTCCCTCATCACAACGTGCGGCCTGTGTTGATATTCGCTATACGCTCTTTATCATAGATAAATTTGCGGGAGCATCCCATATCATTGATGAATTGACCATTACGGAATAAACAGAAGAAATATTTATAAAAAATGGATAATGAAGACAGATGAATTTACATCGTCACTCATTATCCATTTTTCTTTTCCAACTTCCCGTCAATCAAAAGAAGTCTTCCATCATATACATCTCATCAATTATTCCATTCTTTTGTTTTTGATATGCAAAATTCTCTCTTTTACACTACAAGATAATATCCCCAAGACTACTATTTTGTGAACAAAAACAGCTTTTTCCCGTTATATTAATGAAATAGAATTTATATTTGCAGTCTTCAATGACTGCCATTTAACTATAAGAAAGAAAAGATTATGGAAAAGTTTGAAGATTTAATAAAGTCACCGGTACCCGTTTTAGTGGATTTCTTTGCAGAATGGTGTGGACCGTGTAAAGCTATGAAACCTGTTCTGGAAGAGCTGAAATTGGTCGTAGGTGACAAAGCCCGTATTGTGAAGATAGACGTTGACCAGCATGAAGAATTGGCAACTAAATATCGCATACAGGCCGTGCCCACGTTTATAGTGTTCAAAGATGGAGAAGCAGTTTGGAGACATTCCGGTGTAATCCACAGCAGCGAACTACAAGGGGTTATCGAGAAGCATTACACATAAAAAAGATAAAGATTTCGAATGAAGAAAGTATTAGCAGTGGTAGCACTTGTCATGATAAGCGTAATTGTATACGCTTTCAATGATAAGGCAGAAACCAATCAAAGTAAAAAAGAGGTAACAGGTAACGGTGAAGTCGTCGTAATGAACAAGGAAATGTTTCTGAAAGATGTCTTCGATTATGAAAAATCAAAGGAGTGGAATTACAAAGGTGACAAGCCCGCCATCATCGACTTATACGCTGATTGGTGCGGACCTTGTCGCCAGACGGCTCCTATCATGAAAGAATTGGCAAAGGAATACGCAGGGAAAATAATCATTTATAAAGTAAATGTGGATAAGCAGAAAGAACTGGCAGCCCTGTTCAACGCAACAAGTATTCCATTGTTCGTATTCATCCCCATGAAAGGAGATCCACAGCTTTTCCGTGGGGCTGCCGATAAAGCAACCTACAAAAAGGCAATTGATGAGTTTTTATTAAAGTAAAAAAGGAAAAAAGATAGTGACGCTATCCAGTAAGGATAGTAACGCTATAATGAACAAATAGTGACGGTATCCCGCGAGGATAGCGTCACTATTTTTATATACTAATCCAAGACTCTCCTTATAAGTAAAAACGTGGCTATTTTTCTTTTATTCAAAAAGAAATAGTATTTTTGTCACAATGAAAACACAATACCCCCTCAAAATATGAAAACACTATTTTCAAAAAAAAGCTCCTTACTTGCGGCCACAGGTATTTGTATCTTTCCGCAACTTGTTTTTGCTCAAGTTTCAGAACGCCCTCATATTATCCTGATTGTATCTGACCAACATCGTGGAGATGCCATGAACTGTATGGGAAATAGTTCTGTCATTTCACCGAATATGGACGCATTGGCAGAAGACGGTACACTCTTTACAAACGGTTATTCTTCCACCCCTAGCAGTACACCTGCACGTTCCGGGTTATTAACCGGTCTCTCCCCTTGGCATCACGGTATGCTAGGGTATGGCAGGGTAGCCAGTCAGTATCGTTATGAGATGCCGCGTATGTTGGGCGACTTAAATTACTATAGCTTTGGTATTGGCAAAATGCACTGGTATCCACAAAAAGCGCTTCATGGATTCCGGGGAACATTGGTAGACGAAAGCGGACGTGTAGAAAGTCCCGATTTCATCAGCGATTACCGGTTATGGTTTCAAATGCAAGCTCCGGGATTAAATCCTGATTCTACCCATATTGGTTGGAATGACCATGGAGCAGCGACCTATAAACTTCCGGAACAGTTACACCCCACGGCATGGACAGGAGAAATGGCTCGCGAAATGATTCGTAATTATGAAAGTATCAACAACCAACCGTTGTTTTTAAAAATTTCTTTTGCGCGTCCACATAGTCCCTATGACCAACCTCAACGTTTGTTAGATGAATATGCCAATCGGAATATACCCGAGCCCTGGGGGAGAATGGTGTAAAGATAAACCATATGCCCAACTAAAGGATCCTCAAAAGTGAAACAGGATGCTCCTTATGGTAACTTTGGCGAGGAATACGCAAAAGATTCACGCCGCCATTATTACGCGAATGTAACTTTTATTGATGAAGAAATAGGCAAAGTAATCAATACTTTAAAAGAAAAAGGGATATATGACAATGCACTTATCTGTTATATTTCCGACCATGGTGATATGTTAGAGATCATCATCACTGGCGTAAAACATATCCCTATGAAGGATCTGTGCATATACCCTACATCGTAAAATGGCCGGCAAGTTATCAATTCATTAAAGGCAACAAAATAACCCAGCCGGTAGAATTGCGTGATTTATTACCTACTTTCCTCGAAATAGCCGGTGGTTCTGTTCCACAGGATATGGATGGCCAATCCTTGCTCCGTTTGATGGAAGGTAAAACTGCCCAATGGAGGAAATATATTGATCTAGAACATGCAACTTGTTATAGCCCTGATAATTACTGGTGTGCACTCACCGACGGAAATATAAAATATGTCTGGCGTTTTCACACAGGAACAGAGGAGTTATTTGACCTTTCAAAGGATCCCCACGAACTAAAAAATGTCGTAACAGACAAAAAATATAAACGTCAATTAGAGGAACTCCGCCAAGCTATGGTTGGACATCTTTCAGAACGTGGTGAAAAGTTTGTAAAAGACGGTAAGTTGCAGGTATTGAAGCAAACAATTCTTTATAGCCCGCTATTTCCCGATAAAAGTCCGACTGATACCGGAATTTAAGAATTAATATCTATGCAAATTCAAGACGAAAGTTATATTAAATGGAAACTTTTTCTCGAAGGCAATGATGAAGCTTATAGTTGGCTTTACACAAGCCATATCCAATTACTATATCAATATGGTCTACAAATCACTCCTAACACAGAAGTGGTGAAAGATTGCATACAAGACGTTTTTGTGAGAATATACAAGAATAAAAACAAATTAAGTATTCCTAGAAACGTAAAGATATACCTAATGATTTCTCTTAAAAACAGTATCTATAATGTGTTCAATAAAGAGCGATTGGAAAAAGACTATGTTTTCAATTTTCATTCTATAGAAGAACAGCATATAGCCGAAAACGACTTTTTTAATGAAGAAGAGCGCCGCGAGCAAATCAATGAAATAAAAAGGATACTCCATGTACTAACTCCCAGACAACGGGAGATTATATATTATCGTTTCATAGAAGAAATGGAGTACGACGAAATTTGTCAGATTATGGATATAAATTATCAGTCGGCTTACAATCTACTCCAACGTTCACTGCAAAAAGTAAGAGATACTTTCGGAACATCAGAATGCATCGCATGGATAAGCCTTCTAGCAACTTTCTTCAGGTAAATATAAAAAAGAGATTTTATTAAAAAAAACATAAGTTCAGTGAGTAGAATCCTTTTTTTGAGTTGTCCTTATATAAAACAACGCATAAAATGGATTCAAAAATAGACTATAGTAATTATAAAGCAGACTCATTACTCAATGATGCTTATTTTTTAGAATCGGAACAGAAAGCATCCGACTACGGAAAGTATCCTGTTTTGGGATAAACTAGCCCGGGAAAATAAGCAATTAGGGAAGGAATAGCCACAGCATAATGTGACTCCTTCAGATGCTTCAGCATATTCCTAAACCCTATCTTCCTCAACAAAAAGTGGATGCCCTTTGGCAATGCATATCCGAACAAAATCGTCAGGAAGTACAGAACAAAAGAAAAAGACTTGCCCTGTACCGTACTTTGGCTGCAGCTTGCATTATTATCTTTCTAGTAGGTGGATGGTATCTGCAAAATACTTATCAAAAAAGCCAGTGTATGGAATTTTCCGATATAGTAGCAGTGAAGAAACCCAGTATCTCTACCGACCAAACTCTGTTGATTCTATCCGAAGAAAAACAGATAGCTATACAAGGTAAAGAAAGTAATCTGCATTATAACCAACAGGGAAAATTAAATGTCAATTCGCAGACAATTAGCCAAGAAGCAGAAAACAAGAAAAAAAAGAAAATCTACAACCAGTTAATAGTACCTGCGGGAAAACGTTCGTCAATCACCTTCTCTGACGGCACACGCATTTGGTTAAGCGCCAGTTCACGAGTTGTTTATCCAATTGAATTTATGGAAAACAAGCGGGAAATTTATGTGGAAGGCGAAGCTTTTTTGGATGTATATCATGACGGGAACCGACCATTCATTGTAAAAACGAATAAGATAGACATACGAGTATTAGGTACTACATTCAACGTTTGTGCATACGAAAATGAGAATACGCAAACAGTAGTACTTGTCACTGGAAAAGTAGAAGTAAAGACCAACAATAACGAAATCAAAACTCTGACACCCAATAATCTGCTTACATATAACGATCAGAAAGGTATTAGCGTACACCCTGTAGATGTACAAGAATATATAGCTTGGAAAGATGGATTTTATCAGTTTAAGCAAGAAAGTCTGGAAGTTATTACAAAGAAGCTCAACAAATATTATGGTAAAACAATCATTGTCGACAAGCGTCTTACCCAAATCACCTGTAGTGGTAAATTAGATTTAAAAGAAGAACTAGACGATGTATTGCGTACGCTTATTCAAACCGTCCCGGCTCAAATAACAAAATCAAACGGAGAAATCTATATTCATGTCAAATCTAAATAAATTGAAAGCCTATGAAAATATGACTCTTTAGAAATGTTAAGGCCGGATAATACCCACATATCACCCGACCTTAAATTAAATTACTCACACGGTTAAATATTAATAATCTAATTCGTTATAAAAGTATGAAAAAACACGAGTTATTCAGTCTAAAAAAGACTGAAGAAAAACAATTATTGCTAATTATGAAGTTCTTTTTCACTTTTTTACTGATAGGAATTGGTCATTGTATGGCAACAAGTTCGTATTCACAAAATACATTATTTACAATGAAGATCTCACAAAAGACAGTGAAACAAGTCTTTCAGGAGATTGAAAAAAATAGTGAATACATTATCTTCTACATGGATCGAATCATTGATACGAATCGAAAAGTGAATATTGACGTGAAAAACCAACAAGTAAAGCATTATGGATCAATATTTTGCCTAATGTACTTATAGTATAAATGACCGACAAATTACTATTTTCCACAAGGAGAACAACAGTCAGCCAACAGCAAAGTAACAAGCTGACAGTTACAGGTGTAATAACCGACGCACAAGGAGAATCCATGGTTGGTGTTTCTGTAAAAGTCAAAGGAACAACATTAGGAGGAATCTCTGATATGGATGGACGATACTCTATAAGTGTTCCTGACAAGAATGATATTCTTATAGTTTCTTTCATAGGTTATGCTACAGAAGAAATCAAGATTAACGGACGCCGCAACATCAACATCCGTCTACGTGAAGATACAAAGCACTGGACGAAGTAGTCGTTGTCGGTTACGGCCAACAAAAGAAAGAGAGTGTAGTAGTATCCATGAGTTCGGTAAAACCTTCCGAAATAGCTGCCCCCACCCGAAATCTAACTAACAATCTGGCAGGTCAGGTATCCGGTCTGATCGCTGTACAACGTTCTGGTGAACCGGGATACGATGACGCAGAATTTTGGATTCGCGGTATCAGCACATTCGCTTCCAACAGTTCTGCCTCTGCTCCTTTAGTTTTAGTAGATGGCGTTCCTCGTAAAATTACCGATATTGAACCGGATGAAATCGAGACATTCTCCGTATTAAAAGATGCTGCCGCAACTGCCATTTATGGTGCCGAAGGTGCAAATGGAGTTATATTAGTAACCACCAAACGTGGTAAGGACGAAAAGCCTAAAATTACATTTAAGACAGAGCACTCCATTTCAAGCCCACAACGTTTACCTGAGTTTGTAGGTTCTGCTGACTATTTAAGCCTATATAACGAAGCTTTAAATAATGATGGGGAACCCGATTTATTCAGTGCTGAAACAATAGAAAAGTATCGTACCAGCACAGACCGAGACCTTTATCCGGACACAGACTGGATCGGTGAACTGCTTAGAAAGAATACACATAATCACCGGTACACATTGAATGTGCGTGGTGGTTCGGCACGATCCAGATATTTCGTATCTGGCGCTTATTATACAGAAAGTGGTATATACAAAGGTAATCCGACTGAAAAATATGACACTAATATTGGTCTGGACCGTTTCAATTTACGTTCAAATATTGATATGGATGTCACTTCTACAACACTGGTATCTATCGACCTAGCAGGACAATACCTGATAGCAAACTATCCGGGCGAATCCTCCTCCACTATCTTCCGTTCTATGTTAATTACTCCTCCTTATTGTTTTCCTGCAGTATATAGTGACGGAACAGTAGCCACTTATGAACAAGAACGAGGGGTAAATATGAGAAACCCCTACAATCAATTGATGAATTCAGGATACACCCGTCAATGGAGAACAGGTATTCAGTCCAAAGTAGGTATCAGACAGAAACTAGATTTCATCACCAAGGGACTTAGCGCCAAAGTGAATGTCAGCTATGATTTTGATGCAACATTCAAATCTATACGTTCATATAACCCTTCCCGTTATCATGCAACCGGTAGAGATGAGAACGGTAACCTAACATTTATCCAGGTCGTATCAGGAACACCAGATTTGAGTGATTTGAAGGACAATGGTATTGAAGCGCAAAAAAGAATATACATTGATGCAGCCATCAACTACAAACGCACTTTTGCAGAGAAGCACGATGTAAGTGGTATGTTGTTATATATGCAAAAGGAGACACAACTCAAAACCCAACCTCTCCCCTATCGTAAACAAGGGTTGGTAGGACGTGTAAGCTATTCTTTTGACGGACGTTATTTTCTTGAAGGAAATTTCGGTTATACAGGTTCAGAAGCATTTGCCAAAAATCATCGTTTTGGCTTCTTTCCGGCTGTAGGACTGGCTTATTATTTATCAAATGAGCCTTTTTATCCTAGAGTTTTAAAGAATTATGTAAATAAAATCAAATTAAGGGCCTCTGTCGGTAAAACAGGCAATGATACAACTAGCGACCGTTTTATTTATCGCCCCACTTATTCTATGAATGCAGGTTCATGGTCACAAGGAATAGGGAGTAACGGAGGTACAAACTCCTTGGGACAAGGTATTATCGAAGGATTTCCGGAAACGTTAGATATTGGTTGGGAAATTGAGAAGAAACAAAACTATGGTTTCGATTTAGGACTTTTCAACAATAAAATAGACATTGTATTCGACTATTTCCGTACCGAAAGAAGTAACATTCTGATGCAAAGAAAAACTACACCAACATTAAGTGGCTTTCGTGTAAACCAATATGCCAATTATGGAGTCGTATCCAACCATGGTATAGATATGTCATTGAACGCACACCATCAAATAGGCAAGGTAAAACTCAGTGCAAGGGGGACATTCACATTCGCCAGGAATAAAATAAAGGAATATGATGAGTTACCCCAGAAATATCCATGGATGGAACGGACAGGCAAACGAATTAACGAAAATAACCTTTATATAGCCGAACGCTTATACACAAAGGATGATTTTATCATCAACAAAAACAGCAATGGTATTGAAAACTATACTTTACGTCCTGAATTGCCCCAAAGTACTTTAGGCGGATTACTTGGCCCCGGTGATATTAAATATAAGGATGTAAATGGTGACGGAGTAATTGACTCCTATGACAAGGTGGTAGGAGTAGGACATCCCACTGTACCGGAAATCATCTACGGATTTGGATTAAATATAGAATATAAAGGTTTTTATGCCAGCGTATTCTTCCAAGGTACCGGAAACTGTTCTGTCTTATTGGGGGGAAATACTCCGGAAGGCTGGTATCCGTTTGCATGGGGTGTCGACCAATCCAGTTATCGTACTTTTGCTTTAGACCGTTGGACTGAGAGTAACCCGAGCCAAAATGTATTAATGCCACGCTTGCATAAAGACAATGCCAACAATGCCAATAACCAAGTGGCAAGTACATGGTGGCTTCTGTAATGGAGGTTTCCTACGATTAAAAAACATGGAATTCGGTTATCAGCTACCCAAACAATTCTTGAAGAAATTCAATGTTCAGGCAGCCAGAATCTATGTAATGGGATACAACCTTGCTTTATGGGACGACCTTAAGTATTTTGATCCGGAAGCAGGAAATGCAAATGGAGGAAACGTATATCCTAAAAATCGCACTTTCACCTTAGGAGTAGACTTTACATTCTAATTAAATCTATAAAATATGAAAACAATAAAGAAACTATATAAGAAAGCACTAATAGCTGTTTTTGCATTGTGCAGTATTTATTCTTGCGATTATCTGAATGTATCTGATGAGTTAGCCGGAAATCTTCGCTCATTAGATGAAGTTTTCGACAATGTAGCTTATACCCGAAGATGGTATGCCAACATATTCACCTCTATTCCTGATTATTCCGGGATTACCGCAGCTGCCGGAAATATCACAGGATTTAAAAATCCCTGGGCAGGTATGTGCGATGAATTAACTGTTGGATATGGAGATGCAAAACTTTACAACAAAACAGATAAAAACGCATCCAATATGAGTTTCCATCGTTGGGATATGTGTTATAAAGAAATCAGGCAAGCTAACATATTTCTGACATATGCCAAACCCATAGCTGCAAACGGAACTCATGTCGATGTCCTGACAGAAGAAGAACTTGCAGAAATGAGAGCAAATGTGAGATTCATGAGAGCATATTATCATTATTTGCTTTTCGAACAATACGGGGCCATCCCTTTAATAAAGGATGCAATTCTTGAAAGAGAGGACAATCTGGATTTACCGCGCAATACTATAGACGAAGTAATCAGCTATTTAGACGAGGAATTAACAGCAGTATCCCACGAATTACCACAAAAAGCCCTGCATGAGGACGACCAGCATAATGCATGGCCAACCAAAGGTGTAGCTTTGGCCGTAAGAGCCAAAATGTGGGTATATGCAGCCAGTAAGTTATTCAATGGTGAATACAAAGAAGCACTCTCCATTACCAATTTGGATGGAACAAGACTTTTCCCTGACAAAGATCCCAATAAATGGAATAAGGCAGTTGCTGCCTTGGAAGACTTCATGAAGTTCGCTGAAGAAGAAAACAACTATGAATTACTGAATACAGATAATCCTTCACAAGACATATACGATCTTTTCCAAACATATAACAGAGAAATCATATGGGCTACAGCAGCAACATCATGGGGTGGAATGACAAATGACATGTTCGATCGCAGATGTACTCCGAGAAGTGAACAAAACGGAATGGGTTGCATTGGCGTCACTCAAGAACTTGTAGACGACTTTTATATGAAGGATGGCCTTCCGGTACAGCCGACAAGTTATCTGCCACAATCTCCATTGTATACAACCGATGGATTTGACAAATACACTGAAACGGTCAAAGCCGGAAGTAAAGAAATTCAGGTAGCCAATAATGTTAGTAACCGATTCCTCAATCGGGAAGCACGTTTTTATAATACAGTATTTTTCCAGAACAGAAGATGGCATGTGACAAACAACGTAACCCAATTTCATAAAGGAAGTCCTAATGAATTAAGTGGTACCATTTATACCCATACCGGCTATATGTTATATAAAAGATTTAATAGGGAAGTCAGTATGAAATCTCCGGGAGTTCAGAACAAGTTCCGTCCTTCTATCATTTTCCGTCTCGCGGATCTCTACTTGTTGTATGCAGAAGCCATCAATGAGGTTGCTCCTACGGACAAACGTGTACTGACCTATTTAAATGAAGTACGCCGACGTGCCGGTTTGACAGATATTGAAGAACTCAACCCTGCCATTACAGGAAACCAAGAGTTACAAAGGCTCGCAATTCAACGTGAAAGACGTATTGAATTAGCAACGGAAGGACAACGCTATTTCGATGTTCGTCGTTGGATGATAGCAGATCAAGATGGAGAAGGACGCCAGTTTGGATATGTTCATGGCATGAATATGAATGCAGCAGAAGATAAATTCTACGAAGAAGTAGAAGCCAGTCCAATCGTCTTCAGACGTAAAATGTACTTGTATCCTATCCCCGACAATGAAATGAAAAAGAGCGAGCAACTCGTTCAAAATCCGGGATGGTAAATCAATATTATGTTTCATGACTTAAATTCAAAAAAAATGAAGAAAATACATTCTATATCGGCAGCTATCGTTTTTTTGATATTGATAGTAAGTTGCGATGAAAACTTTAAAATCGCGGATAAAGCAGAGAGTCTGGTATCTGTCGCTATCAACACACTAAATATACAAAAATCATTCAATATAGGAGAAAGTTATCAGGCAGAACTTTGGGTACAACGAGGCGGATTAAACGATATGTCCGGAAAAGTACAATTCGTAATAGATCCTGATTTACTGGATTCTCTGAACAGAGAAGACAGGACTAACTATCAAATGTTACCGGAAAACTGTTATGAATTGACTAATATTGATTTTTTAATTGATAAAAATGAAATGTGCGGTTACATAACCTATCACCCAGAAAAGATAGTCGAATTATCCGGTTATGACCAAATTCAATATGTCCTTCCGCTCCGATTGGTTTCTAACAACCTGAAAATCAACCCAGAAAGGTGTGCTTCATTATTAGCATTTCAGGTATCAGAACCCATTGTACAAATCACAAACTCAGGAGTATTCAATATTGATCCTTTGCAGACTTCTCAGATGGATGTTCATATCAGTGTACCTTTTACAAATAAATGGGATATTGAATGCAACTTAACTCACAACCTGTCGCTGATCGAATCATATAATTCAAGTAATAAGGTTAATTTCACCTTACTGCCCAGTGATTCGTATACTGCTCCAGAAAAAATTTCTTTACCGGAAGGTACTAATGAAACAACAGCTTCCTATCTGCTCAAAGATAATCTGCTTCCCGGCAATTACATATTACCTGTGGCTATTGGAAGTATTGAAGCCACACAAAATGGTATTCCCAATAACTCATTAGTTATAGATAAAGAGAGCAATACATTGTTCCGTATAGTTAAAGAGGGACAGAAAATAAATAAGTCAGATTGGGAAATTATCGCTTGCAATTCTTCTGCCGCAGCTAATCCAGTAGAGAATCTCATTGATGATAATGAAGCGACTTTCTGGCATTGTAAAACTAAATCCGAAGCAGGTTGGTGTGAACCTCCTTACGAGATTACCATTGATATGAAAAAACAAGTCACAATTACCCAAATTGACCTGATTAACCGTGGAGAAGCCAGCCGAGCCAATAATATCAAATGGGTGGAATTTTATGCCAGCAACGATAACAACAGTTGGGAAAAAATGAGCTTCAGATTTCAATGATGAGTTTATCAGAGAAACATTTCGTTACTATGTCAAATCGACCACATCCCGTTATTTAAAATTAGTCATCCCGGAAGGTTATGGAAATGCATGTCCCCCCGCAGCAATTCGTGAATTAACAGTCTTCGGATACTAAACTGGAAATTCCTGATTAATAGGAATTACATGAAAAAGAAATGTACCTCAAAAGTCTATAAGAAACGATTGGGGTACATTTCTATTATTTTGAAATATTCTTTAAATCCTAACGAATCTCTATTTAAAATATCCTACAGGATGGTTCATCATAGGAATCTGAGTGTCTTTCAACTTCAACACTTTCTTCAACTGAGCATTATCCATCGAAGCACGTGGCACCGTAGCTAAATTAACTGCAGAACAGAAAATTGAAATATTCTGTGAAACGATTCCCGCATCCATAGCCCCCATCAATTGGGTATGTGCATTCTTTGCATCTCCAAAACGAGAAAGGTCGCTAATCAGTACTAAAGCAACCGGAGCCGATTTCACAAAAGCCTGTCCACCAGCCACTGCGCCCCGGTAATCTCCTTCAGCCACCAGATTCAACTGGTGATTCTTTGCATCATACAGGTAACTGCCTTCCGGCAACACTACATATACATCCACATCCTGCTTATTCAAAGCCGACGGAGCTGTCCGTTTACCCGAATCTTTCCGATTGATTCCATTAGCAGCCCATAACAAATCAGACAAGTCAGCCAGGTTCAGGGCTTTTGAAGCAAATTCTCTGGTTGAATGACGTTCGGACAACGCTTTCATTACCGTACCTGTACGGTTCAAATTAGGCTGTGGCAACTTAATCACTTTATCAGCAGCAAAAGTAGCTGCCGAAAGCACTAGACAAACTAACAATAGTTGTACTCTTTTCATAACTATAGTATTAAAAGTTGATGAGCAAATATAGACAAAAAAGGTCTGCATTCATTTTCGAATACAGACCTTTTAAGAGTTATTATGAGGTTTGATTATTTATCGCCGAAATAACGGTTGTACAGACCTTCAAAACCTTTACCGTGACGAGCTTCGTCCTTGCACATTTCGTGTACAGTGTCATGGATAGCATCCAGGTTCAAAGCTTTAGCACGAGTTGCGATACGTTTCTTGTCTTCGCATGCACCTTGTTCAGCATCTTTACGTTTCTGCAGGTTTGTTTTAGTATCCCAAACACAGTCACCCAGCAATTCAGCAAATTTAGCAGCATGTTCAGCTTCTTCCCAAGCATAACGTTTGAAAGCTTCAGCTACTTCAGGATAACCTTCACGGTCTGCCTGACGGCTCATAGCCAGATACATACCAACCTCAGTACATTCGCCCATGAAGTGGTTGTTCAGGTCTTTAATCATTTCTTCGTCGCAACCTTTTGCAACACCGATAACGTGCTCGTCAGCAAAGTCAATGCACCACCTTCTACTTCAACAACTTCTACGAACTTGCTGGCAGGAGCTTTACACAAAGGACATTTCTCAGGAGCTGCGTCACCTTCATAAACGTAACCGCAAACAGTACATCTAAATTTTTTCATTTTCTTCTCAATTTTAAATTAATTAGTCAATACGTATTTCTTTATCTTTTCTTAAGCAATTCTTACATATACCTTTATAATAATAATGCACTTCCGATACCTGATGTCCGTCCATCTCCAGACTCTCTACCCTTTTCACCGCTTCCGGACATTGCAAGTCATAAATGTGTCCGCAACGTTTACAAAGAAAATGGGAATGAATGGAAGTATCCGCATCAAAATTAGTATTCTTCTCATCAATCGTAAGCATCTGGGCTGCTCCTGCTCAGAAAACAGTTTCAAAGTATTGTAAACTGTAGTCTTTGAAAGCGTAGGCATCGAAGGAGATAATGCAGTATAAATATCGTCAGCCGACGGATGGATAGGATGCTCCATCAAATATTGCATAATAGCAATACGCTGCATCGAAGGTTTTATATTATGTTCTAATAATCTTTCGTACGGTTTCATCATTTGCCCCTTTCTTTCCAAACTTGTATTCATTACAATTATAAATCCAATGCAAAGATAAAGAGTTCTTCGGAATAAACCAATAGTTTATGAGAAAAGTTTCATAAAAAGCATTACTTTTGTCACATTATAATAAGGAAAAAAGTATGAGAAGCAAACGTATTTCAATTATATTATTTATCATAGGCGCATTTTGTATCCTATCAGCTCAATCTAAGGCACAAAATAAAATAGTATTTGATAAATTAATTAACGATTTAGGTACTTTTTCAGAAGATAGTAATCCTAAAGTTTGTACATTCAAGTTCACCAATCATCAGACTGATGCTATAGCCATAGCGCATGTGCAAAGTACATGTGGTTGTGCTGTTCCCCAATATACTAAAAAGGCTATTCTACCAGGAGAAAGTGGAGAGATTAGCATTATCTACAATCCACAGGGACGACCTGGTGTTTTCAATCGTACAATTTTAGTAAGCTTCTCCGGTCAAGAAAATAAAGTACACTTGTCCGTGAAAGGTACTGTGACGCCAGGAGCTATTCGAAAAGACAAATCTTATCCTTATGTAATGGGAGATTTACAGTTGCGAACCACTGGCATGAAGTTAAAACAAATGCGTGGTGATATTCAACAGCAAAGCATTATGGTAGTCAATAGCGGGAACGGCTCTCTTCATGTATCAATAGAATCCAGCATCCCTTGTCTATCCGCTACATTAGTCCCCAATATTTTACAACCAAATCAAAGGAGAAATTCAAATCATACGTTCTGCTGATAAAGATAAAAATCGGACATTCTGTATCCGATTAAAAGAAAATACCCGCCAACAGAATGTAGCGGGTAAAGTTTCTATCATTATCACTTCGGAAAAATGTAGTCAATAATAACTTATGATGCGGTTTACTCTGACTGAAGAGTCAAAATGAGACCAATCCACCTGACTATTTTGCTGTTGCATGGCTTCCGTCCAATTACCAATAGCATCCTTTTGAGTATAAGTGCTTGTTTCCTTAGCTTCTATCTCTTCACCCAAATCTTCCTTATAAGAAACCTCCGTCCACCAGTTGTTTTCATTATATTTATAAGTCCAGTCCAATTGTCCCCCTGCATCAGTCAGTCGGAAAGCAAGCAACAAGGATGATGATATAAAACGTGTCACTGTACGCTCTACTTCATTTTCTCCTTCTTTCACTATTTTATCCGTTGATGCCAAACTGCCGTCATCATTATAAACATAAGATATCACTTCTGTATTAGTGATTACTCCACCTCTTTCCTGTGTAACAGTTTTCTGAACCGGATACAGACTTTCGGCAGTATACTCAAAAGTAGTAGTTGACGTACCACTCCAAGATTCTGAAATATATGAAGCAGTATTACCATCAAAAGAATAAGAAATACTCCCATCTTCACTAGAGATGCTTTCCAAACCTTTTACTAAAAAGAATTCATAAGCTCCCAAAGGAAATATCAGAGGCACATAAGATTCATGCTTTCCATAAGCCAATGTATATATTACAGGTTCTCCGCTAAAATCATTCACAATAGCTTTCACCATTTTTCCAGATTCATCATATTCATAAGAATAGCAAGCTACCGTTTGCCATACGTCACGGATATACGTTACCGGTTCGATTCCAGTAGGATTATAATATGTCAGATGGCCATTAGCGTCAAATTTCCATTCAATAGAAGAGATTGCTTCCTCATCTTTATTCCACACTTCTAAAGATACCAAATAAGATGATTCTTTCACAGTATTCACATTTCCTTTCCATCCCATCATTGCCAGATGCGATTGCCTTTCCCAAAATGAAGTAACCGGAAGCTCCGGAGGAATAATTTCCGGAGTCTCCGGTTCAGTGTCACCACAAGAAGTGATGACACTTAGGAGAGGAAGAATAAATAATAACTTATTCAATAATCTCATGCAAATTATTTATCTTGGTTCTCTTTAAGCCCTGCGATAATTTCCTCCAAAGTCTTTGGAAACGTATACACTCTTATCTGATCATCCACTTTGCATACAGGACACTCTTTGCGAGTCACTCCATTCGAGCCACGATTATAGACAATTACATTTCTAACAGGCAGTTCCAAATCTTCCTTATTTGATACATGGAAATTCTTGATACAACACCAGGTTTCCGGTACTTCCCAAACCAAGTTCGGGCAGTTATCCACATTTACACAGTTCAAATAAAAAGGCTTTGCTGCATTCTGCAAATATTTTTCACCATACTCAACAATCTTTCCACCAACAGTTTTTTTACTTCTATAATTGACCGTTTGATCGACCAGTGTAAATCCGGCATTATCCGAGAAAGTTCTCAACTCTGCATTATTAGAGAGATCCAATATAGCAAATTTAGTACATTTAGCAAAAGTTTCATCTTTCACTTCAATAATATGGTTGTCACTTAGTGAAAGCACACAAAGTTCAGGCAACTCTGATAAATCCGGAATCACTGTCAATCCACAGTTATTCAAGCCTAACTCCATCAATGAAGAGGATTTCATCTTCGGAAAAGATTTTATTTCATTTCCATCTAAAATCAATATATCCAATGCACTTGATAACGCATTCAATTCATTCGCCGAAACAGAAGTAATCTTATTATTAGCTAACGTAAGTGTACGCAATCTTCCTTGTGCTATTTTGGGAATGGATGTAAAGCCGCAATTGTCTAAAAGCAACCCTCCCATGCGAACACCTTCACCGCGACTTTCCGGTAAGGAATTCAGGCCGGGATTATTACGGAAATCAAAAGTAGACACCATCTTCATACTGAAAATAGTAGAAGGCAGCGTGGATAGTTTAGTATCATTCATTCGAAGTGAAACCACCTTTTGCAATTTCTCCGCAAGTGCAGCAGGAAATTCAGATATTTTATTTCCACTAATTTCCAAGTCACGAAGCTCCGGAAGTTCACCCAAGCGAGCAGGAAGCTCATCCAATTGGCTATTCACAATAGTAAGCGAACGTAGATTCTTCATCTTCTCAAAGTTCTTCGGAAAAGCTTTGAATCCGGTATTCATTATCTGAATAGCATAAAGTGTAGACTTATCCAAATTGCCGGGCAATTCCTCAAACTCCGGAATATCCACAATCTGAATACCTTCCAAAGTAGAGAATGAACTGATAAGTTCTGGCAATTTTTTCATTCCTGGAAATGTCTTATTATCAAATATAATATTCGCCAAATAAGATATATTTCCATAATCATCTACCACGAATTCCAGATTTTCCCAAGTAAACAAGTCTTCATTCTCCACACGCCATGTTTTAGGCCATTTAGTAGAATCAGTACCAAGCACTTGCTCACAAAGCCCAAACAATTGATTACGCAATTGATTATTAACATAAACAAAACGAATAGAAATAGGGAAATAAAAAGTTGCCATTTCTCCATGCTTAATAGTGACAATGTTTTCATCATCCACATAAGCTTCCTGAATTTGTGTTCCCTTATTGTTATAAGCAATATATTTCACAACTTTATATGTACCTTCTTCTAAAGCAAGGATTTCAGAAGTCAGTTCGTCTTCATTACCAGTTAGATCAACCGTTTTCAAATCAATTTTGTTACCATCTTTTTCCAGCGTCACTTTCAGGCGTGCCATGTCTTCTAATGTAGATATGGTAAAAACCTTATTGCGCACAAACTTAAAAGTCACTTCTCCTTGTCCTTCGGCTAAGGTTGCAACTTCATCATCATCTGAGCAGCCTGTAAACAGAGCTGCGCAGATCATGAAACAGAATAGAAGTGTCCACTTCATATACTTTGTCATTTTCATTTCCAATTCAAATACCAGTTTTTATTAAGCATTCTATAATATCTCCAATTACCGTGCAAAGGCACTGTATTGAGATCCTCTTGAGTCAATGGAGGCAGTTTAGCCGCAACAGCAGCAGCTTCTTCATCCTCCGGACAAGTACGGTTATATTCAGCCGGGAATTCAGAAAATTTAGTGGGGGCATTAGTAAACCCAGCTAAAGCTCCTTTATTATCATAACCTTCCTGATTAAACAATAACAAGAACGGATTCCAACAAGCCAAATACTTATGATACAGTATCCAATTAGGCACTTTGCCTGTCAAGCGATTCAGGTTCAATGTTAGATATTTCATATTAGGAAGAATCCCATCTTTAACATCATCCAAATCAGGAATACTACCATAAAAGTAATTATATGACATATGAAGTTCTTCCAATGCTTTCATATCACGGAATAGCCAATCATATTTTGTCAAATCTCCTCCTAAACCAATTGTTTCCAATTTCTCATCTCTTGGAATGTCCGTACTCAGATTCATGACAGAACCACTAACTCTGTTACCACCTATATCCAAATATTTAAGTTTGTCCTTCAATCCTAAAAGAACATCTTTAATCGATTCCAAGCTCAAAATTGTATTACCGTTCAAATCCAATTCTTCGAGACTCTGCATATTAGCCATTTCTGCAGGCAAAGTCTGAATTCCATATCCCATAAGGGAAATACTTTTCAACTTGGTTAGTGTTGTAATTTCAGCTCCAAGTGCAATTTTCTTTCTATATGCATTCGAATTGGCAATAGCAGCAAATGTTTCAAGTTCTGTCAGGTATTTAATCTGATACGGAATTGACTCATCTGTATCAATCATTGACAAGCGGAAACCAACAACACGAAGTTCTGTAGAATCTTTTATCGTGACTCCCGTTATAGGATTTTTATAATCATAAGTACGTTCTTCTACAACAATATTATCCCAGTGAGTAATCGGGCGGCTTGTTGAAAAACCCATACCTCCATTGATAACTCGCGTGATAGCTAAAAGTGCCAATGAGTCACCTTCACGTGAGGGTATGATTACCGGAGCCTTTTCCTGAGTAATTTTCACGATTTTGTTCAACATAGATGTTTCTCCGGAAGCACGTGTAGAAGCCGACTTCTGGTTGAACTGTACTTCAGCAATACGGTCAGCATCAAAATCCGTATAAGTTTTAAATTTAAAACGGAATTTCTGCTTACGAGGAATTGTTGTTGACGGAGTATATGTAGAACCACCATCAAGAGTCAACCATGCCTTTGCTTCTTCCGGAATTACAACTTCAAAAGGAACATTGGCGATAGCTTCAACATCTACATAAGCTTTTTCAGGAGCAGCATAAGACGGCACTGTCACTTCTGCTTCTGTAAAATCAATAGTAGGTTCGTATCCATATTGTTTTATCAACACTTCTGCTAAGTCTCCTTTATCAGAATAGAAGATAACTCGACCAGTGCGTTCCTTATATAAATAAGAAGAATCTGCCTTTATCACACACACGCCACTTCCTACTCCGGTAGCCGGGCTAACCATACACCAATCGTCTTCAGCTTCAGCAGTCCATGTCTGTCCGGTAGCAACCTTTAGCTCAATGGTTCCACCATTATTTGAAAACTGCATTTCTGTCTGATCAACAGAAAAGCTGTTTACTGCATCATCGTCATCATCTCTACAAGAAGCTAACGATAATAATGTCAGGGCAACTATTGCCCAACACATTGTTCTCATATGTTTAAATAAATAATTCATAAATTCTGTTCCTCCATTATTTATTCATATCCAAATCAAGAATCGGACATCCAAAATATACTGATTCGAATCATATGCCAATCTATATATACCAGAAGATATTTTCGAACAAACTTCAGATGGAATAGTTACATCAATATTATTATTGTCAGTTATATTAAACTCAGCCAACAAAGTTGGAAAATTTGATTCTGGAATTTTATGAATATCATTGTCTGATACATCTAGAAGTCTTAAAGTCGCATAGGCCGGATAAGAAGATAAAGCGGATGGCCACTCCTTTAAAGGACGAGATTCCCTACCTGCCTTATCAATATCCCATTGATCTGTCAGATATAATTTATTCAGCATAGGTAACTCCATTGCTTTCATTGGGAAGTCTTTGAATCTATTGAAAGATAGATTCAACCCGGATACAAAAACCAAATTTTTGGAGTTAAATTCAGTTGGCAGATTTCTAAGATTATTTCCTGATAAATCTAACGCTTCCAATACTTCCAATTCTTCGAAAGAACAAGGAGGCAGTGTATCTAATTCACAGTTATTGATTAATAAATAGCTGATTCCTGAACCTTTCAATGCTCCCGGGAAATATCCTTTTCCTTTCTCATCTTTATTGGCCTTACCAAAATCATTCTTAGTAAGTGTCAATGTTTCAACATTGATACCATTGAATCCATCGGCAAAACGCTCTATATGATTATCTGAAAAGTCTACGCTTGTAGCTTGATATTTGCTATCTTTTCCATCTTTAAACAAATTTGGAAACACCTTCAGCATATTGTTTGATGCTGTAAATTTTTCAATATCATCTGTCTCACAGAAATCATCTGCAATCTCTATAATCTTATTATGATCAAAAAATGCCTGTACCGGTGCTAACTTACGATCTGTTCCCGGCAACTTTCTCAATTTGTTAGATGAAAGATCTAGTAAACCAATTTTAGTTGCTTCAGTCAATGCTATAGGAAATTCTTCCAATCCACAAGAAGATACATACAAAATCTGTAGCTCATCGTTACAGCTAGTTATGAATGCATTTAATCCTCTCAATAATTCTGCCGGTTCCATAGTTGAATTACAACTAAAGTTCAATGAAACGACCTTTTTCATTTTTTCCAATGCAGTAGGGAATTTCTTAAACTTACAATTATAAAACTCCACATCGGTTAAGTCAGGTAACTCTGCCAATTCTACAGGAAGATCATCATCATTTAATCCAATCAAGCCATTCGCTACAAACAAATAGTTTAGCTTCGTTAAGTTGCGGATTGAAGCCGGAATCTTTGTTATGCGATTGAGATAGAACCTTGAGGAAAATCATAGGTACTGGAAGTTGCATATTTTAAAGGTGTAACTTTCTTCGAAGCATATAATTTACCATTATCTGCCGGTGAAGGATGCAAAATACTTAATCTCTCTTTAGCTATTTCTATACGACGAGCATGATAATCAATACCTTTACGATACAGATCAATAGGATTTAAACTATAGCTAACCTCATCCCCTTCGAAGTTTTCAACAGAAGCTAAATCATTATGAGTACCTAATGATAAAGAAACCAATTCTGTCAAATCACCCAAAGCATCAGGTATTGCCCCCTTCGGATTAAACGCGCCAAGCTCCAATGTTTTCACACGACCATAGGTATCTAATTCCACACCCGGCTGGTTTCCCCATTCATCAATTGGACGCTCGGCAAAACGCCAGTTGGCTCCTGTCGGAAAAGATTCACCGGCATAGCTCCAGTTAGCTCCATCCATATTTACCCAAATAGTGTAGAGGGCAATATAGTCTTTGATGGCATACATATTCTCAGGGAATTTGACGTCAACGCTTCCTTCTGTATAATCTCCAGTAGTAACCGTCACATAGGTATTTTTCAAATCACCTGCCAACAAAATACTTCTACGATCTTTATCGTACATCATGTAACGAGTTATTTCATACTCTCCGGATTCCCAACTTACAGTGTCAGTATGCAGATACTTTTCATTGCTTGTTTCATAAACTTTAAAAGCATGCGGAGTTGCATATTCACTTGTACCTTTCTTACGATAGTAAAGATCCACTTCTTCTACATTTGCATAACTAAAATTTTTAGGATCAGTTTCTAATGCAGCACGAGTCTTACCACTATTAGCTTTATCCATTTCTTCATCATAGTTGGACAAATCTTTCAAAAGATCGAAGTAAACACGTCCACGTACAGTTGCTTTTACTTTCACATCAAGCTCTGTAAGATGTCCACTCGTAATCTGAAAGGTTAGTGATTCATCCGGATAAATAGTAGCCAACTTCTCAGGTTTCTCCATACCCGGTTTCACTGCACTCAAAAGAGTGTAACTCATGATACGGTATTCACCTGAACGCAGTTCCAAATTCTCAGATTGCCAGTCCGAGATCTGCGGCATCAGCCACAGAACTCAGATTCAAGGATTGTGTTACATACATATCATTGTACAACATAGATACCTCTACCTTTTTAGCATCAGACATATAATCTAATGTAGTAGCTCTAGTTACGGCCTTTGAAGAAGTCAGACGTAACTTGAGGTATCCTGATGTTCCATTGCCAGAAACGACATCGTCATCTGAACAACTTGACACCAATGCTATACAAAGCATTGCTGCAAACAACCAGTTTATTTTTCTTAATAGATTCATTTTCTTTATCAAATAAATAAAATTATAGAATGATTATTTAGCAGCTTGTTTAATCGTGAAGTAAGTAATTACCGCATCTTCCAACATACCTGCACAAATCGCAAATTTCTCAGAACGTTCTTTACCTGTTGTATTAGAAACAACTTTTATAGTTATCTGTCCAGTTCCATCTTCCAATGGTCCCATCTTAGTTCCTGCTAAATCAATCATATCACCAGCACCATACTCTCCTTCGTCCATTACTCCATCTACTATTTTAACTCCATGATACCATGTAGCACCCCAATCTTCTGAGCTTAAATCAATACCTGAATATTCAAAAGTGAAAGTTTCTCCAGCAGGAGATGCTGTCAATGTCTGACCTGCCAAACCTTCACATACAAAATCTTCAACACCACCCTTCTTCTTCTGACCCAAATTGATATATTTTGCATCAATTCAGGTTTCAACTCTCCCTCTTCATTAAATAGAAATCCAAATGTCGGATATTTAGTAGCAGAAACTGCAAATAAAGCAAAATAACGATCTTTATCTTCAGTAGAACTTCCATTCCATTCATTACCACGTGACTTTACAAATAATGTCTTAGTTATTGTTTCCACAACAGCACGAGTGTTATCAACTTCTGGATCTTCAACAAATCCCAACTTGAATACCAGTCATATCCGCAGATTCTTCATCCCCAAAACTATTTATATATGTAGAATAAACAGGAGAACCTCCAAAGTTCTGTCTTACAATATAAAAGCCAGATTATCCTTATTAGCTGCTTTTACTTGAAATTGATAGTCAATTGCCCATAAGGCTCTCCTGCATCAAACATGTATAATTGATTATCCGGCATCTTAAACACTGTATTATCAATCTCTACATAATCATTTCCTACTCCCGGATATTTGACATTTAAGCTGTAATCCATTGTTTTTCCTTCAGCATCTACAAAGGTCAAAATTCCATTTTCTTCTTCCACCTGTAAATCAGCTTTATTATATACAAGTTTCACAGATGTATTTACTTCAAAGAAGTTCACTGAACTATTTGCAACCGGATAAGTAACTTCTGTAAATGAAGGTGTATTTCCTAATGCCCATTTTATATTTGAAGTTATATGTATGGTAGCTCCACATCCATCATCAAATTCATCATCCAAAATCACAGGAGTCATATTACATGTCATAGTTGGAGTAATACCTGCAAATGTAACAGCATAATCCTTCGTAGCCGGAGTACGAGTTTCTGCCTGATAGGCAAAACTTACAATAGCAGTCTGTTCGTTATATCCACCTGCCGCATACAATTTTCAGGATCTGCATGAAAAACATATTTGATTGAGCCATCATCATTGCGCCCTTTTTTCTCATATGTCAACCAATCCGGTGATATACTAATTGAATAATCATAATTACTCTTTACACTTACTTCTGCTGTAATCTCTTGTTTTTCATTGTCAATAACCAAATCAGTACCATTCTGATTTTCTGTTGAGAAAGTAAGAACAGAACCTTTCTCACCTTGAGTTACAACAATATCGACAGACTTTCCACTTGCCTTATCCTTGATAGTAATAGTACCGATACGAGTTTTAAAATCATCATTATTCTCTACTGTTACTATTATCTTCTGTTCACCGGCAGAACCTGTTCTTTTACTCAAATCAATCCAGTTATGACTTACGATAGCAGTCCAATCATTCTCTGCTACAAAAGAAACTGTTACAGCGTCATTGTCAGACCCTGTACATGTTATAGCCAAATCTGCTGGAGAAATGACCTCGATAGTTGTATTAGAGCCCTTACTTTCATCGTCGTCATCACCACAAGCAGCAAAAGCACACATCAGGACACATACAAATAAATATTTGAAATAAGTCAATGTTGTTTTCATATTCTTATCTTTTTAGATTAAAACTTATTGAATTTGAAAGTAGAACAGTTGCTACTTTCTGCTATACTACGAGTTGCAGCACCATTCTCGTTATTTTCAGCTTCGTCTTTATCAAGTGACTTAAATATATATTGATAAACTCCAAAACTTCCTATTTGAGGAACGTACGCTTCTAATATAAGTACAAAGAAGTTGTCAAAGGTATTGAAGTACGAAGGATACTGAGCAACAGAACGCACCCAAACCGTTCCATAATTACTTTCACGAAAACCTGCTTGTTCAGGCACTGTAACTACTAAATCCAAAGGATCTGAATCATCAAAAATTACACGAATTTCACCGGAGCCGGAACGTCCGAACATATCAGTAAGCATCAATGTCTTTTCATCTTTCTTATAACCTTTTACCGAATATGATCCCATATTACTGTCAAAAGGAAAAGATGCCAACATCGTAAAGTTAGCTTCATCCGTTTCTTTTTTAATTTGCAGAAAATCATTCATCTTAAACGGGTGACATTTGATAAAGTCTACCCATGTTTCATTTCCATATAAATCCCATGTTTGAGCTTCGGGCTCAACCAAACGTAATCTCACTACCAAGCTATCGTCACGATTGACATTATCATAATGACCTGCCAATTTAACAAAAGCAGTACGTTCACCAGCCTTAATTGTAACATTATTAGTGTTATCCACAAAATCAAAATGATAACCACGAATAGCTGTTGATTTATCATTAATAATCTCAACAGCATAGTTCCGGTCATAATCAGCCAAAGTAGTGGTAGCAACCGGCACTTCAAATATTTTGTCCGTCTCTAATATTGGCATCATATAGGTAGTATCAGAAAACATCACATACTCAGGACCAGAATAAGTAATGTCTTCTGATTGACACCCAACCATAAAGGTAGTTGCAAACGGAACCATCAACAGAAGATTCAAAAATTTCTTCATATTCATCTAATCTGTTATTTATTATTGTTTAATAATTACTTGCATTACCTACTACCAAACCATTGGTAGCCTCAATTTCATGCTTTGGAATAGGCCAAGTAGTAAAACGGTATTTAGCATCTGTATATTTCACATTCAACTGATTGTTTATAGAACCGTCGATGCTATACAATTGCTTTTCACGTTTTATCGGATCATGCCAACGTTTCAAATCAGACAGACGGAAACCCTCCATATACAATTCGCGGGCACGTTCATTCTTTATTTCTTTCAACAAATCATCACCTGAGGCAGAAACAGAACCAAAACCACTAATACGTTTACGCTTAACCGACGAAAGATCTTTTTGTGCATTTTCCTCATCACCCAACCAATAGTATGCCTCGGCACGATTCAAATAAACCTCAGACAAGCGGAACGGTTTAGGCATGTTAATGAACTTAGGGGTAGCTCCACCATCCAAATCAGGATTACCCGGATATTTAGTGATGATATATACCTTATCTCCATAAGCATCCTCAAGCTGATTACAAAACACAGAAGCACGTCTGTCATTATCATCGTACAAACTCAGAATAGCTTCTGAGAAATGATATTGAGGACTATAAGTCACAGTATTATAGCCTAACAAATATCGTCCTAATGAGCCGCCATAGCTTACCGGTGTCATAGATATCTTCCAAATAATTTCGTTGCTTCGGTCATACTTCCACATCTTCTGATAGTCAGTATATTGCGTAGAACCAGCCTGAGAAGCATTATTTATAGCATCGGAAAGTGTATAAACACCCGTCTTTATAACTTTCCCGGCAGCTTCTACCGACTTTTTCAGGTATTCATTATCCTTTTTAATACTTAGATCACCCATTCCCATATACAGATAGACACGCGCTTGCAAAGCATATACCGTTCCTAAACTGAAATAAGGATTATCCGCGACAGTACGTGCAGCAGGGATATTATCTTCGGCCTGTTTCAAGTCACTAAGCACCTGATTATAGGATTCAAGTAAAGTAGAACGTTTTACCATAGGTACATCGTCTCTATAAGTCATAGCCAGACAAATCCCATATTCTCAGTATTTGCATTAGCGGTAGTCATCGGTTCGCAGAAAATACGAATCAGTTCGGAAAAGGCTAACGCACGGGCAAAATAGACTTCCCCTACGCGCTTCTTGAAATTTTCTTTATCTGCAGCAGTCTTCAAAGTAGGTTCTACTTGGTCTTTGTAATCAAAAAAGAAGTTACAACGAGAAACAATCGTATAAAGTCCGTTATACACATTGGCGATTTCAGAAGTAGTCGACTTGATATTCCATTGATAAAAATGCGTATAAATACCCGAATTGGTTTTTAAAGCCGCATAAGCCATATCAGCCTGAATATCCTGAAACAGCACCATATTACCACTATAAAGTGCATCATTTTTAAAAGAACTGTAAATACCCAACACCCAAGCATCACAGTCTTTGATGGTACGAAGCGCTTCTTTTTCCGGTACTGAGCCGTCCGGAACAAGATCCATCTCGCACGAAGAAACCATAAATGCCAATATCGGCAACAACAATAATAATATTTTTAATTTTCTCATATTCTTGGATATAATATAAAATAAGTAATCGTTAGAATCCAACTTCCAGACCGACGGTAAACTGGCGGGACATCGGATATACTGCCTGATACATGTTCGATGTTGACTCGGGATCCATTCCTTGGAATTTAGTCCATGTAAACAGATTCTGTCCTTGTACATATACTTTTACGCGTTGAAGAACTTTTGTCGGTCTTAATAAACTTTTCGGTAAATCATAAGAAGCAGTCAAGTTCTTTAAACGCAAAAAAGAAGCGTCTTCCAGCAAACGATCGTCAAACTGAATCGGAATATCGTATCGGGGAATAGAAGCAATATCACCCGGTTTTCTCCAACGATCATACAGCATCTTGCTCGAATGGTTGTAACTTGCATAAGCCGAGCTGTTACTTTCGCTAAAGAAGCGGTCATTGTTCATCATATAACGCCCTGACACCCAACTAAATCGTGCAGAAAGGCTAATCCCCTTCCATGAGAGCGTAGTACCGAATCCACCTTGCCATGGGGCATCCGCGCTTTTACCAGTCAACACTTTATCCTCTTCCTTAATTTCATTCGTAAGTTTTCCGTTCTTATCATACCAAAGAGCATCTCCATTTGCCGGATTGACTCCTGCAAACCGATTCAAATAGAATTCCCGGCTATCATGACCCACCTTCAAAAACAAGTTAGTCTCTCCCATGTCATACTCATCGCGGCCATCATACAACTCGGTAATTTTATTTTTATTGTAGGAAACATTTCCGAATATATTCCAACGGAAATTTCTAATACGGAGTACATCCGCATCCAATGATAATTCAACACCACGATTGACCATAGCACCTATATTACTCCAACGCATACTATATCCCCCTACAGCCGAAATAGGAACTTCCATCAACATATCAGTAGTTTTCTTATTGTAAAACTCGGCAGCAAAATTGAATCGGTCAAAGAATCCAAGTTTCAACGACACATTGGTTGTCATTGTCTTTTCCCAAGTCAACTCTTCATTTCCCTTGGAATTAGGAGCCATACCGGACATAGCTTCTCCGTCAAGACCATAAATAGGCCCTCCGCCTACCAATGCCCAATGATAATATGCCGGAATTGAGGAATTACCAGAAGTACCGACACTTGCAGCTAACTGTGCATTTGTCAACCAATCTATATGCTCCAGAAATTTCTCCGCTTTTGCATTCCACATCAAACCGACTGACCAGAAAGATCCCCAACGGGAATCTGAACCAAAACGGGAAGAAGCATCGCTCCGGACTGACAAATCGGCATAATATTTATTCTGATAGTTGTAATCGGCACGGGCAAAGAAAGACAAATAACGAGCCTCGAGCATATCATCCGTAGGCTTATCACCACGAGTACTGGTAGCCAGAGTTGTCATCTTATCATTACTCTGTCCGCGACCGATAACAGAGAAACTGTCATTCTGATTATCTACCCACTCCTGACCAAGCATTACATTAAAATGATGGTCATCCTTTACATCAAATACATAAGTGGCCGTGTTAGACCAAGTCATATTAATATACCGACTGGCTCCTCTACCGACATATCCTTCACCCGCATTGGTTGCATAAGAAGGCAGAGAAAATATATTAGTACGCCTATTCAGATAATCGATACCTCCCAAGGTTTTGATCGTCAATCCAGAAATAGGACGCAATTCGGCAAAAGCGGAAGCTACGACTTTCCAGTTATTTTTATCAGAAGGATTATATTCCATGTATTCCAATGGATTTACATTTGTACCGAGCCAAGTACCTTCTTGTAATTTAGCAATACTTCCATCAGGAGCATAAGGATTCCAATAGGGAAGCATAAAATGAATAGCAGAAATCGGAGTTACAGTATTGTAATCACCCGAGGTAGACTCTTTGATTTCTTTATAAGCAAAGGAAGCATTCGTACCGATCTTAAACCATTTATTGACTTTTGCTTCCAAATTGGCACGCAAAGTATAACGTTTGTAATCAGAACCTACCGCAATACCATCCTGAGAATGGACATTACCTGAGACATAATAGTTGAATCCATTCTGCGTAGCTCCGCTTGTCTGCAAATCAACACTAACCAAAGGAGCAGCATCATTATATATCACATCACGCCAATCTATATTGGTACGTTCAAGCAAATCACGATCATACGTTCCTGGAATGAGCTTACCTATTTCCTCCTCAAAATTCAGACGCTCTGTCGTATTCATCATATCCACTTTCCATACGCTAGTTTGGAAACACCATATTGTGCACGTACGGTGATCTGACCATTATCACCGGAACGTCCTCTTTTTGTAGTGATTACCACTACCCCATTGGCAGCACGCGCTCCATAAATAGAAGTGGATGAAGCATCTTTCAAAACCGAAATACTCTCTATGTCATTCGGATTGATAGATGAGAAAACCTCATCGGTAATGGCGATACCGTCTAATATAAATAGCGGTGTAGTGCCGGCATTAATTGAGTTGGTTCCGCGAATCTGGAAATTAGCCGTAGCACTAGGCTCACCACTACTGGAAATAACCTGCAATCCCGGAGTCGTACCTTGCAAGGCTTGGTCAAAACTCGGAGTCGGGACATTTTCCATTTGTTCAGCTTTTACCACCGACATTGAACCTGTCACTGTTCCTTTCTTACGTACACCATACGCAACGACTACCACTTCGTCCATCTGCTGCGCGTCACTTTCCATCGTCAAGTCAATGCGAGTAGCAACAGTCACCTGTTTACTCACCATCTTCATGCCGATGTAAGAAAACTGCAAAGTGGCGGGAGATTTCGTCACTGTGATACTGTAATTACCATCTATATCGGTAATTACTCCATTTGTAGTACCCTTCTCCAAAACCGACACACCAATCATCGGCTGATTATCTTCCGCCGAAATGATGCGTCCTTTTACCTGATATCCACCCTGTGCAAAAAGCAACAGGGGAATATTTGTCAGAGTAAAGAGTACAAACAAGAGAATTGATTTTCTCATCTTTGTTACTTAAATTAAAATTAATGAAATTGATTTATATTTATCGGTTTGTCTACAAAGAAAATACACGTATTATCTTCACGTATGAAATAATAATACGCTCCTTCCCCACAGCTCAATTTCCAAAGCATAACTTTGCATCGACCTTTGGGCAAGATATATCTTCTAAAAAAATAGAATAAGAGAAAACTAACTTGGCTGATTTTTAATATTGCGCCAAATATCTAAATAGACTTTTCGTGTTACTGCTACGTGAATCGAATGTATGTTCATCTGCTCTCTTAAATTATAAATTAAAAACAATATTACTTGTTCTGTTTAAGTGTCTTATATTTCTGAATATGTTTTATTCGGCTACAAATATAAATATTATAGTTAAATAAAAGAAACAAAATGTCGCATATTTTACACCAAACTTCCAATGATATCTTTTTGTCAGTTATTCAAGTATATACGGAATAGATAAATAACAGAATATAAGCCATATCACAACAGAAGACGCGTTTAACTTTCATTTTGACATTTCATTTAATTGTCTAAACAACAGTATCACAATTCACACAAAACACCTTATTGAGAGGATTCACTATATAAAAGATAAATATTCAAAACTATTTTCCTATTTTTGCACCCACTATATATAAATAAGGTATAAGATGAACTACGGATTCGTAAAAGTAGCAGCAGCCGTGCCATACGTGAAAGTGGCTGACTGTAAATTCAATGCAGAAAGAATAGAAAGTCTGATTGCAGTAGCCGAAGGCAAGGGAGTGCAAATCATAGTTTTTCCGGAAATGAGTATTACCGGATATACTTGTGGTGACTTATTCGGTCAGCAGCTTTTATTGGAAGAAGCTGAAATGGGATTGATGCAGATTCTGAATAATACGCGTCAATTGGACATTATCTCTATTGTCGGTATGCCGGTGGTTGTCAATTCGACGGTTATTAACGGGGCTGTAGTTATTCAGAAAGGAAAAGTATTAGGTGTCACAGCCAAAACTTATCTTCCTAATTATAAAGAGTTTTATGAGCAGCGTTGGTTCACCTCTGCCCTACAACTCACAACAGATAATGTGCGTTTGTGCGGACAAATCGTCCCCATAGGAGCAAATCTACTATTTGAAACTTCGGATACCACTTTTGGAATTGAAGTTTGTGAAGACCTTTGGTCTACGATTCCTCCCAGCTCTTCACTTGCACTGCAAGGAGCGGAAATCCTATTTAATATGTCGGCAGACAATGAAGGTATCGGAAAACATAATTACTTGCGTTCTCTTATCAGCCAGCAATCTGCACGCTGCATTGCAGGATATGTATTTTCATCTTGCGGTTTCGGAGAGTCTACTACTGATGTAGTCTTCGCAGGAAATGGACTGATTTACGAAAATGGCAGTCTTCTTGCATGCAGTGAACGTTTCAGCATGGAAGAACAACTTATCATCAGTGAGATTGATGTAGAACGCATACGCGCTGAACGTAGAATCAATACGACTTTCGCAGCCAATCAAGCAAATTTGGAAGATAGAAAGGCTGTCTCTATTGCTACGGAATTTGTGAATAGCAAAGAACTGACACTGACCCGAAGTTTCAATCCGCATCCTTTTGTCCCACAAGGGAAAGAACTAAACGAACACTGTGAAGACGTTTTCTCTATTCAAGTAGCAGGACTGGCACAACGCCTTGTTCATACCGGAGCTAAAACCGCCGTAGTCGGTATATCCGGGGGATTGGACTCAACACTGGCATTACTTGTTTGCGTGAAGACTTTCGATAAACTGGGATTATCCAGAAAGGGAATTCTCGGAATTACAATGCCCGGCTTCGGAACTACCGACCGAACTTATCATAATGCTATCAACCTAATGAAATCATTGGGAATATCTATCCGTGAAATCAGCATCAAAGACGCCTGCATCCAGCATTTCAAAGATATAGACCACGATATAAATGTACATGACGTTACTTATGAAAATTCACAGGCACGCGAACGTACACAAATATTAATGGATGTAGCTAACCAAACCTGGGGGATGGTAGTGGGCACAGGTGACTTATCGGAACTTGCTTTGGGATGGGCAACTTACAATGGTGACCATATGTCAATGTATGGCGTCAATGCAAGCGTCCCCAAAACACTTGTGAAATATCTGGTACAGTGGGTGGCAGAAAATGGTGTGGACGAGGATTCAAAAGCTACCTTACTTGATATAGTGGATACCCCCATCAGCCCGGAGCTGATTCCGGCAGATGAAAACGGGGACATCAAACAAAAGACGGAAGATTTGGTAGGCCCTTACGAACTGCATGACTTCTTCCTTTATTATTTCCTGCGTTTCGGTTTCCGTCCGTCAAAGATTTATTATCTGGCAAATATCGCATTTAGAGGAAGTTATGACGAAGAGACCATTAAGAAATGGTTGCTTATCTTCTTCCGCCGTTTCTTCAATCAACAGTTCAAACGTTCATGTCTGCCCGATGGGCCGAAAGTCGGTAGCATTTCTATCAGTCCGAGAGGAGATTGGAGAATGCCGAGTGATGCCAGTTCAGCGATGTGGCTTAAAGAAATAGAGAACTTATAGTTCTTTTGGATAGAAAGTTTATTCTGGCAGGCATTTTTGTCTGCCACATTTTTGTATTTATTTTAAGTATTATACAGGGAAAAACAAAAATGTTGCAGCACTATATATCAACGATTTAGGTATAAAAACGAGGCCATTTTAAGAGAAGTTTACAAAAAACGTACGGTTGATTTTTACTTTTTGGAAAGAAAAACTGCGTTTTCTTTTTAATCCGATATATTCCAGCATATTAGCATCTATTATAAATAACTATCCGGACAAACTTGTGCAACTGTTCAGTTACACAAGTCTGTCCGGATAGTTACTCAAGTCCATTTGCACCGTTACACAAGTGCAACAGAATAATACCAGCAGTTGAATTAGTTAAAAGATAAGGAGAATGCACTAATTCATACAATAGAAGTTTCTAAATCTTCCTTATGATTTGACTAAATCATACAGTCAATTGAATCACTGCATCACTTCTTTTTTTATTCGTTCTACATCAACTTCTCTGATTCTTCGAATAATATTAGCAATCAATCAGAGTACGCCCTTACTGGACGGAAGTTCAAAATGATAGATATCTCTTTTGAGCGCCATCTTCAAGGCACGTGCAAGAGCTTTAAAAATTCCCTCTATCTTGTGGTGCTCATTCTGCCCTTCCGCTTTGATATTCAGATTCATTTTTGCAGCGTCACTTAACGACTTAAAGAAATGAAGGAACATTTCCGTAGGCATCTCTCCTATCTTTTCGCGCCTGAATTCAGCATCCCATACCAACCAGGGGCGACCGCCAAAATCCAGACAAACCTGGCAGAGACAATCATCCATAGGCAATGCATAGCCATACCGTTCGATTCCTCTCTTGCTACCCAAAGCCTGATAAATACAATCTCCCAAAGCAATAGCAGTATCTTCGATGGTATGATGTTCGTCTACCTCCAAGTCTCCTTTTACACGAATTGTCAAATCCATGCCGGAGTGCTTTCCGATCTGTTCGAGCATATGGTCGAAGAAACCAAGACCGGTGGAAATATCACAAGTACCGCTTCCATCAAGGTTCAGAGATACATATATATCCGTTTCTTTTGTTGTACGACGGACTTCCGCTTTCCGTTCACCTGCAAAAAGAAACTCGGCTATCTGATCCCAATCTGTTGTTGCAAGCGCACAAACATCTTCCAAACCTTTTTCTTTCAAACTTTCAGTTGAATCCTGCAAATAAATGGCACGGCATCCCAAGTTCTTGGCAAGCTCTACGTCAGTAGGACGGTCACCCACCACAAAACTTCCCGCAAGATCATAGTCGGGGTTGTTGATGTATTTTGTCAGCATACCGGTACGCGGTTTGCGAGTAGGCGCATTCTCCTCGGGAAAACTACGGTCTATCAGAATATCGTCAAAAACAATCCCCTCTCCTGCCAATGTCTTCAACATCAAATTGTGGGCAGGCCAAAATGTTTCTTCCGGAAAAGAAGAAGTACCCAGTCCATCCTGATTGGTAACCATCACAAATTCGAAATCGAGTTTGCCACGGATAAAGCCCAAATTACGGAATACTTTCGGATAGAATTCTAACTTTTCCAATGAATCGAGCTGATAATCAACAGGTGGTTCAATGACCAATGTACCATCTCTATCTATAAATAATACTTTCTTCTTCATATCCTTTATCCTTCATATTTTCTAAGAGCCGCCAACAATGTATTATTCTCTATCCGGGTACCTACTGTCACACGCAAGCAGTTGCAACAAAGTGATACCGAATGGCGATTACGGACAATAATACCTTCACCTACCAGATAATTGTAGATTTTCACGGCATCTGTCACCTTAACCAGGAAAAAATTCGCATCGGACGGAAATAGCTTGATTGTGCACGACAGTTTCCTAAATTCTTCTTCCAGATAGTCACGTTCTTCTTTCAGCGTTTTTACCCAACGTTCTATCTCATAATGTTTGTGCAACATAGAGACAGCCTGTTGTTGAGTCAATTGATTGACATTATAAGGATACTTGATTTTACTCAGGATAGCGATTATTTCAGTTGACGCAAATGCCATTCCCAAACGAATAGCGGCACATCCCCATGCTTTGGAGAATGTCTGGAATACGACAAGGTTCGGATATTTATCCAAATCTTCCAGGAAAGAAGGGGCAGAAGAGAAGTCGTTATATGCCTCATCCAACAGTACCAACCCCTCAAACTTACAAAGGAGCTTTTCTATTTCAGAACGAAGCAAGTCGTTTCCTGTCGGATTATTCGGTGAACAAAGGAAAATCAGTTTGGTATGGTCGTCAGTAGCTGCCAATAGCTTATCTGCCGAAAACTGGAAGTTATCATCCAACAGCACTTTCCGGTATTCTACATCGTTCACATCGGCACAAACCTGATACATTCCGTAAGTAGGGTCGATAGCTACGACATTGTCTTTACCCGGTTCGCAGAATGCACGAAAAACCAGGTCAATAGCCTCATCACTACCATTTCCCAAGAAGATGTGTTCGGGAGATACTTTCTTGATTTTCGACAGCAGTGCTTTCAGTTCACACTGCATAGGATCCGGATAGCGGTTATGAGGCGTATTGTACGGATTCTCGTTTGCGTCCAAAAAGACAGATGCCGTAAAACCTTTATATTCATCACGAGCCGAAGAGTATGGCTTCAACTTCCATATATTCGGTCGGGTTAGTTCTTGTAATGTTTTCATCAGCAATACTTTTTAAATTTCAGTTATTACTTATTAATTGCTTTAAGGCGGATAGTGACGGCATTCTTATGTGCATCCAGATGTTCATTAGCCGCCATTTCTTCGATAGCCGGACCGATAGCCTTTATTCCTTCCGGGAGGATTTCCTGAAATGTAATTTTACGGATGAAACTATCCAGGCTTACACCGCTATATGCTTTTGCATATCCATTGGTCGGCAAGGTGTGATTCGTGCCGGAAGCATAGTCGCCCGCACTTTCGGGAGTCAAAGAACCTAGGAAGACGGAACCGGCATTGGTGACACGCTCAGCTACTTCCATATAGTTTTCCGTTTCTATAATCAAGTGTTCGGGAGCATAGGCATTTGTAAGCTCCAATGCTTCATCCATATCCTTAACCAGAATCAGTTTACTGTTCTCCAACGATTTGACAGCAATCTCCCGACGAGGCAATTCAGCCAGTTGGCGTTCTACTTCTGCCATGACTTCTGTTTGCAGTTTCTCGGAAGTCGTAATCAGCATGGCCTGACTATCCACTCCGTGTTCTGCCTGCGACAATAAATCCGCAGCCACAAAAGCAGGATTTGCCGATGCATCAGCCAACACCTCTACTTCTGATGGGCCGGCAGGCATATCAATGGCTACATCACGCAAGCTGACCAATTGTTTGGCGGCTGTCACATATTGGTTTCCGGGACCGAAAATCTTATATACTTTAGGAACACTTTCCGTTCCATAGGCCATCGCTGCAATAGCCTGTACACCGCCTGTCTTGAAAATCTTGCTTACCCCTGCCAATCGAGCAGCGAAAAGGATAGCCGGGTGAATGTTTCCTTCCTTATCAGGGGGCGTACAAAGTACGATCTCTTTGCATCCTGCAATTTTGCAGGAACAGCGAGCATCAGCACTGTTGAAAAAAGCGGGGCTGTTCCGCCCGGAATATAAAGTCCTACTTTCCCGATGCCTACCGCTTTCTGCCAACAGGTTACACCGTTCATTGTCTCTACCTTCTTTCCGACAAAGCGTTGGGAAGAGTGGAATGTTTCGATATTCTGTTTAGCCAAAGAGATAGCGGTCTTCAATTTGTCACTCACCAATGATTCGGCTACCTGCATTTCTTCAGGAGTGACAGCAAGTGCAGACAGGGTCACTTTATCAAAAGCTGCTTCATATTCGAGTACAGCTTTATCACCTTCTGCCCTTACCTTATTTATAATAGAACGAACCGTATCGAACAGGCTTTCCGTATTCAGTGCCGGACGCTTCAATAGTTCCGTCCACTGCTCTTTTGAAGGGTATTTAATTAGTTTCATAGTTATACAATCATTTTTTCAATCGGAAGTACCAAGATACCCTCTGCTCCCAAAACTTTCAGCTTTCCGATGATTTCCCAAAAACGTTTTTCGTCAAGCACTGTATGAACGGAACACCAGCCTTCTTGTGCCAACGGCATAACGGTAGGACTCTTCATACCCGGCAATACAGCGATAATTTCTTCCAACTTATCTTTCGGAGCATTCATCAGCACGTATTTCTTATCTTCTGCAGTCTTCACTGCGTTCATACGGAACAACAGTTCATTCAGCACCTCTTTTTTCTCATCGCTCATATTCTTGTTACCAATCAGCAGGGCTTCTGATTTCATAACCACTTCCACTTCTTTCAAACGGTTGCTGACTAAAGTAGAACCGGAGCTTACAATATCAAAAATAGCATCGGCCAGTCCAATGCCCGGAGACACTTCCACAGAACCGGTGATAACGTGGATTTCTGCATTCACACCATTTTTCTTCAAGAAGTTACGGAGAATGACAGGATAAGAAGTTGCGATTTTCTTCTCATTGAACCATGACAATCCGGGATATTCAATGTCTTTCGGCATAGCTAATGACAGACGGCATTTACTGAAACCCAGACGTTTAATAATATCGGCATCTTCTTCTTTTTCCATAAATTCATTTTCACCGACAACACCCAAATCAGCTACACCGGTAGCCACCGTTTGCGGAATATCATCGTCACGAAGGAATAATACTTCGATAGGAAAATTGGAAGACTGCACCAACAAAGTACGTTTAGTAGTGCTCAACTTGATATCCGACTCTTCTAAAAGTGCCATTGTCTCTTCGAAGAGACGTCCTTTGGCTTGTACTGCGATTCTTAACATGATCTTATTTAATTATTTATTATTAATTACTATCCAAATCAGGAAATAAAAAAAGGCTTACCGCATTCGGTAAGCCTTCGTTATCGTTATATAGAGTATACACAATATCATCTACGCCCACCGAGTTATTCGTTAGGAAAATGATGATGATGATGTATAGCTGTATATTTCATATTTCTTCTATTAACTGCGACAAAAATAAAGCATTTGTTTCATACTTCCAAACATTTATCACAAAAACTTGAGTTTTATTTCAAATTAAAGGTAAAATCTCTTCCGACTCTACATCACAATGAGTAAAATGCATCTCATCCTTCGACTTTTCTTTCGAGAAAGTAAAATAGGTGCAAACTGCTTCCGTACAGACTTCTTCATCCTTATTATATAGCTTGGCTTGGATAATAACAATATTCCGTTTCACTTCTTTAATGGACGCACGCAGTACAATATGGGTATCTTTTGTACTGATAGGTTTCCGGTAACGAGTCTCCATTTTCGAAGTAACCCCTGTTGTCTGTAACTTACGAAGTACCGCCCAAGCACAAATTTCGTCCAACAAAACCGCCTGAATGCCACCGTGCAATGTATCAATCCAGCCCTGATATTCAGGACGGGGCTTCCAGATACTTACGATTTCATCACCGTCTTCATAAAACTCCATCTTTGCTCCAGATTCATTATGTGAAGCACAACCGAAACAGTTGTACCCTTCCATGCCTTTCCAGGGATTTATTATCTTCTTCATGATGCTCTCTTTTTAGTTTTTCTCCTCAAATATAAGCAAAATATGAAAAAGATAAATCATTTCCACCCATTTACTTTCGGATACAACGAATTGCAAAAGCTTTTTTCTCGACACCCGGTGCAGACCTTTCAATCGTATTCGCATCACTTTTCAGGTAAAAGACATCATCGGCTATTGCTGCATTTGTATCATCCAACGTCCAATATGCCAAATGTTTACCTTCAAATATATTCTGATTCGGTTCAACCCACATTCCCACAGGAGCAGCATTAAAGCCTGAAAGATTATTAGCCGGTTGTGCTGTTTCTCCTGTTTTCAGTGGTAACCAAGTTCCTGATTTCAGCAAAGAAGCATCCTCCTTCAGATAAGCATTCAAAATATCCCAGTCTTCCCAATTCGGTATATTCCAATGTGCAGGTAAGAAATTAGCAGATAATGCCACATTAGCAGTATAAAAATAGTATTCTGCATCCGATTGCAAATATCCGACAGCATTTTCTGTTACGGCATCCAACTTAGTAAGTTCATCACCATTCACATACAAGGCAGTCTCCAAATTATCCCGCATCCAGTATTGAGTCCCAATCTTCACCAATGGATAGTTATGAATCATACCGCCACGTACATCACGGACAATATCTTCTAATGCTAAAACAGATAAGACATTATCTGCAACGGCTACCGATAATGATATTTTTCCATCCGCCATTACATAAACATTATTACGAGCGGCCAAGTTCCCGGCAACATACGTTAAAGAATTATCATCCATATTCCATGAAACGCTTCCACCATGAACCTTGCCTGATTTTCCCGGTAGTTGTGCCACAATCCCTTGCGATAAATCCACACTACCGTCCTCTTTCATCGGATAGGCAACGATTGCCTGAGAAGAGAACTCCGGAGTTACCAAGTACTCTTTACATATTTCGGCAACTTGTTTTCCGCCATTTAATACTCTATATACATCCGATTTTTCAAAAGTCAGTTTCGATACATCTACATATTTATGGAGAGTTACCGATTCAGCCTGATCTGTCTCAGTTCCATCCCAATCGCCGATTTCTCCACTGACTTTACTCATTAATACATCTTCATCTGCTACAAATGTAATTTCCAGTTCTCTCTGCTTACCGCTTTTCAGTTGTAAAGTGGAAGGTAACAAGCTAGTATATGATTTCCCCCCGGCTTCCAGCATTATATATTGGTATCCCACAGTTGCCTCCTGCGGTATCAGAATCAGCTCCTTTCCTACCAACCGGTTCCCTTTTATCTCCCATTCGCCTGCAGGAGTAATCTCTTTCTCTTCGGAATAAGCAGAGAATATCTCTCTTTCTGAAAGTCATATATTGCCTTAGTATAAAAACCATTTACAGAAAGCGTGGGTTTGGCAGACAACATATCTTCTACATTTTCCCCTTCACCGGGAACAAGAGCGACTTTCAAACGAAAGAATTGATGGTTATAAGTCAGCGCTATAGCCTCTTTACTGGCTAATACATCCTCTTTGGATGCTATCAGAAAATCCGAATGCGAATAATCTGCCTGTTTATTCTGACTCGTAGCAACTGACACTTGCATGGTACTTTCACCCATTGCCACTCCTTCTTCTTGATATGGATAATAACTGATTAAATTCAACGTTACTCCATCGTCCGGGTAATAAACCTACTCATCAGCAACAAATTCACCATTAGAAGAACGCACAAAATGAAGATTATCGGCATAGCGTTCCTCTTGCATGGTAGTATTCCCCGCAAGTGCAAACAAGCCAACTTCATCCCCTTCCTCAAAACTATTATTTGCCACACGAGTATTAACTACCTCATGAATATCAGCTACAAATTTCAATGGAATATCTCCATTATTAATGATTTCCCCTTCTTCCTCTGAGATGTGATTCACACAAGCAGTCAATAAGGCAGTGAAAAGAACAAAAAAACTTACCCCTTTTTGTAAGTTAGAAAATACTTTCATCTTATTTTTATATTAATTTCCCACTAGAAATTTCTGATTGAACAGAAAAATGGCATAAGAGAAGTATTAGCTTGCGGTTATGAAACACTATACAACACGTCTGTTGTTACTGTAGAATCTTTAATTTCAACATTTCATTTTGAAATGCCGGACGCGAAAGTACATATTATTATTAAGACAATATATGTTTTCATTAAGAAATGTTCAATTCTTTATTTAACACACAAATAATCAATCATTTATAAATTCCTATATATTAATCCAACTAAAACCTACACCTTATTATATAAGCAGTTGACTATTTTCAGAAAGAATAAACCACTTCAATACCGGCAATATGTTTTCCCGTGAAGGTCCATACTGATAACAATAAAATGCATCCAACGACCAACGTTTAGCTAGATCAATCTCAACTCCCGGACGATAGCGCATACGATCTGCTCTCCAAAAAGAGGCATCGTCCAGACTTTGATAGATTTCGACAGAAAAATAAGGTGAAACAATTCCTTTCGCAGGTGCATAGGCCAATTTTAAACGGGAACGCAGACGGGTTTCCGAATCTCCACGATCAAAAGTCTGCTGGAAACTCTCCCGCAAAGATACTTTCAACCATTGATAACGGAAACTTGCAACCGCACTGATATGATAACGATGCCTGAGTTTCCAATCCGAATCACCCGGATTCCAACAATGAGTTTCATAACCGACACCCAAATTCAAGAAAGAATATGCATGATAAACACCACCGACAGAAAGCCCCCAACGATCTATCCTGCTCATATCCTCTTTCGTACGCAGTTCCAAATCACCAGAAACTGAAAACCGGGAATCTATCTTATGATTCACTTTAAACTTGGTCCATGTAGTGAAATCATCACTTTGTGCCCATACGGTGGACGCCATTCCAACTAATAAAACGAACAGCCAAACCTTAGCGCTATATAATATTCTATTCATTGATTATCGGGTTAAAGTTGCAAAGATAGTAAATTATCTCCGGCAAAGAAAAATCATGATACTGAAATAACTCTGAAAAGGATTAGCCACTTTTTTCCTTTTTTATTTCCCGGATTTTACGTACGTTTGTGATATTCTAACAGTCCCTTTGTGAATTGAAACCTAAAATACTATATGTGCTCAACAAATATTCCCGGTAATGAACGTTCGCTTGTCATCCGTCTGATAGCCGGAGATGAGGATGCATTCTGTGAACTTTATGCGGCTTATAAAAATCGCCTGATATATTTTGCCATGCGTTTCCTTAAATCACGCGAATATGCCGAAGATATCTTTCAGGATGCTTTTACTGTGATTTGGGAAAGTCGCCGTTTTATTAATCCGGACGCTTCATTTTCTTCTTATTTATATACAATCATGCGTAACCTGATTTTGAACCAGTTACGTGAACTGGCAAGCGAAGACCGGCTGAAAGAACAAATCCTTTCACAAGCTATAGATTACAGTAATGAAACGAACAATGAAATCATTGCCAATGATTTGCAAAAGATTATATTTCATGCACTGGAACAACTTACTTCCCGCCAGCGGGAAATATTCGAAATGAGCCGTGAGAAACAAATGTCTCACAAAGAAATAGCAGAAGCGTTGGGAATTTCAGTCAACACGGTACAAGAACATATCTCATCTTCTTTGCGTTCGCTTCGTACATATTTGGAAAAACACTCCGTTACTGGCGCTGACCTGATTTTACTTCTTATCTGTCTCAATCTTTAACGTGAGATAGTTTCTAACGGCATATACAGTTAAAGGAAGTTAACTACACCCTAGATATTCTTTTCACTTGTGTACTAATTATGTAAAGGGAAAATTAAGTTATACCCGGATTCTAAATAATAGGATATGAAGAATACAGAAAATAATAAGAGCCTATATCGCCGTTATCTGGATGATCTCTACACAACAGAAGATGCACGGCAACTACTGAATAACCTGCACGACTCGGATAATAATGAGATACTCAACGAGTTGTCTTCTGATGTCTGGGAAGAAGCCGCAACACAGCAACCTCTCACAGATCTTGAACGTGAACACTATAAACGAGAGGCACGTCAATTATTGAAACGCATAGAACATAAAAAACGTACTTGGTTCCGTCGTATCGCAGTTGCTACTGTCAGCACAGCAGCAATCATTTGCCTGGTACTGGGCGGAATTCATTATCTGAAACATCAGAATGAACAGCAGATTATTTATTTGGAAGCCTCAACCTCTTATGGCGAACGCAAACAGATCCTTCTACCCGACGGCACCCAACTGACACTAAATTCCTGCTCACATGTCCGGTATCCGAATAGCTTCATAGGAAAAGAGCGCAAAATAGAGCTGGAAGGTGAAGGATATTTTCAGGTATACAGAAATGAGGAACAACCCTTTATTGTCAGTACCCACCGCTTCAATGTACATGTACTGGGAACCTGCTTTGATATAAAATCCTATACTTCTGATGAAATCGTTTCTGTAGAAGTGGAAAGCGGAAAAGTGCAAGTGGATTTGCCGGAAGCAATGATGCGGTTGAAGGGCAAAGAGCAAGTGCTTATCAATACCATTTCGGGCGAATACAGCAAACGACGGGAAGAACGTCCCGTAGCCATATGGAAAAAGGCGGACTGCGTTTCAACAGTACTCCGATACGTGATGTGGCTAAGGAACTGGAGCGAATGTACAATTGCCGTATTACATTTGCCGATGGGCAATTCAATAATCTGATTTCCGGAGAACACGATAACAAGAGTCTGGAAGCGGTTCTTCAATCTATCGAATATACAAGTGGTATCCGGTATAAGAAGGAAGGCAATCGCATACTGTTATATAAATAGTAAAAAGATGTTAATCACACCCTAGTACATAGTTTACAGTGTGTATTACCTTATAGAACCTTGAATATTTAACTTATAATTTTAAAAAGACATATTATGAAAGCACCCGGTTAATCCTATTTCAGAAAAATAGGAGCCGTCTCTCAGAGAAGCCCCTATTCCGTAATCCGGACGGATATTCATTCGTTTCGACCCGTGTGAATAACGTATCGCGTATTACGAGCCTTTGTTTTAAATAATCTATTCAATTACTAAAACGTACAAATTTATGAATAATCTTCCTAATATAAAAGGAAAGGTAGAAATGTACATTCATTTTTAGCTTTTTTACTATTCGTATGCTTGTCATCATTGCCTTGTTACATACAGGCACAAGAAAAGAAAAACATTACGCTGGATGTCAAGAATGAAACTGTAGAAAATGTATTCAATCAATTAAGCAAGCAGACCGGCTACAAATTCTTTTACGACCAGGAAATTGTAAATGCCGCTCCACGCATTTCAATCAAAGCACGCAATAGCTCGTTAGAAAATATTTTGAGCAAGATAACGGTACAGACCAATTTATATTTCAATATGGAAAAACAATGCCATCTCCGTCGGCAAACAGAAAAGCCGGGAAACAATAAAATCAACAAGAACTAAAACTGTCAACGGAACAGTTACAGACCAGAACGGTGAACCCATTATCGGTGCCAATGTATTAGTAAAAGGTACGACAAACGGTATCATTACCGATATTAACGGAAACTATTCTTTGGCAAACGTAACCGAAGATGCTACTATTCAGTTCTCATACATCGGGTATCAAACAACCGAGGTCAAAGCGAACAGTAAAGAGTTGGCGCGTATCATACTAAAAGAAGACAGCGAGCTGCTGGACGAAGTAATAGTAGTAGGGTACGGTGTACAGAAACGCAGTGATGTCACAGGCGCTATATCTTCCGTAACTTCCGAGAAACTGAATTCTACCCCCTCTTCTAGCCTGGGTGAAATGCTGAGAGGACAAGCTGCCGGTGTGCAGGTTACCATGTCCAATGCCGCTCCCGGTGGCAGTTCGAATATTCTGATCCGGGGACGTCGTTCGCTTTCCGGCGGAAATGATCCTCTTTACATCGTGGACGGTGTCCCGATGACTAGTATAGATGATATAAACTCCAACGATATAGCATCACTCGAAGTTCTAAAAGATGCTTCTTCCCAATCAATCTATGGCGCACGCGCAGCCAATGGTGTCATACTGATCACTACCAAACGGGGACAGACCGGAAAGATGAAAATCAGTTATAACACCTACGCCGCTTCACAAAGTATCCATAAGAACTTTGAGTTTTACAATGGAGAGGAATGGGCTGCTTTACGCAAGGAAGCATACTATAATGCCAATCTTAGCTATGATGAAACCGACTGTTTCAGAGGGTTGATGCTCGACGTACTTTAAATCAGGAGAGTATGTTGACTGGGAAAAGCTAATGATAAGCTCCGCCTGGCAACAAAAGCACGACATCTTGATACAATCCGGCGGGGACAAAACAAAGTACGCTCTGGGACTGGGATATTTTGACCAAAACGGTATGGTTCCAAATTCGGGATTCCAACGTTTGAGCGGACGATTGAACATCGACCACAAACTACTGAAAAACCTGACAATAGGCACGAACTTCTTATACACCAAATCATGGAAGAAAACAGCAGACGGCTCCTTCAATTCATTTATCACCATGCCACCTCTGGCAAAAGTATATAATGACGACGGTTCCTTGCGCGAAGATGTAACCGAAGCCGGTGAATCCCACTACAACCCATTATGGAATATCGACTACTCAAACAATAAAAGCCAGACCGACCGGCTATTGATCAACTTTTTCGTGGACTGGAAAATCACAAAGGACTTATCATACCGTGCAAACGGAAGTTTGAATACCAGGACTGTCCATAGCAACACTTATCAGGGGACAAAGCATACGACAGGACGCAATAACAATGGAAAAGCGACTGCCGGCACAAGTTTCTCTAACGACTACCTGTTCGAGAATATAGTCAACTACGTGAAGGATTTCAATAAGAACCATCATTTCGACGCAACCTTTATGCAAAGTGTCAATGTCATCGAATGGAAGAATCTGGGAATAAACGGTACCGGATTCGCAAACGACGATTTGACTTATAATGCGATAGGCTCTGCCAATGAATATGGTACGCCTACCTGGGAATTATCTGATAGAAAACTATTATCTTTCTTGGGACGTGTCAGATATAACCTGTTCGAGAAATACCTGTTCACCTTCGCTTTGCGTGTGGACGGTTCTTCCGTTTTCGGAAAGAATAACAAATACGGTTATTTCCCTTCGGGAGCTTTTGCCTGGAGGATAAATGAAGAATCCTTTTTAAAAGAAGCCAAATGGCTGTCCAACCTGAAACTCCGTTTAAGTTACGGTGCGGTCGGTAACCAAGGCGTTACCCCTTATAAATCACTTGGTTTGACAGATAGATACCTGACCGAATTCGGTGACAAGACCATCATCGGTTATCTACCCGGAACGGAATTGACCAACCCTAACTTGAAATGGGAAACGTCCACTTCCGGAAATATCGGACTTGATTTCGGATTCTTCAACGGAAGAATCAATGGTACGATAGAATACTATAATACCAAGACTACCGACCTGCTTGTCACCAAGTCTATCCCAAGCTCGCTCGGATATTCCACCCAGACTGTAAACCTGGCGGAAATGAAGAATAATGGTATCGAAATAACGCTGAATACCACTCCCGTCAAAATCAAAGATTTCAGATGGGATGTCAACTTCACTTTCACCAAGAACAAGAATGAAATTAAAAAGATAGACGGACAAGTCGATGAGAATGGCAAACCGCTTGATGACGTGAACAACAAATGGTTTGTCGGATATCCGATGAATGTATATTACGACTATGTATTTGACGGCATCTGGCAAAAAGATGACGATATCGCCAATTCTCATATGCCGACAGCTACTCCGGGCAGCATCAAACTGCGCGATGTCAACAACGACAATCAGATAACAGCCGATGACAGAGTAGTGATGCAACGTGACCCCAAATGGATAGGTACGGTCGGCACATCTTTCAACTACAAAGGATTCGACTTATCCGCCGACCTGTATATCTCTCATGGAGGAACGATATACAACCCTTATCTGACGACATTCGAGAATGGTGGTGACTTGACAGCCAAGCGGAATGGTATCCGACGCAATTACTGGACACAGAATAATCCGTCTAATGAAGCCCCTGCACCCAACATGACGCAAGCTCCCGCATATATCAGTTCATTGGGTTATCAGGATGCCTCGTATGTCCGTCTGCGAAACGTTACTTTCGGATACAACTTCCCCCGTGCTCTTATCAGCAAAGCATACATGCAAAGTCTGAGACTCTATATGACACTGTCTAACTTCTGGACGAAAACCGATGTACAGGCTTACGGTCCGGAACAAACTCCGGGAGATTATCCTGAACCCAGGACTGTATTGTTTGGATTGAATGTGACATTTTAATAAGATAAAATCATGAAAAAGAGTATATTATTTATATTTACAGCCTCTTCCTGCTCACCAGTTCCTGCTCCGACTTCCTGGATGAAGAGCACAAGACGAAGTATAGTCCGAATACGTATTCGGAACACCGGAAGGGCTAAACTCGCAGTCAATGCATTATACACATTGCAACGTTATTACGCAAATGATACCGAAAATGCCACCGTCTTCGCTTTGGAAAGAGGTACGGATTTAGCTGTAACCAATGGCGGAACTGCTACCGCCATGAACCCTATGCGGGCAGGCGCGGAAAAAAGTGGTGGGATTCATGTTGCGTAAAGGAGCATTGTAATAATAGAAAATCCTGTAAGGGAGAAGAATCAACTTTTACAGGATTTTTACTAGCGACTTCACCGGAAAAATGAAAAAAGCCTTTTGATTTTTGAAACAGTATGGAAGTCCAGGAAAAGGAGAGAAATGATTTCTGATGCCCAGTTTTGAAGTTGAATGAACCGCTTTTTACAATACAAAGCGGTCCCATTCTCTGCGGAAAGGAATGTCTTGCCATGGGAAACAGATAGAGATGATTTTGCTGATTCTTTCTTTATCTGTCCGGTTTTAGATCAAACTCAAGCAAACTTGCGCGGGATTGGAAGGATTCATTCCGAAGGGCTCCTGTTCCGTGGCACGGAGGGATTTTACGATTCTTATCCCGTTCGAGTTGGCTGAGCATCTTATTTTTTTTGTCGATAATCAAATGCCGGTTCTTCCGCCGCCCACCCAAACTCCACTTGTATTTTCCGGCTGTCTAAATCATCATAGGAGATACGTGCGCGAAATGGGGCAACGGATCATACCTTTCGTTTTTTATACTGCTGTCAAATAATTTCAGTTTATGCCCGCATACGTGGTGATGAGAGTAAATGCCATAGAGTCCTCCCCATGTCTGCTTAAGTATAATCAGAGAGACTTAGAGCAAGTGCGGTAGAAAAGGATTTTGAGAAGTACGATATGATATAAAAACTCAAATCAATAATCATCGTTTGTGGAGGTGCTCATGGAAAAGAAACTTGTAGTTGTTGATGGTGGAAGTTTCTATATCGAGCATTTTGACTTCCGCCTTTATCATATCATGGAATACCAACGAATGTCATGGATTTTAAATATGCTTTATTTATAAAAATTTTGATCCCGAGTACATGGCGTTTCTTTGATAAGAAAAGCAGACTTTCGTTCCGAAGTTTATAAAGAGTATAAAGCAACGAGAAAACCGGCACCTCCGGAATTGGTCCCCAGTTTGCGCTGATTCGTGAAGCACTTCGTACTGGCGCTGCCGTTTATGAAGTAGATGCATATGAGGGCGACGATATACTGGACGCTGGCGGCTCGTTACGAAAGGAACTTCCGTTTTCATCGTAACAGGGATAGAGATGCTCTTCAGCTTGCCACCAAAGATACGACTGTTTATATTACCCAGCGGGCGTTTCACAAATGGCGGCGATGACGCCGGAAGCAGTTGTGGAGAAATATGGAATCACGCCTCGGCAGGTTATTGATATGAAGGCGCTTATGGGATACATCAGATAATATTCCGGTGTCCCGGCGGGAGAAAAGACGGCGGCCAAGCTGTTGTCCCAATATCAGACTTTAGACAATCTTTATGGACATGTAGGAGAAATAAAAGGCGCAGTCGGCAAAAGCTGGCAATAATAAAGAGTTGGCATATCTGTCATACCGTCTGGCAACGATTAAGACACAGATGTTCCTTCTTTGAAGCTACTTTGAAGAAATGAAGCAGCTGGTTCATTTTGAAGAGATGATGGAGTTTTTCCATCGTTTAGGTTTGAACGCATCGCCGATCGATACAGTACGCTGCCCGTTTTCGTGAACTGGCTGTATCTAAGAAAAAGGAAATACAGGCGGCAGCTGTGCTGGAAGAATTTTGCATCCGGATTTTACCGGCAAGAAGGTTCTTGTCCTTCACATGGAAGGGAAGGCGCCTTTTATCATGCCGATCTGGGGGTGGTAGGATATGGAAATCATGTTTATAGAGCCCTGCCGGAACGGTTTCGAAGATGTACAAAAGCGGCTCGCTGCGCCATTGTATTGGTGTGACAGCAAATCTATTTATGAATCAGACTTCCTACAGAAGGAATTCCCTTTATGACATGACCCTTGTGTCCTATGTAAATTTGAACCGACACGGACGACCTATCCACTGTCGTACATGGCAGAATTATTCGAACGTCGCCTGTGTTTCCAGATCATTTGGATACGAAGAAGAAAAAGTGCCTGCATCTGCGGATTTCTTTTATCTCTTTATGCATTGAGCATGAAATCGAATGGAGTACAATCGCTTTTCGATAGAAAACCCGCTTGCTGTTTTGGCAGAAATGGAAAAGGGTATTGCTACTGATCAGAAACGATGGAAGCGGTCTGCCATGAATTAAAGGCACGGAAAGGAAATTGCTGTCGCTGATTTACGAGGCGGCGGGAGAAGAATTTAATGTGAACTCACCTAAGCAGCTTGGTGTTATTCTGTCTGAAAAGATGGGCATGCCGGCCGGCAAGAGACAAAGAACGGTTATTCCACAGCGGCAGATGTGCTGGAAATGCTGGCGAAAAGTTATCCCTTTGTGAAAGATATTCTGGAATACAGAACGATTTCAAAATTGATTTCCACATACCTTGAGGCACTGCCGCTGCTTATCCGCCCTGAAACGGGACGGATTCATACATCATTTAATCAGACAGTTACAGCCACAGGACGTTTGTCCAGCTCGGATCCCAATTTGCAGAATATTCCTGTCCGTACGGCAGAAGGGCGGCAAATTGTTCGCTTTCGTCCCGGGATATGACTGCTTTATTTCTTCCGATTATTCTCAAGTGGAACTCCGTATTGGCGCATATGTCAGGAGATGAAAGTCTTATCCGGGCGTTTCGCAACAAAGAGGATATCCACAGGCGGACGGCAGCGGAGGCTTGGGAATTCCGTCTTGAGAGGTTACCCAGAACAGCGGTCTATGCGAAGGCTGTCAATTTCGGCATTATTTACGGAATCAGTGATTTCGGTCTCCAATCAGCTTGGCATCAGCCGCGGCGAGGCGGGAACGTATATAAAGAAATATTTTGAACGCTATCCCTATATTCATGTTTAAAGTATGGTAGAAGATGCCCAAAAGCGGACGGGCAAAACTCTTTTGAAGGTATCGGAATTGCCCGACATCCGCAGTTCTAATTTCAATCGCCGTTCCTTTGCCGAGAGAACCGCAATGAACACTTATTCAGGGGACGGCGGCAGATACCGCGAAGCTCTGCTGGCGATTAGCGGAGCCGACGTATGTGCGCGAGAGGGTAAAAGAGCCGCGTTCTTCCAGGTCTGGCGATGAATTGGTGGTGGAAGCGGTTAGTGAAGAAAAA